>ENA-UEPJ01000508-UEPJ01000508.1-human-gut-metagenome-genome-assembly--contig:-NODE-508-length-52415-cov-14.210574_pt1 | contig 52415 bp, 46 predicted proteins | sample MGYA00242890_ERZ507896 | MGnify/ENA primary metagenome ERZ507896 (study PRJEB26167, sample SAMN06115508) | human gut metagenome | host: Homo sapiens | place: China:Qinghai | collected 2015-08-20...
GCCTCAACGCCCTTTGCGGCGTCGATGACCATGACGGCAGAGTCTGCCGCCATCAGGGTGCGGTAGGTATCCTCCGAGAAGTCCTGATGGCCCGGGGTGTCCAGAATGTTCACACACTTGCCCGCGTAGTTGAACTGCAGGACAGAGGAGGTGACGGAAATACCGCGCTGCTTCTCAATGTCCATCCAGTCGGACACGGCGTGCTTTGCGCTCTGCTTGCCCTTGACGGAGCCTGCCTGATTGATGGCTCCGCCGTACAGCAGCAGCTTTTCGGTCAGAGTGGTCTTACCGGCGTCGGGATGGCTGATGATCGCAAACGTCCGGCGGCGCTCGATTTCTTCACGATTTGTCATAAACTATTATTTCTCCTGAAAACGGCCTCGCCCTCTCCGTCATTGCTCACGCAATGCCACCTCCCCCAAAGTGGGAGGCTTTGGCAGTCCCCGCAGACTTTTCGGTTTTGCCAAGGGCTCTCCCTTTGGGAGAGCTGGCGCGTCAGCGCCTGAGAGGGCGAGCTATCTTTTTTACACATACGAACCCTATTTTATCCGAAAACGCTCCATAATGCAAGTGTTTTCGTTATTTTTTCAGGATGATGCAGGGCAGAGGGGCGGTTTCGGCCCAGTTGGCAAAATCACACACCAGAACGGTAAAACTTTTGAGCGGAAGTGCCCGGAGATATTCCAGCACCGTTTGCTTTTCATCCGTGCCGATGACCTGCCCGCTGTAGAGGATGGCGCTCACCACGCCGCCGGGCCGCACGGCTTCCAAAGCCGCCTGCAGGGCGGGGATGCTGCTGCTTGCCGTGGAGAACACTGCGTGGTCGGCCCCGGGCAGCCAGCCAAAGTTGAACATCACTGCATCTGCCGTGCCGGGCTGCACAAACTGTAAAAGGTCTGCGTGGCTCTGGCAGTGCAGCTCATACCGGGAGGCGGGTACGCCCAGCTGCTCCAGATGCTTCCGGGTGGATGCAATGGCCTCGGGCTGGATGTCGAAGCCCAGCACCCTGCCCTCCGGGGCGGTGAGCCCGCACAGAAAGGCTGTGTCGCCGCCGTTGCCGCAGGTGGCATCGATGCAAAGGCGCGGGCGGCCCAGCCGTGCGGCTAAAAAGTCCTGCACGAACCGGACGGCTGTCAGGTCCGGGGTGCGGCGGCGCACCAGCTGCGGCCCCTCTGCCGCAAAGCCGAACCTTGCCCAGAACGCAAGCTCTGCGGCATCGGCGGGCAGCGGGGCGGTGAACACCGTGGCCTGCTCGCGGTCATATCCGGCAAAGCTGCGCAAGATTTCTTTTAGAAAATAGGAACCGTACCCTTTGCGCCGCCACTGGGGCTGGATGCAAAGGGCGGCGATGGCGGCCCCCTTCGGGGCCGGGGTCAGGGTGCAAAAGCCGATCTGTGTTTTCTCCTTGTAAAGGGCAAAGCCCTCCTTCGTGCGGTGCAGGTCCATGGTGCGTTCCCTCCTGAATCTGCTTCTAAAATAGCAAGTGCGGGGGCTGCTGTCAAGGGCAGAAAGTGTGTCTTTATTTCACAGTTTCTTCACTGCGCAAGCGATTGATTTTCACAATTGTCCGCTACAATGAGAATAGTTCAAAGGAGCAAGGCTCCTGTGGGCAGATCCTCTACGGAAAGGAAGTATCAACATGGGCAACGAGAACAAGTGGGAATATGATTATTCCTCTCAGAATAGACCCGAAGGCGGCACCGGCTATCCCAATGTGGGCAGCAGCGGCATGAATACCGCCAACCAGTACAATGACCCGCAGCCGGAGGCGCGCGCAGCAGAGCCTGAGACGGCCGGCGGAGCAGGCGGCACCACGCCGCCGGTACAGCCGGTGCAGCCGCAGACCGGCGCAAAGCCGCCCCGCAAAAAGAAGAAGGGCACCGGCAGGCGCATCGCACGCAGTGCGGTGGCGCTGGTGCTGGCCGCAGCCATGGGCTTTGCCGGCGGCTTTGTGGGCGCAAAGTTCGGCGGCAGTGGTAAGGTGGTCATCCAGCAGGTGGCACCTTCCTCCACGGCGAGCAGCTCCGACAGTGCGGACAGCGGCATCACCGCAGCATCCAGCACCGGCACCGGCCTGACCACCGAGCAGGTGGCCGATATGGTCAGCCCCAGCGTGGTGGTCATTACCACCGAGCAGGTGGTCTATTCCCAGTGGTCGTGGTACGGCCAGAATCAGGTGGAAAGCGGCGCCGGCAGCGGCGTCATCATCAGCTCGGACGGCTACATCCTCACCTGTGCACATGTGGTGGACGGCGCTTCTACCATCACCGTTACCATTGGTGATACGGACTACACCGCCACCCTCGTGGGCGAGGATACCACCAGCGATATCGCGGTCATCAAGATCGACGCCGACGGCCTGACCCCCGCCACCGTGGGCAACAGCGACGGCCTGAAGGTGGGCCAGAGCGTGATGGCCGTGGGCAACCCGCTGGGTGAGCTGGGCGGCACCGTCACCGGCGGCATGATCAGCGCTTTGAACCGCAGCGTCACCATTCAGGGCAGCAGTTCCGTGAACACCATGTCTCTGATCCAGATGGATGCTTCGGTCAGCCCCGGCAACTCCGGCGGCGGCCTGTTCAACATGAACGGTGAGCTGATCGGCATTGTGAACGCAAAATCCTCTTCCAGCGATGCCGAGGGTCTGGGCTTTGCTATCCCCATCAACGACGCCATCAAGGTGGCGCAGGAGTTGCTGGAGAACGGCTATGTGACCGGACGGCCTTATCTGGGCATCACCTATCTGGCCGTTGAGGATGCACAGACCGCAGCCCAGCTGGGCGTGAACGCCTACGGCGTCTATGTTATGGAGGTGGTCAAGGGCGGCCCCGCTGAGAAGGCGGGTCTGCAGGCCGGAGACCGCATCGTGAGCGTGGACGGCACCGAGATCGCCTCCAAGGACGACCTTGGCACCCTGATGCAGAAACATGCCGCAGGCGACACCCTCTCCATCACCATTGCGCGTGAAGGCCAGATGCAGACGGTCAATGTGACGCTGGGCGAAAAGACGGCTTCCAACAGCTGAACAAAATAGAAAACAGGAGCGGATGAGAGTTTTCCATCCGCTCCTGTTTTTTTATATCTGTCCGAAGATAGTAGCGCTGTAAGGCATCAGCACAGCCTCGTGCTCGTACACCCTTGCCGGGCCGCGCCACAGGCTGGAGGAAATGCCGTCGCTCAGCATCTGCCAGCGTCCAACCGGCAGCGGCACGGTCCTGCCGGCATCGGTGGGGTTGTAGAACACACACAGCGCCTGCCATGCCGCACCATCGCCCCACTGTGCCGGCAGGAGCCAGCCCACCAGCGGCTGCTCCAGCGAGAAAAAGTGCAGGGCATCCGGCGCATGGGGGTCGGTGCTGGAAAGCTGCGGGAACCTTGCCCGCAGCGCCAGCAGGCCGCGGTAGTAGTCCACCAGCGCGTGATATTTTTCGGCGCGCTCCCAGTCCAGCCGGTTCAGCGCAGGCGAGGAGCGGTAGCTGTTGCCCTTCCCTTTTTTGGTGCGGGCAAACTCCTCGCCCGCCTGCAGGAAAGGCAGGCCGAAGCTGGTCAGGTAAATGCCCGCCGCCAGCCGGTTCTGAGCAAGGGCTGTGCTGTCCGCTGCGGTGAACTCCGGCTTTTCGTACCGGACCAAAAGCAGCTTGTCCCACAGGGTGAAGTTGTCGTGGGCGGAAACATAGCTCACGATCTGGCTGGGCGCGTGGGGCGGCAGACGGTCGCTGCGGCACCATGCCGCTACCGCACCGCCGATGTCCCAGAAGCTGCCGGGCCTGCCCTCCACATAGCCCGGCTCCCGGGCGTTGAAGCAGCCGCCCTTGATGGTGTCGCGGGTGTCGTCGCAGAAGATGCCGATGCGCTCGTTCAGCATGGACAGATTGGCCTTGTTGGCCTCGTACCGGTGCAGCTGGCTGCCGCCGCCCTGCCACGGCTCGCCGTACATCAGGATATCCCGCCCGCCGGGCAACGCATCCAGCGCGGCGCGCACGGCGTTGATGGTCTCCACATCGTACAGGCCCATCAGGTCGAACCGGAAGCCGTCGATGTGGTATTCCTGCGCCCAGTAGAGGATGGAATCGATCATATACCGCCGGGCCATGGGCCGCTCGCTGGCAAATTCGTTGCCGCAGCCGCTGCCGTTGGAAAAGCTGCCGTCCTCGTTCTGGCGGAAAAAGTAGCAGGGCACGGTATCGTTCAGCGGGTTCTCATTGCGGTACATGTGGTTATACACCACGTCCATCACCACGCCGATGCCCGCCGCGTGCAGGGCCGCGATCATCTCCCTGCATTCCCGGACGCGCACCTCGCCGCGGGTGGGGTCGGTGGAATAGCTGCCCTCGGGCACATTGTAGTTGGTGGGGTCATAGCCCCAGTTGTACTGCCGCAGCAGCGGCTTTGCCTCGTCTACGCTGCCAAAGTCGAAAATGGGCATCAGCTGCACATACTTCACGCCCAGACGCCGGAGGTAGTTCAGGCAGGTGGGGTGGATGCCGTCCCCGTGCAGGGTGGTGCCCTGCTGGGTAAAGGCCATGAACTTGCCCCGCCATGCCGGGCGCACGCCGCTGGCAGCGTCCTGCGAGAAGTCGCGCACGCTCACCTCCCACACTGCGCGCTGCTCCGGTGGGATGACCGGACGCACATCCCGCTCCCACCCGGAGGGGGCGGTGCGGGCAAGATCCACGATCATGCTGCGGGTGCCGTTCACACCGGCAGCGCGGGCGTAGGGGTCGCCGGTCTCGCGGCTCACACCGTCTACCGTCACCGTAAAGGTGTAATAATGGCCGTGCTGGTCGCCGGGCAGATAGATGCTCCACACGCCCTGCGGCCCGCGCTCCAACGGCAGGGTGCCTATGCACACGCCGCCACGGCCCTTGCGGTAAAGGTTCACACACACGCTCTGAGCTGTAGGAGCCCACAGACGCAGCCGCGTGCCGGAAAGGGTATACTCCGGCCCCAGCGGCCCGGTGCAGGTGGTGTCCCGGGCAAAGGTGTCGCTCTCGAACAGTTCTTTCAGTTCAGCGGGGGTTCTGGCACTCATGGTTTCCTTCATTCCTTCTTCTTATTTTCCATACAGTAAGTGTAAACAACCGGTGTGGATTTTTCAAGAGGGAATTGCAAAACCTGTCCGGGTACACTATACTGGAAGAAAACGACAAAAACGGAGGGCAAACCATGGCATATACCGACGATTGGGAAAACCTTATGAACGGTGTGTTCGGTGCAGGGGGCAGGCCGCGCTTTGGCGGCACCGCCCAGCCGGAGGCGAAGCCGCAGAAGTCCGGGACCCCTGCTGTGCCGGACCTGAACGCTGCCCTGCTGGAAAACCAGAAGCAGCTGGATGCCCTGCTCAAAAAGCAGAATGCCCAGCTCCGAACGAAGGATGACGCGGTGCAGTCTGCACTGAAGGACAGCCGTCAGATGCTGCGGGATATGGAAGCCGACGGCCTGCTTGCCAAAGGCACGGCAGACCTGCCCGCAGAGCAGCTGGGCAGCTTTGAGGGCCTTGCCGCCGAGGTAAAAAAGACCGTGCTCGGGCAGGACGCCTTTGTGGACAGCGTGGTGCGCGCCATGCGCCGGCCCTTTGTGCTGGGCACCGAGCGCCCGGCGGCACGCAACGTGATCCTGATCTGCGGAGGTGCAGGCACCGGACGGCACTTTGCGCTGGCAGAGACCGCCCGCATCATGGCGGCGCGGGGCCTGTTGCAGAGCGACAAAACCGCGGTGGTGGACCTTGCCCTCTACCCCAATTCCGGTGCGGAAAAGCTGTTTTTGCAGGATCTGTACGCGGCCCTGCACGCACCCGGGGAGATCGTGATCTTTGAGCACTACGAAAGCTGCCACCCCGGCTTCCTGAAAACGCTGTCCGATCTGGCCGTCAAGGGCAGTGCGCCGCTTTCCAGCCGGTATCTGGTGAACAAGGAGGGCATCCTTGTGGATGCGGGCACGGCGCTGGCTCCGGGCGCGGTGAGCAGCATCACCCCCTGCGGCAAGTACCTCATCTTCTTTTCCCGCAAGGGCCGGGACGCGCTGGCAGATAAGTTCGGTGCGCCCTTTGTGGCGGCGGTGGGCGATGTGTGTGAGACCAGCGCCTTTGCCCGCGAGGACCTTGCAGCGCTGGCGGCGCAGCAGCTGAATGCGCTGGCCCAGAAGGTGAGCACCCGCCTCGGTCTGACCCTCTGTGCTGGGGCCGATGTGCGGGACTATGTTGCAGCCCGGTGCACCAAAGAAAAGGGCGCAGCGGGCCTTGCGGAAGCCTGTGATCAGATTTTCCGTGCCCTGAGTGAATACTGCCTGCAGACCGATGCAAAGCTTACCGGCACCGTCACCCTGACCGCAAAGCCGGAGGGCGTGCAGTTTGCACTGAACGATGCCGCCCCCGCCGACCTGTCTGCCCTGCTGCCCGCCGAGTACACGGGGGCTGCGGAAGCGGTCCGCGCAGAGCTTGACGGCCTTGTGGGCCTTGGGGCGGTCAAGGAGTATGTGTTCGGTCTGGCGGATAACCTGCAGGTGCAGCAGCGCCGCGCGGCGGCAGGCTTCAAGACTGCCAGCCTTTCCATGCACATGATCTTCACCGGCAACCCGGGCACCGGCAAGACCACCATTGCCCGGCTGGTGGCAAAGTACCTCAAGGCCATTGGCGCGCTGAAGGGCGGACAGCTGGTGGAAGTGACCCGCGCCGACCTTGTGGGCCGCTACACCGGCCACACCGCGCCCCTGACCAACAGCGTCATCGAGAGCGCGCTGGGCGGTGTACTGTTCATCGACGAAGCCTACAGCCTCTACCGCGGCGAGCAGGACAGCTTTGGCCTCGAAGCCATCGACACCCTTGTGAAGGGCATGGAGGACCACCGGGACGAGCTGGTGGTCGTTCTGGCGGGCTACACCCGGGAGATGGAGGTGTTCCTTACTGCCAACAGCGGTCTTGCCAGCCGCTTCCCCAACAAGATCGAGTTCCCGGACTACACGGCAGACGAGCTGCTGGACATCACCAACGTGCTGGCAAAGGGCAAGGGCTACCGCCTTGCCGAGGGCTGTACCTTCCCGCTGCTGGGCTACTACAAGCGCCGTCAGGCGCTGGACAGCCGCACCGCCGGCAACGGCCGTCTTGCCCGCAACACGCTGGAAAAGGCCATCTTCCACCAGAGCCGCCGCCTTGTGGCAGAGCCGGACGCGGAGCTGGATCTGATCCTGCCCGGCGATCTGGAATTTGAGAAATAAAAAATCAGTAAAAAGAAAAGCAACCTCGCCCTCTCCGTCATTGCTTACGCAATGCCACCTCGTTCCCCTTTCTGTCGCTTACGCGACATCTTCCCCCGACCGGGGGAAGTCTGTCAAAGGGAGAGGCCTTGGCATAAAGATGAAGTCTGCGTGGACTGCCAAAGGCTCCCACTCTGGGGGAGCTGTCACCGAAGGTGACTGAGAGGGCGAGGAAGTTAAAAACAAGGGACCACTGCGCGGAATAGCAGTAGCCCCTTGTTTTATTTATGCAGTTTCGCCAGCGTTTTGGCTGCGTCCCGCATCCCCTGCCGCACCTCGGCGGGGGCGGTCACTTCCACCTTGCCGTCAAAGCCGCACACCCAGCCGTAGAACTGGGGGCTGACGCACACCGGCACATCAAAGTGGAAGTGGGTGCCGTCCGCTTCCGGAACAAAGACCGGCGCTTTGCCAAAACGGTCGCGCATGGCGCTTTCAAGGTCGGCGGTGCAGCGCAGGGTGACCAGATGCTCCGGCCCGCCGAACATATTAAAGTGCTTGCGCAGGTAGGCGGGCAGGTCAAACTGGCGGAACTCGGCTTTGCCCCGGCGGGCATCGTCCAGCACCGTCACGGCAGACATGCGGTCCACACGGTAGTTGCGGATGCCCGCAGGCTCTTTCTCGTCCTGATAGGCAATGAGGTAGTAGCACCCGCCGTCCCACGCCAGCCGCCACGGGCTCACGGTGCGGGTGCCGTCTTTTTTGTACCGGAAGCTCACCATCCGGCCTGCGTTGATGGCGCTGTGCAGGGCGTCGATGCTGTACAGCAGGGTGTGGCTGTCGCTTTTGGGGCGGCCATCCACATATACCTGACGCTGCAGCTGGGAACCCTCGTAGTCGGAGCAGAGGGCTTCCAGCTTGTGGATGAGCTTTCTGCTGGTGCGGGCAGAGATGACCTTGCTGGCCTGCACGGCATCCACCAGCAGCTTGAGCTCCGAGAGCTCAAAGGTGCGGCTGGCCAGCCAGTAGCCGCCGCCGCGCCCCCGCTGCAGCTGGACGTCAAAGCCCAGAGAGCGCAGGGTGTCGATATCGCTGTAAATGCTCTTGCGCTCGGCAAGGATGCCCTGCTGCTCCAACAGCTGCACCAGCTGGGGAACATTGAGCAGGTGTTCTTCATCGGTCTTTTGCTCAAGGATGCGCAAAAGGGTCAAAAGCTTGGATTTCTGGCCTTCCTGCTTGGGCATGGCAATACCTCCGGCTTTCCAAATTCAGGTTATTCGGGCAGTTTTTTGTCAAAGGCCGCACGGCGCTGGGTGGAAAGACGGAACATCTGTTCCAGTTTATCCCGGTCGTCGGCCACAAGAGCAGAGCGCATTTCCTGCAGAGCGGCATCGAACTGGTCGATCTCGCTGATCAGGTTCTGTTTGTTCCACAAAAACAGTTCTGCCCACATTTTATCGTTGATGCGTGCAATGCGGGTCAGATCCCGGAAGGAGTCTCCGGTGTACTCGCACAGCGAAGAGTTGTCGTTGGCGCACATCAGGCTCACGGCGATGGCGTGGCACAGCTGGCTCACGTAGCCGACCATCCGGTCGTGCTCCTGCACGGTCAGGGTGCAGATGTGCTTGAAGCCCAGCACCTCGGCCAGCTCCCGCAGCCACTGGATAGCCTCCGGGGTGTTCTTTTCGGTGGGAGTGATGATGAAGTTGGCGGGGGCAAAATTCACCTCGGCGGCGTGCTCCACGCTGGAAGTCTCGCGGCCCGCCATGGGGTGGCTGGCAATGAACTCCACGCCTGCCGGGCACAGGGCCTGCACCGGCTCCACAAGGCCGGTCTTTACGCCGGACACATCCGTGAAAATGCAGCCGGGCTTGAGCAGATGCCCGTAGGTTTTGAACCACTCCAGCAGGGCTGTGGGGTACAGACCAAAGATGATGTGGTCGGCCTGCTGCACCAGATCCTCAAAATCGTGGGTCTTGCCGCTGGCGATATAGCCGTGGCTGAGGGCGTACTGCAAATGCCCCTCGCTGCGGTTGATGCCGTCCACATGGAAGCCGGCACGGGTCAGCTCCAGTGCGTACTTGCCGCCCAGCAGGCCAAGGCCCACCACGAGATAACGCTTTGTTTTATCCAACATGTTCCACCTCCGCGCCCAAGGGCTTGATGGCCTCAAAGAAATTCGGCCAGCTTTTTGTGATGGCTTCGGCATCGTCCACCGTCAGGGGGATGCCTGTGGCAAGGCTCAGCACCGCAAGGCTCATGACCACACGGTGGTCGTTGTGGCCGTGCAAAACGCCCGCCGGGGCGTGCAGCCTGTCCGCGCAGCCCTGCACCGTAATGGTGCCGCCCTCGCTTTCCACTAGGCCGCCCACTGCGCGCAGCTCGGCCTCCATGGCCGCGATGCGGTCGCTCTCCTTCAGGCGCAGCCGCTCTGCGTTGCGGATGACCGTGGTGCCCTCGCACAACAGGCCCAGCACCATGAGCACGGGGCCAAGGTCGGGGCAGTCCGCAAGGTCGATGTCCACCCCGTGCAGGGGGGCCTTTTCAAAAGAGATGCCCTCTGCCGTGCGGGTAAACACCGCGCCGCATCGGCGCAGGATGTCCAGAATGGCGGCATCTCCCTGCAGGGTGTCCGGGGCAAGGCCGGTGATGGTCACGCCGCCGCACACCGCGCCCAGCACCGCCGGGAACGCGGCCTGACTGTAATCGCCCTCTACGGTATAATCGCAGGGGTGGTAGGTCTGACCGCCCGGGATGGCAAGAGTGTTTTCGTCCTGCCAGCGGCTCTCGACGCCAAAGACCGCCTGCACCGCACGGGTCATGTCGATGTAGCTGCGGCTCTCCACCGGCGGGATGAGGTGCAGCGTGCTGTCTCCGGCCAGCAGCGGCAGGGCAAACAGCAGCCCGCTGATGAACTGGCTGGACACGTTGCCTGCCAGCCGGTAGCTGCCGGGGGTCAGTGCGCCCTCCACGGTCAGCCCGGCAGCGCTCTGCTCAAACCGCAGGCCCTGCTCCCGGTACAGAGCTTCATACACCGACTGGGGCCGCTCCATCAGCCGCCCGCGGCCGGTGAAGGTCACAGCCTGCCCGGTCAGGCTGGCGATGGGGATGAGAAAGCGCAGGGTGCTGCCGCTCTCGCAGCAGTCTACCGGTGCGGCGAGGGGCACAAAATGCCCTAGCCCTTCCACCACGGCATCGTCTGCGCCGGTGCGCACACGGGCGCACAGCTGTGCCGCTGCGCCCAGTGTGGCAGAGATGTCCTTGCTGAATTCGAGGTTCGTGATGTGGCTGCGGCCCTCGGCCAGTGCCGCGCAGAGCACTGCACGGTGGGCCATGCTCTTGCTGGGCGGGGCGGTGATAGTGCCGCCCACGGAACGCGCGTTCTGAATCGTTACCAGCATAGGCTTACATATCCCGGCCAATGGCCCATGCCACCTGACGGCACTTTGCCATGGCCTGTGCAAAGCTGTCCGGGGTCAGGCACTGGGCGCCGTCGCTCCATGCGTGCTGGGGGTCGTAGTGGACCTCCACTTCCAGACCGTCGGCACCGGCGGCCACAGCGGCGATCATCATGGGCTCTACAAGGTTTGCCTTGCCGGTGGCGTGGCTGGGGTCCACGATGATGGGCAGGTGGGTCTTTTCGTGGATGATGGGCACAGCGGACAGGTCGAGAGTGTTGCGGGTATACTTTTCAAAGGTGCGGATGCCGCGCTCGCACAGAATGACCTGCTCGTTGCCGCCGGCCATGATATACTCGGCGCTCATGATCCACTCCTCGATGGTGTTGCACAGGCCGCGCTTGAGCAGCACCGGCTTGTGCATCTTGCCCACGGCCTTGAGCAGCTGGAAGTTCTGCATGTTGCGGGCACCGATCTGCACCACGTCCACATACTCCTCAAATTCGGGGATGCGGTCCTCGCTCATCAGCTCGGAGACGATGGGCATGCCGGTGGCCTCGCGGGCCTTTACCATGTCCAGGATGCCCTCGGTCTCAAGGCCCTGGAAGGAGTAGGGAGAGGTGCGGGGCTTGTAAGCGCCGCCGCGGAACAGGGTGGCACCGCCGGCCTTGACGCCCTGTGCAATGCGCAGAGCCTGCTCTGCGCCCTCGATGCTGCAGGGGCCTGCCATGACGGCGATCTTTTCCTTGCCGCCGATCTTCACGCCGCCGCAGTCGATGACCGAATCTGCCGGATGGAACAGGCGGTTTGCGCGCTTATAGGGCGCGGACACGCGGGTAACGTTGTCAATCCACGGGTTTGCCAGCACGTCCCGCTCGTCGATCTTGGTGGTGTCGCCCACCAGACCGAACACGTTGTAGTTCTTGCCGGTGATGAGGGTCACGTCCAGACCCTGCTTCTCGAATTTGTCAACGATCTTTTCCAGTTCGTCCTTCGGAGTCCCTTTTTTGGTGGAGATGATCATGGGAGTTTGTTCCTTTCCTGTTTGTTTTAAGATGGAAGCCTGTGCTGAATGGTACTGTGGATCTGCGCACAGACGGCATCAAAATGATTGTCCACATCATTGTTTGCAAAACGGAGAACCAGCAGCCCATACTGTTCAAGAACTGCACTTCGTTCTGCATCGTAAGCCCTGCCCTGCTCGGTATAGTGCTGGGAACCGTCCAGTTCGATCACAAGCCGTGCCTGTGCGCAGTAAAAGTCAACGACAAAGGATTCAATGATCCGTTGCTTGTAGATTTTTACAGGATAATCACGCAGAAACACATACCAGAGCTTGTGCTCCTGTGGGGTCAGATTACGGCGTAATGTGCGCGCTGTGCCAAGCATTTTATTGTTTTTATTTACAGTTGCATGTTTCATGGACGGCTTCCTCTACGGCAGCGGCCTCGCCCTCTCAGGCGCATTCGCGCCAGCTCCCCCAAAGGGGGAGCCCTTGGCAAAACCGGAAACTTTGCCGTACTGCCAAGGCCTCTCCCTTTGGGAGAGGTGGCATCGCGTAGCGATGACGGAGAGGGCTAGCCCGCTGACCGTGTTCATCTTTTTACATCACGATATGCGCCTTGCTGGAGCCGTCGGTGCGCAGCAGCTGGGCCAGATAGATGCAGGCGTGCAGGTAGCCCTGCGGGCCTTCCCCGATGAAGTGGCCCTGACAGCCAAAGGACACCACGTCCGTCTTGCGAAAGGGCTCCCGCTCGTCCGGAGCGTGCAGCATCACTTCCACGGCGGGCACGCCGCACAGGCGCAGGGCGTCCAGAATGGCCACGCTGTAGTGGGCGTAGGCCCCGGGGTTGAGTACGATGCCGTCCACCCGGCCCGCTGCGGCCTGAATTTCGTCCACAAGGTCGCCCTCGTGGTTCGTTTGGCAGCAGTTGGTCTCGATGCCCAGCTGGTCGCAGCCTGCCTGCACATAGTCCATGATGGCGTTGTAGTCCAGCTCCCCGGGCACGCCCGGCTCTGACCAGCGCATGAGATTGAGGTTCGGGCCGTTAAGAATCAAAAATTTCATCCAATGCCTCCATGGCGGCACGCAGGGCTTCGTCCAGTGTGCCGTTGTTGGGGATCACGGCGTCTGCTGCGGCCAGATACAGCGGGCGGCGCTGGGCTTCCATCTGGCGCAGAGCGTCCATGCTGGAAGAAAGCGGTCTGCCGCCGCCCACGGTCAGTGCATCCAATGGCCGGTCGATGAACAGAATGACGCCGTTCTGGTGCAGTGCCCGCAGGTTTTCGGGCCGTTTCACGATACCGCCGCCGCAGGAGATGAGCTGCCGCCCCTCCCTGCCGAAACGGCGGGCCTCGGCGGTCTCCCGGGCGCGGAAGCCGTCCTCGCCCTCGGCGGAGAAAATATCCGGGATGCTGCGGCCGTCGGTCTTTACGATCTCCTCGTCCAGGTCCACAAAGGTGCGGCCAAGGCTCTTTGCCAGCAGCCTGCCGAGGGTGGTTTTGCCGCAGGAGGGCATCCCGATGAGGGCAATGTTCAGCATATCCCGGCGCAGTGCGGCGGTGATGCGGCGGATCTCAACCGGCGCATCCTCAAACTTGCGGTCCAGAAAATATTCTGCGGCATATACTGCCTGCGCCACCAGCATTTCAAGGCCGCCCACAGCCACCGGCACGCCCGCTTCCTCGGCGCGGAGGATGAGCTCGGTCTTGTCGGGGTTGTACACCACATCCACCACAGCTTCAAGGCCCGGCATGGAGGCAACATCCAGATTGCACACACCTACATTCGGGTACATGCCCGCCGGGGTGGTGTTGATCACGATCTGCGCCCCGCTGGAAACGGCCTCGGCATAGCTCAGCTCGCCCTTTTCCGGGTCCGGATGGCGGCTGACGGTCAGCACCTTTGCCGCGCCCTTGTCCCGGGCCACAGCGCTGGTGGTGTTGTGGGTGCCGCCGGTGCCCAGAATGAGCACGGTCCTGCCTGCAAAATTCACGCCGTGGGCGTCGCACAGGTGGGCAAAGCCCATGTAATCAGTATTGTATCCATAGAGCAGGCCGTTTTTGTTCACCACCGTGTTCACCGCTCCGATGGCCTTGGCCCGCGGGTCGATGTAGGAACAGTATTCCATCACCAGCTTCTTATAGGGGATGGTGACATTGATGGCCTTGAACTGCCGTCTGGTCAGAAAGGCCCGGGCCTCTTCCTCCGTGGGCAGAGGACACAGGTCGTAGTGGTAGCCGCAGAGCATCTCGTGGATGATCTTGGAGTAGGAGTGGCCGAGTTTTGCGCCGATGAGTCCGTATTCCATTTTACTCGTCCTCCTTCCGGAAGCTGGTGGGGTGGGTCATCCAGGCCTCGCCGTAGCGTGCCGTGAGCAGGTCGCCCACAGCCAGTGCGGCGGCGCAGCTCTGCACGATGGCGGCTCTGGGCACGATGCAGGGGTCGTGACGGCCCTGAATGGACAGCTGTGCGTCCTTTTTGGCAAGATAGTCCACCGTGTCCTGCTGCTTGTAGATGCTGGGTGTGGGTTTGACCACGGTGCGGAACACCACCGGCATCCCGTTGGCGATGCCGCCGTTGACGCCCGCATTGTGGTTGGTGGCAGTGACGACTGCTCCCTGCGGCGTCATGCGGAAGGCGTCGTTTGCTTCGGAGCCGCGCATTCCGGCAAAGCCGAAGCCGGTGCCGAACTCGATGCCCTTGACGGCGGGCACAGAGAACGCCAGATGTGCGATCTCGCTCTCCACACTGTCGAAATAGGGCTCGCCGATGCCGGCCGGCAGGCCGAGGATGGCAGTTTCCAGCATCCCGCCCACGCTGTCGCCCTCGGCTCCGGCGGCACGGATGGCGGCTTTCATGGGTTCTTCTACGCTCTCGTCCAGCACCGCAAAGCCCTCGGGCTTGCTGGCAAGGGCTTCCACCTGTGCAGCCAGCTGTGCGGCATCGTCCAGCGCAAAGCGGGTGTCCGCAATGCCGGCACACTCCGCGATATGGGTGGTGATGTCGATGCCCGCGCGGTGCAGTGCGCTCAGCACAATGGCACCGCCCGCCACAAGGCCGGCCGTCACCCGGCCGGAGAAGTGCCCGCCGCCCCGGGCATCCTGAAAGCCGTGGTACTTGGCATAGGCGGTATAGTCTGCGTGGCCGGGGCGCAGAAGGTCTGCGGTCTTGGCGTAATCGCCGCTGCGGGTGTTGGTATTTTCGATCATCAGGGCAATGGCGGTGCCGGTGGTGCGGCCGTTCACCACGCCGGACAGCAGCTGCACGGCATCTGCCTCCACCCGGGGGGTGGACAGGCCGTCGCCCCGGGCACGGCGCTTGTCCATGCAGGCGGCGAGAAATGCCTCGTCCACCGGCAGGCCTGCGGCCATGCCGTCCAGCACCGCGCCGATGGCGCGGCCATGGCTCTCGCCGAAAATGGTCAGCGAAAGGTCGCTGCCGAATGTATTTTTCATGGCTTACTCCTCAATGCCCAGCAGGGGACGCAGACCCTCCACCGGGATGGTCTCGGCGCGCCAGCAGCCCAGACCCGGCACCTTGATAATGGTGATCTGGCCGCTCTGTGCCTTTTTGTCGTGCAGCATTTCAGCCAGCACCTTTTCCTTATCGTAGGTGGTGCGGGTGGGCAGACCGAGGCGGCGGTATACCGCGCGCACCCGCTTCTGCAGTGCCTTGGATTCGATCATGGGCAGCATGCCCAGCGCCACGCACTCGCCATGATAAAGGCCCACGGTGCGGCGGCCCTTGATGCCCTTGACGGCCTCGATGCCGTGGCCGATGGTGTGGCCGAAGTTCAGGGCCTTGCGCATCCCCTGCTCGGTCTCGTCCTGCTCCACGATATTCTTCTTGAACCGCAGGCTGCGGCAGATGATCTCGCCGATCTGGGCATCCACATCGCCATTTTCAAAGATCGCGAACAGCTCCGGGTCTGCCAGCAGGCTGGCCTTGACGGCTTCTGCCAGACCGTTGATGAAGTGGCGGCGGGGCAGGGTGGCAAGGGTGTCCGGGTCCACGATGACCAGCTTGGGCTGCCAGAAGGCACCCACGATGTTTTTGGTATCGCCCAGATCCACGGCGGTCTTGCCGCCGATGGAGGAATCGATCATGGAAAGGGTGGTGGTGGGGCAGTTGATGAAGTCGATGCCCCGCATGTAGATGGAAGCGGCAAAACCGGCCAGATCGCCCACCACGCCGCCGCCTACGGCGATCACCAGATCGCCGCGGCCCATGCCGAATTCCAGCATCTGGCGCAGCACGGATTCCAGAATTTTAAAGCTCTTGCTGGCTTCGCCCTGGGGCACCGTGATGATGTGGGCATCCTTGCACTGGTCGGCCACCATCTGGGCGTACTGTGCGGGCACACCGCTGTCGGTGACAACCGCCACCCGGCGGTCCAGCCGGGCGAACTGGTACAGGTTTTCCAGCGAGCCGCTCTTCACGATGATGTCGTAGCTGCGCTCGCCCAGATTCATGGTCAGCTTGGTTCCGATAAATTCACTCATTTGGTATACACTCCTAACAGCCGCACGGTACGGCAGGTGCGGTCAAGCTCGCGCAGCAGCGCGGCGGTCTCATCGGCGGTGGGGTCGCCCACCAGCTCGACGTAAAAGTAATATTCAAAGGGCACATGGGGCATGGGGCGGCTCTTGATGGATTCCATATTGAAGCCGCTGGCACCGATGATCTGGATCACCTCGCCCAGCTTGCCGGGCTTGTTGTCCACCGTGAACAGCAGCGAGAACCGGTTGCCGCCGGTGGGCTTTTCGCGGCTGAGCACGATAAAGCGGGTGGTGTTGTCGCCGTCGGTGTTGATGCTGGGCACCAGCACTTCCAGCCCGTACAGGGCCGCCGTCTCCACGCTTGCAATGGCCGCTTTGGAGGCATCGCCGCTTTCAGCCACGAACTTTGCGGCCATGGCGGTGTTGGCCATGGCGGTGGCGGGCAGGCCGAACTGCCTTAAAAAGGTCTCGCTCTGGGCGATGGCCTGCTGATGGCTGTAGACGCTTTTGATCTGGTCGAGCTTTGTGCCCGGCAGCACCAGCAGGTTCTGGGAGATGGGCAGATCGTACACATCCACCACCCACAGCGCCGGGTGATTGTAGCACAGATCCAGCACGGCAGAAACATCGCCCGCATGGCTGTTCTCAAAGGGAACGACGCCCCGGGCAGCATCGCCGCGTTCCACCGCGTCAAATACCTCGTCCCAGGTGGGGTAGCTCACAGCCTCGGCGTGAGGGAACAGCGCCCGGAGGGCGATGTGGGCAAAGGCACCCTCCACGCCCTGATAGGCGGCGCGGTTCTGGCCCAGCACCACGGCTTCGTACTGCTTTGCCACGTCCATCAGGTTCTGCACGTGGTCTTTATAGTAGGGCCGCAGGGCGGGAGACTGAATGCGGGCCGCAGCCTTTTCCAGCACTGCCGTCTCGCGGGCAGCGTCGTAAATGGGCAGGCCGTGGGCTCTTTTGTATTCTGCCACCTGCAGCACAGCGGCCATCCGCCGCTCAAACAGTGCGGCAAGCTGGGTATCCACTGCGTCGATCTCGGCGCGTGCCTGTTCCAGTGCGTCCATGGGTTCACATCCTTTTATATGGCTCAGATCGGCCATTTGATTCTCAGATACCCAGTAAGTATACCATAACTGGGACGGAGAAACAACAAGACCTCCGGCGTTTCAAAGGGGAGAATATTTCAAATCAGCCCCTTGTAAAAAGACGAAAATTGCAAAGGTGTTGACCAGTTTAAATGCCCTCCGCTGCGCTCTGGGCATATTTAGCGGAAATGCTGTTTTTATTTTTCGTGTTTGTCGCGGCCTCGACGCTTGTCAGGGCAAAGCCCTTCCATCTGCTAATGCAGACCGCTCGCCTGCTTGAAAGCCCCGCTGCGGCTTTCATTGCTGCGCAACCGCAGGGCCGCTCCAAACACATTTTCACAAAGAAGGCCGAAACCGGGAAATGCATCGAAATGCCGTTTGCCGTCACGACCTTTCCCGTGAAAAAGTATCTCCGAAACGACCGCAGTCGTTTCGGAGATACAAATATAAAAATATTATTTCCTCTAATGATGGCCAAAGCGATGATGGCCAAAGCGAACGCGGCGGCCATTTTCAATCGTGCCGCTTTGCCAAAAGCTCTTCCCTGCTTCTTGCCTTGCCGTAATATCTCCCATAGGGATTGTCCAGCGCCTGCGCAAGGGAGACCGGCTTTTCCGGCTGTGGCTTTACCACCGGTTTTGCCGTCCGGTCAAAGCGGAGCTGTGCGGCGGGCCCGCCGCGCGTTATCCGGAACCGCATGGCTCATCCCTCGGCCCCGGCGGTGGAAACAGCCCCGGCGGTCAGCTTGTTCCACAGTTCTTCGCCGCCAGCCAGCAGGTCGGCGGTGTCCTTGTTCCATGCACCGCGGATGCCGATGTAGTATTGGCTGAGCAGCTCCTGACTGGAGCCGCTTTCGCTCTGCACGGCATCGGAGGCATAATCGCCCAGATCAAGGCCGGTCAGCACCGGGCAGTCGGTCCAGCGGTAGACCATGTTCCACCAGTCGCTGTCTGCATCGGACTGGGGCAGGCTGCCGTCAAGGTAGCGCAGGGTCCCGGTGGTCTTCTGGAAGCCTGCGGGGTCGTACAGGATGAAGATGGAGCTCAGCGCGCCCTGAATGTCGGTGGAAAGCTTGGTGGTGCCGGCCATGTCAAGATAGGCGTCCGACTCCTCATTGCCAAAGTCCATGGTGTAGAGGTTCAGCTTTACCACCACCTTGCCATCGCCGTTCCGGTCCTCACCGTAGGCGGCAAGGGCGTCCTGCAGGGCGGTCTGGGTGGCTTCCGGCAGGTAGTGGGGGGCCACCACCGCTACGTTGTAATCTGCATGGACGGTAAAAAAGTACTGCCCGATGAAGTTGTAGCCAAAGAACACCACGATGATGCCGATGATGATGACCCACTTGAGATTGTAGTCCCACCAGTTGGCCCAGCGCTCCTTGCGGGTGTACGGGCGCTGTTTGCGGGGCTGGAGGTCCTTGGGGTCGATATCACGTTCATAACGGTAGCTTGCCATAGAAAAACTCCTGATTTTGATGATTCGGCTGCACGGGTGCTTACAGCTGTGCCAGAATGGCCTGACGCACTGCATCGGGCAGCTGCTTCTGCTCGGCCTTGCTCATGCCTTCGGTCCGGATGGGCGGCAGCACCTTGATGTGTACGCTGCCCGGATGGCACAGGTTGCCGTTGCCCTCAAACAGGGCACGGGCACCGGTCAGGGCCACCGGCACCACCGGCACGCCGGTCTTGACGGCAATGCGGAACGCACCGGCCTTGAACTCGCCGGCGCCGCCTTCTTCCCCCTTGTAGCGGGTGCCCTCCGGGAAGATGACGAAGCTTTTGCCGCTTTCCACAATGGCGGTGGCATCGTTCAGGGCGCGGACGGAAGCCCGCAGGTCGTCGCGCTGGACGAATACGCAGCCCAGCAGCTTCATCCAGCGGTTCAGAAGCGGGATCTTTTCCAGCTCTTCCTTGGCAAGGATGCCGTGGGGCTTATCCAGACTGGCCAGCAAAAGCGGGATGTCGTAGTAGCTGCGGTGGTTGCCCACAAACACGCAGGGGGTGTCCTTGGGGATATTCTCAAGGCCCTCCACGCTCAGGGAAACGCCGGTCACCTTTAAAATGCCCCGGCTCCAGTGCGGGATATGCTTGTTGACAAGCTCTTCCACCAGCTGCGTGTCGCCTGCAGCCAGAGCGCGTTCCGCCCGGCGCAGCACGCCATAATGGACGATCATATAACCAAATAAGTAGATAAACATCGCAATCGTGCGAAAAATACTCATTGTGTTTTCCTCCCTTCGGCAAAATATGCCATTGTCATTGTATCACACTTTTTGTAAAAAGGGGAGAAATAACACTTTTTTTACAAATCGGAGGATCTGCGGTCTTGCAAAATTGACAAAATGCGGGTATATTTATAGTTGTAAAGCCAGCACAATGGCACTTTCTGTGTGAAACACCTTTGCTGGACCAATGGGAGAAAGAGAAAGGTACCATAGAATATGGGTTTATTTCCTTCTGCAAACGACTTCAAAGCCGGCAAGGGCGTGGAGAAAGACACCCCCCGCAAGACCGGCATAGGCCGCTTTTTTGAGCTTGTGGGCCGTGATATGAACGGCATGTTCCTTGCAAACCTGCTGGCCTGCATCGGCTTTCTGCCGGTGATCTGTCTGGTGTATATCGGCTTTCTGGCAAACAGCCTGCCTGTCATGCTGGCAAGCGCGGTGGTGGGCGGCATTCTGGCTGGGCCTGCGCTGGCCGGCATGTACGATACCGTGCTGCGCGCCCTGCGCGATGAGGCCGGTTACTGGTGGGTGACCTACCGCCGCGCCTTCAAGCGCAACTTCAAGGCCAGCATTGCGCCGGGCATCTTCTACTGCGTCGTGGTCACGATGCAGATCTTCCTTGTGTATTTCTGCTTCAGCATGCTGGCGCAGGGCACCAATGTGGGCGTGCCGCTGTGGGTGGCCACGGTGCTGAACCTGCTCATCTTCCAGATGCTGTTCGCCTACATGTGGCCGCAGGTGGTGCTGCTGGATCAGCCCTTCAGCCTGACGATGAAAAACAGCCTCAACTGCATGATCGCCTTCCTGCCCCACGCACTGGCGGCTGCCATCGTGCAGATCCTGTTTTGGGGCGTGGTGATCCTGTGCATGCCGCTGGGCCTGCTGCTGATGCTCATTTTCGGCTTCTGGTTCGTCACCGAGGTGTCCTGCCAGATCATCTACGGCGACATTGAAAAGGTATTCCACATCGAGGAGAGCATCCGCAAAATGAAGGATGCCGAGCTGGAAGCGGCCCTGAAAGAGGACTATGCTTCCGGCGAGGACGACACCGAAAAATGATCTTCTGCCGGGAAGCTTCTCAAAGCGCTTTCCGGGACCGACCGAACAGCGTGAATTTTAAGAAGGGAGATGTGTCCCATGGAACAACGGAATAATCTGGTCCTGCAGGGCACCGAGACCTTCTCCCGCGGGCAGCTGGACAATGTGGCGCTGGACGGCGGTGCGCTGGTACTGGATAGTGTGGCGGGCCGCTGCCTGCAGTACGGCAGCTACACCACGCCGGAGTTTGCCATGCCGCCGTTCTGCAACCTGAACGTCAGCTGGAACGCCTTTGCGCCCCACAACACCATGGTGGAGGTGCGCTGCCGGGTCTACGCCGGCAGCCGATGGACCGGCTGGATGAGCTTTGGCAAGTGGGCGCCGGGTTATCCCCGCTGCAGCTGCACCTCCCAGAGCGACGACGGCATGATCTTCCTCATGGGCGATACCGTGACCGTGGCAACGCCCGGCGGCGGCACCGGCGTGCAGCTGCAGGTGAATCTTTCCACCAACGACGACAAGGTTTCGCCGCAGGTGCGGCTGCTGGCCGCTGCGGTGCGGCCGCTGGCGTGGGAAAAGCACAGCGGCCACCCGCTGAACCGGCAGCTCTATCTGCCGGAATACTGCCTTTCTGCCCACGACCCCAGTTTTGGCCGCACCATGGATCTGCCGCTGGTCATGGCGGCCCTGATGAACTGCTGGGGCGAGGATATCCTGCCCGAGGAAGTGGCCTACGTGATGGAGGATATGGCCGACAGGACCACCGGCAATGCCGCATTTGCGGCTGCTGCGGCGGGCTGCTGCGGCTACCCCTGCTGGCAGGCATGGATGGACCTTGCCGACCTGCGCGCCCAGATCCACGACGGCTGCTGTGTGGCGGTGCAGGTGGAACGGCGCGTGCGGGGCCAGCGGGACCCGGTGCGGGTCTGGATGGGGCTGCGCGGCTTCGATCATGACGAGGCCCGGATGGTGGATCTGGTGCAGCTCAACGACCCTGCGGCAGATTCCGATGGCTCGGTGGGCACCACCATGGCGTTGGTGGATTTTATGCGCTACTTTACCGGGCGGGCCATTGCCCTGCGCGCAAAACCCCGCGACATGGCAGCCAACCGCCCCCGGCGGCTGCGCTGTGAGCTTGTCCCCGGCAAGGAAGAGGGCGTTTATTTCTTTGAACAGCACGGTGAGGCCGACCCGCTGCCGGAGGATTTTTCCGGCTGGACGGCCTACGCTCTGCACGACGGTGTGGCCCACGCCACCACCGCCCACCGCAATTTCCACTGCATGGAGCGCACCCGGGACGGCGGCATCCGCTTTCCGGCAGCGCAGATGGCCGAGGGCGGACGCTGCAGCGTGTACGCTGTGGACCAGACCGGCACCATGCGGGTGGCAGAGGTGCGGCTGCCCAAGCCGAAGCCTGCACCGGAAACAGCATGACCGGCTTCCAAAGCACAGGCAAAGCCGGAGAAGTGACCGGCAGCACCTGAGCGAAATCATACACACAGGAGGAACACATTATGGCAAAGACGATCATCACTTTGGGACGTGAATACTGCACGGGCGGCCGCTACATCGCAGAAGATGTGGCAAATGCACTGGGCATCAAGCTTTACGACAAAGAGCTGATCACCATGGCAGCAAAGCATTCCGGCCTTTCGGAAGAAGCTGTTGCCGCCAGTGAAAAGCGGCATACCCACAGCCTGCTGTACAGCCTGTACACCATGGGCAATGAGCTGCCGCTGGGCGATCAGGTGTTCATTCTTCAGAGCCGCATCATCAAGCAGCTGGCCGAGGAAGGCCCCTGCGTGATCCTGGGCCGCTGCGGCGACTACGTGCTGCGCGAGCGCAAGGATGTGCTGCGCGTGTTCGTGTATGCACCCAAGGAATGGCGGCTGGAATACGCAAAGACCAACCCGCTGGTCAAGGCCAAGGACGAAAAGGGCATCAAGGAAGAGGTGGAAAAGACCGACCGCAACCGCTCTGCCTACTACAACTACTACACCCAGAACCGCTGGGGCGATGCCCACAACTATGATCTGGCCATCAACGCAGCTCTCGGCCGCGAGACCTGCGTGAAGATGATCTTGGACGCAGCTGCCGCCAAGGAGAAGAATTTCGGCTGACCGCCGGGGCGCTTCAAAAATAAAACAACGATGATTCGTGGGTAGGGTGTGCAAGCGCCCTGCCCACGTTTCGGGCAACGGCGACGACCGCGGCCTGCGGCCAAAGACTTCCCCCGGCCGGGGGAAGATGTCGCATAGCGACAAAAGAGGGAATGCAGGGAGGAGCCGTTGGGGCAGCGGCCAGCAGGACACGAGTGCCGCATGGGCGGTCACGAAGTGGACGCTGGGAGCCGCAACCCGGGCGCTGATGCCGCTTCCGGTTTTCAGAAGCCTTGCCAGCTGCACAAGTGCGGCAATATGTCTCTGGCAAAAAACATCTCAAGTCAAAAGGAGCAAACGTGGAAACAAAGCGATCCCAAACCTCTCCCGCCGCGCGGGAAAATATCATGGGCACCATGGAGATCAACCCTCTGCTGGTCAAGCTGAGCGTGCCCATGATGATCTCCATGCTGGTGCAGGCACTTTACAACGTGGTGGACTCGGTGTTCGTGTCCCATGTGAGCGAAAGCGCCCTCACCGCCGTCTCGCTGGCGTTCTCGCTGCAGAACGTGATGATCGCCGTGGGCGTGGGCACCGGCGTGGGCGTCAACGCCCTGCTGTCCAAGAGCCTGGGCGAAAAGAACCAGCACCGTGCCAACGTTACGGCAGAGAACGGCATTTTTCTTTCACTGTGCAGCTTTGTGGTGTTTCTGGTCATCGGCCTTACCTGCATGAAGCCCTATTTCTATGCGCAGACCAGTGATGCAGCCATTGCCCAGCAGGGCATCCAGTATCTTTCGGTGTGCTGCATCTTCAGTCTGGGCCTTTTCACCCAGACCATGGGCGAAAAGCTGCTGGCCGCAACCGGCCGCACCCAGCTGAGCATGATCAGCCAGCTGGTGGGTGCAGTGGTGAACATCATTCTGGACCCCATCTTCATCTTTGGCTACTGCGGGCAGGCGCTGTCCGGCACCACCGGTGCAGCTGTGGCAACGGTCATCGGCCAGTTCTGCGGCGCAGGCATGACCCTGTTCTTCAACCTGAACAAAAACCCGGATATCCAGATCAGCTTCAAAGGCTTCCGGCCCAGTGCCAAGGCCATTGGCCGCATCTACACGGTGGGTCTGCCCAGCATCGCCATGCAGTGCGTGGGCAGCCTGATGACTTTTGGCATGAACCTGATCCTCATGGCCTTCTCGGCTACGGCGGTGGCGGTGTTCGGCGTCTACTTCAAGCTGCAGAGCTTCGTGTTCATGCCCATTTTCGGCCTGAACAACGGCATGGTGCCCATCATCAGCTACAACTACGGTGCCCGCAGGCCGGACCGCGTGAAAAAGACCATCAAGCTGGCGGTGTGCTATGCCGAAGGCATCATGCTGGTGGGCTTCTGCATCTTCCAGTTCGCGCCCCGGCAGGTGCTGGGCATCTTTGCGGCCAGCGATGCCATGCTGGCCATCGGCGTCCCGGCCATGCGCATCATCTGCCTGCATTTCCTGCTGGCGGGTGCCAGCATCGTGCTCAGCTCGGTGTTTCAGGCACTGGGCAACGGCATCTTCAGCCTCATCGTTTCGGTCTGCCGTCAGCTGTTCGTGCTGCTGCCGGCCGCATGGCTGCTGGCACAGACCGGAAATGTCAACAATGTCTGGTGGGCCTTCCTCATCGCTGAGATCGTCAGCGTCCTGATGAGTCTGGCCTTCTATGCCCGTATCAACAAAACGACCATCGCACCCCTGTACCACTGACCCGGGTGCGGGCAGACGGCCCTGAAAACGAAAGGAACGTGAACTCTATGGTAAAAAAGCTGAAGTGGAATCTGGTCCTCATGAGCCTGCTGTATCTGGGTCTGGGCGTTTTTCTGGTCATGAAGCCCGGTACGGCCCTCAACATCGTGTGCTATGCGCTGGGCGGCGTGGTGCTGGCCTGCGCAGCGGTGCAGCTGGTTCGCTACTTTGCGGTGGAGCGCGGGGTGTTCCAGAGCCAGCTTACCCTGGTCTCCGGCATCGTGTGTCTGGCGCTGGGGGCTTTCCTCATCATCCGCAGCGACATCGTGGTGAGCATCCTGCCCATCGTGTTCGGCCTGTTCGTCATCTTTGACGCCATTGGCCGGGTGCAGAATGCGCTGGACCTGCGCCGCTGCGGCTACGACAGCTGGAAAGGGTTCCTGTTCCTGCCGGTGCTCAGCGTGGTGCTGGGCGTGGTGCTGGTCGCAAACCCCTTCGGTGCCATGGAAACGCTTGTGATGGCCATTGGCATCATCCTCATCGTGGAGGGTGCCATCAACCTGCTCAGCGCCCTGTATACGGTGCTGGCCGTGCGCCGCTTCACCAAGCTGCACCCGGAGACCCAGTCCATGCTGGAGTCCCTGACCGGCGAAGATCTGAACGGTGACGGCGTGGTCGCCCCGGATGTGACCCGCACCGATGCCGAGGCCAGTGCTGTGGAGCTGGATGAGGTGGACGAGAGCGCCACTGTAGAGCAGGAGAACGAGAAATAAACCCTCTCAGGCGCTCCGCGCCAGCTCTCCCGAAGGGCGAGCTTAATGCGCTGTTTTGATGACGTTTTCCTCATACTGTGAAGAAGGTGTACCCTTTCTTCCGTAGGAAAAAGCTCCCCCTGAGAGGACAGATTTCCCCCGGCCGGGACAGATTCTCCCCGCGCCGGGGAAAAATGTCACCGCAGGTGACAAAAAGGGAAATCTGGCAACGCCGTCAGGCGTTGACTGAGAGGGTTTTATACTAACGACTAAGTAAAGGAAAAAGAGAAAATGGAAAAGTACGATCTGATCATCGTGGGTGCCGGTCCGGCCGGCATCTTTACCGCTGTGGAGCTGCTGCGCCGCGGCAGCAAAAAGAAGATCCTTCTGGTGGAAAAGGGCAAGCCGGTGGAAAAGCGGCACTGCCCCAAGGCCGAAGTGGGCCACTGCGTCAACTGCCGCCCCACCTGCGCCATCACCACCGGCTTTTCCGGTGCAGGCGCTTTCTCGGACGGCAAGCTGAGCCTTTCCTACGAGGTGGGCGGCGACCTGCCCACCCTGATCGGAGAGGAGTTTGCACAGGAGCTCATCAACTACACCGACAAGATCTATCTTGAGTTCGGCGCAGACCCCCATGTGGAGGGCATCTACACCGGCGAGGAGATCAAGGAGATCCGCAAGAACGCCATCCATGCCGGCCTGAAGCTGGTGGACTGCCCGATCCGCCATCTGGGCACCGAGAAGGCACAGCAGCTGTATCTGGCCATTCAGAACCATCTGGCCGACAGCGGCGTGGAGATGCTGTTCAATACCGAGTGCGAGAACATCATCCTTGAGAACGAGGAGTGCAAGGGCGTGCTGCTGAAGGACGGCGATCAGGTCCGGCCCGTGTATGCAGATACCGTGGTCATCGGCACCGGCCGCCGCGGCGCAGACTGGCTGGAAAAGATCTGCGCGGAGCACCACATCGCCCATAAGCCCGGCACCGTGGACATCGGTGTGCGCGTGGAGTGCCGCAACGAGGTCATGGAAAAGGTGAACAAGGTGCTGTATGAGTCCAAGCTCATCGGCTACCCCAAGCCCTGGAAGAACAAGGTGCGCACCTTCTGCCAGAACCCCGGCGGCTTTGTGGCGCAGGAGAACTACGACAACGACCTTGCCGTGGTCAACGGCCACAGCTTCAAGGAGAAAAAGAGCGAGAACACCAACCTTGCCATTCTGGTCTCCCACAACTTTACCGAGCCCTTCAACCAGCCCATCGCCTACGCCCAGAAGGTGGGCGAGCTGACCAACATGCTGGGCGCAGGCCACATCATGGTGCAGCGCTACGGCGACATTCTGGACGGCAAGCGCACGTGGCAGAAGGAACTGGCACAGTCCAACGTGAAGCCCACCCTGAAGGACGCCGTGGCAGGCGACATCACCGCCGCCATGCCCTACCGCGCCATGACCAACATCATCGAGTTCATCAAGATGCTGGATATGGTGGTGCCCGGCTTTGCCGCCAACGAGACCCTGCTGTACAGCCCGGAGCTGAAGTTCTACTCCAACAAGGTGAAGATGGACGAGAACTTGGACACCAACATCAAGGGCCTGCACTGTCTGGGTGACTCCTCCGGCTGGACCCGCGGCCTGATGATGGCTTCGGTCATGGGCGTGCTCATGGGTCGGAAGCTGGCTGAAAAAGAAGGCTGCTGAAAACAAGCATCAACAAAAACAAAAAATCCCGGCACCGCAAGGTGTCGGGATTTTTTAGGTTTAAAAATCAGCCCTCAATGAGCTCCACGGTTTTCATCTTGACCGGGGTGGTGGGCTTGTCGTTCCAGTCGGTGCGGACCGCTGCGATCTTATCCACAACGTCCATGCCGGCAACCACCTTGCCGAAGGCGGCGTACTGGCCGTCCAGATGGGGTGCATCCTGATGCATGATGAAGAACTGGCTGCCGGCGCTGTTGGGGTTCATGGCGCGTGCCATGCTGATGACGCCGCGGGTGTGCTTGAGCGGATTGTTCACGCCGTTGGCGGCAAACTCGCCCTTGATGTTCCAGCCGGGGCCGCCGGTGCCATTGCCCAGCGGGCAGCCGCCCTGGATCATGAAGCCGGGGATCACGCGGTGGAAGGTCAGGCCGTTGTAAAAGCCCTCGCTGACCAGCTTCTTGAAATTCTCACAGGTGATAGGAGCGGCTTCTTCGTTCAGCTCGATATCGATGATGCCGCCGTCTTCCATAGTAATGCGAACCATAACGCTACAATACTCCTTTTGTGTTGCCCCGCAGCAGTGCGGGAGTGTTCGGCAGAAGGCCTGCCGGATATCTCTTATAGTATACCATAGGTTTTGGGGGTTGCAACGGCGCAGATGCAACGTTTTTGTTAAAATTCATCTTTCATCTCCACCATATCGGCCCAGAAGCGCTTGGGGCAATGGCTCATGCGGCCTTTTTCGTTGTGACGCGCCTGAATTTCCAGCGTTTTGTAGAACTGCGTCCACAGGGCCTGAAACTGCTGCTCCCGCTCGCTGGGCGGCGGCAGCTCCAGCGGTGCAGCCAGCTCCATCAGCCGGGTCTTGTGCTCCTGCTGCAGCAGCACGGCCTGATGCACGGCATCGTAGATCAGAAAGTCCTCTTCCGGGAACCGTCCGCAGAAATGGGGCCGCAGCAGCGGCAGGATGTAGTTTTTGGGGTGGATGACGGCCCCCAGCATCCCGTCGTGCTCCTCAAAGCGGACGAAGCCCTGAAACTTGTCTACTTCCCAGTCCAGACTCTTTTTTATTTCGTACAGCGGGGCCACGTCCGGGTGGCCGGTGCGCTTTACGGTGCCGGGGCCGAGGGCAAAGGCCAGATGCAGAAAGCGGATGAGCAGCAACTCCTTGTCCTCCCGCCCGGAGAGGAAATCCCGGCTGACAAGATACTCGGTCTCAGCCCCCAGCTTTCTGCCAAAGCTGGCGAACACCCGCTGCGCCCGGACGTGGTCGGTGGGGATGTCCTTCACCGGATAGAGCGTGGAGGTCTCCCGCTGGGGCGTCCACACCGCAAAGGGGATCTCGTGCTGGGCAAAGCTCTCGAATACACAGCACAAAAAGCCCTCAAAGCTGCCATCGTAGAGATAGACCACATCCGCATCGTGGAGCCTGCGGGCTCTCTGCGGGTTCACAGCGCCTTTGCCAGACATTGCACTGCCTCCTCCCGCACCATGCGCAGGGCGGCGCGCGGTGCCACGCCCATCCGCTTGAGCTCGTCCAGCCCGAGGCTGGACAGCTTGCGGGCGTGCCAGATGCGCCGGGCGCTCTTGGGGCCGATGCCCGGCACACGCAGCAGCATTTCAAAGGGGGCGCGGTTCACATCTACCGGGAACAGCCCGTAGTGCTGCACGGCCCAGTTGCATTTGGGGTCCAGATAGGGGTTGAAGTTGGGGCTGTCCCGATCTAAGATCTCGTCCGCCTCGAACTGATAGAACCGCAGCAGCCAGTCGGCCTGATACAGCCGATGCTCCCGCAGCAGCGGCGGCTTTGTGTCCAGCGCAGGCAGGCGGCTGTCCTCGGCTACCGGGATATAGGCGGAGTAGAACACCCGCTTCAGGCTGTACTTCCGGTACATGCCCTCGGTGAGCTTCAGGATGTGGTAGTCCGTCTCCGGCGAAGCGCCCACGATCATCTGGGTGCTCTGCCCGGCGGGGGCGAACTTGGGGGCATGGCGGTAGACCGTCAGCTCCTGCTTGCTTTGGGCACCGGAGACTGCGATCTGCTTCATGGGGCGGAAGATGGAGTGGCGGCCCTTGTCCGGTGCCAGAAGATTCAGGCTCTGCTCGCTGGGCAGCTCCACGTTCACGCTCAGACGGTCGGCCAGATATCCCAGCTGCTGCAAAAGCTCCGGGCTTGTGCCGGGGATAGCCTTGGCATGGATGTAGCCGCCAAAGCGATATTCGCCCCGCAGCAGCCGCAGGGCGGCCAGCATCCGCTCGGTGGTGTAGTCCGGCGTGCCCAGCACCGCGCTGGAAAGGAACAGCCCCTCGATGTAATTGCGGCGGTAAAACTCTACGGTCAGCTCAGCCAGCTCCCGGGGCGTAAAGGTAGCCCGGGGGATATCGTTGGAGCGGCGGTTGACACAGTAGCTGCAGTCAAAGGCGCAGCAGTTGGTCATGAGCACCTTTAAAAGGCTTACGCAGCGGCCGTCGGCGGTAAAGGCGTGGCAGCAGCCCGGCGCATAGCAGCTGCCCAGCGTTCCGACCCGGGCAGTGCGTGAAGCGCCGCTGGAGGTGCAGGCCACATCGTATTTGGCGCTGTCGGCCAGAATGGTAAGCTTGTCCATCAGGGTCTGTTCCATGCAGAATACACCTCCAAAGTGGGAAAAACCGGAAAAAGGGTCAAAAAATAAAGCCATGCGCAAAATTGCAGATGGCTTTACATCAATTTGTGCCGAACTCCTTCAGTCACGGCTGCCACCGTGCCAGCTCCCCCGGAGGAGGAGCCTTTGGCAGTACGGGAAAGTTTTCGGTTTTGCCAAGGCCTCCCTCCATGAGGGAGGTGGCTGCGAACAGCGTGAGCAGACGGAAGGAGTTATCACCACTTCGCTTTTGTTTCCACCACACGCCCGGCGATGTGCAGATGGTTCAGGTCTTCGCCCTTGATGACCATTTCGCTGTAGGCCGGGTTGAAGGGTTGCAGCACCACACAGTTGCCGCGCTGGATGTAGCGCTTCAGGGTGCCCTCGCCCTCGTCGCCGTAGATCAGCACGCCAAGATCGCCGTTTTCCAGCGTGTCCTGCCGGTGCACCAGCGCGAGGTCGCCGTCCTGAATGCGGGGCTCCATACTGTCACCGCGCACCACCAGATAGAAGTAGTTGGAGGGGTCCTTCACGCGGGCGTATTCCTGACCGTAGTCCTCCTCAAAGGCAAGAGCACCGTAGCCGGCCTTCACCGTACCGATGACCGGGATCAGGCTCTCGGAATAGCTGCCGAAGAACCGCTCCTCCGGCGCAGATACATTGCTCACCGGACGGTACAGGCCCAGCAGATAGTCTGCGGTGGTGTTCAGCAGCTCTGCAATGCGGGCCACCGTGGTGGGGTCGGGAGAGGATTTGCCGCTTTCCCATTTGCCGACGGCCTGCTGGGTCACGCCCAGTTTGGAAGCCAGCTCAGCCTGACTGACGCCCTGCTTTTTGCGGCACTGCTTCAAAAGTTCTGAAAACGACATGGTATATTCTCCTTTACACCGCGAGGAAATTTTCTTGTGATTATTATACAACAAAAAGGTGTGCTTGTAAAGAGGCTGAATGGGCCGAGACCAAAAAAGGTTGTGATAATTTTCTCTTTTTTGCGTCTTGTGAAAAAAATTGCATGAAAGGCTTGACAGCGGGGCACAAATCTGGTAAATTAAATAGGCATTCGACACGGCGTAAAGCGGATGTCCACAAGGAGAGATGTCCGAGTGGTTTAAGGAAGCAGTCTTGAAAACTGCCGTACGGCAACGTACCGTGGGTTCGAATCCCACTCTCTCCGCCATTTTTTATTGAATAAGTGTAATGCACTTTGCTCTGGAGTAGTACTCAAGAGGTCGAAGAGGCGCCCCTGCTAAGGGCGTAGGTCGTCTAAACAACGGCGCGAGGGTTCAAATCCCTCCTACTCCGCCAAGAAAAAGCTCGTTGATTCGTTGAAATCAATGGGCTTTTTCCTTTGTAAAGGAAAAATGCGGCTTGCGGAACAAAAAAGGAGGAACCAATGGCGTTTGGTGTTTTGGCGGGTCAGATCACCGTGATCTTTCTGGAGGTGCTGTTGGGGTATGTGGGGGCCCGCAGCGGCATCATCAAGGACCGGGACAGCAAGTTTTTGTCCGACTTCATCATGAAGCTCCTGCTGCCCTGCACCATGCTGGCGGGCGCTGCGGTGGAGGGTGAGCCGGAACTGCTCACGCAGGCCGGCATCCTGTTCGTTTTGCTGCTGCTGTTGTTTGTGGCAACCACGGCACTGTGCCGTGTGAGCAGCTGGCTGCACCACGACACGCCGGGAAAGTATGCGGTGCTGGTGGGTACGGCGGCCATGCCAAACTGCGGCTTTATCGGCCTGCCGCTGTGCAGTGCCCTGCTGGGCGCAGCACGGGGCACCGTGTTTGCGGGCATGGCAATGGCCTCTTATAATGTATGGTTCTTTACCTATGTGGTGTGCCTGTTCCGCCCCGGCGAGAAGATCCGGCTCAAGACCTTCATCACCCCCACCAACATTGCCACCGTGGCCATGCTGGTGCTGCTGGCCACCGGCTGGCACCTGCCTGCACCGGTGCAGCAGTTCTGCAGTGCGGTGGGCGGCTGCACCACCCCGCTGGCCCTTATGATCGTGGGTGTGCTGTTGGCAGACAGCGACATCCGCGCGCTGCTGCACACCGGCTTTCTGTACCGGGTCACCCTGCTGCGCGGCATCCTGTTCCCGCTGCTGTTCATGCTGCTGCTGTGGCTGCTGCCGCTGGACAATGTGCTGCGCACCGGCCTGTCCATCATCGCCTGCTGCCCGGCCGGCAGCCTTGCCGCGGTGCTGGCCAAGCAGACCGGCACCGAGGCGACCCTTGCCAGCCAGGCGGTGGCCCACTCCACCGTGTGTATGCTGGTCACAGTGCCTGCCATGCTGCTGCTGACCGGTGCGATGTTCCCGATGTGAGAAGCTGTAAAAAGCCCGCCGTCTTTGGACGGCGGGCTTTTTTACAGCATAAGGTTTGTGATCATTGCCAGCACCAGCAGATGCACTGGGTAGAACCAGTAAAAGGCCTTTTTCAGCAGCGGACTGCATGCGCCGCGCTGTCCGTTATAGAACCAGACCAGCACAAAGGCCAGCGGCGCGGTGAACTCGAACAAAAACAGCACTGCGCCTGCAAGGCACTGCCGCTTGCGGTCTGCGCGGGTCAGGTACAGGGTGCAGATGATGAGCACGCCGATGGCGTGGTAGTCGGTGTTGGCCAGAAAAGCCGTGAGCGCACAGACACCGACGCACAGCAGGCCTTTCCCGCTGGCAGTGCCGTCCGGTTTTTCAAAGTGCCGCAGGCCTGCCATGGCCAGCACGCCCAGCGCCAGCGTCCAGTAAACGTTCTGGTGCTGCGGGGCGAACGGCGTGCGGAAGAAGGCCAGATCAAAGGGCACCTCGCTGATAAGGCCAAACAGCAGCAGCCGCCCAAGGTAGCCTTTGACGTTGTGGGTGTGGATGAAGCCCTCCACCAGCAAAAAGCAGAACAGGGGAAAGGCCAGCCGTCCGGTGAAGCGCAGCACCATGTCCAGCCGGTACAGCGGATAGGCGGAAAGGGTGTCCTGCGAGAGGGCGCTGACGTCCAGCCCGGGCGTAAGGATACCGGCCTCGATGCAGGACGCGCCGATGTGGTCCACCAGCATGGTGATGCAGGCAATGGTTTTAAGAGCGGTGCCGCTGAAGCTGAGGCTGCGGCGCGGGGAAAGTGCGGTCATAAAAACACCTCGGTCAGTTTGAAAAATCGTTACAGGAACTATAACGGAGGAAAGGCGGCGTTTCCTGCGTCTGCTGCGGCAAAATCTGCACAGGGCGTGCAAAATCAGGGTAAAAATGCTTGACAGAAAAGGTGCAGGATAGTACAATCAAGAAGATAATTGAACTATCGCAAACCAAAGATGAAAAAGATTCACAGAGAATCGGGCGTCTCCGAACCGGATCAGAAGGAAGGAGGCTTTAGGCATGACGCTTTTTTCCTACGAGATCTTTGATGCAGTGGCACGCCAGGGCAGCTTTAACAAGGCGGCACAGCAGCTGCATCTGACCCCCTCGGCCATCAGCCACGCCATTGCCGTAATGGAGGAGGAGCTGGGCTTTGCTCTGTTCAACCGCGGCAAGAACGGCGTTTCCATGACTAGCTACGGTGCCTCGCTGTACCCGTCCATCCGCGATGTGCTCAACAGCGACGAGGCCCTCAAGCAGAGCATCGCCCGCCTGAACGGCCTTGAAAAGGGCAAGGTGAGGCTGGGTGTGTTCAACTCGGTCTGCGCGTCGCTGCTGCCGGGGCTGCTGAAAAGCTTTATGACCCACTACCCGCAGATCGAGATCGAGGTCTATCAGGGCACCTACGATGATGTGAAGGAATGGCTGCGCACCGGTCAGGTGGATGTTGCGTTCCTTTCTTCCACCTGCCGGGAGGAATTCAACCTCACCGAGCTGTTCCGGGAGCCGCTGCTGTGCATCGTGCCGCAGGACTGGCCCGAACCGGAAAACGGCGTGATGACCCCTGCCCTGATGAATGGGCAGAGCTTTGTGGTGCAGTGTGACGCCACCGACGCAGAAATGCGCCAGTTCCTGAAGAAATACAAGGTCGGCACCGAGCGCCGCTGCCACGTCATCGACGACCAGTCCAATATTGCCATGGTGGAAGCCGGTCTGGGCATTTCCATCATGCCGCAGATGCTGCTGCGGGACTGCAAGGCCGCTGTGAAGATCTACCCCATCGAGCCGGAGGAATACCGTGTGGTGGGTCTGGCCGTCCAGCGCCCTGCCGCGATGGCGCCTGCCGTGGAGCAGATGTTCCACCACATCGTGGACTACTGCAAGCAGGTCGAGCTGCAGTAACGCGGGATCCCTATTACTATAGCACATTTCAGCCGGTGTTTGGCGCGCCGGCTGAATTTTTTTGCAAAATGCGCCCGGATGCAGGGGTGCGGGTGGCAAGTCTATTGTATCTGCTGGGAAAATCCGGTATACTAAACAAAAAACAACAGGAGAATGCAATGCATACTTTTTCTACCCTGCCCGCCGCCGAGGGCTTCCGGATGCCGGCGGAATATGAGCCGCACCGCGGCTGTGTGATGATCTGGCCGGTGCGGCCCGGTTCCTGGCTGTACGGCGGCCGGGACGCCCAGCCTGCCTTTGCGCGGGCCGCCCGCGCCATTGCCGAGAGCGAGACGGTGTGGATGCTGGCCGGCCCGGCAGATACCGGTGCCGTGCAGGCGGAGTTTGCCGGGGACGAGAACATCCATGTGCTGACCATCGAGACCGATGACGCATGGGCACGGGATGTGGGGCCCACCTGCGTGGTGGACGATCACGGCACCGTGCGGGGCGTGGACTGGCAGTTCAACGCATGGGGCGGCATGGTGGACGGCCTTTACGCCCACTGGGAAAAGGACAATGCAGCCGCCCGCGCCATCTGCGCAGCACTGGGCATGGACTGCTATGATGCACAGCACTTTGTGCTGGAGGGCGGCTCCATCCACTCGGACGGTGAGGGCACCATCCTTGCCACCGAAGCCTGTCTGCTGAGCCGTGGCCGCAACCCGGAGCTGAGCCGGGCCGAGATCGAGCAGGAGCTGAAAAACTATCTCGGCGCACAGAAGATCGTCTGGCTGCCCCGGGGCATCTACAACGACGAGACCAACGAGCATGTGGACAACGTGTGCGCCTATGTGGGTCCGGCAGAGGTGGTGCTGGCGTGGACGGAGGACGAGAACGACCCGCAGTACGCCCTGAGCAGGGCAAGTCTGGATGCGCTGGAAGCAGCCACCGATGCAAAGGGCCGGCACTTCACGGTGCACAAGCTGCCCATCCCGGCAAAGCCCATCTGCGTGACCGAAGAGGAACTGCAGGGCTATGCCTTTGAAGAGGGCGAGGATACCCGCGAGGCCGGGGAGCGCCTTGCAGCAAGCTATGTGAACTTTTACATCTCCAACGGCGGCATCATCCTGCCGCAGTTCGGGGACGAGAACGACGCCGAGGCAGTGCGCATTCTGGGCGGACTGTTCCCGGGCCGCAAGGTGTACCCCATCCCGGCCCGGAGCATTCTGGTGGGCGGCGGCAACATCCACTGCGTCACCCAGCAGATCCCCAGAGGCTGACAGAAACGATATGAGGAGGAAAGCAGTATGAGAAACGTAACGGTGGCCGTGGTGCAGATGCAGTGCGCCAAAGAGGTGGAGGCCAACATCGCCAAGGCAGATGCCATGGTGCGGGAGGCGGCGGCAAAGGGGGCCAAGATCATCCTGCTGCCGGAACTGTTCGAGCGGCCCTATTTCTGTCAGGAGCGGCAGTATGAATATTACGCCTACGCCACCCCCACGGCACAGAATCCGGCAGTGCAGCACTTCCGGGCAGTGGCAAAGGAGCTGGGCGTGGTGCTGCCCATCAGCTTCTATGAGAAGGCGGGCACCCAGCTGTTCAACAGCATCGCAGTGCTGGACGCAGACGGCACCCTGCTGGGCGTCTACCGCAAGACCCATATCCCGGACGACCACTACTATCAGGAAAAATTCTACTTTACCCCCGGCGACACCGGCTTCAAGGTGTGGGATACCCGCTTTGGCCGCATCGGCATCGGCATCTGCTGGGATCAGTGGTTCCCGGAGACGGCCCGCAGTCTGGCCCTGATGGGGGCCGAGCTGCTGCTGTACCCCACGGCCATTGGCAGCGAACCCATTCTGGACTGCGACAGCGCCGGGCACTGGCGCCGCTGCATGCAGGGCCATGCCGGCAGCAACCTTGTGCCGGTTCTGGCGGCAAACCGCATCGGTCTGGAAACGGTGGAGCCCTGCGAGGCCAACGGCGGGCAGAAGTCTGCCCTGCGGTTCTACGGTTCCTCCTTTATTGCAGACGAGACCGGTGCACTGGTGGCAGACGGCACCCGCGATACCGAACAGGTGCTGACCGCGACCTTCGATCTGGACAAGGTGGAAGAAAACCGCATGAGCTGGGGCGTGTTCCGGGACCGCCGCCCGGAGTGGTACGGAGAGATCACCCGTCAGGGCCGGGGCGTTTGAGAAAAGACCATGAAACGAAGAGATTTCTGTAAAACGGCTGCCGCGCTGCTGGCGGCGGGCACGCTGGTTCCCCACGCAGCGGCAGATGCTCTGCTGCCGGAAGAAACACAGGCCGTGGTGGGCAGCATCGTGCCGGAAGACCGGTATCCCATGACCTTCCGCAGCGACCACAGCGAGACCGATCTGACCCATGACTTTTACTATACCGACGCCTTTTTTGAGAACACGGCGCTGAAGTATGACCATCGGCTGGCGCTGGCCACGCTGGGCCTTGTGGCGGCATGCGGCAATACCTACCGCAGCGATGACCTCTACTGGCTGGAGGGGGAAGCGGGCCGCGAAGACCACATTGCAGCGGCCTATCGGGAGCTGGGCTTTGCCAATCCGGTCTTCGTGGGCTATCAGAGCAGCCTGAATACACCGGCAGACCGGGCGGGCTGCGCCTTTGCCCAGAAAACGCTGGTGCAGCAGGGGCGGCGCACCACCATCATCGTGGCGATGCTGCGCGGCGTGGGCTATGGCGCAGAGTGGGTCAGCAACCTGCATCTGGGGGAGAACAGCTGGCATTACGGCTTTGTCACGGCGGCAGAGCAGTTCTTTGCAGACCTGCAGGACTATCTGGCCTGTGCAAAGGCCGCAGCCGGAGAGCTGGGCACCATCAAGTTGTGGCTGGGCGGTTACAGCCGCGGCGCGGCTGTGGCAAACCTGGCCGCCGCCCGGGTGCGCAGGGAGCTGCCGCAGATCGCGCAGGAGAACACCTATGTGTACACCTTTGCAGCCCCGGCGGCACTGACGGCGGCAGACCTGCCGGAGCTGCAGGCAGACTACGACAACAATCACACCGCCAACGGCCGGCTGAAAGCGGACTGGGACGGGAGCAACATCTTCAATCTCATTTCCAGCGGCGACGTGGTGGCCCGGGTCATGCCGGAAGAGTGGGGCTATCACCGCAACGGCAACGACCGTTTTCTGCCCGCCACGACCTATCGGAACGAGCTGGACGATCTGAACATCATCGAGAGCCGCATGGGCGGCGTGCCGCTCCGGTTCGACCAGCTGGCGACCCGGGAAGATGTGGATTCGGTGATCGCGGCGGCCCTGCGTTTCTGTAAGAGCCGCGAGAACTATCACCAGAAATACGAAGCGGCATTCATGGATATGATCCAGTGCGCCTTTACCCGCTCGGAGGAAGAGGTGGCCGACGGCGTGATCCTGGACGACGAGGCCGTGATGGCCCGGCTGCGCAGCATGCCGAACATCCGGCAGATGGACTGGAGCAGAGTGCTGCGCTGCGTAATGACGGCCTCTGCCATGAGCCGTCCCATTCTGGAGCGGGTGGGGGCCATCATTCCGCTGCAGGCACGGCAGATCGTGATCCCGGTGCTGGCCGTGGGCCTGTGCTATGAGGTGGAGACCGATGTGCTGAAGCTGCTGGTGTACTACATCATCAGTCTGATGAGCGTGAACAGTCCGGCAGACAGCGTTCTGCGTGCGGCATTCTGCCACTACCCGGAAAACTACATCACCCTGATGGAATACTACGACCCCGCCGAGCACGGCATGGCAGGATATACCAGAAGATAAAAAGCCCCGCGCGCCGCAGGGCTTTCCATCCAAACAGAAACCCGGAACCCTTTTTGAGCCGTTGGCCCTGAAAAGGTTCCGGGTTTTGTACATGATTTCGTGGTGGAATATTGTCCACAGCAGGCGAACTTTTAAGCGGGCATCGATCATGACCGATCAACGACTGATTTATAGTAATTGCCAAAGTCTGCAAGTGCATTGACAATTGGTAACATTTCCGTTCCGAGATCGGTCAACCCATATTCTACTTTGGGAGGATTCTCGTGATAATCACGGCGGTAGGCAAGCCCATCATCAATCATCTGCCTTAAGCTCTCGGTCAAAACTTTCTGCGAGATTCCGTCGATGCTTCTTTGCAACTCGTTGAATCTCCATGGACGCTCTTTCAGATTGCGCAGAAGCAAGAGTTTCCATTTTCCGCCAATCAGGGATACTGCTGTTGCAACCGGACATTCCGGCAGCTCTTCTTTTGTACGCATATCAGTCACCTCTGTGTATAGTATAGCACATTCATTTTTGAGTGTACAGTTACAAAAAGGTGCGTACTTGCTTTTGAATGTGCGAGCTTCTATACTTAACTCAGGCAATGAAAGATTGCGAATCAAAATGGAGGTGCTTACAATGGCAAGCTACACAAAAATGACAGTTGGAAAAGAAAATCGGACGGAGCTTCATGAAAAACTCGCCCTGACTGGTGCGGAGATCAGCCTGAATACGCTTCCTGCGGGAGCAAATGTTCCGTTTGTCCACTCCCACAAGGCAAATGAGGAAATCTACGGTGTTCTTTCCGGCAAAGGCAAGGTCGTTATCGATGGCGAAGAAATCAGCCTTGCAGCAGGCGACTGGCTGAAGATTTCTCCCGTGGCAAAACGTCAGTTCTTTGCTGCAAACAATTCTGAAATCACTTATATTTGTATTCAGGTCAAGGAGAATTCTCTCGAAGGCTATACTGCAACGGATGCTGTAATCTACTGATAAAACATATCAAAACAAAAGGCAGGATACCATCGCTACGATGATACCCTGCCTTTGCTCGTTCCGGTTCTCGTCCTGTACCGCCCACCACAAAACGGCAGTCATCCCGGTAGACATTCCTATGCGTTGGGAACCGCGCACTAATCAAAGCCCCACTGGGGCTTTGATTGCCTTCGCTGCGCTCGGCACGTGCTGTTCTCGTCCTGTACCGCCCACCACAAACAAAAAGACCCGACTCGAATGAGTCGGGCGGCATCTTTCTTGGTAGACATTCCTATGCGTTGGGAACCGCGGGCTAAGCAAAGCCGCACTGTGGCTTTGCTTACGGCGCTATGCGCCGCCGCCCTGTTCGAGCCCTGTACCGTCCGGCGCTGACGTGGGTTAGTGGATGACGCAACAAAAAAGCCCCTGACCAAAGTCAGAGGCTCTTGTTTTGGTGGACGGTACAGGACTCGAACCTGTGACCTCCTGCACGTCAAGCAGATGCTCTACCAGCTGAGCTAACCGTCCATATTCCGTTTTTTGCCGAAATCAGCTTATTTATGTTATCATACCTTTTGCAAAAAAGCAAGCCTTTTTTGCAAAAAATATAAAACTTTTTTGAAATTACGGTCTCGAAAAGGCCTTTTCTGCGCGGGAACGCAGATTTCGGCGCAAAGGATCGGCGGCTTTCTGTTGCTCACACTGTTTTGTTGTGATATAATAATAAAGTTATAATAGGAATAGTATCGGAAGGTATCGCAGCATGAGAGTTTTGGGCATCGACCCCGGCTATGCCATCGTGGGCTGGGGCGTGGTGGATTACGGGGGCAACCGGTTTGCGCCGGTGGATTTCGGTGCGGTGTGCACCGATGCAGGCGTGCCGTTCGAGCGGCGTCTGGATGAGGTGTACACCGGTATCAAAGAGGTGATCGAGCGCACCCGGCCTGAGGTGCTGGCCATCGAAAAGCTGTTCTACCAGCACAACCAGACCACCGTGATCGGCGTGGCCGAGGCGCGCGGGGTCATTCTGCTGGCGGCGGCGCAGGCGGGCCTGCCCATCTACGAGTACACCCCCATGCAGGTCAAGCAGGCGGTCACCGGCTACGGCAAGGCCGTGAAAAAGCAGGTGCAGGAAATGACCCGCGTGCTGCTGCATCTGCCTGCGGTGCCAAAGCCGGACGATACCGCCGATGCGCTGGCAATGGCCATCACCTTCTGCCACACCAACGGCAACCAGCTCAACCGCTTTGTCCGCCGTGTGGCCGGGCCGATCTGACCCTCTCACCGGTTCCGTCCGCCTGCGGCGGCGCGGTGCCGGAGCTCTCCCGAAGGGAGAGCTGAACAGAGGAAAATTGGCCGACACAGAAACTGAGAGGGTTTCAAATGATCTACTGTCTGACAGGAAAAATCGTCAAAAAAAGCATGAATGCCGTGGTGCTCAGCTGCGGCGGTGTGGGCTACTACGCCCAGTGCCCGGCCAGCGTAGCGGGCGCACTGCCCGGCGTTGGCAGGGAAGCCACCATCTACACCGTGATGAGCGTCACCGAGAACGATGTGAGCCTTTACGGCTTTGCCACCGAGGAGCAGCAGGCCTGCTTTGAGATGCTGACTGCCGTGTCCGGCGTGGGCCCCAAGGTGGGTCTTGCCATCCTGAGCGTGATGGAGCCGGAGCGGGTGGCGCTGGCGATCTCGGCGGGGGACCACAAGGCGTTCAAGGCGGCTTCCGGCGTGGGCCCCAAGCTTGCCCAGCGCATCGTGCTGGAGCTGAAGGACAAGGTCGCCAAGGGCTTTGTGGACGGCATCTCGCTGGAGGATGTGGCGGGGGCTTCTGCGCAGACGCCCGCCGCCCAGAGCAGCAGTCAGGCCATTGCGGCGCTGGTATCGCTGGGCTACAGCCAGAGCGAGGCCGCACTGGCTGTTTCCAAGATCGATGCAACATTGCCCGTGGAAGAGATCATCAAGCTGGCCCTGCGCGGCATGGCAGCAGGCAGGAGGTAAACGATGCAGGACGAAACCGCGCTGTATGGCGCAAAAATGATGCAGCCCGGCATGACTGCGGCGGACAGCGAGGAAAACAACCTCCGCCCGCAGCATCTGGAAGACTACATCGGGCAGGAAAAGGTCAAGCAGAACCTGAAGATCTATCTGGAAGCCGCCAAGCGGCGCGGGGAGCCCATGGACCACATCCTGCTCTACGGCCCACCGGGTCTGGGCAAGACCACGCTGGCGGGCATCATCGCCAACGAGATGGGGGTGCAGATCCGCATCACCAGCGGCCCGGCCATTGAAAAGCCCGGCGACCTTGCCGCCCTGCTGACCAACCTGCAGGAGGGCGATGTGCTGTTCATCGATGAGATCCACCGCCTGTCCCGGCAGGTGGAAGAGGTGCTGTATCCGGCGCTGGAAGACTATGCGCTGGATATCATGATCGGCAAGGGACCCAGCGCCCAGAGCATCCGCATCAATCTGCCGCGCTTTACGCTGGTGGGTGCCACCACCCGTGCGGGCCAGATCACCGGCCCGCTGCGGGACCGCTTTGGCGTGCTGCTCAAGCTGGAGCTGTACGGCCCGGACGAGCTGAGCCGCATCATCCAGCGCTCGGCAGGCATTCTGGATCAGCCCATCACCCCGGAGGGCGCATACGAGCTGGCCAAGTGCAGCCGGGGCACCCCCCGCGTGGCCAACCGCTTTTTGAAGCGCATCCGCGACTTTGCCACCGTGCTGGGCGATGGCATCATCGATCAGGACGTGGCCCTGATGGGCCTCAAGCGGATGGACGTGGACGCGCTGGGTCTGGATGAGCTGGACCGCAGCCTGCTGCGTGCCATCATTGAAATGTACAACGGCGGCCCGGTGGGTCTGGAAACGCTGGCGGCGGCTCTGGGTGAGGAAGCCGTCACGCTGGAAGACCTGTGTGAGCCGTATCTGATGCAGATGGGCTTCCTGACCCGGACGCCGCGGGGGCGCTGTGCCACCCGGCTGGCCTACGAGCATCTGGGCCTGAAAGCGCCGGAGACCGGCGCGCCCGAAGAGAACGGGCAGCAGAGTTTGTTCTGAGATAAACGGGCTTGCCCTCTCAGTCTCACTTCGTTCGACAGCTCTCCCAAAGGGAGAGCCCTTGGCAAAACCGTGAACTTTGCATGGACTGCCAAAGCCTCTCACTTTGAAAGACTTCCCCCGGTCGGGACAGATTCTCCCCGCGCCGGGGAGAAATGTCACCGTAGGTGACAAAGAGAGGAGCAGATGTCGCGTGAGCGACAAAAAGGGGAACAAGGTGGCATCGCGCAGCGATGACGGAGAGGGCGAGGATGCTTACAATATTAAAACTTGCTTCTTTTTATAGAAAGTGGGGTATTATTATGGGAAAATACTTTGGAACCGATGGCGTGCGCGGTGTAGCGGGCGCAGACCTGACCTGTGAACTGGCAATGAAGATCGGCCGCGGCGCGGCTGCGGTGCTCACCGGCAGCACCGGCCACCGTCCGCGCATCCTCATCGGCAAGGACACCCGCCAGTCCGGCGATATGCTGGAAGCAGCCCTGACGGCCGGTCTGTGCAGTGTGGGTGCGGATGTGGAGAGCCTTGGCGTTCTGCCCACGCCCGCTGTGGCCTATCTGGTGGGCAGATACAATGCAGATGCCGGCATCGTGATCTCGGCGTCCCACAACCCGATGGAGTTCAACGGCATCAAGATCTTTGCCGGTACCGGCTACAAGCTGCCGGACGAGGTGGAGAACAAGATCGAGGTCTACATCGACAACGACTGCGCGGGCATCGAGCTGAAGACCGGTGCCGAGGTGGGCCGTGTTTACCGCCGCGACGACGGCCTGCAGGACTATGTGGATCACCTGTATGAGTCCATCCACGGCGACCTGACCGGCCTGAACGTCTGCATCGACTGTGCAAACGGTGCTTCTGCCGCTGTGGCGCAGAAGCTGTTTCCCCGTCTGGGCGCAAAGTGCACCTTTATCGGCGTTGCACCGGACGGTGAGAACATCAACAAGGGTGTGGGCAGCACCCATCTGGAAAATCTGGAAAAGGCCGTGGTGAAAGGCGGCTTTGACTGCGGCATTGCATTTGACGGCGACGCCGACCGCTGCCTTGGCTGCGACGAAAAGGGTCAGGAGATGGACGGCGACAAGATCATTGCCCTGCTGGCGATGACCATGAAGGAAAAAGGCCGTCTGGACGGCGACACCGCTGTGGTCACGGTCATGTCCAATCTGGGCTTCATCAAGTACATGGAGGCACAGGGCATCAACACCGAAAAAACCGCCGTGGGCGACCGCTATGTGCTGGAAAACATGCGCGAGAACGGGTTTGCCATCGGCGGCGAGCAGAGCGGCCATGTGATCCTGCTGCACCATGCCACCACCGGTGACGGTGAGCTGACCGCCGGCAAGCTGCTCAAGCTGCTGGCGGAGAGCGGCAAAAAGATGAGCGAACTGAACGGGATCTATGCCCAGTACCCGCAGGTGCTGGTGAATGTGACCGCCAACGCCGCCCAGAAAAAAGCCTATAAAGAGGACGAAGTGCTGGCCGGTTTCATTGAGAACGAGCAGCAGAAGCTCATGGGCATGGGCCGCGTGCTGGTGCGGGTGTCCGGCACCGAGCCGAAGATCCGCGTGATGGTGGAAGGGCAGGATCTGGACGCCATCCACCGCTGCGCCGACCGCATCGTGGATAAGATCAACAAACGCATTCTGGGACAGTAAAAGAAGGGAGGACGCCATGCGCCCTGCAGATACCTGGAAAGATTACGAACTGCTGGATGCCACCGACGGCAACCGTCTGGAGCGCTGGGGTGAGACTATCCTCATCCGCCCGGACCCGCAGGTGGTGTGGAAAACGCCCAAGCAGAGCCCCCTGTGGGCAAAGGCAGATGCGGTGTACCACCGCTCCAATCAGGGCGGCGGCGAGTGGGAGTACAAGCGCCGTCTGCCCGAAAAGTGGAAGATCAGCTGTGGCGAGGGCGAGGATAAGCTCACCCTCATCGTCAGCCCCACCGGCTTCAAGCACACCGGCGTGTTCCCGGAGCAGGCCGTCAACTGGGCATGGTACGCCAAAAAGATCCGTGCCGCAGGCCGCCCGGTAAAGGTGCTGAACCTGTTCGGCTACACCGGCGGTGCCACGCTGGCCTGTGCGGCGGCAGGTGCCACCGTCTGCCATGTGGATGCCTCCAAGGGCATCGTGGCGTGGGGCAAGGACAATGCCGTGGCAAGCGGCCTTGCCGACCGGCCCATCCGCTGGCTGGTGGACGACTGTGCCAAGTTCGTTGCGCGGGAAAAACGCCGCGGCAACACCTACGATGGCATCATCATGGACCCGCCCAGCTACGGGCGCGGCCCCGGCGGTGAGATCTGGAAGCTGGAGGACTGCATCTACGACCTCATCAGCCAGTGCGAGGAAGTGCTGAGCGATACGCCGCTGTTTTTTGCAGTGAACAGCTACACCACCGGCCTGTCCCCGGCGGTCATGGAATATATGCTCAAGACCACGCTGGTGCCCCGCTTTGGCGGCGAGACCAGCTGCGATGAGATCGGCCTGCCGGTCTCTGCCACCGGCGGCGTGGTGCCCTGCGGCGCAACCGCCATCTGGGAAGAGTAATATAAAAAAGCTCGCCCTCTCAGCTTCGCGTTGCTCAGCAGCTCCCCCAAAGGGGGAGCCCTTGGCAAAACCGGAAAGTTTGCCGTACTGCCAAGGCCTCTCCCTTTGAGGAAAAACTTCCCCCGCGCCGGGGGAAGATGTCACCGCAGGTGACAAAAGGGGGAGTGTGGCATCGCGCAGCGATGACGGAGAGGGCGAGGCCGCTAAAAATAAACAAGCAATCAATATTTCAATAGAATGGGGTACAGCCCCTTTCAGAGGGGCGCACCACCAGAAAGAGAAACACAAATGGAAGAGACGATTTTAACAGCACAAAATCTGAAATTCCGCTACGACAGCGACCAGCCGGTTTATGCACTGGACGGTGTCTCAACGGAAGTAAAGCGCGGCGAATTCGTGGCCGTGCTGGGTGCCAACGGCTGCGGCAAGTCCACTCTGGCAAAGCACTTCAACGCCATCCTGCTGCCGGAGAGCGGCAAGGTCTACGTGGAGGGCATGGACACCGCAGACGATGACAAGATCTATGATATCCGCCAGACCGTGGGTATGGTGTTCCAGAACCCGGACAACCAGATCGTTGCCACCGTGGTGGAGGAAGACGTTGCCTTTGCACTGGAAAATCTTGGCGTGCCGCCGGAGGAAATGCGCCGCCGCGTGGACGACTCCATGAAGATGGCAGGCATCTATGAGTACCGCGAGCGTGCACCCCACAACCTTTCCGGCGGCCAGAAGCAGCGCGTTGCCATTGCGGGCGTGGTTGCCATGCGGCCGGACTGCCTGATATTAGACGAAGCCACCGCTATGCTGGACCCCCGGGGCCGTGAGCAGGTGATGCAGACCATCCACTACCTGAACAGGAATATGGGCATCACCGTGGTGTCCATCACCCACTACATGGAGGAAGCTGCGCAGGCAGACCGTGTGCTGGTGATGAGCAAGGGTCATGTGGTGATGGAGGGCACCCCCAAAGAGGTGTTCAGCCAGACCGAGAAGGTGCGTTCCCTGCATCTGGACGTGCCGCAGGCCGCAGAGCTGCGGGACGAGCTGGTGAAGGCCGGCATCCCGATGCCGGAGGGCATCATCGACACCGGCGAATGCGCACAGGCTCTGTACGAGCTTTTGCAGTAAGGGGGGGCAGACGCAAATGGCAGATATCATCAAAGTAGAACATCTGAGCTACGTCTACAACCCCGGCATGCCCAATGCGGTCACTGCGCTGGACGATGTGAGCTTTACGGTGGAAGAGGGCGACTTTGTGGGCATCATCGGGGCCACCGGCTCCGGCAAGAGCACCCTCATCACCCACATGAACGGCCTGAACAAGCCCACCAGCGGCAAAATCTATATCGATGGCCGCGACCTGTGGGCGGACCCGGAGAAGATCCGGGATTTCCGCTTCCTCACCGGTCTGGTGTTCCAGTATCCGGAATACCAGCTGTTCGAGGAGACCTGCTATAAGGACATCGCCTTTGGCCCCAAGAACATGGGTCTGGACGAAGCCGAGATCGACCGCCGCGTGCATGAAGCCGCCGATTTCGTCGGCCTTGACCCGGCCCTGCTGGAGCGCAGCCCCTTTGAGCTGTCCGGCGGCCAGAAGCGCCGGGTTGCCGTGGCGGGCGTCATGGCCATGAAGCCCCGCATCCTTGTGCTGGACGAGCCTGCCGCGGGCCTTGATCCGGAGGGACGGGACGACATCCTCAGCGAGGTGAAGGAATACCACAAAAAGACCGGCACCACCGTGCTGCTGGTGTCCCACAGCATGGAGGACATTGCCAAGTATGCCAACCGTGTTCTCGTGATGAGCAATAAGAAAATTGCCATGTACGACACGGTGGAAAAAGTCTTTGCCCGCGCTCCGGAGCTGCTGGAGCTGGGCCTTTCCGTCCCGCAGGTGACGAAAGTTTTCCTCAAGCTGCGGGAAATGGGGGTGGATGTGCCCGCCGATGTGTACACCATCCCCTATGCGGTCAAAATGATCCTGGAAGCCAAGCGCCGCCGGGAGGCAGGCGAGAGCCTTGTGCTCCCGCGGGAAGCAAAGCAGAAAGGAGGTGCTGCCGGATGCTGAGAGATATCACCATTGGCCAGCACTTCCCGGGCAACAGTCTGGTGCACCGGTTCGACCCGCGCCTGAAGCTGGTGCTGACCATCGCTTATATTGTGCTGCTGTTTGCAGCTTCCAATCCGCTGGGCCTTACCCTTTCCATCCTGTTTCTGGCAGTGATGTACCGGGTGGCAAAGATCCCCGGCAAAATGATCCTGAAGAGCCTGAAGCCCATCCTGCCCATCGTGGTGTTCACGGCAGTGCTCAACCTGTTCTTTGTGTCGGGCGAGGGCGAACCGCTGGTGCATATCGGGTTTTTGACCATTTATGCCGAGGGCGTGCGCTATGCGGTGCTGATGGCGGTGCGCGTCATGGCGCTCATCGCGGGCACCAGCCTGCTCACCTACACCACCAGTCCCATCGTGCTCACGGACGCCATTGAGCAGCTGCTCAAGCCGCTGGGCAAACTGCACTTCCCGGTGCATGAGCTGGCCATGATGATGAGCATTGCCCTGCGCTTCATCCCCACCCTCATTGAGGAGACGGATAAAATCATGAACGCCCAAAAGGCCCGCGGTGCCCAGCTGGACACCGGCAAGATGACCGACCGGGTCAAGGCGCTGGTGCCGGTGCTCATCCCGCTGTTCATTTCGGCCTTCCGCCGCGCGGACGAGCTGGCCATGGCCATGGAATGCCGCTGCTACCGGGGCGGCGATGGCCGCACCCGCCTGAAGGTGCTGCGCTGCGAAAAGCAGGATTATATCGATCTGGCCGTGTGCATCGCCTGCTTTGCCGTGATCCTTGCCTCCCGGCTGGTGTTCCCGAATTTTTAAAACTCCCCCAGTCGCCTTCGGCGACAGCCCCCTCGAGGAGGGGGCCTTATAGACTCCCACTTTGGAAAATGACCTTTTTTGGTGTGAGAAAAAATACCGCTTTCCACTGCGGCCCCTCCGGTGAAAATGCGTCTGTCGCGGCCCGCAGGCCGCGACAGACGCGAAATAAAAACTCTTTTCCGCTGAATATGGCCAGAGCGAAGCGGAGGCCATTTTAAATTTAAAGTATGAATTTTTTACTTACCCTTGCCTACGATGGCACGAACTACTGCGGCTTTCAGGTGCAGCCCAACGGCCGCAGCGTGGCCGCTGTGTTTCAGGACGCGCTGGAAGCGGTGCTGGGCTCCCGGCCCGACATCAAGGGCTGCAGCCGCACCGATGCGGGGGTGCATGCGCTAGGCTTCCGGCTCAACTTCCACGCCGATACCCGCATCCCGGCAGCAAAACTGCCGCTGGCGCTGAACCAGCATCTGCCGCCGGACATCCGGGTGCTGGATGCGCAGCCGGTGCCGGAGGACTTCCACGCCCGGTACGCTGCCCATACCAAGACCTACCTCTACCGCATCCACAACCACCCCATCGATTCGCCTTTTGATGCGGCCTATTACACCCGGGTGCCCCGGCATCTGGACGAAGCCAGAATGCAGGCGGCGGCGCAGCAGTTCGTGGGCAGGCACGATTTTCTGGCCCTGTGTGCGGCGGGCTCTTCCGCTGCAGCCCATGGCGACACGGTGCGCACCATCACGGACTGTCGTGTTACCCGCAAGGGGGACGAGATCGACATTGAAGTGACCGCTGACGGCTACCTGTACAACATGGTGCGCATTCTGGCGGGCACTTTGTGCGAAGCGGGTGCAGGCCGGCTGGACCCGGCGGAGATCCCCGCCATTCTGGCAAGCCGCGACCGCAGCCGCGCCGGGCCGACCCTGCCCGCCAAAGGCCTGTTTTTGAAATGTGTGGAGTATGATCTGTAAGGAGAACCATCCATGAGCAAAATTCGCCGCGGCGACCATTCCAGCGAAGGGGAGCCGCTTTCTGCCGGGCGCGTCGAATATCTGGAAGCCGCCCGGGCCCGGGTGCGCACACGGCGCATCCGCCGCACCGTCATCATCGTAGCGGTGCTGACCATCCTTGTCCTGTTTGCCACCGGCGCGGTGGGCTCCTCCATCGCACGGGCAAAGGATCTGGTGGATACGGCTGTTATCACGCTGGCCCCGGCGCCCGGCTGGCCGCAGCAGACCGGTATCACCGATCCGGACACGGTGCAGCAGCTTTCCGGTGCCTTTGTAGAGATGGGTGGGGACAGCTGTGCTGTTTACAGCATGAACGGCACCCGGCTCAACAGCATCCAGAGCGGCTACGCCCGCCCGGCCATTGCGGCCGGCAAGACACGCTTTGTGCTGTACAACCGCTCCGGCAGTGAGCTGCGGGTGGAAAGCCGCACCCAGAACCTTTACACCAAGACTATGGACAGCACCATCTACCTGTGCGCCGTGGCAGACGCCGGGCAGGTGGCCGTTGTGACCGACAATGCCGACAGCGCGGCAGCGCTGACCGTTTACAATTCCAGCATGCAGCAGCAGCTGGTCTGGAACCTGACCAGCGAGCAGGGAGTTCCCCTGCGCATGGCGTTTTCGCCGGACAGCCGCCGCCTTGCAGCAGCCGCTGTGACGGCAGTGGGCGGGCAGTTGACCACCAACCTGTATGCGCTGCCCCTTGCACAGGGCGACCCGGTGCTGCTGAGCACCGAGAACAGTGTACCTCAGTGGATGGGCTGGCTGTCCAACGGCTTTCTGCTGGTGATCTACGAGAACCGCGCCGTGCTGTACAACACCACCGGCGGCAGCATCGGCGAGCGTGCCAGCTATGACTTTGGCGGCAGCACCCTCGTCAGCGTGTCTGCCGAAAACAATGGTGTGGCCCTGCTGCTGAGCAATGGCCAGACCAGCACGGCGGTGCTGCTGGACGGGGAGCTGAACGTGGGTTACAGCGGCAGCGTGCTCTCGGCCAGCCAGATCATCCGGGCAAAGAACGACGGCTTCTATCTGCTCACCGACAGCACGGTGGAGCGCTTCAACAATGTGGGCGAGTTCCAGTGGAGCCAGCCGCTTTCGGCCCGGCCCCGGGCACTGGTCGAGGGCAGGCAGATCTTGGTGTTCACCGGCAACACGGTGCAGGTGCTTACGCCGCCGGAGCAGGCAGCTTCCAGCGGACAGTGACTTTTTAGGTGGGAAATCATGCGGAAATAGCACTCTTGCGGGGAAAGTGATAAAAATAACAGGGAAAACAAGGTATGTTCAAGAATCCGTCATTTCTTTTTGATATTATATGCACTGTAGTATGGGTGATCCTGATGGTGCGCTATGCGCGCAAGGGCTTCCTTGCGTCCATGGTGGGGCTGGTGGGCAATCTGCTCAGCCTGCTGGGTGCCCACCAGCTTTCCGCCGCCTGTGCCGGATGGGTGTTCGAGCACATGCTGGCCGGCGGCTTCCGCACCCAGATCGCCGCCAGCATCGCCGCAGGCGGTGCGGTGGACCTTTCCGGCATTGCGGAAAAGTATGCAGGCTTTCTGCCCGCCAGCTTCCGCGCGTCCATCGTGGCGGCCTGCGAGCGCTCCATTGGGGCCGTTCTGGCCGACAATGCCGTGGTGCTGGCCGATTCCATTGTGGAGAACGTGCTGCAGCCCCTGCTCACGCCGGTGATCACACTGGTGCTGTTCTTCCTGTTCTACGCGCTTCTGCGCCTGCTGGTGAGTATGCTGGTCACGGTGCTGGGCCTTGTGAACAAGCTGCCGGTCATCGGCACGGTGAACCGCGGCCTTGGCTGGCTGGTGGGAGCCGGTACGGCACTGCTGGATGTCTATCTGGTGCTGTGCATCCTGTGGGGCCTCATCGTGATTACAGGCGGCAGCCTGAATGTGATCAACGATACGGTGATGAGCACGAGCCTTTACTACAAAATCTTCAATCTCTTCAACCCTTTCCTGTAAAGGGTTTTGAATAAAGGAGGAACTATGCTCTGTATTCGATGCCAGAAACGTCCGGCGATCATCTTCATCCAGCGGATGGATGGCGGTCAGATGAAGCAGGAGGGCTACTGCCTGCACTGCGCACGGGAACTGCACATCAAGCCGGTGGATGATCTGATGAAGCAATTCGGCATGTCGGATCAGGACCTCGATAACATGGAGAGCCGCATGGAAAGCATGATGGAGGAAATGGGGGACTCGAACCCGCTCTCCATGATGATGAACATGGCGCAGGGTGGCGAGGACGCCGACCCGGACAGCATGGACGAGGATCTTGTGCCCGGCAGCAATGCCACCTTCCCGCTGGGCTTTACCAGCAGCGATAAAAAGGAAGGCGATAAAAAGACCGACCGCAGGAACGGCAAAAAGCCGCCCAAGCGCAAATTTCTGGATACCTATTGCGAGAATCTGACCCGCAAGGCCCGGGAAGGAAAGCTGGACGATATCATTGGCCGCGACCGCGAAATTTACCGCACCATCCAGATCTTGAGCCGCCGCCAGAAGAACAACCCCTGCCTCATCGGTGAAGCCGGTGTGGGCAAGACCGCCATTGCCGAGGGCATTGCGGAGCGCATCGCAAAGGGAAATGTACCCATCGGCCTGAAGGATAAGGAGATCTATCTGCTGGACCTCACCAGCCTTGTGGCAGGCACCCAGTTCCGCGGCCAGTTCGAGCAGCGGGTCAAGGGTCTGCTGAGCGAGGTAAAGGCTGCGGGCAATGTGATTTTGTTCATCGACGAGATCCACACCATCACCTCGGCCGGTGAGAGCGAGGGCGCCATGAACGCGGGCAACATCCTGAAACCCGCCCTCTCCCGCGGAGAAATTCAGGTCATCGGTGCCACCACCTTCAACGAGTACCGCAAGTACATTGAAAAGGATCAGGCGCTGGAACGCCGCTTCCAGCCCGTGCGGGTGGAGGAGCCCAGCGTTGCCGACACGTTGGCCGTGATGAACGGCATCAAGCGCTACTACGAGCAGCACCATCATGTGCAGGTGCCGGCCGATGTGCTCAGCGCCACCGTCACCCTGAGCGAACGGTATATCACCGACCGCTTCCTGCCCGATAAGGCCATTGACCTGCTGGACGAAGCCTGCGCCTGCTGCAATCTGGCCCATCCGGTCATTTCCGAGTATCTGGGGATGCAGAAGGAGCTGGATGCCCTGAAGCAGGAAGAGGCCGAGATGGAGAATGCGGATGTCAATGAGCCCATCGACTACGAGCGCGTGGCCGAGCGCAAGACCCGCATTGCAAAGCTCGAAGCCGACCTGCCCGCAAAGCAGGCTGCTGCCAGCGAGATCCAGGTGACCATGGACGATGTGGCCAAGGTCATTGAGCTGTGGACCGGCATCCCGGCGGTGAAAATCCGCGAGACCGAGTTCGCGAAGCTGGCAAACCTTGAGGGTGAGCTGAAAAAGAAGATCATCGGGCAGGACGAGGCCGTGCATCTGGTGGCGCAGGCCATCAAGCGCAGCCGCGCCGACCTTTCCGGCCGCCGCCGCCCCGCAAGCTTCATCTTTGTGGGCCCCACCGGCGTGGGCAAGACCGAGCTGGTCAAGCAGCTGGCAGAACAGCTGTTCGATGGTCCCGACCCGCTCATCCGTCTGGACATGAGCGAGTATATGGAAAAATACGCGGTGTCCCGCATGATCGGTTCGCCTCCGGGCTATGTGGGCTACGAGGAGGCTGGTCAGCTCACCGAGAAGGTGCGCCGCCGCCCCTACAGCGTGGTGCTGTTCGACGAGATCGAAAAGGCACACCCGGATGTGATGAACATTCTGCTGCAAATTCTGGACGAGGGCAAGATCAACGATGCGCAGGGCCGCACGGTGGACTTTTCCAACACGGTCATCTGCATGACCTCCAACGCCGGCAGCAGCGACCAGTCTACCGGCGGGCTTGGCTTCAACAAGAGCGAGGAACAGCTCAGCGAGGAAAAGACCCGCAAGGCGCTGGCCCAGTTCCTGCGGCCGGAGTTCCTTGGCCGCGTGGATGAAGTGATCGCCTTCAAGCCTTTGACGGAACAGACCCTGCAGGGCATTGCGGCCCTGATGCTGGACGAGTATAAGCCCGGCATGGAGGCCAAGGGCATCGCCTACAGCTACACCCCGGCAGCCCTCAAGGCACTGGTGCAAAAGAGTCAGGGCGGCAAGTTCGGCGCCCGCGATCTGCGCCGCGTGATCCGCAAGGCGGTGGAAGACCCCGCCGCCGAGCGCCTGATCGACGGCAGCCTTGCTTCCGGCGGCACCCTTGTGGTGGATGCCGATGAAAACGGCGAAATTATCTTGAAGTAAACAAAGAGAAAGCCCCTGCATCCGTTTTGGAATGCAGGGGCTTTTCCTCTGTTTGGCGCTGTACGGCAAACTGGAACTTGTCGGGGCGAGGCCCCTCCATCTTGCTGCCGCAAGACTGTTCTGTCGCTTAAAAGCCCCGCTGGGGCTTTCATTGTTCCGCTTCGCTCCACAAACGCGAATTTGGTGTGTGCTTTATAAATTTTTTCCGATCCACTCAAGTTCGTTCATGGAATCCTTATTTTTTTCAAGTTCATCTCTGGCTGTTGCGTAATATGATTTTTTGAAAAGCATATCCCATGAAAGATATTTTGCCAT
>ENA-UEPJ01000513-UEPJ01000513.1-human-gut-metagenome-genome-assembly--contig:-NODE-513-length-52206-cov-13.714324_pt1 | contig 52206 bp, 39 predicted proteins | sample MGYA00242890_ERZ507896 | MGnify/ENA primary metagenome ERZ507896 (study PRJEB26167, sample SAMN06115508) | human gut metagenome | host: Homo sapiens | place: China:Qinghai | collected 2015-08-20...
GATCATTAGGGTACAAAAAACAAATTATTGGGATGCAGGAAACAGATCCTTAGGATACACAAAATAGATCACAAAGATATACAAAAGTATCACCTGGGCGCGGCCACGCTGCGGCCCCGGCGCAGGGTGGTGGGCAGCAGCTCGCAGGCGTGGGAGCCCTTGTGCCGCACCATGTCCAGCAAAATCTCGGCGCTGCGGCGGCCCATTTCCTCCATAGGCTGGCACAGGGTAGTAAGCGGCGGCTCAATATAGGCAGACAACTCTAACCCATCTATCGCTATAACGGAACAGTCCTCGGGGATACGCCTGCCGGCGTCCATCAAGGCCCGCATGGCACCAATGGCCATAGAGTCGGCAATGGCAAATAGAGCAGTAAAATCCGCGCCCCGTTCCAGGGCAGCCTTTACGGCGGAATAGGCGTCGCGAACGTCGAAGCCGCCGGTGGAGATCACCAGCTCCGGGTCCACGGGGATGCCGTGACTCTCCAGCGCCTGCACATAGCCCTCATAGCGCAGCTGGCTGATGGACTGATCGTTGGGACGGGAGATCAGCGCGGCGATGCGCCGGTGCCCGTGGCGGTACAACTCCTCTACCGCCTGCTGTGCGGTGTCACCGTCGGCGATGGACACAGAGGAATACTCGCCCTCGATCAGCGTGCCATAGCGGTTGGACAGCACACAAAGGGAACGTTCAGCATCGCCAGATCAGCGGGGGTGTAATCAAACCGACCGCCCAGGAACACGATGCCCTGCAGGCGCTTTTCGCGCTCCATGACCGCACCGCATTTGACCTCGTCGTCACAGGCGCCGATCTGCTGCATGACCATTGTAAAACCGGCATCGGTGATGGTGCGTTCAATGGCGCGGATAATGTCGGTGTAAAACGGATTGGACACACCGCGGACTACCAGACCCACAGCGTCGGACTTGGTGCGTACCAGATCGCGGGCACTGTTGTTGGGGATGTAGTTGCTGTTCTTGATAGCGGAAAGCACCTTACGCCGGACATCCTCACTGACATCCGGCCGGTCATTCAGCACACGGGAGACGGTACTGACGCTGACGCTGCACTGTTTGGCTATATCCTTGATCGTCATGTCCCGGTGTGCCTCCTACTATACCAAATGGAACGGACGCAACCGCCCGGAATTTGTCGGTAACATTTCCGGTAACGTTTCCGTTGCTGAGAATATGGTATCAGCATTGGGGGAGAATGTCAATCGTTTGGGCGCATTTTTGCCGAAACGCACAGAAAAGACGGTGGTTTTCTTGTGAAAATCACAAGAAAACCGCCGCTTGATCCGCCGGATGGCGGCGAAGTATCGGATGTACAACGCAAAAATGACGGAATTACCGGCGAAGGAGGGCACGGCGCGCCTTCCAGTCGGGGAGGCAGGTCTCCACCTCCCGGTAGAAGGCGGGGGAGTGGTCGTGATGGCGAATGTGCGCCAGCTCATGGACCACCACGTATTCAATGGCGGTCTCGGGATAGGCCATCAGGTAGAGGGAGAAGCTGAGACGGTTTTTGCCGGAGCAGCTGCCGAAGCGGGTGCGGGCGGCGGTGACAGTGATGCCGGCGGGCTGCACGCCCATGCGCTGGGCCCAGTGGGCCACCAGTGGCGGCAGTGTCTCTTTTGCCTGCTGCCGCCATGCGTCCGCTTGTGCCGCAGACGGCTCCGGGTGGGCAGCCAGAAAGGCCTGCCTTGCGGCAAGGTGCTTTTCCAGCCAGCTGCGGTGGTTGTCTACAAAGCGGGCGATGTCCGCATCGGTGGCCCGCAGGGGGGCGCGGACCAGGGCGGTGCCCTGCCGGGTGACCTCCAGCGCCAGGGTGCGCCGGTGGGAGCGTATCACAGTATAGTCGATCATTGGCCGTCCTCCGGGAGGAAACGCGGGCCGCGGTAACCGTCGCGGTCCACGATCTCGGACCACATGGCGGCGGGGCGCACCCACAGACCGCCATTATCATACAGGGCACGGTAGACCACCAGTTCCTCCAGTGTTTCAGAGTGGCGGGCGGTGCCGATGACCTCATATTCATTACCCTTAAAGTGGCGGTAGCGGCCTGGTTTTATAGTTGGCATACTATATACTCTCCTGACAGGTAACAGTTGTGTTGACGATACGAATAGTATATACTATTGGCAGTGATTTGTAAATCGGAGGTGCAAAGATGAAAAACACCACGCTGTGCTATATCGAAAACGAACGGGGCGAATACCTGATGCTGCATCGGGTGAAGAAGCAGAACGATCTGAACCACGACAAGTGGATCGGCGTGGGCGGCAAGTGCGAGGAGGGCGAGAGCCCGGAGGAGTGCGTTTGCCGCGAGACGCTGGAGGAGACGGGCCTGACCCTGACCGACTATCGGTACCGGGGCGTCATTACCTTCGTGTCGGACGTGTGGGAGGGGGAATATATGCACCTGTTTACCGCCACCGGCTGGACGGGAACGCTGCGGGAGTGCAGCGAGGGCGTGCTGGAATGGCTGCACAAGGATGCGCTGGCGGCGCTGCCCCAATGGGAGGGGGACAAGCTGTTTCTGGCGCTGATCCACGAGCCGGACACGCCGTTTTTCTCCATGAAGCTGCAATACGCGGGCGATATGCTGGTGTATGCCGCTCTGAACGGAAAGGAGCTGGCGATATGATCCTGGTGAGCGCGTGCCTGCTGGGCTGTGCCTGTCGCTACGACGGGCAGAGCAAGCCCCATCCACTGGCGCAGGAGCTGGCGAAGCGCGGCTTGGCGGTGCCGGTGTGTCCGGAGCAGCTGGGAGGATTGCCCACGCCCCGAAAGCCCTCCGAGCGGCGGGGCGATCGGGTGGTGATGAACGATGGCTGGGACGTGACGGCGGAATACCACCGGGGCGCGGAGGAGACGCTGCGTCTGGCGCGGCTGTACGGCTGTACCGCCGCCGTGCTGAAGGAGCGAAGCCCCTCCTGTGGCTGCGGCGAAATCTATGACGGCAGTTTTTCCGGCACCCTGACCGCCGGGGATGGGGTCACGGCGGAGCTGCTGAGGAAAAACGGCAGCCAGATCGTATCCAAGGAGCAGCTGATCTTAAAGGTATGGGGCTACGACTCCGCCGCCGAGGATAATAATGTGGAGGTCTACATCTCCTTCCTGCGGCGGAAGCTGGCCCATCTGCGCTCCCGCGTACAGATCAGAACGCTGCGCATGGTGGGCTACTGCCTGGAGGAGGCGGTATCATGATCCGCCGTCTCCGCTGGAAGGTGGTGGGCCTGAACATGGGCATGGTGTTCTGCGTACTGCTGGCCGTGTTCGCCGCCGTGTTCTTCTTTGCCCGCTCCGCCCTGTCCCGCAGCGTCCGCCAGCAGATGGAGGAGGCCGTCCGGACCGGCGTTTACGACCTGTCCCAGCCGGACGGGTCCACCCTGCCCTGCTTCGTGGCAGAGGTCTACGCCAGCGGCACCGTCCGCGTCTCCGGCAACGGCTACTATGACCTGACGGACAAGTCGGCGCTGGCGGCCATCGTCACCGCCGCCCTGTCGGCTCAGGAGGACGAGGGCGTGCTGGCGGACTACCACCTGCGCTATCTGCGGAGCGTGGGGCTCCTGTCTACCCGCATCGCCTTTACCGACAGCACGCTGGAGCAGGCCACCCTTCGCGGCCTGCTGACCGGCAGCCTGCTCATCGGATTTGTGGCGCTGGCGGTGCTGTTCGCCTGCAGCTATGTGCTCAGCGGTGCGGTAACGCGGCCGGTGGCCCGTGCATGGCAGCAGCAGAAGCAGTTCCTGTCCGATGCCAGCCATGAGCTGAAAACGCCCCTGACGGTGGTGCTGTCCTCGGCGGAGCTGCTGGACCAGTCCGCTTTGCCGGAGCAGAAGCAGTATGTGGATAACATCCGCGCCGAGTCCCACCGCATGAAGCGGCTGGTGGAGGATATGCTGACCCTGTCCCGGGTGGAGCGCAGCGGCGCGCACCTGTCGGACGCGGCGGCGGACCTTTCCGACATCGCGGCGGACGCCGCCCTGCGGTTCGAACCGGTGGCCTTCGAGGCGGGCCATACCCTGTCCTACGACATCGCGCCGGACCTGACGGTGCGGGGCGACGGGGAGAAACTGGCTCAGGCGGTGGCCGTCCTGCTGGACAACGCCATCAAGTACGCCGCGCCCCACACGGAGATCCGGCTGGACGCCCTGCGGCAGGGCCGGAACGCCTGTGTACAGGTGGAGAACCGGGGCGCAGACATCCCCGCCGACAAGCTGCCTCATATCTTCGACCGGTTCTATCGGGCCGACGAGTCCCGTACCGGCGGCGACAGCTTCGGCCTGGGCCTGCCCATCGCCAAGGCCATCGCGGAGGCCCACCACGGCGCCATCCGCTGCGACAGCAGCGGCGGCATTACCCGCTTTACCATCACCCTCCCCTGCCAGCAGGGAAAATAGAAAGGCGAAACCATGTTTGACACCATTCTCCGCGGCGGCACGGTGATCGACGGCACCGGCCGCCCCGCCTTCCCCGCCGACGTAGGCATTACCGGCGGGACCATCACCGCTGTCGGCGACCTGTCCGCCGCCGCGGCGGGCCGTACTATGGATGTCGCCGGCCGCACCGTGACCCCGGGCTTCATCGACATCCACCGCCACGCCGACGCCGCAGCCTTTCGCCCCGATTACGGCTCATTGGAGCTGCGGCAGGGCCTGACCACCATCGTCAACGGCAACTGCGGCCTGTCCGCCGCCCCCTTCGGGCCGGACCACGCCGACGCCATCCGCGCCTACCTGCGGCCCATTACCGGCGATATACCGGATACCCTGCCCTCAGCGTCTCTGGCCGCCTATCTGGCAGCGCTGCGGGACCTGCCCCTGCATACCGGCATGCTGGTGGGCGCGGGCATTCTGCGGGCGGACGCCGCCGGTTACGAGCTGGAGCATCTGGACGAAGCGCACTACCGCGCCATCCACCGCGCCATGGAGCGTGCTCTGGGCGACGGCGCACTGGGCGTATCGCTGGGACTTGGCTACGCACCGGAGTGCTTCTACACCACGGAGGAGCTGATCCATGCGCTGGAGCCCCTGCGGGGGCAGGATGTCCCCCTCACCGTCCACATGCGGCAGGAGGGCGCAGGCGTCTGCGACGCACTGGCAGAGATGCTCACCGTGGCCCGCAGTCTCCGCATCCCCCTGCACATCAGCCATCTGAAGGCCATGGGGCGGGACAGCTGGGGCAAAAAGATCCCCCGTGCGCTGGCGCTTTTAGAGCAGGCGCGGCAGGAGGGACTGGACGTCAGCTGCGACGTCTACCCCTACACCGCCGGCTCCACCCAGCTGCTGCACATCCTGCCGCCGGAGTTTCTGGAGGGCGGCATGGACGCGGTGGTCCGCCGTCTGAGCGACCCCGCTGCCCGTCGGGAGCTGGCCCGGCGCATCGAAAGCGGCAGCGGGTTTGATGACATCGCCCGTCTGGCCGGCTGGGACGGCATCTACCTCACCAGCCTTCACTGCCCCGAGGATCACCCGTTCCTGGGCAAAAGCCTTGCCCAGATCGCGGCCCTGACGGGGCAGGACCCGCTGGACTGCTGCTGCGACCTGCTGGTGCGGGAGGACTGCCAGATCACCATGATCGACTTCATGGCGTCGGAGGAGGACATCACCGCCATCCTGCAAAGTGACCTGTCCAACCTGATCTCCGACGCCACCTATCCCACGGAGGGCATGCCCCACCCGCGGGTCTACGGCACGTTCCCCCGGCTCATCCAGCACTTTGTCATGAAAAAACATGCCCTGACGCTGGAGCAGGCGGTGCGGAAGATGACGGCTCTGCCCGCCCGGGCCCTGCGCCTGCGGCACAAGGGCGTCATCGCGGAGGGGATGGACGCGGACCTCTGCGTCTTTGACCCCGCGCAGCTGCGGGAAAACGGCGATTACCGGTGTCCCTGCCGGATGGCGTCCGGACTGGACGCCGTGCTGGTGGCGGGGCAGCCGGCGGTCATACACGATACACTCACCGGCGCACACGCCGGTACGGTCATCAGGAGGGAACTCATATGAGAACAGATATGCTGCATCAGCTGGAGGGCGTCGTCCGCCGCGCCGGCGACATCGTCCGCGAGGCTCATGACATCGAGCGGGCCACCATGGAAAAGCACGGCGCCGCCGACCTCGTCACCAAGTACGACGTGGCGGTGCAGGGCTTTCTGCAGCGGGAGCTGCTGGCCCTGCTGCCGGAGGCGGACTTTCTGGGCGAGGAAGGGGATCACACGGCCCTGACCCGCCCGTGGACCTTCATCGTGGACCCCATTGACGGCACCACCAACTTCGTCCGCCGCCTGCATTACAGCGACATCTCCGTGGCGCTGGCTCAGGACGGCCAGACGCAGTACGCCGTGGTCTACGACCCCTTTGCCGACGAGCTGTTCTCCGCTCAGAAGGATGGCGGTGCGTTCTGCAACGGCCTGCCCATCCGGGTCAGTGAGCGGGACATGGCCCACGCCCTGTTCCTCTGCGGCTCCACCATCTACGACCGCAGCCTGACGGAGCAGAACTTCTCCCTGATCCGCCAGCTGTACGAAAAGGGGCTGGACTTCCGCCGCTTCGGCGCGGCGGCTCTGGACCTGTGCCAGGTGGCGGCGGGACGGGTGGAGGTGTTCGGCGAGTGCTGCCTGTCCCCCTGGGACTACGCTGCCGGCAGCCTGATCATCACGGAGGCCGGCGGCATCGTCACCGACTTCACGGATACCGCGCCCGATGTGCTGCGGCCCTCGTCGGTGTTTGCCAGCAACGCCAGGTGCCACGGCGTCCTCAAGGAACTGGAACTGTAACGATGAAAGAGGGACGGCCCGCAGGGCCGTCCCTCTTATTTCCTGTGGAAGCGCTTACAGAAACTTGTCCAGCTCCCGCTCCACCTCCGGCATCTTCTTCACCGTGGGGTTTTCGAGGCGCCAGCCGTCGCGGATGACCATGGACAGCCTGCGCAGGGCCGTCAGATCCGCCAGCGGGTCCGCAGGGCACACGATAAGGTCCGCGGCCTTCCCGGCCTCCACAGAGCCGGTAACGTCGGCAATGCCCGCCAGCTCCGCGTTCAGCAGCGTGGCACTGTGCAGCGCGAAGGCGGGCGTCACGCCGCAGTACTTCACGAAGTAGCACAGCTCCCGCCACATGTCATAGTGGGTGATGTAGGGGCAGCCGGTGTCGGTGCCCAGTCCCACGGGGATACCCTCCGCCAGACACGCCTTGGCCAGCGCCACAATGCCCTCGAAAACCACAAGGCCGTTGGCCTGCTGCTCGTAGGTAGCGTGGGAGATACTGCGGTCAAACAGGGCGTAGGGCACGGCGGGAGAGATGGTGGATACCTGGAATGCGCCCCGCTCCTTGAACAGCCGCAGGATATCCGCGTCCGGTCTGGCTCCGTGCTCAATGGAGTCCACGCCGTTTTCCAGCGCCACGTGGACGCCCTCGGGGCTCTCCACATGGGCCGCCACCTTCATGCCCAGAGCGTGGGCCTTATCGCAGGCGGCCTTCACCAGCGCCGGCTGCATCCGCAGCACCCCGGGCTCACCCACCACCTCGGCGTCCATGACGCCGCCGGTGATCATCAGCTTGATGAGGTCGGGCTTCTCCGCAGCGATCTTCTCCACGCAGGCCGCAGCCTCCTCCGGCGTGCGGGCCTCGTAGGCCAGGGAGCCTGCCATGTGGCCTCCGGGCACGGATACCGCCATGTTGGACGCCACCACGCGGGGGCTCAGGATGGCTCCTGCCGCCGCCTGATCGCGGATCATGGTGTCAAAATCCGCCACGCCGCCCACCGTGCGGATGGTGGTGACGCCGCTGAGCAGCTCCATCTTGGCGTAGCCCTCGCACAGGCGGATGCCCACGCGGCGCATCAGGCCGTTGGAGGTGATGAGCTTCACCAGCTTTTTGGGGTCGGAGGGCTTCTTTTTGGGCTTGCCGGAGGCCGGCAGGTGGACATGCAGGTTGATGAGCCCGGGCAGCACGTACTGCCCGCCCAGATCCACCGTCTCGTACCCCGCGGGCGCCGCTCCATCGGTGACGGCGGCGATACGGCTGCCGTCCACGCAGATGACCTTCCCCGTCTGGGGCGCCATATCACGGGTGCCGTCCAGCAGCACGCCGTTTACCAGCGCATAGCGTTTTTCGTTCTTATACATTGTCTCAGACCTCCTGAGAGTGAGATCTTGTTTCTTTTCCGGATACATTGGCCACGAATACGCACACCAGAATGATGACCACACCCAGCATCTGCCACACACTGAAGGGTTCCTTCAGCAGCACCACGCCCGCCAGCACAGACACCACCGTGGTGACGTTGGAAAAAAGTGATGTCTCCGACACGGACAGGTGGCTGTTGGCGAAATTCAGCAGTCCGTAGGCCATTACCGAGGACAAAAGCCCCAGATACAGCACTGCCAGCCAGAACTGCCCGTCCTGCAAGGGTTCCAGGATCATGGGGCTGGTCAGCCCTCCGGCGTGGAGCAGCGCCACGGGGATGAACACCACCATGCCTACCGCGAACATGACGTAGGTCATCTCGAACGGGGTGAACAGCTTGGCGGCGCTGTGGCTGATGCCGTAGTACAGCGTGTCGCTGAGCATGGTCAGCAGCAGGAACAGCATGCCCAGCGCCGAGACCATCACCGCCCCTCCGGCGGAGATCAGCGCCACACCGCCGATAGCGCACACGGCGCACAGTACCTGCTTCAGCGTCACCTTCTCGTGGAGCACCAGCACGTCCATCAGGATGCAGCACACCGGCACCGCCGCGATGATGGTGCCCGCCACCGCCGACGAGGTATACAGGATACCGTAGTTCTCGAAGATGAAGTAGGCCACCGGCTGCACGATGCCCAGAAGCAGCAGCTGATACACCGGCTTGTCCCGCAGGGAGAAGGTGAACAGCGGCCGCCCCCGCAGCTTTCCCACCAGCGCGTTGACCAGGATCACCAGCGTCATGGCCGCCACCGCCACGGTGAACCGCACCGCCAGCAGCACGGTGGGGGCAGCCTTCTCCAGTGCCAGCTTGGAGAACATGAAGCTCATGCCGAAGATGACGGCTGCGGTGATGGCCGCCAGCAGCGACAGCGTATGGATCCTTTTCTGTGTCATGACAAGCTCCTTTTGCCCGCGGTGTGCGGGATCTTAATGCCGCTCACTATACCATAAAAGTGGAAAAGATGCAAGATTTCCCGCCTTCTCTGGTAAAAAATACGCCCGCCCGCGGGAAGCGGACGAGCGTACCGGCGACAGGGAGATGGTGCCGCCACGGGGGGAGGTGAAACCTGAAAAAACGGAAAAGACTTATTTGCCGGTGGCTTTGCTGACGATGCCGACTACCACAAGAAGACCGGCCAGAGCGGCCATCACGAAACTCGGACCCATGCTTCAGCGCCTCCTTTCTGCGGTTTCTTCTTAACGTGTCTTTAATGTACCATAAGTGCGGGAATTTGTAAAACGCATCATAATCATTAAAACCATGAAAAAAACTTTGCACCGGGCCGGCGGATATGCTATACTTGCACCAGGAAAGGAGCGTGCGCCCATGAGCGTTGCGAAATATCAGGTATTCCTCAAGACCGTGGAGTGCGGCAGCTTCACTGCCGCGGCGCGGGAGATGAACTTTACCCAGTCCGGCGTCAGCCACGCCATCGGCTCATTGGAGGAGGAGCTGGGTGTGCCCCTTCTGATCCGCAGCCACGGCGGCGTCACCCCCACGGCGGACGGACGGGCGCTGCTGCCCTACTTCGAGAAGATGTGCGCCATGCAGCACCAGCTGGAGCAGCAGGCCGCCGACCTGCGGGGTCTGGAGACGGGTCTTGTCAAGGTGGCTACCTTCACCAGCGTGTCGGAAAAGTGGCTGCCCAACATTCTCAAGACCTTTCAGGCCCACTACCCCCATATCGAGTTCGAGCTGCTGCCCTCCAACTTCAACAACGAGATTGGCGGCTGGGTGCTGAACGGACAGGCGGACTGCGGCTTCATCAGCCTCCCCGCCCCTGTTGAAAAGTATCTGGACTGCTGGCTTCTCCAGCGGGACCAGTGGAAGGTCATCGTCCCCTGCGACCACCCGCTGGCGGGTGCGAACCCCTTCCCGCCCGCGGCACTGGAGCAGTACCCCATGATCCTGCTGGACGAGGGCGACGACTATGAGATCCAGGCGGTGTTCGACACGCTGGGCATCACGCCGAAGATCCAATACACCGTCCAGCAGGATCAGACCATCCTGGCCATGGTGTCCAGCGGGCTGGGCATCAGCATCATGGAGGAGCTGATGCTCTACCGCTGTGCCTATCCGCTGGTGTCCTGCTCTCTGCCCCAGCCGTTTTACCGGAACATCGGTATCTGCGTCAAGGACAGGAACGCCCTGTCCAACAGCACCCGGGCCTTCATTGACCACACCCGCCGCTGGGTGCTGGCCAATTTTCCCGACGGCTGGAACGCCCCGCCCCCCACCGTCCGCTGAATGCGGAACGAAACGCCGCCCCGTGCCGTCAGAAACGGCAGAGGCGGTGTTCTGCCCGCCCGATGAAAGGAGTGTTTTCGATGAAAAAGCTGTGTGTATTCTGCATGGCCCTGCTGATGCTGGCCATGACCGCCTGCGGTAAGGACACGTCCGGCGGCGGTCAGTCCGTGGATCTGCGCGCCGCCTATGAAGCAGCCATCGCCCAGGTCAACGAGGAGCTGGGCGACAACGCCCCCGCCCTGCTGGAGGAAACGGCGGTGGAGCTGCTGAACGGCTACTACCCCGGCATCGCGGACATCCAACTGAAGCAGTCTGTGTTCTTCCTCTCCCCCACCGCCACCTCCTGCGAGGTAGCCATGGTGGAGGTGGCTGACAGTGCCGACGCAGCCAAGGTGCGCGACATCTTCCAGACCCGCGTGGACACCATGGCCAACGATACCATGTATCCGGACGAGGCCGCCATGTGGAAAAACAGCGCCACAGTGTCCGTCAACGGGAGCTACGTGGTGCTGGAGGTGCTGCCGGAGGGCTGCACCGTGCCCGACGCATTTCTGGCCAAATTTTGACGGGACGCTGCATTTTCCTGCCCTATGCGGTATAAAGAAGTGTCTGGCCGTCCACGCCTTCGTCTCTGCGCAGAATGACGTAGACGGAATCCATGCAAAAAAAAGAGAGGACCTGCACAGCAGGACCTCTCTTTTTTGTATATTTCGCGTCTCTTACTCGCGGCGCAGGGCCTCAATGGGGTTGAGCTTGGAGGCCTTCACCGCCGGTACGAAGCCAAATACCACGCCGATGACCATGGAGAAGGCCACGGCGATGATACAGGCCGGTACGCTGATAGCCACCGGTGTGCCCATGATGTGGGACATCATCTCCGCCAGGCCGATGCCGCAGGCCACGCCCAGGATGCCGCCCATGCTGGTGAGCACGGCGGCCTCCGTCAGGAACTGCCAGCGGATACGGCTCTGCTGTGCGCCGATGGCGATCTTCAGGCCGATCTCGCGGGTACGCTCCGTCACAGACACCAGCATGATGTTCATGACGCCGATGCCGCCCACCACCAGGGAGATGGCGGCGATCCAGATGAGCTGCCGGTTGGAGCTCTCGGACAGGCTCTGCAGCTGGCTGGCCTGCTGCAGCAGGTCCTTGGACTGGTACTTGTAGGTGTCGCCGGAGATAACGTGGCTGTTGAGGTATTCCGCCACGTTGTTGCCGGCAGTGGTCATGTCGTTGGTAGACACCGCCCGCACCGCCGCATACTGGGGCTCATCGTAACGATAGACGATGGGCCAGCAGCTGTCGGGGATGAAGATGGTGCCGGAGGTACTGCCGGAGTACATGTAGTAGTCATTGATGCTGTTGATGACCGGCTCCGAGGACACGCGGGAGGACACCACGCCCACCACGGTGAAGGGCTCGCCGCTGATCTCCAGGGTACCGCCGATGGGATTCTCACCCTGGAACAGGCTCTGGGCGCTCTTGGTGTCGATGAGCGCCACCTTCCGGCAGCTGGCGAAGTCCGACTCCACGAAGGATCGGCCGTAGTTGACGGCGTAGTCCGCCGCAGACAGGAAGTGGCTGTCGATGCCGTACAGAGTGCCGCTGAAGGACGTATCGCCCACGTACACGCCGTCGGGCCACTGCCGCTGGTGGTACAGGGACACATCCGCCACGCTGCCCAGCTGGCTCATCTCGCTGCGCATGTCCTCCGTGATGGTGCTGACGCCCTGGGGAATGTCGGAGTAGTCCAGGCTTATCTCGTTGCCGTCCTGGGTCAGCTGCACGCGGACCACGTTGTTGCCGGCGCCGATGAGGTTCTGCTTGATCTGCTCGTTGGTGCCCTGAATGGTGGATACGATGGTGATGATGGCCGCGATACCGATGATGATGCCCAGCATGGTCAGGAACGACCGCATCTTGTGGCTCCACACGCCCTGAAAGGCGAGATTGATATTTTCTAACATCGCTTCGCCCTCCTTACAGTCCGTTGTACAGCTCGTCGGCGTTGGCTTCCACCGTGGCGGCGCCCTCCCGCACGTCCTTCCCGTAGGGGAACGCCACATAGTCCTCCAGCGACAGTCCGCCGCGGATCTGGGTGTAGCTTCCCCACAGGTCGCGTCCCGTCTGGACCCAGCGCTTCTCCAGCCTGCCGTTGTCGCCGCGGGCCATTACGTAGCTCTTGCCGTTCTCCGTGCGGATGAACATGGTCTGGAGATAGATGGTATTGCCGTCGGTGGTGACGGTCTTCTGATAGGACATATCCACATAGTCTCCGGGCTGCAGGTTGGCGTCCTCGGAGACGAATACCTTAAAGGGGTAATAGGACACATTGCTGTTGCCGTCGCCCCAGTTGCTTCTGTTGTCCGTGGGGAAGTCGCTGATCTCCACGATCTCACCCTGACAGCTGGCGCCGGTCATCCAGCTGCTGATGTCCACCGTGTCGCCGAGCTTCACCTTACCCAGGTCCAGCTCACCCAGTGCGCCGGTGATGTAATAGCCGCCGCCGCCGGAGACCTCCACCACAGGCTCGCTGTTGTTATAGGCCTCGTCCGCCGGCCGCACGGCCTTGACCACGCCGTCGATCTCGCTGTATACGGTGCCGTCGCCCAGCTCCTTCTTTTTCTTGTCCAGCCCGATCTGAGCCTGCTTCACGGAGCGCTGGCCGTCGTAGACCTGCTTTTCCGTGGTGGCGATGAGGGACTTCAGCTCTTCCTTGGTCAGGGACTCGTTCAGCAGCTTCTCAATGGTGGCCAGCTGCTCCTCGCGGTCCTTGATCTCCGCGGTGGAGGGGGTCACATAGCCGTCCTGATAGGCGGGCAGGTCGTTCATCACCTTCAGCTTCACAGGCGTCTCCGTGTCCTCGGCCACGATGTACATGCCGTAGCAGGTGATGGCGCCGTTGTTCACGTTGCCCGCACGGGTCACCAGCACCACGTAGGCGCTGTTCCGGCTCTTGGGCAGGATGTCGTTCCGGATGATGTCGTCCGTCAGGTAGTACTCCTTGGTGCGGGTATCCTCCAGCCACTGGTAGTACAGGGGCTTATCCTTGCTCTGGCCAAGGCTGTCGCCCAGACGGCCCTGCTTCACGGGGGAGCCCCGTCCGGCCAGCTGGTCCTGCTGGGAGCGCAGCTTCTCCAGAATGGCGGCCACGCGGTCATATTCCTTCTGCAGCTCCTCGCGGTTCTCCGCCTTGCGGTACAGGGACAGGTTATTCTTGGCTGTTTCCAGCTCCAGCTGCATGCGCTCCAGCTGGATCTGGGCGCCCTCCACCTCCGCCTGAGACAGCGTGGTGTCGTAGGCCAGCAGCTTGTCGCCCTTCTTTACATTCTGCCCCTCTTTCACGTACACCTGACTCACCGTCTGGCTCTGGGAGAGGTAGATCTTCTGCAATTTATCGGTGCTCACCGAGCCGCTGGTGTTGGCGGTGTCGCCCCAGTAGTCGGTCATGGCGAAGCTGGGCACGTCGAACACCTTCACGTCGCCGCGCTGGGCGTTCCGCGCCAGCGTCAGGCCGCCCCATACGGCGGCGCACACGGCTGCGGCAATGCCCACGATCAGCAGCGCCTTTTTCAGGGATTTACTCATGGAATGCACCTCCTGACAGCACACCGTCGCGAATGTTCATAATGGTGTGGGCATGCTGTGCGATGCCCTGATCGTGGGTGATCATGATAATGGTGGAGCCGCTCTGGTGCAGCTGCTGGAACAGATCCATCACCTGTGCGCCGCTGGCGGAATCCAGCGCGCCGGTGGGCTCGTCAGCCAGCAGCAGCTTGGGCCTTCCCACGATGGCCCGGGCGATGGCCACGCGCTGGCACTGTCCGCCGGACAGCTGATCCGGCCGGTGATCCACGCGGTCGGACAGGCCCACCGTCTCCAGCGCCTGACGGGCACGCTCCAGCCGCTCCGCCTTCTTCACCCCGCCGTACAGCAGGGGCAGCGCCACATTCTCCACCGCTGTCAGCTTGGGCAGCAGGTTGAAGGACTGGAACACGAAGCCCAGCTCCTTGTTCCGCACCTCCGCCAGCTGCTTGGGACTGCACTTGGTGATATCCTGCCCGTTCAGCAGATAGCTGCCGCTGGTGGGCACGTCCAGGCATCCGATCAGGTTCATCAGCGTGGTCTTACCGCTGCCGGAAGGCCCCATGATGGCAAGATACTCCCCCTCCTCCACCTCAAGGTCGATGTGCTTGAGAATGTGGTTCACGGATTTCCCCATGGGGTAGTCCTTGCAGATGTCGTGCATTTCCAGGATCATACTCAGCCCTCCACCGGTGCGTCCGTGACGGCGCCGTCCGCAGCGGGCGCGGTCACGTCGCCGCCGTTATCCGCGCCGGACATATCCGTCATGCCGCCGTCCGTCATGCTGCCGTCCGTCATGCTGCCGTCCGTCATGCTGCCGTCCGTCATGCTGCCGTCCGTCATGCTGCCGTCCGTCATGCCGCTGCTGCTGTTATCGGGATCGAAGGTGCTCTCGTCGTAGGTCACGCAGGTCATGCCGGCCTTCAGCGTCTCGTCGGGGAAGGCGATGTAGTCCGCCGCCGTCAGCCCGTCGGTGACGACGTAGGTGTCCAGCTCCGCGTCATGCTCCCCCAGCGTCACGCTGCGCTTTTCCAGCTTGCCGCTGCTGCTCTGGGCCCACACCCAGGGGGAGGAGTCCGCGTCGTTGATGAAGTAGGCCGGCAGGTGGATGGCGTTGGCGTCCTGTGCGCCCTGTCCCAGATCCGGCTCGATGTACACATGCTGGCCCATCAGCAGCCCATCGCTGCTGCTGAGCTCCACATAGAACGGGTATTTGCTGGAGTTACCGGTGTCGCTGCTGCCGCTGTCGTAATAGTTGCTGCTGCTCTGGGCGGGGTTGTTCCAGTCGATGCTGGAGATGGTGCCCTGCCACGTCTGGTCGCTGACGCGGGAGCGGATGATGACGCTGATGCCCTCGCTGAGCACCGATGCGTTGTTCTCGTTGACGTAGCCCTTCACGCGGTAGCCGCCGGTCTGCACGATGGAGATCAGGGGCAGAGGATTGTTGTTGTTGTCGGTGCCGCCATTGGCGTTGACGCTCTTGACCTCGCCGGCCACCTCCGCCTTCACGGAGCTGTTCTGCATGTTCTTCTGCAGCTTCTCGATGTCGCGGTTCTTTTCAGCGATGCTGCGATTGGTCTTCTGCATTTCGTTGTTGTAATTCCGAATGTCCAGCAGCAGCCGACGGCGCTCGGTGTCATCCGTGGTTTCGTCCAGCGCGTCCTCCGCCTGCTTCTTCTCTTCCTGCTGTGTTTCCAGCTGAGACTTCAACTCCTCCAAAGACAGTTGGGCATCCTCTAAATCGATTTCAAGCTGGCTCATATCATAGGTGAACAGCACGTCGCCCACGTTGACGGCGTCGCCCGCCTTGACCTTGATCTCGCCGATGGTCATGGAGTCGTCCTTTTTGATGTTGGTCTCGCCCAGCGCGCTGACCACGCCGGCAAAACGGTCCGTCATACCGGCGGAGCCCAGCCCGCAGATCATGGAGACGGATTGCACGGATGCTTCGCCGGCGCTCTGACCGCAGCCGGCGGCCACGCCCAGCAGCATGGCCAGCGCCAGAATGAAAGCAGCTTTCTTCATGGTGTTATCTCCTTTGCCTTTCCTCTGCGGTGCGCCGCAGTATTCCACATACATGTATGACGGCGCACCGCGGAAAAATGTTCCGCAGAATTTGTGAAAAAGCGTCGTCAGATGCTTGATCCCATCTTACCATGGCGGCCCCGTGCGAATGTGAACGGAATATGAACAAAGCATTAAGGCCCGACTAAGATTGCCGCCGAAAATGTTGACAGCGCGGCGGCCCATGGCATACAATATCACCATTCCCATACGCCGCCTCTGTCTGCGCGGCGTCTGAAAGCGGGAGGGATCTCTATGACGAAAAAACGCATACGTCAGATGAACAGCGCCCTGCGCCGCCGCCTTACCGGCCGCCCTGCGGCGGACTGGCTGCCCCAGGGAGAGTCGTTTGCCCGCCGTCTGGAGACGGAGGGCTATATGCAGCGCTTTGTACCCCTGTTTCAGGGGCGGCACCTGCGCTGCGCCGATGTGCTGGCCCTGTGCCGCCCGGAGCTGGATGCTCTCAGCGGCGGAGCTGCGCCGCAGCAGGGCTGGCTGGCCTATACCTACGACTTTGCCCGCCGCCTGCTGTATCCGGAGCGGGACACGCCGGAGCCCTTCGGCCCCGGAGCCGTGTTTTTCCTGTCGGTGCTGCAGGTGCTGTTCGCCGCGGAGAACGAGATGCTGCCGCCGAACCCCGCCTGGACGTTCCGGCTCCTGACGGAGGCGGAGCTGTCCGGCAGCGCCTGCGCCGCCAGCTACGTCCAGATGCTGCGCTGTTGGAAGCGGGAGTACGTCTATGAGCTGATGCGTCTGGGGCTGGAGGCCACGCCCTACCGCACGCTGGAGCACATCGCCGGCGTCCACCACGTGGCCATGACGGCGGGCCGCGCCCTGCACCGCGCCGGTATCCCCGTGGATCTGGCGCTGGTGTCCGGCAGCGCCGCCGGACACGATATCGGCAAATTCGGCTGCCGTCCCGGGGAGCGGGTGCCCTACCTGCACTACTACTATACGGATCTATGGTTCCGCCGCCGCCGTCTCACCGACATTGGCCACGTGGCCGCCAACCACTCCGTCTGGGATCTGGAGCCGGACTACCTGTCTGTGGAGTCGCTGCTGCTGATCTACGCGGACTTCCGCGTCAAGCAGAGCGTAGGCCCCGATGGGCGGGAGATCACCCGCATCTCCTCCCTGTCGGAGGCTTTCGACGTGATCCTATCGAAGCTGGACGCCGTAGACGATGCCAAGCGGCAGCGCTACATGCGGGTCTACGCCCGCCTGCGGGATTTCGAGCAGTTCATGGCCGACAAGGGCGTGGACGTGACGCTGCAGGGCCATGACACGCCGCCCCGCCCGCAGAAGCAGACGGCCCTCATGACCGACGAGGAGGCTCTCCACGCCCTGACCATGCAGTGCGTGGGCCACAACATGGAGCTGATGAGCCGTCTCACCGGCCAGCGCAGCTTCGCCCAACTGCTGGAGCTGGCCCGGGGCGAGACCAACTGGCGCCGCCTCCGCGCCTATCTGGGCGTGTTCGAGTCCTACTCCCTGTATCTCCACATTCCCCAGAAGGTCCAGACGCTGGCCTTTCTCTACGAGCTGCTGATGCACCGCGAGGGCGACATCCGCCGTCAGGCGGCAGCGCTGCTGGGCGAGATCATCGGCGGCTTCCACGCGGGCTACGCCAAGGAGCGCCCTGCGGGCAGCCGCCCCGACCCCCGCGCCATCACCGACCTGGACCAGTGGAAGCTGTATCTGGAGAAGATCATCTACCCCGACCACAAGCTGATGCCCCAGCACCGCCGCTGGATCGGCTATACCCTGAAATTCGCCGTCAACTCCCTTCTGCAGCACAGCGCGGGACGGGAGGAGCGGTTCCTCTCTCCCCTCTTTGCCTACTATCGCCACCCTGAACAGGTGGCGGACACCGTGGCCTTCCAGCTGCTGGACACGGCGGCGGCTCTGCCTGCGGCAGCCTATTCCCGCCGCCACACGGCCCTGCTGCTGCACTTCGCCCAGGAGCTGTCCACCCACGACTCAGTGGAGGTACGCACCGCCGCCGTGCTGCTGCTGGACCGGCTGCACCGGCTGTCGCCCCGCTCCGCTGCGCCCCTGCGGGCGCTGGAGCACATCTCCTGCGACGGCAGCAGCACCCTGCGCCTGCTGCGGGAGGACGTGCTGTCCGGCGGCTCCCCCGTCATCCTGGCGGATGACGCCGTGTCCGAGATCTTTCTGGACAACCTCAAGACCGCCACGCCGTGGCTCACCAAGCAGGCCAATATCCGCCTGCTGACGGATTTTGCCCGCAGCGGCGCCAGCCCTGTCCTCCACATCGCCACCCACCTCTCCAACCTCATCAAGGTCAGCGACCGCGTCACCGTGCGCCATAGTGCCGGTAATGCCCTGCTGGAGCTGGCGCCCCGCCTGACGGCGGACCAGCGCAACGAGGTGGCGGTGGAGCTGTGCCGCGGCCTGGAGCTGGGGCAGCAGGAATTCACCAAGTATATCCCTGACTATCTGGGCCGCTTCATGCTGTGGCTCCCCCCTGCCGAGCTGGATGAGCTGCTGGACGACCTCTGGGTGAACCTCAGCGCCGCCGACAGCCGCGTGGCCGCCTCGGTGCTGGATACCGTGGGCGTGGTCTACGAGGCCTACGACACCTATCGCACCCGCTTTCCCGAGGCGGACGAAGCCTATCGCCGCCGCCGTCAGCGGCTGCTGGGCATGCTGATGCGGGGTCTGTACGGCATCGACGACGCCGTGCGGCAGGAGGCGCTGTACGTCCTGGGCCGCAGGGTGTTCGGCTCCGCGGAGCTGGGCGACCACGAGAAATGCCGCGCCTTCGTGCTGACGGAGCGGAAGCTGCTGGCCGCCTACGACGAGGAGCCGGATCACGGCCTCACATTCTACTACCGCGCCGCCATGCTGGGGCGGCTCTACCGCTTCATGACGGAGGAGCAGCTGTTTCGCGAGGGCTTTGATTTCGGCCCGCCCCGTCCCATCGCCTTCTTCCCCGGCACCTTCGACCCCTTCACCCTGTCTCATAAGGGCATTGTCCGCGCCATCCGCGACGCGGGTTTTGAGGTGCTGCTGGCCATCGACGAATTCTCATGGTCCAAGCGGACCCAGCCCACCCGTATCCGCCGCCGTATCGCGGCCATGTCCGTGGCCAACGAGTTCCACGTCCACATCTTCCCCGAGGATTTTCCGGTGAACATCGCCAACCCCGCCAACCTGCGGCAGCTGCGTCAGGCGTTTCCGGACCGCGGCGTCTCCATCGTGGTGGGCAGCGACGTGGTGGCCAACGCCTCCTCCTACCGCAAGCCGCCGCAGCCGGACTCCATCCACACCTTCGACCACGTGATCTTCCGCCGCACCGAGCCGGACGCCGCACCGGCGGATTACACCTGCATCACCGGCCATGTGCTGGAGCTGACGCTGCCGCCCCAGCTGGAGGAGATCAGCTCCACCCGCATCCGCGAGGCGGTGGACGCCAACCGCGACGTGTCCAACCTTATCGACCCCATGGCTCAGGAGTTCATCTACCGCAGGGGCCTGTACCTGCGGGAGCCTCAGGATAAGCCGGTGCTGCGGACAGAGGATCTGGCCTTCCTGCCCTGCCCCGCGCCGGAGAGCCGGACGGAGCAGCTGCTGCGCCAGATCTTCCCCGATGACGGCGGCCCCATGCTGGAGCGTCTCCGCGCCAGCGGCGACGAGCTGCTGCTGCTGACCGACGGCGTCAGCGGCCATGTGCTGGGCGCGGCGTCCTACCGCTGCCTGGACTCCCAGCACCTGTTTGCCCGCCTGAACGATGCCGCCCTCAGCGCCGTGGTCCGCCAGAATGCCGGCGGCCGCACCCTGCTGGTCAGCGGCCTGTTCGTCCCCCGGGGCGACCGGCAGCTGGACTTCGGACAGCTGCTGCTGACAGAGGTGCTGACCACCGCACTCAGCCGCGAATATACCTACGCGCTGTACTGCCCGCTGGAGGGCGCCGTCTCCGGCTATGGCCGTCAGCTGGCGCAGCTCCAGGGCTTTGTGCCTGTCCAGCATCGGGAGGGCTACGACGTCCTGGGCGTGGACATGCGCTGCCCCATCGTCCTGAGCCGCAACGTGGAGACGGCCATCAAAGCCCCCCTCAGCACGTCGCCACGGGTGCAGACCGCCATCGCCGAGGCCCACCGCCGCCTGCAGAGCATGCTGACGCGGCTCCAGCCCGGCTCCCTGGTGCTGAGCCTGTCCGCCGGCGTCATCTACCACCGCCTGCTCCAGCGCATTACCCGGTGCAACGGCGTGCCGGCGGAGCCCACGACGCCCCGCGTGCTGGGGCCCGACATCTGTGTGCCCTACGGCAAGCTGCTGCGCGGCGTGGCGGTGCCCAACACCGTTACCAAGACCCTGCGCACCGACAAGGTCTACGAGGCGGATCTCAGCACCTATTCCATCGAAGCCTATCCCGATTACTCGCCGCTGCCGGATCAGGTCCGCACCATCCGCGCCTTTGACCGCCCCGTCATTCTGGTGGACGACATGCTCCACGACGGCAAGCGCATCCGCCGCCTGGCTCCCCTGCTGGAGGAGACCCACACACCGGTACACCAGGTGCTGGTGGGCTACCTCACCGGCATGGGCCGCGACCTCATGGAGCAGCTGGGTTATCCGGTGGACGGCATCTACTACCTGCCCAACCTGCGGATGCGGTTTGTGGAATCCACGCTGTATCCCTTCATCGGCGGCGACACCGTCCGTCGCGCCGAGCCGCTGTCCGGCGGACTGCAGCCCTCGGTGAACCGCATCCTGCCCTACGCCTCGCCGGAATTCGGCCCCATGGACGGCCGTACCGCGTGGGAACTGAGCCTTTGCTGCCTGGAAAACGCGCGGGACATCCTGCTGGCGCTGGAAACGGAGTTCCGCAGCCTGTACGCCCGCACCCTGACGCTGAACCGTCTGGGCGAGGCGGTGATCCTGCCCCTGTGCCCTGACAAGGGCGGCTGCATCGCCTACGATGCCAGCCGTGCCGCCTCCGCCTGTCTGGAGGGGGACATCGAGGTGCTGAAGCGGATGCGCCCCGGCGACTGATACGAATGGATACGAGAGGAGAACGACCATGGAGCTTTTCAACAAGGTTACGGCTGGGCGTCTGGCCCTGCCGGAAAAAGTGCGCGTGAACCTGCTGGCTCTGGGCGATGTGGGCAGCACCCTGCTGCTGGGCCTGCGGCTCATGGGCGGGGATGTCATCTCGTCCATGGGCATCTGCGATGTGCGGGAGAATGCGGCCCTGCGCTGGGAGTTCGAGCTGAACCAGATCCAGCCGCCCTCCGGCGCGGCCCTGCCGCCGGTGGAGATCATCTCGCCGGAGCAGCTGTTTGACGGGGACGTGTTCCTGTTCTGCGCCTCCCGCATGGTGCCGGACACCTCCGTCACCGGCGGCGACGTGCGCATGGCCCAGTACGGCCTGAACCGTGAGCTGGCGGCATCCTACGCCCGCATGGCGCGGGACAGGGGGTATCAGGGCCTGTTCTGCGTGGTCAGCGATCCGGTGGACCCCCTGTGCCGCGCGGTGCTGCGGGCGGGCGGCGGGCCGGACGGTACGGGCCTGCGGCCCTGTCAGGTGCGGGGCTTCGGCCTGGGCGTCATGCACGCAAGAGCGCTGTACTTCGCCCGCAAGGATCCCCGCTTCGCCGCCTACCTCACGGAGGGGCGCGCCTTCGGCCCCCACGGGGAGGATCTGGTGCTGGCCAATTCCATCGACCGCTATGACGACGCCCTCTCCCGTGAACTGACGGAGCGGGTGGCCCACGCCAATCTGGAGATGCGGAAGCTGGGCTTCAAGCCCTACGTGGCCCCGGCCCTCAGCTCCGGCGCACTGAGCCTGCTGGCCCTGCTGCGGCGGGAGTGGCACTACTCCTCCGTGTATATGGACGATATTTTCATGGGCTGCCGCAACCGGCTGACACCGGACGGCGCCATCGAGACGGAGCATCTGACCCTGCCGCCGGCATTGGAAGCGCGGCTGGCGGAGACGGCGGCGCGGCTGCGCGCCATCGACTGAGGAGGTGCGGGCCATGCTGACGGTGGTATTGCCGGAGAACCGGTACAGCCCGCCCCTGCGGGAGTTGCTGGCGTCCCTGCTGCCAGAGGGCAGCGTGTTCCGCGACCCCGATGCGGGGCTGGAGGGCCTGACGGGGCAGCGGCTGCTGTTTGCCGTGGCGCTGGATGAGGGCGGCTGCAGCGAAGCGTATTACCGGATGCTCTCCCGCCTGCGCCGCAGCACCACGCTGCTGCGTGGCTGCGTGGCGGGTCTGGTGGTCACCGGCGTGGGGGAGTTTTACACAAAGGACGTGGCGCGGGACATGGTGTTCGCCGCCAACCAGTCCGGCTGCGCCTTTCTGGGGCGGCCGCTGGTGGAGGCCACTGGCTCCCTGCGGAACTTCCGCACACAGGCCCAGATCGGCGGCACCGATGAGGTCACAGCCTTTCACGCCGCCGTGGCCGAGCTCATCGGGCGTCTGGCGGACTGGGAAAAGCCCGCCCCCATCCGGCACATCCTGGCGCTCCACGCCTCCCAGCGCAGCACCTCCAACACGCTGGCACTGTGGGAGCTGGTGAAAAGCGCCCTGCCGGACACGGTGACGGTGGAGGAGATCTGCCTGCGCAACGGCACCATGGCGGACTGCAACGGATGCAGCTACACCGCCTGTCTCCACTTCGGCGAGCAGGGCGGCTGCTTCTACGGCGGGCCCATGGTGGAGGAGGTGTATCCCGCCATCCGACGGTGCGATGCGCTGGTGATGCTGTGCGCCAATTATAACGATGCGCTGGCCGCCAATCTCACGGCCTGCGTCAACCGGATGACGGCGCTGTTCCGGCAAAGCCGGTTCTACGATAAGCGGCTGTTCGGGCTGGTGGTGTCCGGCTATTCCGGCGGCGACCTGCTGGCACGGCAGCTGATCTCGGCACTGAATATGAACAAATCCTTCTTCCTGCCGCCCCACTTCTGCCTGCTGGAGACGGCCAACGAGAGGGGGAGCCTTGTGAAGCTGCCCCACATCGCCGACGAGGCGGCGCAGTTTGCGCAGCGCATGATGAAGAATTAAAAAAATCCTCCCGATTTGTCAGGAAAAATCGGGAGAACGGGGAAAAGCAGAACAGGACAAGGGGCGGATATGCGAAAAACGCATATCCGCCCCTTGTCCTGTTGGGGGAGAAACGATCACGTCAGGAATTTGGCTTGTCATGTTTGCTGCGGAGGGCCTCGTTCAGCGTCCGCCAGCCCAGCATGGCGCACTTTACCCGCGCCGGCATGTGGGCCACGTCACGCAGAGCGCCGGCCTCCTCCAGCTGGTCGATCTCATCCTCCGAGGCCTCGCCGCGGATCATCTTCTGGAACAGCTCACAGAGGCGGAGCGCCTCATCCTGCGGGCGTCCGATGACCATGCCCAGCATGATGTCCGCCGACGCCTGGGACACGGCGCAGCCGCTGCCCACGAAGGCCCCATCGGTGATGGTCTGGCCGTCGGTCTTGAGCTTCAGGCGGATCTCATCGCCGCAGCTGGGGTTGACGCCGGCCAGCTCGATGTCCGCATCCGGCAGGTCGTGCTTGAACTCCGGATGGAGGTTGTGCTCCGTCAGGATCTCGTTATAAAAGCGGTTAGTTTCCATAGCCCATACGCTCCCTGATGGTGGACAGGCTCTGCAGCAGGCGGTCCACCTCGTTTTCCGTGTTGTAGAAGGCGAAGCTGGCCCGCACCGTGGCGCTGTATCCCAGATGCTGCAGCAGCGGCTGGGCGCAGTGATGTCCGGCGCGGACATCCACACCGTCGCAGGCCAGAATTTCGCTGACATCGTGGGGGTGGACGCCCTCCACGGTGAAGGTGATGATGCCGTTATGCTCCTCGGCTCTGTCGGAGCCGATGACGTGGATATGGGGCATATCGGCCATGCCGGTCAGCGTCCGCTGCGTCAGGGCCAGCTCCTGCCGGTGCATGGCGTCGAAGCCCACGGACTCCACATACTCAATGGCGGCGCGAAGCCCCGCCGCGCCGGCGGCGTTGACGGTGCCGGCCTCGAATTTATGGGGCAGCTCGGCAAACACCGCGCCCTCACGGGTAACGGACTCGATCATCTCGCCGCCGGTGAGGAAGGGGGGCATCTCCTCCAGCAGGGCACGCTTGCCGTACAGCACGCCGATGCCCATGGGGCCGTAGACCTTATGGCCGGAGAAGGCCAGGAAATCCGCGTCCAGCGCCTGCACGTCCACAGGGATGTGGGGCGTGCTCTGGGCGCCGTCCACCACCATGACCGCGCCGTGCCGGTGAGCTATGTCGGCCAGCTGTCGGATGGGGTTGACGCGGCCGATGACATTGGAGACGTGGGTCACGGCCACCAGCTTCGTCTTGTCGGTAATGACGGCCTCGGCCCTGTTCAGGTCCAGACTGCCGTCAGGCTCACACTCCAGAAACTTCAATGCCGCGCCGGTCTGGCGGCACACCATCTGCCAGGGCAGCAGGTCGCTGTGATGCTCCAGAATGGAGACCACCACCTCGTCACCGGCCCTGATATGGCTGAGACCGTAGCTGTATGCCACCAGATTCAGACCCTCGGTGGTGTTGCGGGTGAACACGATCTCCGACGTGCTTCCGGCATTGAGGAAGCGGCGCACAGCGGCCCGGGCGTTCTCATAGGCATCGGTGGCCGCCACGCTCAGGGGGTACAGGCCCCGCAGGGGGTTGGCGTTCTGCTCGCAGTAAAAGCGGTTCACCGCGTCCAGCACGCACTGGGGCCGCTGGGCCGTGGCCGCGTTGTCCAGATAGGCGATGTCCTGCGCCATCAGCAGGGGGAAATCCTTTCGATAGGCGTTGGTCATGTCACATACCTCCGTTCAATTCATGCTGCACCGCCTCGGCGGTGGCGTCGTCGCCCAGAGCATGGGCCAGACGCTCCACGGCGGCACGGGCCATCAGGTGTTCCGCCGCATCGCGGTCGAAGCCGCGGCTCTCAAAGTAAAACAGGGTGTCGTCATCCAGCGCGCCGATGGTGGCGCCGTGGGTGCCCTCCACGTTTTCCTCGGCGCAGAGGATCAGGGGCACGGTCTTGTTCACCACATCATCGCCCAGCAGCAGCACCGTCTCCTGCTCGCTGCCGGTGGAGCCGGCGGAGCCGTTCTTGAAGTCGATGGTGCCGCGGAACACCTTTTTGGCGCTGTCGGACAGAGCGCCGGACACGTCGATGTCGCTGCGGGTGTTCCGGCCCACATGGTCCACGGCCAGATTCAGGTCAATGACCTGCTGCTTCCGGCCCAGATAGCCCATGGCGGCCTTCAGGGACGCACCGTCGGCCAGCGTCAGCCGGTCGTCGGCGTAGGTGTCGCCCCGACCGGGAAGCAGGCGGTACAGCTCCACGGAGCTGCCCTCCGGACAGTGGGCCGAGACCTCGCTGCGCAGGACGGCGTGCTCATCCATGACCTGCACCTGCACCAGACGGATGACTGCGCCCCTTTCAGGCCGCAGCACCGTCCGGACATGGAGGTGATCGCCGCCGCGGAACATCTCGTACACGGTGACGCGTTGGCCCCGGGCGGCGGTGATCTCCACCGTTCTGCGGGCGTAGGGGGCATCGGCGGACAGCTCCAGCCGTCCGTCGGCGGACAGCACCTCCGTGCCGCCGTCCACGGCGCCCGCTTCGTCCCAGAGGAGGGCCGTTTCGTTGACGCCCAGCCGGTTCCAGGTGCGGGTGGGCAGTTTATTTACCAGAATCGTTTCCATTTACAGACTCCTTTCCCGCTTAGCCGATGCTGCCCTTCATCTCAAGACGGATGAGGTTGTTCATCTCCACGGCGTACTCCACCGGCAGCTCCTTGGAGACGTTGTCGGCAAAGCCGCTGACGATCAGGGCACGGGCGTCCTCCTCCGTCAGGCCGCGGCTCATGAGATAGAACACGGCGTCGCCGCTGATGCTGCCGATGCGGGCCTCGTGGCCGATGGCGGCGTCACGGGTGCGGACATCCATGGCGGGGATGGTGTCGGAGCGGGACTCCGAATCCAGCATCAGGGACTGACAGGATACCGAGGACTTGGCGCCCCTGGCGGTTTTTTCCACCACCACGCTGCTGCGGAAGGTGCTGACGCCGCCGCTCTTGCTGATGGAGCGGGTGTTCATATACGAACTGGTATTTTTGCCGATGTGGACCACCTTGGCGCCGGTGTCCAGATCCTGCCCCGCGCCGGCGAAGGTGACGCCGGTGAACGTCATGCGGGAGCCGTCGCCCTTCAGGACGCTCATGGGGTAGAGACAGCCGGTGTGGGAGCCGAAGGAGCCGGACACCCACTCGATGACGCCGCCCTCCTCCACCAGCGCCCGCTTGGTGTTGAGGTTATACATGTTCTTGGACCAGTTTTCGATGGTGGAATAGCGCAGCTTGGCGTTCTTCTTGACGTACAGCTCCACGCAGCCGGCGTGGAGGTTGGCCACGTTGTACTTGGGGGCGGAGCAGCCCTCGATGAAGTGGAGGCTGGCCCCCTCGTCCACGATGATGAGGGTGTGCTCGAACTGGCCGGCGCCCTTGGCGTTCAGCCGGAAGTAGGACTGGAGGGGGATGGACACCTGCACGCCCCTGGGGACGTACACAAAGGAGCCGCCGGACCACACCGCGCCGTGGAGCGCGGCAAACTTGTGATCGGTGGGGGGCACCAGCTTCATAAAGTACTTGCGCACCATGTCGGCGTACTCGCCGTGGAGCGCGCTCTCCATGTCGGTATAGACCACGCCCTGAGCTGCCACCTCGGCGCGGACATTGTGGTACACCAGCTCGGAATCGTACTGGGCGCCCACGCCGGCCAGAGACTTGCGCTCCGCCTCGGGAATGCCCAGACGCTCAAAGGTATCCTTGATGTCCTGAGGCACGTTTTGCCAGTCGTTCTGCATTTTGGCGTTGGGCCGGACGTAGGTGGCGATATGGTCCATGTCCAGCCCCGCCAGCGACGGGCCCCAGTCCGGCAGCGGCGTCTCGTTGTAAATTTGCAGGGAGTGGAGACGGAACTGCTGCATCCAGACGGGGTCGTTCTTCTCCTGAGACAGCTTTTCCACGATGGCGGGGGTCAGGCCTGCCTCCATGCGGTAGGCATCGTGCTCCGCGTCCCGGATGTCGTATACGCTGCGGTCGATGTCGTCTACATAGGTCTTTTCGCGCATGACGGCACCTCCGTTCACTGCTGCTGAAGGCCGGTGAAGCCCTTTTCGTTGATGGCGTCTACCAGCTCCGGCCCGCCGTTCTTTACGATGACGCCGTTTTCCATGACGTGGGCGGCGTCCACCGGCAGGGATTCCAGAATGCGGGTGCTGTGGGTGATGATGAGCAGCGCGCCATGCTGCTGCTCGCGGTAGAGGCGGACGCCGTGGGACACGGTGCGTACCGCGTCCACGTCCAGGCCGGAGTCCGTCTCGTCCAGAATGGCCAGGCGGGGCTCCAGCATCAGCATCTGCAATATCTCGGCCTTCTTCTTCTCACCGCCGGAGAAGCCCACGTTCAGGTCGCGGTCGGCGTAGCTCTCGTCCATATCCAGCAGGGCCATGGCGTCCTTCAGCTTTTTCTTGAAGTCCCACAGGCGCAGGCGGCTGCCGGTCTTTTGCTCCAGCGCCGTGCGGATGAAGGCGCTGAGGGTGACGCCGGGAACCTCCAGCGGGTTCTGGAAGGACAGAAAAATGCCGCGTCTGGCACGCTCGTTGACGGGAAGCTGGGTGATGTCCTCGCCGTCGAACAGGATGCGGCCGGCGGTGACGGTATAGGCGGGGCTGCCGGTGATGGCGCAGCCAAGGGTGGACTTGCCGGTGCCGTTGGGGCCCATCAGCACGTGGGTCTCCCCTGCGCCGATGGTGAGGTCCACGCCGCGGAGGATCTCCTTGCCCTCGACGCCGGCGTGCAGGTTTTCTATGGTAAGAAGCGGTTTTTGCATGTTCGTTGCCTCCTGTGTACAATTTACCTACTAATCTACTGGGGATTATAGGACGAATAGCCTATCTTGTCAATAGGGAAATGGAAAAAGAAAAGCGGAGCGGCTTTTGCCGCTCCGCAGGGGGTACGCAGGGGGTCAGGGCAGGTAGGTCAGCTGCACGGGGATGTGCTGCTCGGCGGTGAAGTCGAACCAGCGGCCGTCGAGGGACACGGAGGTAACGGTGTCCACGTCCACCATGCGGTTGAAGATGTATACCGCGTGAGCGAAGGGGGCGGTCTCGCCGTCGCCGTAGATGTAGCCCAGCACCCAGTTCATCAGGTTCTGGCTGTCGCTGCTCACCGCGTAGGAGGAGCCGTCGGCATAGTGCAGGGTCAGCTCCTGGACGGTCAGCTCCTGCGCGGGGGAGGCATTGTCCATGGTGATGCCCACGGCGGAGATGCGGGCCGTTTCGCCGTTGGCGGCGGTGAAGGTCCGGACGGGGGCGTAGGTGCGGGGCTGGATGGCCACAGCGTAGGGCTCCTTGCCCTCCGCGCCGCCGTCGTAAACGGTGAAGTAGAGGTTGTCGCCCTTCTGATACGTCTCGCCGGCGGCGAAGTAAGCCACCACGTCCAGATGGGTGGCGGTGCTGGTGGTCTTGTCCACGTGGAGCTTGACATTGATGCTGCCGCCCTGCTGGTAGTCGGGGGAGCGCAGGTACATGCGGGGCTCCAGCGGCAGGCCGTAGACCTCGCCGTAGCCGGCCTCCTCATAGGACACGCCCTCGGGATCGTCCACGGCGTAGGTCAGGATGCCGCAGCCGCTCTCGTCGATGAGGAACGTCCCCAGTGTGATGGTGGTGCTGCCAACGGTGAGGCCGGCGTCCAGCTTGGACAGGTAGTTGCCCACCAGGCGCTGCACCGTCTCCACATCGCCGGGGATACGCTCCATGTCCGGTACGGTGATGAGCTCACCGGAGTTGCCCTCCACCGTGGGGGCGGAGGCGTCCATATCGTCGGTGAAGGCGTGGAGCGTGGTGTCGCTGACGCCGTCGGCGGGGGTCACGTCCGCCTTGATGAGATGCACTACGCCGGCTGCTGCGGCCACCGTCAGCATCAGGGCGGCGGCGATGGCGATGACCACACCCTTGCGCAGGGTGCGGTGGGTCTTTTTGCTGTTCTCCATGGTTTTCTGAACCTCCATCAGTGTGTCGGGGGAGGCGTGCAGTGTGGAGAAGGTCTTTTGGAAAAGCTCGTGCTCTGTCATGTCTGCGGCACCTCCGATAAAATGTGTTTCAGCTTCTCTCTGGCGCGGGCCAGCCGTGTGCGCACCGTTTCCTCCGGTATGTCCATGAGGCCGGCGATCTCCTTCTGGCGGTAGCCCTCGTAATAGTACAGCAGCACCGGCACGCGGTAGCGCCGGTCCAGAGCCATCACCGCCTCAAACAGCTCCTGACACTGAGGCTCCTCAAAGGTCAGGCTGTTTTCATAGTCGGCGATGTCCTCCGTCCTGTGCCACGGGGCGCGGAGTATATTTTTGCACCGATTGACCGTAACGCGGATCAGCCAGTTCTTCACATGGGCGTCGTCATCGAACGCCTTGTCCGTTTTGTACAGCTGCAGCAGCACGTCCTGGGTCACATCGTCGGCGTCGGCGGGGGAGCGCAGATAGCTGTACGCCACCCGGAACACCGTATCCATATATCGCTCTGCCAGAGGGGAAAACTGTTGCTCTGTCATAGATCGATCTCCTTGCTGTCTGAAAGGCCCTTCATACTACATACACGTGGGGACGGTGAAATGTTTCATCGACAAAAAATTTTTTATTCCCGGGAATGAGCACATCATGTGGAAAACGAAAAGCACGGCATGGCGCGAGGCATTCGCGTCATGCCGTGCTTTTTACGCTTCCGATGGCGGCTCCGTCTCAGGAAGTCTGCGCGTGGGGGACGGATGCTTTCTTCTTACGGACACGGGGGGGGGACAAATTTTCGTAACGTCTGCGCCAGCAGGGACGCGTCTATCGGCTTGGCGACATGGGCGTTGAAGCCGGCGTCCAGACTCTGCTGGATATCATCGGAGAAGGCGTTGGCGGACATGGCGATGATGGGGATCTCCGCAGCGTCGGGACGGTCCAGCGCGCGGATGGCCCGCACGGTGTCCAGACCGTTCATCACCGGCATCATGATGTCCATGAGTATCACGTCAAAGGCGCCCTCCGGCGCGTTGGCGAAGGCGTCCAGCGCCTCCTTGCCGTTCCAGGCGCGGGTGACGGAGGCGCCGCGGTCCAGCAGCAGGAACTCGGCGATCTCCATGTTCAGCTCGTTGTCCTCCGCCAGCAGGACGTGGATGCCCTCCAGCCAGGAGGAACCCTCCGTCTCCTCCTCATCGGGGTCGGGGGCGTAGTGGCGGTCGATCTCAAAGGGCAGGGTGACGCAGAAGGTGGTGCCCACGCCCTTCCGGCTGGTGAAGGTGATCTGTCCGCCCATGGCCTCCACCAGACGCTTCACGATGGACAGGCCCAGGCCCGTGCCCTGATAGCGGGTGCGGGCATCGTCGGACTCCTGCATGAAGGGCTCGAAGATGTGCTGCTGGAACTCCTCGCTCATACCGATGCCGTTATCGGCGCAGGTGAACTGGTAGACGGCGCTGTCGCCGTCGGCAGGGAGCGCACGGCCGGTGAGCCGGATGCAGCCGCCGCTGCGGCCGTACTTGATGGCGTTGCTCACCAGATTCATCAGGATCTGGCGGAGGTGGGAGGGGCTGCCGATGAGACGGGGCGCGTTATCGGTGTCCCACAGGCACTCCACGGTGTAGGCGATGCCGTGCTCGGCGGCGTAGGGCTCGTTGGTGACGCGGACCTCATTCAGAATGTCCGCCAGAGCGAAGGACTTATGCTCCAGCTGGAGCTGGCCGCTTTCCAGCTTGCTCATATCCAGAACGTTGTTCACCAGATCCAGCAGGGTGTTCAGAGCGGTGCCGGCCCGCTGGCGGCATCTGGTCTGAAGCTCCATGTCATTGGGGGCCTGAGCGGCCATGGCCAGGTAGCCCTGAATGCCGTTGACGGGGGTGCGGATGTCGTGGCTGATGCGGCGGAGGAACTCGCTCTTGGCCATGTTGGCCAGACGGGCGGACTGGGCCTCCTCCATGATCTGGGCCTGGTACTCAGCCTCCTTTGTCTTTTCACGGTTGATGTCCTGGAGCACCACCAGAACGTGGAGGGGGGTACCTTCCTCATCGAAGTCCACCGCCGTCACGGTGACGCGGCACCAGTTGACGGCATCGCCGCGGTAGGCCTGATAGTCGACGTAGAAGCTGTGGCGCACATCGGAGAGGTTGTCCCTGCGGAGGGTTTCGCGGATGGCGGCACTGCTCATCTGGCGGTCAAGCTCATCACGGTACTGCTCCAGCACCAGCAGATGGGTGAAGCGGTCCTTCAGCTTGGAGTAGCTGAGATCCTCCGGCAGGAAGCCGTCCAGCCATGGGGCAAGGAACACGGTGTCGAAGCGGTTCAGCTCCAGATCCACATAGAAAATGGTGAAGTAGATGTTCTCCAGAGAATGGAGCATGTTCACCGTCTTTTGCAGCTGGCTGTTGCTGCGGCGCAGCTCCCGCTGGCTGTCGGACAGCTCCCGGGTCTTGAGACCGAACAGCAGCACCCAGAAGACGCCGTACAGCGCGATGAACACTGCGGCGGCGGTGAGGGTGGAGGAAAAGACGGACAGGGCGGGGAAATAGATGTACAGGCCGTAATCCTCGCAGGCGGAGCGGGCGCCGTAATACAGATGTCCGCCGCAGCGGAACGATTGCAGGGCGCCGCCGCACTCCAGCCGGTTCAGGCAGTCCAGCACGGCGCTGTCATCGCCGATGTCGGCGGTGCTGGAGGCCAGCACCGCGCCGTCGCGGGTGATGAGGTAGGCGCCCTTGCGGTCCAGATGCAGGCCGGTGAGCAGGGTGGCCATGTCGACCTCCGTGTCGGCGAGAAGGCCGTTGGGCTGCTGGTAGAAGCCGATGACCACGCCGGGGGCGTCCCGCCGCGCCACGGCGCAGACATCATAGGAGACGCCGTCCTTCTCCACACGCTGGGTGTAGATCTTGGCGGAGCCGATGAGACTCTCCAGCCGGGCGGAGGACGCGCCGTCCAGCCAGGACATGCCCGCGTACTGACGGGTGTAGCCGGAGGCCTCCAGCTGCAGGTCCGCGTTGAGGAGGGCAACGCCGCTGAGCCGTATCTCGTCCACGAAGTCCTCCAGATAGGCGTTGGAGGCCAGGGTGGGGTCCAGCTCCAGATGGCGGCTGAGCGCCTGTACGCTGTCGGCCAGACGGAACAGGCTCTTGGTGCCGTCCGCCGATTCCAGCTTATGGAAGCTGATGCACTGCAGGCGCAGGGTGTCCAGCGTGTTGTCCGTCAGGGCCTGAGTGCGGCTGAGGCCGTTCCGGCCGGACAGGTCCAGGGTCAGGAGGAACAGCAGGATGCCGGCGAAGATGATAGGGACAACCCGCCACTGGAGGCGGGAGACGGTTCGCTTGATGTTGTTCACGGCGTCGTCCTCCCTAATGCGGTGTCGGCGCCCAACCCGAAGGACGCAGCGATGCGCTCCGTGGTGCCGTCGGCTTCCATGTCCGCCAGCGTCTGGGCCAGCAGGTCCCGCAGGGCGGTGTCGCCATCGGCGGCGAAGGCCACGCCCAGCTGGGCGTGCAGCAGCGGCTCATCCAGAAAGCGGTAGGATACGCCGGCCTTTTCCAGCGCACCGGCCAGCGCCTCGGCGTGGCTGGCGCAGGCATCCACATAGTATTTGCGCAGGGCGGTTGCCACCTGATCCATGTCCACCAGACAGTACAGGGCGCGGAGCTGGGGGATGCGGGCATCGGCGGGGTCGGAGAGGATGCTCTCGGCCTTGGAGCTGACCTGCACCGCCACGCGGCGGTCCGCCAGATCGGCCAGAGTGTAGATATCGCTGTCGGCGCGGACGGCCACCACCTGATCGCTGTACAGGTAGGGGCCGGCCCAGAGGTAGGTGTTCTCCCGTCCGTTCATGGAGAAGCAGCCCCACAGGCAATCCACCTGGCCGCTTTCCAGAAGGAGATCCTTCTCGTCCCAGCTGATCTGCCGGAACACCGGCTCGTAGCCCATGCGGCGGCAGGCCTCCGTGGCCAGAGCCACATCCACGCCGGCAGCCTGACCGTTTTCGTCCAGATAGTTATAGGGGCGGTAATCGTCGCTGCCGATCACCAGCTCGGGGAGATCCCCGGACGGCTCCTCCTGAGCGCCGCAGGCGGCGGGCAGCAGGGCCAGCGCAAGCACGGCCAGCACAATGAGATATTTCCTGATGTTCACTGCTCCGGCGCCTCCTTGCTGTCGGGATCTGTGTCGGCATCGCCGCTGCGGCGGGACAGCAGACGGGCGATGGCCAGCTCCAGCGCCTGTACGCTGACGGGCTTGGCGATGTGGCCGTCCATGCCGGCCTCCAGCGCCGCCTGGCGGTCCTCCGCAAAGGCGTTGGCCGTCACGGCCAGAATGGGGATATGGGACAGCTGGGGGTCCGGCAGGGCGCGGATGCGCCGCGTGGCCTCGTAGCCGTCCATTCTGGGCATCTGCACGTCCATGAGGATCAGGTCATAGTGACCCGGGGCGGACCGGCGGACCTTTTCCACGGCTGCGTCGCCGTCATCCGCCTCCTCCACCAGGAAACCGGCGTCGCTGAGGATCTCGCGGGAGATCTCACGGTTCAGGGCGTTGTCCTCCACCAGCAGGACGCGGCGGCCCGCAGCGTGGAGCCGCTCCCCGCTCTCCGGCAGCTCCGGCGCCGCATCGGCGGCAGTGCCGGTGCGGAGGGTGTAGGTGCAGACGAACTCGGAGCCTTTGCCCGGCTCGCTGCGGCAGGTGATGGCACCGCCCAGCTCCTCCACCAGACGCTTGGTGATGGCGAGGCCCAGACCGGACCCCTCAATGCCGGAGACGACGCTGTTGTTCTCCCGCTCAAAGGCGTCGAAGACGCGGCGGCGGAACTCCTCGCTCATGCCGATGCCGTTGTCCTTTACGGTAAAGCGGTAGTCCGCGCTGCCGCTGCCGCGGCCGGTCTGGCTGACAGTGTAGGTGATGTGGCCGCCGGCGGGAGTGTACTTGATGGCGTTGCCGATGAGGTTCAGCTCGATCTGGTCCATCTTCAGGGCGTCAAAGTACGCCACGGGGTCCTGTACGTCGCAGGCGACATCCAGCGTCAGCTGCTTTTTTTGCAGGTCCGCCTGAAACACGTACTTCACATTTTTCAGCATGGCGGGGATGTCGTGGGCCCTGATGTCCAGCGTCATCTTGCCGCTTTCGATGTAGGCCAGGTCCAGCACGCTGTTGATGAGGCGCAGCAGATACTGGCCGGAGAGGTTGATCTTTTGCAGGCAGTCCGCCACGCGGGCGGGGTCGTTGATGTATTTTTCCGCCAGAGAGGAGAAGCCCATGATGGCGTTCATGGGGGTGCGGATATCGTGGGACATATTAAAGAGAAAGGTGCTCTTGGCGCGGTTGGCGCTTTCGGCGGCCTCCTTGGCCTGCCGGAGCTCCGCGGTGCGGCGCATATCATCATCGATGCAGCGGGTCATGGAGATGGAGTACACATCGCCGGTGACGTTTTCCATCAGGATATTCCGGGTTTCCATCCAATGAACCTGCCCGTCATCGCCGGTCTGGCGCACCTGCACATGGAGCAGGCGCTGGCCCCGCCGGTAGGCGTCCAGCTGGGCATCGCGGTTCATGAGGGCATGCAGCTTTTCGAAATCCTCGGGATAGGGCATGGTGGGCTTCAGGGAGTCCATCATCTCCTCCATGGTGAAGCTCTGGAACAGGCCCTCGTTGACGACGCTGTGGTTATAGACGGTGAAAGCCTCGTTTTTCGTCAGGTTCTCCTCCAGAATGAAGGGGTACACGGTGCTGGCGGCGGAGACGATCAGGTCCATGCTGGTACGGGTGCGGATGCGCTCGTGAGTCAGCTCCGTGATGTTGCGGATGCCGGACAGCAGGCGGGGCTTCCCGGGATCGCTGCGGTCCAGGATGAACTTGCTTTGCAGATGCTGGAGCTCGCCGCCGATGATGGCGTCATATTCGATATAAAGCTCCCGCTGGCGCTCCAGCAGGGGCAGCAGCGTGTCCAGCCGGGCGGTGCGGAGAAACCGGTCACGGTCCTGAGGGCAGACGAACTGCCGGGCGAACTTCTGCATGCCGTGGGTATAGTCGGCGTCGCCGCCGGTCCAGTCCTCCAGACCGCAACTCTCCCGCAGGCGGAACAGTTCCTCCTGCTGGGTGTTCAGATCCACGCTGATCAGGCAGAGGTAGTCGTCGGCCACGCTTTGCAGCAGGGAGGTCATGCGGTCGCGGGAGCGCTGGGCCTGGGCGGCGGATACCTGCCGGCGGGTGAAACAGAGCAGCTGGGCTCCGATCAGCACCAGGATCACGACCAGTACCAGCATGGTGAGGTGCTGGTCCCTGTTGATCTCCGCCAGCATCTGGGCCGCCACCTGGGAGGGGAACAGCTGCAGGAGGGACCAGCCGGTGCCGGACACGGGCTGGATGCCGCCCTCGGACGCGCCGCCGCTGCCCACAAAGGAGAAGGTCATGGCCGTCTGATCGGCGGCAGCCTCCAGCACGTCACGGGCCTGAGATACCTGAAAATGGGAGAGGGCGGCGTCCAGATCCTCCACGTAGGCAGAGCCCGCGGTGCGGTACTGGCCCAGAGAGCGGCCATTGGCGTCCACCAGCATGGTGAAGGCGGGGCAGCCGTAGAGCTCCGTCTCCAGCACGGCGGAGACAGTCTCCTCATCCAGAAGGCCGAGCAGCACGCCGATGATCTCATCGCCCAGCTGCACCGGCGCGTAAAAGCCGATGAACCTGGCGCTGTTGAAGCGGGACGCGGAGACGGAGATGATGCCGCTGCCGCCGCGGATGCCGTCCATATAATAGACGCGGTCCGCCACCAGCGCCGTTTCCCCGTCGCTGGTATAGCTGACGCCATCGGCATCGATAAAGCGGATGCGGTCAAAGCCGGAGACCTGTTCCAGCTGGGCCAGATGGGTCATGTCCGCGCCGTCTTCGCCCAGCGCCTCACCGTACAGGCAGGCGGCGGAGGTGATGGCGGACAGCTTGTCCTGAAACACATCGCCCGCGTGCTGGGCCGTCCGGCCGCTGAGCACGCCAATGTAGATATCCAGCCGTTCCATCTGGCGCGTGTAGGTCCGGTGTGCCGCAGCGAGCAGCAGCACCATCACGGCAGCGAGCAGCAGGACGATATTAACCGCCATGTGCCTGACAAGGCGGAGGTGATTTTCCTTCATGGAACGGCCTCCCTTATACCGGCGCGTCACGTCTCCAGCTGTGCCAGGGTCTCTGTGACAAGCGCGTACTCCCGCGCCACGGCATCGTGCAGCGCACGGACGTTGTCCGGCATCACCGCGCTGCCCCGCAGGGCCTCGGTCATGGCGGTGCAGGCTTCGGCCAGACGGACAAGGCTCAGGTTCAGGGCGATGCCCTTCAGGGTATGGACGGCGCGGAAAGCCTCCTCGGCGCTGCCGCTGTCCACGGCCGCCGTCAGGCGGGCCATGCTGTCGTCGCGGGGCAGCATCCGCAGGAACCGGCCGATAAAGGCGTCGTTCTGCAGGCGGGCGGAGGCATCCTCGTAGCTTCCGCCTACGGCGGCGTAGAATTCAGTCAGTGTCATGGGTATTCTCTCCTTATTCCGTACAATATGGTTTATTCCTCATACACGACGGCGCAGTTTTTGGTGCGCTTGGCGCGGTACAGAGCCAGATCGGCCTTGCCCACCAGCTCGGAGACGCGGGCGGAGCCGTATGCGCCGCCGATGCTCAGGGACAGGTGCAGATCCGGATACTCCGGTATCGTCAGGGCGGCCACGGCACGGCAGATGTCCTCCAGCTTCCGCGCCAGCACATGGGCGGGCAGGCCGTGGAACAGCAGGAAGAACTCGTCGCCGCCGTAGCGCACCAGTTCGTCCCCGCTGCGCAGCATGGAGCGCATGGTTTGAGCCGCGTGGAACAGCGCGGCGTCGCCGGCGGGGTGGCCGAAGCGGTCGTTGATCTCCTTGAAGTTGTCCAGATCGATCATGGCCAAGGCATACTCGCCGGTGAGGCTGCGCAGGCGCTCGTCGTAATAGCGGCGGTTGAAGACCTGGGTGGCGGAGTCGGTATACACCTGACGGTTGCGGACCAGCAGCTGGTTCAAAATATTCTCCTCGCCGCTGCCGACCATATCGTCAGGGTGGATGGGGTTGACGCATTCCAGTGAGTAGGGGATGCCGTCCACCTCTACGCAGACGGCGATGACATAGAAAACGTCGTTGCCGATGGTCTCCACCTTGCTCTGGGTGGTGCGGGTACGCACCGCGTCCTGTGAGATACAGTGCTCACAGCGCCGGTTCTTGCCCCAGATGGCATAGCAGTGATCGGTCTTATCCACAGAGTGGCCGTGGGCGTCGGAAGTCACCTGCATACAGATACCAGGGTCTACCAGCCGCACGGTCTGGAACATGGCGCGGTAGCTCTGCAGCACAGGGCCCAGCTGCTCCGCCGTGACGCGAAGCACGTCGTCCCGCCCCATGGTGACGGGCAGCAGGAGCTGGCGGTCCGCCAAATGGCCGACGGCGCGGTCATAGCGCTCCAGCCGCTCACAGTTGTCATCCATGTCGATGACTCTGCCGAACAGGGCGGAACAGCGGCCGTGCTCTGCGGCGGACCGCAGCACCAAAATGGCCAGCTGGCAGCGCCGGGGCTGTCCGTTCAGCACCAGCTGGGCCGCCATCTCCAGATACGCCTCCTCCATGGAGAGGTCCGCCAGGCGGCGGCGGACGGCATCCACCGTCTCCGCCCCTACCCGCGCCAGAAAATCCGGATCGTCCAGGGGCTCCACGATCATGGACGGCAGGCCCGTCTGCTCTGTGGCGCCGCGGGACAGGCGCAGGGAGGAGGGGTGGGGCGTGTATTCAAACCAGATCTCCCCGCTGAGAGCGGAGAGGAAATCCTGCTTGGCGTAGGCGTCCTCCAGCTGCCGGGTCATGCGGGCGGCGGCCAGATCCTGCCCGCGGTACAGCTTCTCCACCGTGCGGCGGGGGGAGCGGCGGCCGGCGGCCTTGCGGTCCACGCCGCGTCTGGCGGCCTCGCCGACCTCATCCAGACAGGACAGCAGCAGGGGATTGAACGAGCCGCAGTCCCCGTTATGGAGCATGGCCATAGCCTGCTCGTGGGTGCAGGGCGCCTTATAGCTGCGCTGGTGTACCAGCACATCGTAGGCATCGGCCAGAGAGACGATCTGAGCGGCCAGAGGGATCTTGTCGCCCTTCAGACCATCGGGATAGCCCTCGCCGTTCCAGCGCTCGTGGTGCCAGCGGCAGATCTCCATGGCGTATTTGGTCAGCTTCTCCCCCTGATAGACGGGGAGCTCCGCAATGAGCTGGGCACCGATGACGGTGTGGCGCTTGACGATCTCGTATTCCTCCGGCGTCAGACGGTCCGGCTTTTCCAGCAGCTCACGGGGGATCATGAGCTTGCCGATGTCGTGGAGGCTGGCGGCCATGCAGACCGCTTCCACATCGGCGGGGTCCAGCGGGTGCACATCCTCCCGCGCCAGCAGGCAGCGCAGCAGCAGACCCGTCAGGTAGCCGACGCCGGCCATGTGGCGTCCGCCGCCGCAGCAGCGGTGCTCCACGGCGGAGCTGAGGATGGACACCATCTCCTCCGTGTTCTTCTCGTGGCGGTAAGAGTAATTGGACACGATGTCTATGAGCTGCTGTTTCTTGGTGTGCAGCAGGATGGCATTGATGATGCGGCGGCGGATGATGCCTGTGGTGAAGGGGCGGTTGATGTAGTCCGACGCGCCCAGCTCAAAGGCGCGGTCGATATACGCGCTGCCCGTCTCCGCCGAGATCATGATGGTGGGGACCGACTCGGTCCAGCCGCGGCGCTGCATCTCCTCCAGCACCTGAAAGCCGTCCATCTCCGGCATGACGATGTCCAGCAGCAGGGCCGCGATCTCGCCCTCGTACATCTCCAGCGCGGAGATGGTCTCATGGCCGTCCACAGCCTCGATGATCTGGAAATCATGATCCAGCATATTGGCCAGCATGGCACGATTCATCTCAGAATCATCTGCGATCAGCAGTTTCCTGCGATTCATGCGATAACGCCCTCCCTTTCACCGGATGCCGTACCCTCCATGGCGCATCCGGCGCCTTTTTTGCGGCCGCACCCGCGGCGCGGCTCCCGAGGCATATAAAAAATCACCCTGTATTATACCGCACGGCGAAACGAATGGCTACCGTTTATCCATGAAATATTAAGCGAATATTCGCCTGCGCGCAGGCTTCTGCCTGAAATAATTGGAAGAAACAGGAAAAAAGCCGACGCACCGGCGGGGAAAGGCGCTGCGGCGCCGTCGCCGGGCAGACGTCAAATTCAGGAGAGTTTGGCTGAAAGTTTGGTTATTCATAAAGTAAAGTTTGCTGGGCAAACGGAAGAAAATGGATTATAATAAACCGGTACAATGGAGCAGATAGGATGAGGGAAATGGAACAAAAAGGAAATGTCACATATCCGCGGCCCCAAATGGAGCTGGTGTGCGTTCTGGACGAGGCGGAGCAGGCGGGGCATCTGATGGAGACCATCGTGGCGGAATTCACGGAGCACCCGTTTTCCATGCCCGCGCTGTGGGCCTGCCGGGACCACTTTTACCGGCTGGACGCGGCGGCGCGCAGGAGCCATCCGGCGCTGCCGGCCGTCTTTGCCCTGTTGGCGGCCATGGCGGGAGATCTGGATCTGGCCAGGGAGTATGTGAGCCTGCTGGGCACGACGCCCAGGCACTGGCGGGTGCAGGATCTTCGGGAGAAGGATTATTACCGCATCTGCACGGAGCTGGTCATGCCGTACATCAGCGACGGCATGTTCCTGCGCATCGTGTTTTTCCTGGTGAAAACGGGCATGGTGCCGGTGAGGTCGCTGACGCTGTCCGCCTGCCGTCCCAGCATCATCAACGGGTTTCGGGATTTTACGCGGTTCGGCCCGCATCTGGAGCGGCATAAGGAAGCCATTACCCAGCTGATCCACCAGCTGTACGGCAGCGTGGGGAAGAACGTCTATGAGATCATGCTGGCGGAGTGGTACTATCAGAACAACGACTGCTTCAACGCGCTGATCCTGGCGACGGGGACCATCCCGCTTATCGAGAGGGAGAGCGATATGCGCTGCCTGTTCGTGGCGCTGGCGCTGCAGATGCGCATCCTGCTGATGAACGGGCAGGCGCGGACGGCCAAGCCTCTGGGGGAGAAGATCAGAGACCGCATCCAGGAGACGGGGCGGGAGGAGCTGACGGCCAGCCTGAACGCGCTGGAATGTCTGGCGGCCTGCTACGACGGGCAGCAGGAGGCGGTGACCCAGTGGCTGGAAAACACTGCCCCCGATGAGAATCGGGACATCTATATGATGGACATGTTTGCCTGGCTCACCAAGGTGCGCTGCTATTTGCAGGTGGGGAAAAACATGGCCGCCTACGTGCTGGTCAGGCAGCTTATCACCCTGCTGGAGCCGGGGAAGCGGCACATGGATCTGTGCGAGTGTCACATGCTGCTGGCCGCCGTGTACTACAAATCGGGGGACAAGGACCGCATGTGCCGGGAGCTGGAGACGGCGCTGGCGCTGGCGAAAAAATACCGGTACATACGGCTGCTGGCGGACGAGGGCGCCTGCATGGTGCAGATGCTGTTCATCTACCAGCGGGAGCGGGGCGCGGACGACTTTACCGACCGGATCATGGAGCTGGCGGGCGGCGTGAGCCGGTACTTTCCCAATTATCTGAAGTCTCCGGCGGAGTACTACGAGACGCTGACCGAGACGGAAAAAAAGGTGCTGCGCCTGATGGCGCTGGGCATGAGCAATGACGAGATCGCGGAGCGGATGGGCCGGAAGGCGGGTACCGTCAAGTTCCACAGCAACAGTATTTTCAGAAAGCTTCGGGTGTCAAACCGGCAGCAGGCGGTGAACCGCGGAAGAGGCATCGGCCTGCTGTGACATACGGCAGCCGTGAAAAAACAGAACGGAGGTTATGCACATGATCAAAAAAGGAGTATCCCTGCTGATGGCTCTGGCTCTGTGCCTGACGCTGCTGCCTGCATCGGCGCTGGCGGCGGAGGCGCAGGGGCAGGCCGGTCAGGAGCAGACGGTCCTGACGCAGGGAAACGACGGGCAGACGCAGGCACCCGGTCAGGATGGTGCGGGTGAGGACGATAAAACGTCCGACGAAGCACCTGACAAAGCACCTGACAAAGCGCCTGACGAGGAGCCTGACGAGGCGGTTTCGGCTGTACAGGCGCTGATCGACGCGCTGCCGGCGGCGGAGGACATCTCGGACGCCAACGCGGACGAGGTATCCGGCCAGCTGGACGCCATCGACGAGGCGAAGCAGGCCCTGACGGAGGAGCAGGCGGCCCGGCTGGACCTGACCGGATACGATGCGGCGGCTGCCGCGGTGCTGGCGCTGGCAGGGGAGCCTGATGCCAGCGAGCCTGCGCTGCTGGCCGCCATCGCCGGCACGCAGCCCGGCGGCAGCGGCACGGCGAAGGACCCCTATCAGATCACCTGCGCGGCGGAGCTCATCTGGCTGCGGGACGCGGTGAACGCCGGTGAGGCGAGTACCTGCGCGGAGCTGCGGCAGGACGTGGAGTACGTGGATGAGGTCTGGACGCCCATCGGCACCAGCGAGCACCCGTATACCGGCACCTTCAACGGCAACGGCCACACGATCCGTGTGTGGCTGGATGGCTGGGGACAGGCCCTGTTCGGCTATGTCGGCGCGGGCGCGAAGCTGACGGATATCGCCGTGACGAAGCGCCAGAGCGAGAATTATTCCATCAGCGCCAGCGCTCCCCTGGCGCGCATCAACAACGGTACCATCACCCGCTGCCGGTACAGCGGCGGTATGACGGCCAAGGACAGCCTGGGCGGTCTGGTCTATACCAATAACGGCACCATCGAGGCCTGCTGCGTGTACGCGGGCAGGCTGAACCGCGGCAGCCGCATCGAGATGTACTACGGCGGCCGGGCAGGCGGCATCGCCTATGAGAACACGGGCACCATCGCCAACAGCTATTTCTACGGAGACATGGTGCAGGCCCAGTCCAACGGCACGGTAAGCGACATCATCGGCTGGGGCGCCATCGCCAATAAGAACAGCGGCATGGTCTCCAACTGCTACTACGGCGCAGACAGAGATGACGGCTACGGCGGCAAGACGGAGGACCAGTTCCGCGGCGGCGAGGTCACGTATCTCCTGAACGGCGGCACGGCCCGGGACGACTGGCGGCAGAACTGCTACGCCGGTGACAACAGCGACGCGACCCCCGTGCTGGACCGGAGCCATGCCCAGGTCCGGAAGACCGGCAGCAGCTATGTCAGCCTGTATCCCCACGTCCACTGCATCTGCGGCGGCTACGCCACATCCGGCGGCCATCCGCAGCACAGCGATGTGACCTACACCGCGTGGACGAACGACGAGGCGGCCAGCCAGTACGGCGACAGCAGCCATACCGCGGCCAACTCCCTGCCCAAGATTCCGGGCTATTACTATCTGACGACCAGTGTGACGCTGTCTGACAGCGACACATGGCGTCCCGCGGACGGCACGGTGCTCTGTCTGAACGGCCGGACTGTCAAGGAATTTGCTTTTTATAAGCCCGACTTTGACGCCATCACCGTCGACAGCGGCGTGACCTTCTCCCTGACGGAGTGCGCCTCTATCCAGGGGTACATCTATTGCGCCGGCAGCAGAGGGATCCACACCGTGAACAACAGCGGTACGTTCAACATGTACAACGGACGGCTGCGGGACACCACCAGCACGGCCGATGGCGCGGCGGTCTACAACAACGGTACATTCAATATGTACGGCGGCACCATCAGCAACAACGGTACCAGCGCCCGGGGCGGCGGCGTGTATAACGCCGGTGTGTGCAGCCTTTACGGCGGCACCATCACCAACAACGGCAGCGGAGGCGGCGTGTATAACAACGGCACGCTGACCGTGGGCGGCACCGCGACGGTCAAGGGCGGCAGCCCCAACGTCTATCTGGCGGCCGGAACGACCATCACGCTGAACAGCGAGCTGGACGAAAGCGCCCGCATCGGCATCACGGCGGGAAAGCAGAGCAGTCTCACCGATACGGCGGCGTCCATCATTGTGGTCAAGGGCGGCGCGGCAGCCCTGAACTGCTTCTTCCCCGACGATGACGGCACCTATGACCTGTCCTTCAACGATGACGACGACGTCCTCCTGCACCGGATCCGCGACCACACGCACTGCGCCTGCGGCCACAAGGGAAAGTACGCCAGGAGCATCGGCGATCACACCGAGCACATGGACCGCGAGTTCGTGGCATGGACAGATGAGCTGGTGAAGGAGCAGTATGGCAGCGGCACCACATACAAGGCGGCGGATACCCTGCCCAAGGCGGCGGGTTACTACTACCTGACAAGCGACGTGGATCTGGGTGCATACCCATGGGCGCCGAAGGACGGCACCATCCTCTGCCTGAACGGGCACAAGATCACCGGCAGCTGGTCTACGGCGGTGCGGATCGATTCCAATGCCCATATCGTCCTGACCGACTGCCGGGCCAGCGGCTCCATCAGAAACACCAACACCAGCGGTGCGGCGCTGAAATCCTCGGGCTCCAGCATCTCCCGGAACGGCATCGCCGATATCTTCCGCATTTCCCTTTCCGGCACCAGCGTGGGCGTCGAGAACTACACCAGCAATACCGTCAACCTGTATAACAGCACTGTTTCCGGCACCAGGTCCGCCATCTACAACACCGGTACGGTGAACATCGCCGGTACGGTCAAGGCCGCCAGCGATGCCGTCGACAGCGGACGTTACTGCGTGAACAATCTCGGTACGCTGAATGTTGACGGCACGCTGACGGCGGATGGCGGCAACATAGGCGTGGCCAATCGGGTCGAGGACTCGAGGAGCGGTACCATAACCGTCAACGGTACGCTCATCTGCACCGGCGACAGCGACGGCCTGAGCAACAGAGGTACGGCGACAGTCGCCGGTACGCTGACGGCCACCGGCAAGAGAAACGACGGTGTGTATAATTACGGCGGTACGCTGACGGTCAACGGTACGCTGACCGCCACCGGAAATGCCAGCGGCAAGCAGACCGACGGCCTGGATAACAGCAACAACGGTACGGTCACGATCAACGGCACGCTCACCGCCTCCGGCGGCCAGTTCAGCGTGTACAACTACGGCACGCTGAATCTGAGCGGCACGGTCAATGCCACCAAGAATGTGTTCCTCGGCACGGGCAGGACCATCACCGTGGTGGGCGAGCTGGACGACGCTACCAGCATCCCCATCCAGACCGCGGCTACGCCTGAAGCCGGCAGCCCCGTGACCATCGCCACCACGGAAAATGCCGACTGGATCAAGGCGGGCAGCTTTGTCAGCTGGACCCCCGACAAGTACGCCGTCAGCCGCATCGACGAGGGCAAGACCGTGGTGCTGCGGGGCCATGAGCACGACTGGAGCTATACGCTGGGCAGCGACGGCACGGCCATCAGCGCCGAGTGCGGCAATGCGGACGGGCTCTGCGGCAATCCCAACGGCGGCAGCGTCACCATCGCGCCGCCCAGCGGCGGACTGATCTATGACGGCAGCGCCAAGGCGGCCAGGCTGACCAAGACCGGGTGGACGGCGGCGGACGTGGGCAAGATCACCTATCAGAAGGACGGCAGCGCCCTGTCCGCAGCGCCCGTTGATGCGGGCACCTACACCGCCGGCATCACCGTGGGCGGCCAGACCGCCAGCGTGACCTATACCATCCGGCAGGCGGCCCCGCAGGCAGGGGACTTCGCCTTCTCCCCTCCCGATACGCTGACCTATGACGGCAGCGCCAGAACGGCGGCAGTGGCGGCCAGGGCCGGTATTGCGGGCATGGGCGGCGTCACGGTGAAGTACTATCGGAACGGCGTCAAGGTGGAGCAGCCCGCCGATGTGGGCACGTACAACGTCAGGATCGACGTGGCGGAGGGCAAGAACTACGATGCCGCCGCAGACCTGACGGACGACAGCTGGACGTTCACCATCCACAGGGCGGCCTATGGCGACAGAACGGTGAACGGTTCCGCCATGTACGACAACAACGGCACTGTGGACCTGAGCAGCCTGATCGCGGAGGGCGGCACGGCGGTGCTGGGCAGCGTGACAGATGATGCCGGTGTGCTGGCCGGTACGTGCTCGGTCAGCGAAGGTATCCTGCGCTTCGGCTTTGCGGACGATGCGTCCAAGGTGGGCAGGACCGCCAAGGTGAAGGTCAACGTCACCGGAGCCGACAACTATGAGGACTACACCATCACCGTTACCCTGACGGTGGAGGCCAAGCTGACGCCCAGTCCGGAGGGCGCGCTGACGCTGAGTCCCGCCGAGATCACCTACGGCGAGAAGCTGGGCGCCATCGCCATCAGCGGCACGATGCAGGCGGACGGCAGAACCGTTGCGGGCACGTTCACCTGGCAGGAACCCGACACGGTGCTGGATGCGGGTACGCATGCAGGCGCTGCGTGGAAGTTCATGCCGGATGACACCAAGACCTATGAGGCGGTCACGGGTACTGTGGCCGTTCAGGTCAACAGGGCCGCGCAGAGCGCCGCCGTCAGCATGGCGGACTACACCTACAACGATGCGCCCAGCATGCCCAGCCTGACATATCAGGTGGGCGATGGCAGCGCGGTCTACTACTACGGCACCGAAAATGCCGCCAGCGGCGGCACGAAGTGGGAGGATGTGCAGCCCACCACGCTGGATGCCGGTACCTACTACATGTACGCGGTCATCGGCGAGACGGATAACTACAAGGAATTCACCACGGCGGCTGTGCAGTTTGTGGTGGAGAAGGCAACGCCGGACTATACGAAGCCCTCCGGCCTGACGGCGAAGTACGGGCAGAGGCTGGGCGACATCCAGCTGGTGAATCCCGAGGGCAATCTGGCCGGTACATGGAGCTGGCAGGCACCGGAGACGGTGCTGGAGCAGCTGGGCACCCAGAGCTTCGACGCCGACTTCAGACCCGACAGCGACAACTATAAGGGAGTGGTCGACGCCGCCATCGATGTGACCGTGGGGCCGGCGGACGGTCGGAATCTGAAGACTGTGGAACTGGTGCAGAAGTACACGGACACCGATGAACACACCTACGCGCCGGACTGGTCCTCGCTTCCCGAGGGACAGCGGTGGACGTTCAACAGCGAGGCCAGCGAGGTGCTGCCCAGGCAGGACTTTGCGGCGGACGGCAGTCTCCTGACCTACGCGATCCCCGAGGGGAAGGCGCTGGGCGACCAGATCACCATCACCCTCAAGGCGTCCTGCGCCAACTATGAGGACTTCACCATCACGCTGCACATTCTCCTGCGGGAGAAGGACGATCAGGCGGCGCTGCGCGTTACCGGCGGCACCACCGTGGTCTACGGTGAGAAGCTGCAGCTGGGCAGCAGCGGCGGCTCCGGCACCGGCAAAGTGGCCTACGCCGTGACCAACGGCACCGGCGAAGCCGTCATCGACCCCGATACGGGCGTTCTCACGCCGGTGAAGGTGGGCATCGTCACCGTGTCGGTCACCAAGGCGGAGGACAAGGACTACAAGGAGGCTGTCAGTGATGCGGTGATCGTCACCATCACCAAGGCCAGACCCACCGGTCAGCCCAACTACACCAAGATCATCACCCGCGGCAAGACGCTGGACGACGCGGCGCTGACGCTGGCCGACAGCACCATCTCCCCTGCGGACGGCGTGCTGGAGTGGGTGGACGATGCGGGGAACGTGCTGCCGGGCAGCACCCGCGTGAAGGCCAACACGGCCTACAAGTGGCGCTTTACCCCTGCGGACGGCAACTACACCACCCTCAGCGGTGAGATCGAGCTGTATTACAAGCCCAACGGCGGCAACCAGTACGGCACCGATCACACCATCAGGGCGTCCGCCGGCGCCAACGGGACCATCTCCCCCGCCGGCTGGACCTCCGTCGGCGAGGGTGGGGAGCAGACCTTCACCATCACGCCGGACGCGGGCTACGCTGTGGCCAAGGTGCTGGTGGACGGCAGGAGCGTGGGTGCGGTGACATCCTACACCTTCCGGAATGTCACGCAGGACCACACCATCGAGGCTGTCTTTATGAAGGCCAACGGCAATCCCCAGACCGGCGTGACCGTGACGCGGAGCACCATTGGCTGCGGGAGATAACGCCATGAGAAAGTTCACGCGCACCCTCTCCTGCGCCCTCATCGCAGCGCTGCTGCTGACCGTGGCGGCCACGGCCGCCGCCTGCGGCAAAAAGGCGGAGTACCCCACCGTTTCGGAGGTGACGGGATCTCAGGCAGCCGGCGAGGTCATCCCCGCTGTGGACCGGCAGGAGCAGTTGGCCGCCGCCAAAAGGGCAAATCCCGACACCGCGGCGTGGCTGTATATGCCCGACGCGGAGGTGGACGATGCCGTGATGCAGGCGGCGGACAACGGGTACTACCTGCAAAAGGACGAAAACGGGAATTTCAGCGAGTGGGGCTGCTACTACGCCCATTGCGACGACCATCTAAGCAGCCGGAGCGCGCTGGATAAGAATACCGTGATCTTTGGCCACTCCGCCACCAACTGCGACCCGGACGGTCCGAAATTCACCAAGCTCCACCGGTACATGGATGCGGACTTCGTGCAGGAGAACCCCTACATCTACCTCTCCGTGGAGGGTGACGACATGGTGTTCCAGATCACGGCCTGCTTCATCACGGACACCAGCTTCGACTATATTTCTCCGGATCTCGCGGGTGAGGAGCTCACCGGCTTCCTCCGGCAGGTGGAGGAGAAGAACTGGCTGGCGTTTGACGGCGTGACCTTCGGCGAGGAGGATACCATCCTGACGCTGTCCACCTGCTGCCGGAAGTACGACATGGAGAATACCGGCGACCAGCGGCTGGTGGTCATGGCGAAGCTGCTGCCGGAGGGCGCAGCGGCGCAGGACTTCACTGTGCGCCTGACCTCCGAGCCGGCGATGCCCTGAGAAAGGCGCAGCAGGAAACAGGAAAGGCAGGCACCCAAAGGGTGCCTGCCTTAGTCTGTCGAAAAACCTGCCCGGGCACAAGTATCGGAGGGAAGGATCGTGTGAAAGGGAACCGTTAGGGTTCCCTTTCACGTTCAATCACCCGCCGCAGCTTACAGCGAGACGGACATTTACTTTTCCTTGTGCAGCATCCGCCACAGAGTAGAGCGGCTCACGCCAAGTTGGACCGCCGCCTGACTTTGATTGCCGTGGACTCGGCGCAGGGCGATCTCTACCAGTTCACGGGTCATCTCCTCCAGAGTACGATTTGTGTCAAACGCCGGGGCCAAAGAGTAGTAATTGCACTGGTTCCCGGCCATGGCTGAAACCGAAAATCACTCATATGGTATAGAAAGCGGAGCCCCTTTTTGGTAAAATTGACTTGAGCGAAAACCAACCGGAAAGGGGCTGGCCGCTATCTACCTTCAGGAAATCATTCAGGATGTGACGCTGTTCACACCCCAAAGTGCCGCCATGTTCTACGACAAGCTTTTCAGCAGCTTGGACTTCGCGCTGCCCAGAGCGGCAACCGGGCGGCGGGGCTTCCCCCAAAAAGCCATGGTCTGTGCTTTTATCGTTATGAAATGTGAGGGGTTCGGATAGTCTCCGACCAGCTCATACTTCAGCCCCGTGCGTTCATCCGTGACAAATCTCTCCATTCGTATAACCTCCTATTTATTACTGCAACCATTGTAGCAGGAGAATTAGCGGAAATCGAATGTGCGGATAGGAAAAAAGCGCCGCCTCGGGATCACTCCCAAGACGGCGCTTTTCTGTTGTGGATCAGAGCGAACACTTCACGGCGAAGCCGCCGCTGAAGAAGTAGGTGTTCGTCCAATACCTGTTTGGTGGACCTGAAGGGATTTACCCCTCCGGGGCATAAACCTCGAATCCCTAGGCCCACAGCAAAATAAAGCCACCCTTGCGGGTGGTTTATTTTTGGTGGACCTGAAGGGATTCGAACCCTCGACCTCTCGGATGCGAACGAATCAAAAGCTATGCTTTGTATTGATTTTTAGCCATTTCCGCCGCTTTTGTCTGGAATGTAAATGGTCTTGTGGCCTCTTTTTCCCGTTGTAACCATGTGCCCCGGAAGCGTCTGTGGTACGCGTTGTGGTCACAGGAGATGTGCGTCGATATCATCTAAACGAGGTGGTAATCTACATACGCCTATGATAGACCAAGTGAGGAAAATCGTCAACCGCTTTCTTTGGCAGGGGCAGTGCAGGGAATGGGATGCAATAGACAAAGAGAAACGTCTGAAGACGACGAGTATGGTTAGCCGCCATCTTGTTTAAAACAATTAATCTAAAAGAGAAAGCTATAATTGGATAACTTCTTCCCTTTTAATACTGCAGATATTTGAACACGAGGTCGGTTCTTTCGAAGTATTTCATCAGAATCACAGCAAAGATAAGCACCACACACTCGGCAATGATGCAGGTGTACCAGTTGACGCTCTCGCCAGCCAAGATGGGCAGTCATCGGAGGGTGAGCGTATTAAAGGCCAACACACGGAAGATGCAAGTGTGCTGCCATTTATATTTATTATAAAAACATAAAACTCGGTCGCTGATTATACCGTGTGTATAGAGCTGTGTTTTTTAAAATTAAGACCGGGGCAACTACCTATGCTAACGAAAAGACTGCTGTAGAGCATCGAGAAATGTAACGACGAGTTACCTCGAACTCAAAAAAATCCAAGTGCCCAAAATCTCCATCAGCCAGCGTGGGAAAACACAACCACAGATGCCACACGGCACGGTAAAGCAAAAGAGAAAAAGAACAGAAAATGCCGGACCCTATCTCTTGTGAAAACGAAGTGAGATCTGTGGGCACTATTGGTGCGGAACAAACACAATAGCCTATCTATCATTTCGATGGCTTTCGGGAACTGCTGGAGGTGCCGTGCACTTGACTACACATGGTTTCTATGCTATGCTCATTGAGGGCAGCTTATGTGTACCGGTCTGCCGCCTGCGTCCGGCGGCTGAAACACAGAAAGATAAGGAGAGTTTTCAACATGAGTAAATCCCAGCAGAATTATCTGGATCAGGTGGCCCAGCGGCTTCACCTGACAGCAGACGCGCAGAGCGGCATTCTCTTTGGGATGCAGGGCGGCCTGCATATGATGCTGATGCGCAGCACCAGCAACCAGAATTTTGTTTCTCTTGTTTTTTCCCTGACTCACAGCGGACAGGAGCCGGATGCGGCGGAAATCAAGGCTTTTGTCAAGAGCAACAAGCTGATTGTAAACTACTCCATTCGCCGCAGCCGGGTGGAATTTATCCTGAAGCCCCGATTCGGCAGCTTTAAGCAAATTGACCAGCTGGAGCAGGTCACGGGCGAGGTGGTATCCCTCCTGCGCACCGGCGGCTACCAGAGCTGCTGCCAAAATTGCGGGCAGACGGCGGACACGGATGCATGCATCATGGCAGGGGTTCCGTCCCTGCTGTGTGACAGCTGCTATCAGCAGCTGGGCCATAATCAGGAACAGATTCAGCAGGAATCTGCCGGCAAGCCGGAGAATGTGCTGGCCGGTGTGGTGGGCGCTCTACTGGGATGCCTGCTGGGCGTGGGCTGCATTGTGCTGCTGGGACAGCTGGGCTATGTAGCGGCTTTGTCTGGCATTGTGCTGGCTGTCTGCACGCTGAAGGGATATGAGCTTCTGGGCGGGCGTCTGTCCACCAAGGGAATTGTGTTTGCCTGTGTGCTGATGCTGGCAATGACCTATGTGGGCTATCGGCTGGATTGGGCCATTACTGTTGCCAAGTATTTTGAGGCCAGTCTGACAGATTCCTATCGGGCTATCCCCTACCTCATTGACGAAGAAATTCTGGACGGCGGCGTTTATACCGGTGAGCTTATCAAGCTGTATGCCTTCACACTGATCGGCGCAATCCCCACCATCATCAGCTCCGTAAAGAACCGGAAGATGGCCAAGGTGACTTATCGCATGCAGAGCCAGAGAGCTGTGAACAGCACTCCGGAGTTCTGATTCTGGGCAGACAAGCGAAAGATTTTAAAAAGATCAGGTGCAGCTTCAAAAGAAGCTGCACCTATAAACTGAAAGTAGACACTCACAAAATACCGGGTTGTCGTAAAACAGTAAAATCAAAAAATGGTGAAAACCTTGTGTTTTCAAGGGGCGGCGTGACGAAAGTCACGCCGTTTTCTTTTTCATCAGCTCATTCAGAGGAATGCAAAAGCCCCGCTTCAACTCGTTGTATCTGACATGACCGTTCTGAAAAGCATGGGAAAGCAATGGGAATGGACATTGCTGCCGGATACCTTCAATAACGAAATTATTGCGCACAGCGTTTCCCCGATTGCAGGGGATAACAAGCCCCATTATCAGAAAATGAAAGCCGATGCGGAAGCCGGAGATCCCGAAGCCATCCGGCGATATGAAGCCACCCTTGCCAAGCGCAGAGATGAGTACCACAAAAAGAAATCAAGACAGGAGGAAGTACCAGCATGAAGGAATTGAAGCCAAGAATCCACGAAAACGGCATCGACTACATTCTCGTAGGCGATTACTATGTGCCGGACTGGAAGCTGCCGGAGGAACACCGTCCCATTGGCAGGTGGGGCAATCTTCACAGGGCGTATTTGAGACAGTTTTGCCCTGCCCTCTATTCGACCCTTGTCCTCTCAGGTGAACTGCACACCTACCTTGCCGATCTGAACGAGCAGGCAACGGAAAGATGCAGTCTTATCATTGAGCAGATGGCAGAAGCCGAGGGCGTAGACGAAGCTATGAAAGCGGAAAATCAGATGTTATGGGTGCAGTCCATGAACTCCATCCGCAGCCGAGCAGAGGAAATCATCATGCATGAGCTGATTTATGATTGACGGTTAAGAGCCGGAAAAAACGCATATTTGATGCTGGGAACGCTTCGGACGAGGAATGTATCGCCGGAGCGTTTTCCATTGAAAAATCTCCGTTTTCTCCAAGTCAAGAGCCGGAGAAAACGCCCGAAAAACACCCCTATAGGGCTTTTTAAGGCCCTAAATGCGTAGGTTGGTGCTTTGTTGCGATATGCTCCACGGTTACGGTGTATTGTTCATATTCTGTTTTCGGGAATCTTTATGAAATCTTCAAAATTGCCCGGTATGC
>ENA-UEPJ01000515-UEPJ01000515.1-human-gut-metagenome-genome-assembly--contig:-NODE-515-length-52044-cov-14.958320_pt1 | contig 52044 bp, 46 predicted proteins | sample MGYA00242890_ERZ507896 | MGnify/ENA primary metagenome ERZ507896 (study PRJEB26167, sample SAMN06115508) | human gut metagenome | host: Homo sapiens | place: China:Qinghai | collected 2015-08-20...
TGAAGTTGAAGAGCAAATGAAGTTGAAGAGCAAATGAAGTTGAAGAGCAAATGAAGTTGAAGAGCAAATGAAGTTGACAATCATTCACACTCAACATCAACACAAAAAGCTCAATCACATTCACATGCAATTGAGCTCACAAATCAAATTGAGAAAATGTTGAAACGGAAAATTGTTGTCAATTTGCAAGATGCTGCAAACAAATCATTGACTTGTACAAAGCATCTTGGTTTTGCTGAAGTTCATTAGAATGTAACATATCAATGAAATTTGACACAACAGACTTTGCAGCAATTACATCAACAGTTGGATTGCTTCCATTGAAGTGTTGCCACAAATCATCTCGAGTAACATATTGCAAGTTTGCTGCAAGCTGAGGCAACAAATAGCATGCAAAAATGTTTGTGTCTATGATGTACGGCTTCAACAAAAAAGCGTCATGTACATGTTGTTTAACAAACATTGAATGCATGATTGAAAGTTGAAACTTTGCACCATGAACAACAACGATTGATGCACACTGAATGTAGTGTGACAACAATTGCATTGCAACTTGCGGTGCATAGCCAACTTTACATGCTTCAATGTCTACATTGTATTCTTTGCAAGCAGTTTCATCATATTGAGATTGCTTGATGTGCAATTGCTTTTGCCATGCAACATGTTTTGTCGACACATCATCAACAAACACACAATCAATCTCAACACAATCATTCCACAACATTGGTTGTTGCCATGTTGGCATGCTTTTGTGATAGCCATTGCTGTATGCTTGCACAGACATGATTGAATGTTTGACAGGCCAAACTCCAACTGCTTTGCAACAACTTGCAAACACTTGCAAACAAGCAAGAACATCTGCAAATGCATCATGAGCATTCTCAAATTCATGGCCAACAAAGAACTTGTAAATTGACATCAAGTTTGCTGGGATTGCACCTGCTTGTGCAAATGGCTTTGATAGTCTTTGAGTGCACACAATGTGCTGAGTCAACATGAAACGTCCATGATTGCATCGAACGCACTCATAATCAAGCATTCTTGTGTCATATCTTGCATTGTGAGCAACAAGACATGTCACATCAAACTCAACAATGGCATCTTGCAATTCTTGCAATGCTACATTCATGTGAATGCCAGTCAACATGCAATCTTCATATGATTTGTGATGCACATCAAATGCTTGTTGAGGCATCTCAACATATGATGCTGTGTCAGAACGCCTTGGTAAAATGAGATGATTGACTTGCTTAATGATTTCAAACTCACCTGTTGCAGTGTCAATTGATGCTACAACCCAAGCAAGCTGAACAACAAAAGGCTCAACTTGCAAATTCATTTTTAATGAGTCTGTTTTGAAGTCTGACACAAGACCAGTTGTTTCTGTGTCAAATGCAATGATGTTAATGTTGCTCATGTGATGATGTTGAATGTTTGATGATGTTTGATGTTGATGATGTTTGTAATATGGTGTTACATTTAAATTGTTCGACATGTATCAAACTTTTGCAATGTACTTGTCAACAAGATGCCATTTGTTGCGTTCCTTGTTGTAGTTTGCATGTCTCAACCACAACTCATTTGCCAAATCTTGAATGTTGTCACATTGCACAATTGCAGACTTTGCATCTGAGTCATATAGATGCGGCTTCTCTCTAAACCAACAATATAGAGGCACAATGCCAAACAACTTGCACCACACAAATTTTGCAGCAAACAAATTTGTCTTGGAATTTTGGTATACTTTGTATTGTAAGCGTTTGCGTTTTGGCTGCCAGCCGCAGCATTCAGTCAATGACAATTGCAAAACTACAACAAAGCACACAAGATACAGTGCTACAAATAGACAATCAATCATTTCTTCAAACCTGTACAAAGTTCATACGCAATTGCTGGATGATGCTGATAGTCAACAATCTCAAAATCTTCAATGTTGACTTGCTTGATGAAAGCATCAAAAGTTTTTGAAGTGTTTGACAGCCACTCAGTTCTGCTTGGCATGTGCCAGTGTTCTTTGTGAATGACAAGTTGCGGCATGTCAAATGGTGTTCGCAACAATTGTTCTTTTGCTGCATCAATGTGATGCTCATATATGTGAACATCATTGCCAAACCAGACAAACTCACCTGGCAAGCAATTTGTAATGACTGAAATCAAATGCAGCAACAATGAATATGACGCAATGTTGATTGGTACACCCAAACATGTGTCACAACTTCTTTGTGTCAAACTCAAATCAAGCCATTGAGTTGGCACATGCAAGTTGTCCATGATTTTTGCGACAGTGTCATCATCATTCAATTGAGCGATGTCAACATTCAAAAGTTCTTTGTGCAATGCATGTGACAAGCGTTCTTCAAATGTTGCAGGTCTACAATTGAATTGAAAAAGCATGTGACATGCAGGCAATGCTTGTTTTGACATGTCTGCCGGGTTCCAAGCAGACACGACTTTGTATCTGTCAGCAGGCGTTTCCAAAATGCGCTTGATGCACATTGCAATTTGGTCTACTTGACCTGCAAAGTGACGCCACTGATGACCATAGATGAGGCCACAATCACCATGTTTGCTTGCAAAGGCGTCATCAGACAATGCTTTGCACCACTGTTCAAATGTCATTGGCTGTGCGCCTGCAGGAAAGTTGTGACTGAAGTTTCGCAAATACCAGCGATAGCAATCTTCATGCCAAAACTTTGTGACACCATTGTCATTCAAGTACTTGATGTTTGTGTCGCCTCTCAAGAACCAAAGCAACTCAGCAATCATGCCTTTGATGAACATGCGCTTTGTTGTAAGCAATGGGAAACCATGCACCATGTTGAAGCGCATCATGTATCCAAAGATTGACTTTGTTCGTTTCATGTTTTGACGTGCAGGTTCTTTGAATGACCCAGTTGCTATGATGTGTGCAAGCAAATTTTGGTATTGCAAGTCAACGTGCCAATTTGCACACTGAATGTCAACATGATAGTCTCCATGTTGCTTGTCAATAGGCCAAGACGACTGTTCTTGGCCAATCAAATTGTTGTCTATATCTTCCATGTTGTATTGAAATGTTGTTGAGTTTGAAAAATGTTGCAAAAAGTTTGAACATCACAAAAATTCCTTGAAAAAGTCATCATCTGCAAAATTTGCTTGAACATTTGCTTGAGGCGTTTCAAGTTGCAAGTCTTGCAAACGTTCTGCAAATGACTTTGACTTTTTGAGTTTGCCAAGTACTCTTGTGATTGATGAGTCAAGCACATATGTTGTGCACCAATCTTTTTCATGTCTGATGCCTCGACCAATTGACTGAATGACTGCTTGTGCAACTTTCATTGTATACCACTCTGGATGATTGTCTGCTTTTGTTTTGACAACCAAGTCTGCAAGTGATTGCCATGAAAGTTTTGCAATGATTTGAAAGCGACATTTGTCATCATCAAGGCTCACGCCTTCAGCCATTGAATATGCTACAATGACATGGTTTGTGTTTGAACGTAGCATTGCAACAAGGTCTTTCTTTTCTGCTGTACTGTCATATGTGATAAGACGTTTTGCAGAGTCTGGGTCAATCATTGACATGTTGCCAACAATGTATCGAGCAATTTCACGAGTTGATGTGTGAATGACGCCATTGTCATTTGGATGACGCTGCATGATGTCTGAGATGCTTTTCAACATCTTTGGCAAGTTTGCAGCTTTGTTTGCCCATGACAATGAAATCAATGGCTTGCACAAGTAAATCGGCGACTTTGTGAAGTCAAATGCACTTGACAAATTGTATGCTTTGTAGTTTTGAATTGCATTGAGTCTTGCAAACTCATCAATGTCACCAATTGTTGCTGACATCCAAACTTGCTGAGGTGCCACAGTATTGATGAGTTTTGTGCAAAGCAATGCATCATTGACGCATTTAAATGCAATGTTGTTTGTGTCTTGATGCAACACTACAAGCAAATCACCATGCGAGTCTTCAGTTGACTCAAGCATTGTTGAGATGCCAAAACAAAGTTGAGCAGTTTTGCTTGCAAAGTTTTTGAATGCAACTTCAAATGGTGACAAACTCATCATTGTAGATTTTGCAGCAAGTTTGTCAAGCATGTCAGTCAAGTCTGTGTACAAGTAATCAGCATGCACAACAAGTTCTTGAATGCTGTTGCGAACAACATCTATTGACTGACCTGTTGACACAAGCTCAATGATGTTCTTCAAATCATTGAAGACTTGTTCTTTGTGGTCAACATATGTTGCTTGTTGTTCATGAGTGTACACACCTGCAATGAATGACTCAGCTTTTGTGCAATCTGACACAAATTTTGGGCCAACTGTGATATCCATGAAGTTTTGCAAGATGTCATCGATTTTGTGACACTCATCAAAAATTGTCAAACGAGGCTTGAATGCTTGTCTTGCAATGTGCATTTGCATCAACCAATAATTGTAGTTGAATACTGCAACTTGACTTTCAATTGCTTTGTCACGAGTGAGCAAATATTTGCATTTTTTGTAGCACTGAAACTTTTGAGCAATTTGCTTGAAAGAATAGCCTTGCTCTTGATATGTACAAGTTGTAAAAGGCAAACCAGTCAATGCACATGGATAATTGTCTTGACCTTTTAAACACACTGCATTGGTGAACTGTTCATCAAGTACACCATGTTTATCAGTTGCTCTCATCATGTGTTTGATGAAGTTGTCATACTGGTCTTGCAACATTTTGTCTGATGTGCAAACATATGACTGCTTGTATGTGCCAACAAACATTGCAATAATTGATTTGCCAACACCTGTAGGCGCTTCAAGCACAATGTTGTACCCAAGTTCTATGTTTGTCAAGATGTCTTCAATCAATTTGCGTTGCACTTTGTCAAATCGTTCTTGGTTCCAACCAATGTGTTTGTTCAAGAACCTGCAAAATGCATCAATGTGCAAATTGACCTTTGTTTTGATGTCATCAAGTGATGGTTGAACACTGTTCAACTCATCTTGTTGTTCAGTTTCATTTACTTTGTGTTCAAGTCTCCCCATGTTGTGTTCAGTGTTTCATGTTTGACATCAGTAGTTTCATATGTGACAATATTCGTATCATATATGTCTTTCAATGCTGCAATCAACTCATCAATTTCAAGTTGAGTTGGCTCATACTGAGCAACTTTGCTTTCGACTTTGTCAATCACAATCTCAATGTTTGATTTGCTTGACTGTCTTGAGACTTTGCAATGAAGTTTGACAGTCTTTGACTCAATTGAATGTCTTTTAATTGTTGCCATGCTTGTCGTCAAATTTTGGTTTCCAATTGTGTCTATGTGCTTGAACACACAATGTTGTGCCAGCAGATTTCATTTTGACAATGACTTTGCCACTGTTTGACACAGGTCTTGTCCATCTTACATCCAAGTCTTTTTGAGTCCAGTCAACTTCTACTGGTTCTGCTCGACCACATTGAAGCAACACCGAATCAGCAATCATGTAATGCTCAATTTCATTGTAATGCTCAATTTCATTGTAATGCTCAATTTCATTGTAATGCTCAATTTCATTGTAATGTTCAATTTCATTGTTGAAGTCTTCATTCAAGTTGTCATCAACATGTTTATAGAAAATGACGTCTTGTCTAATGTACGTGACTTCACAAAGCCGCCAATCTGTTGCAAAACTTTGCATAGATGACTCATCAAGCCAAAAGTGCATGCCAACTTTGAAATCTTCAAGTTTTGATATGCTGTCAACTGTTGTATCCCATTTGTAACCATGGTTCAATGCGCAACACATCAATGCAGCAGTGCCACCATTGTCTAATGTCACATCAACAATGAATTGCTTCAATGCTTGAGGCTCTTCATTGACATCTATAAATGGCTTGTCAGTTTGTTGATTGTCACAAATACACCATTTGTTGTCAAACAAGTCAATGTCGTTTACAATGATTGTTGGCACATGCAAACCAAGTGCAATTGCTTGATTAGATGTGTCAACACGCCAAACTTCATCAAACATGCTTGTAACATGCAATGAGTCATTGACACGTGCTATGTATTTAATTTGTGGATAGAGATATCTTAATGCTCTTATCAAATGCAGCAATTTGCTGTGATGTTGAGTTGCATCATTGATTGCTGATGCATTGATTTGAATGACATCATGCAATTCATTTGTAAGTGGACATCTGTATCTTTTGTGAGTCGTACAGTTGTCAAGAATTTGCTGTGCTTCTGTTTTGTTCATGATGATTGATTTTGTTTAATTAAAAGTACAACAAGTGCATACGCAATGCAACATGTGACACAGATTATCAAGTCTGACTTGCACACAAAAACAAGCAACTTCAACATGCTTGGCACATCAAAGTTGCTTGCAAAATGACAAAACTGACTTCTGTTTATGAGTCTTTCTTGACAAACAAGCCAACAATCCATTTGACTGCATCTTTCAAAATGTCAAGCAACTTCTGAATCAATGGCATGTCATATAGTCCATTGCAGGCAAATGCAATCAAGATTGTTTGTACCACAACATTTGACACTTTGACCCAGAATGAACCATCGATGTATTTGAATGCGCCAAACATGCCAAAGTTACATGCAATACAAAGCCACATCAACAAGAAGGTGATGCAGAAACTGACAAACTGTTTGACACCAGACTTTTTGACTTTCAAAAGTTCACAAACAAGTTTGGTAACAAGAATACTTGCTATCATGAAAACAATTAGTGATAGCACATAAGACATTAAAGTGTTCATGATGATTGAGAATTTGTAGTGTTGTTATGAATGAGTTGAGCAAATGTCATCAATCTTGTTCAGACTTTGCAATTTGCTCAAGTTCTTCTTTTGTCAAAAGACGTTCTTTTTCAAGAAAGTCATAAAACCAGTCAACATCAACATGGTCAAACCAGTACTTGTCTGCTTCCTGCCAAAAGTTGTTGTATGTTGTGGTCATTTGAATGCCACTGTCGTCAAAATAGACTTTGTCATTTGGGTCTTTGATTGGCTTGACTGTTTCAAGCAAATTGAAGTGACGTTCATATACATGCAAAGATGCCGCAAAATGATGATATTGACCAAGCTTGACTCCAAGTTCATTTGCAATGAGTTCTTGCAAACATGTAAATGCAAACACATCATTGCAGAAGCCCCATACAGCATCATTTGACCGCATGACTGTTGTCATGTGCAATGCACCATTGCGAATTTGGAACATCAAATTGCATGTGCAAGGCATGTCTTTGCCAACATAGTCAGCGTATGATTTGTCATAGATTGACACCGCAGCTCTTCTTGACAAAGGGTCTTGCTTCAATCGTTCAATGACTTGACGAACTTGATGATGCCAAATCGCACCATACTGTGAATTGACTGTTTCACCGTCATCTGAAAAATTCTTCCAGTTCTTGATGTACTTTGCGACAATTTCGACTTTTGGATTTGCTGTCATGTACCAAGCAAACTCGGCACATGCGCATTTCATGCTCCACTTGCGCTCAGGAACATAGATGCGACGTTGCAAAGGATTTATGATTGTGACAGTAACGTTTGTGAGTTCTTTTAGCACAGATGTTTTGTCTGCATCTCGACCTTGAACATATGAACCATGTTCATTGATTTCATGCATGACAAATCGAAATGCTTCATCTGCACCATAAGCAGTTATGACTTGTGACATGTTGTTGTGTATGTTTGAAAGTTGTTATATTGTATGAATTGTACGATGTCGGCATCAAATGTTGCAATCGCCATCAAAGGGCAATGGCAATTGACAGTCAACTTTGACATCAATGCATCCATTGTTCCAAGACTTACACCAAGAGCCTCTAAGCCATGCAATGACAAGATTTGAGAGTGCATCTTCATGCTCAAGTTTTTGTGCAACTGCATTTGACATGTAAATAAATGTTTGCTGATACATGAGTTGTTGACTTAGTGTCTTCAGATTGTTTGACATTGTTTGGCACCACTTGTAAAGCATATCATATGTCAAGTCATCATCAAATGCATTGACAAAAATCTTTTTGAAGACTTGCAAACCATTTGTCTGCACTTCAGTCGCAGTCATGCACTCAGGCAGCAAAATTGCAAGTGCATTTGGGTCTTGCCAAGCAACTCTAACTTGCTCAATGCCAGTGTATTCAATTTTTGAGCCAAGTGCTTTCCAGTCTGCAACAGTTGTGCCAAATCTATCAGACAACTTGTCATCAAACCATTGCAATGCTTGTTCTTCTTTGTCTTGATTGAAATCAGACAAGCCAACCAACAAAATGTGGTTGATGTTGAACAAACTAAGCAATTTTGCAGGCCAAATGTTTGCTGTAGTAGTCTGAACAAACCACTCTGGTCGCATTTTGAGCACATTCTTGACAATGTGCATTGCAATGTCAAGAAGCACATAATGCTGACAATCTTGGTCTGACATATATGCAGCAACTGCTTTGAGTTCAAACATTGCATCTTTGTGTGTCATGAATTGTCCAACTTGAGGAGCAATCAAAATGTCATGAATATCATCAGCACAATAGATGATGTTTGACAAGTCGCCAAACTTTTGATGCAACACTTGAAGCTTTTTGCCATTCTCAGCAAATATGATTTGCTTGACTTTTGTGTTTGCAAGCATTGCAGATGTCAAGCTTCTGCCATAAGATGAGGAGTCACCAGTGATAACATAAACATCGCAGTCAAACCAAGTCAACATGTCAATAGCATGTCTAACACAATATTGAAGTTGCTTTGCAGACTTTGCAATTTGACCGTTTTGAAGTTTGCCAAAAGTCATGAAGCCTGATATGATGCCATCAAAATCAAGTGCTATGACTTGTCTTGTTTGCTTGTCTTTGTTTGAGACAGATATTTGTTGAGATGCTGCTGTAGCCATGATGTGATTGATTGAATTTTAAGATATATAGTTAATATCGATCCATAGTTAATATCGATCCATAGTTAATATCGATCCATAGTCAATATCGATCAATAGTCAATATCGATCCATAGGCTTCATCAATCAATTGACACATTGATTGTCAATGGAGACTCTTCACCCAAGTTGCAATGAGGCAAAGCAACAACTTCAACAACAATCATGCATCTTTGCAGCACAACTTCTTCAGCAGCTTCAGATTGCTGAACATGCTCAAGAGTGCCTGTGAATTTTAGCATGTCTGCATTGTATGTCAACTTGTTGAGCAACTTGCACAAGTTTGAGTATGACATTCTAAACTTTGTGCCATAAATTTGTTTGAGCTGTCTGTGCACTTTTGTCTTTGAAGATGTAAGTGAATGCAAAACTGTGTTTGACAGTTTAGAATGTTTGCTGTCATTGTCAACAAATGTGTTGACAATTGTGTGCTCTTTTATGTAAAAGTTCATGTTTGAAATGTTTGAAAGTTCTTTTTTTTTTGAAAACCATGGCTGTGCATCAAATCAATTGAGCACAACCATTGTCATGCATGACAACTGTCATGCATTTATCAAACTCATCATAGTCAAGAATATGGTCAACTACAATGACTTTGCGTTGTTTTGAAATTGTCTTTAGCAACTTCATCAAAATGTTTCGATAGTCAAGTTTGTTGATGTCTGACTCTGCATTGATGATGTTGCCGTCTGACAACTTGCCTGAAATCTCATCAATCAGCAAAATGTTGCCAATCTTGTTTTGACGTTTTGCAACAATCAAATGCACAATTGACAGACCAGCAAATGTGATTTGCATTCCAGACATTTGTCGCAGTGGTCTGATGCTCTTTTTGCCAATCAAGTCAATCATTTTCAATGCATTGTTGTCATTCAAGTCAAAGAAGATGCGATAATGAAGACTTGACATCAATGAGCCAAGCTCAGCATTCAAAGATGCTGCAATTTGTTCAAACACAAATCCAACCAAGCCCTTCTTTGACACTGCTTTCCTGTACAAATCGACTACCATGTTTGCAACTTCCCATGTTTTGATGCTTTCAATGTCTGCTTGCAAGCCTTGAATTGACTGTTGAGTCAAGCCAACATTTGCTTGCGCAGTTGACAATTGTTGCATGATGTCTGTCAATCGTTTGTTGATGTCTGACTCAGTTGCATGCAATTCATCAAGTTGTTTGTTGACAACTTCATTGTCTTTTTGCCATGTAGCATAGAGTTTTGCATTTGCAAGTTCTGCTTCAAGATTTGCAACTTCAAGTTTGAGTGACTCAATTTGTTGAGCATTTTGCTTGTATTGTGCAACAGATTTTTTGCAATTGTCAAGTTGTTGTTGAGCACTTTCAAGTTTTGCAATCAATTCAGGTTTTGTTTGCAATGCTTGATTGTATATGTTGTCTGCTTCTTGTTTGATGTTTGCAATGTCAGCATCACATTGCTTGAGACTTGATTGCAACTCAGTCAACTTGTCAAGCTTTGATTGCTCAATGTGTTGTGATGCATCAAATGAGTCGACTTGAATTGTCACATTGTTGCATTGTTGTTGAACGCTGTCAAGTTGTTGCTTGACTTTTTCATATGCTTGCAAATGTTGAGGTTCAAGCTTTGACACAATCAAATCAAAATTCATGACATCAATGAATGTTGACTTTTTTGTTGCAATGTCATCTGACAACTTCTTTGTTGCTTCAACACACTCAGTTTGTTTGATTGCAATCTGCGACATGCTTGAGCGCAGCTCTTGCATCTGAACTTGCAAAGATTGCTTCATTGCATCGATTGATGCATCACCTGTCATCGGCCTGCTACAAGTTGGACAAACATCAATTGAAAGCTTGTCAAATTGTTGAGTAGCATTTGAAAGTTTGAGTTGCAAATCTTTTTGCTCAGATTGCAAGTCAAATGACAGTTTTGTGACATCATCTTTTTGTCGAGTTAGTTCGTCAATGTTTGCTTGAATTGCATTGTTGTACTGATTTGCCAAGTTTGTCAAAACACTGTTGATTGATGCAGTTTGCTTTGAAATGAGTTGTTGCAACTCTGACTTTCTTTGCAACAATGACTGTTTTGCTTGATTGACAGTTGACTCAATGTCTGTTTGAAGTTCAGTCAATTGTTGTTGAAGTTCAAACTTTTTGCTGTTGATGTTGCCAACTTTTTGAAGGTGTTGCTGTTTTGCAAAGTTTGCTTGATTGTCAAGATTGTCAACACTTGTCTTTGCTTGCTCAACATTTGCAATCAATTGATGTGGCACTTCATCAACAAGCAACGTTTGTTGTTCAGTCAAAGTTGCAATGTTTGATTGTGCTGTTGCAATGTCGTGTTCTATTGCTTCAACAGTCTTGTGCGCAGGAATTGCTTTGAATTGTTTTGAAGTCTCCTCAACATCTTTGCGAACTTTGCCAAGTTCTTGTTGCAACTCAATCTTTGAGTCTGTCAAAGCTTGTTGAGATTGCTCAAGCTCTTTCAACTTGTCCTGGCATTCAAGCAACTCAGCATTCAAAGTTGCAGAATTCTTTGCAGGTTTTGCAAGAACATCAAACATGTTTTGCTTGACAGTGTCTGTTTGCTGTGCAAGTTGAGTAAAGATGTTGATACCCAGTTGGTCAAGAAGCCAGTCATTGAAGTCATCACTCTTCATCATGACAATTGAGTCAAGTTGATATTGGTCGATGCAAACAAAGCGTGACAGTTCCCAAATTGAACCAAAGATGTCATATATGATGTCTGTAATTTCTGTTGAGTTGTCAATGATTTGACCAGACTCAGTATCTTCAAGTTGAACAGTCTCAACTATTTTTGTGATGTTGCTTGTGTTTGTTTTGTCTGCATTACGTTTCCAAAATCTTTCAAGTTTTCTATGCAGCGACCAAGTTTTTGCTTGGCCAGCTTTGATGTGAGTAAACTTGAGTTCTGCTTCAATGACATCAATGTCTGTCAACTTGTCATTGAACAGTGCAATTGAGTTTTGCTTTGTTGCGCCAGCATTCTGCCAAGTGTCTGTCAAACCTGTAACAACCCACTTGAATGCTCTAAACAATGTTGTCTTGCCATTGCCATTGTTGCCACTCAATCTTATGAGTTGTGCTGGGTCATCAAAGCTGACGTCAGTTGGCCCAAGTGCCATGAATTGATTGAACTTGATGTTGTGCAACAGCCATTTTGACGACGCAACATCAAATTTGCATGACTCAAGTGCATGTTTGAATGTCGAGCAAAACTTGTCTACAATGAGTTGCTTGTCATTGTCAGCAATTGCAGGATTGGCTGTCACCATCTTTGTGCACCATTCATTTGCAATTGCTTGCAACTTGTCAGGATTTTGAATGTTTACAATGATTGAGTCAGCATCTTCATCTTGCAAATTTGACAATTCAGTTATTGCTTGCATGCCATACAGAAAGTCGACATTTGCTACAGGCATTGATGACAACAATTGCTCAACATAACTGTCAACATGTTGACTCAATCCATGCTTTGAAATGTTGTTGACAATCTTGATTTTGTTGATGCGTCCAAAGTCATGTGGCGCAACAAACATGTCAGGCTGCCAATCATTGTCAAGTTTGAATGTGTGCAAATGTACAAGTTGTTCAATTGGCTGCCACTTGACAAGGATGTTTTTGGTGTCAACATTGACATAGACAAGATTAACTCCATGTTTCAAGTTGCCTTGTTGCGTCAAAACGCCATTGTTCCAATAGTCGCCTTCACCAAAATCTCTTGTTACTGTAGATGATGGATATGACATGACTCTGCCATTATCAAGGTTCACAATCGATGGCATGTGAATGTCTCCAAGTGCTATGAAATGACCATGAAATTCTGACGGTCTTGTTCGACTTTCATTGTCACCCTTGACAACTTCACCATCAAAGTTGATTGCATTCCAAACACAATCATGAAACATTTCAATCACAAAATTGTTGTCAACAATTTGTTTGATGTCTTGTTGACTCATGTCTGTCCATGGAGACCACGGCATGCCAATGTACTTTGCATTTGTGTCCCATGCAGCAATTTTGACATGCTCAAAGTCTGTGTCATAAATGCCTGACTTGTTGAAATACGTGAAGCGTTCATTGTTGATTGCTGCTGCAAGTTTTTCAAGTGAGCCCAAATAATTTTCGCGTTCACCAGAACCGTTGTCAAAGTCAACATTGCGTTGCTTTTGGTCATGATTGCCACAAATGCAATAGATGTGAAGTTTTGAGTTGTTTGAAAGCATGCCATCAATCAAGTCAATGAACAATTGTTCTTCAACATTGTTGGTGTCGTAATGTTCAAACACATCGCCTGAAATCAGTACAACATCAACTTGTTTTGACAAGTCAATCAATTGCTTGTTTGCATGCGCATATGTCACTTTGCGTGAAAAGTGCTTGTTGCGCACGTTGTACTGAATATCAGCAAAGTGTAAAATTTTGAGAGGTATGTTCATGTTTTGTGAAGTTGTTGAGTTGTTGAGTTGTTATATGCTATATGTTGCTATGTGTTATGCATGTTGTTGATGAATGTTAGCAAACTTGTCATTTTGAGAGGTGTGTTCATGTTTTGTGAAGTTGTTGAGTTGTTGAGTTGTTATATGCTATATGTTGTTATTGTAATGACAAATTTATAATACAACAATTGTCGGCAATTATTCTGCAAAGAACTTGTCAATGCACTCCAAGATTGCTGAGCTTGACACAACATATACGAAGTGCAATGCAATTGCAACTGCATATATGCAAATCATGTCAATGAATGTGAAACCAACAAGCTTTAGCAATCTAAATGTTTTGCTATAGCATTCTTTGAAGCAATATCTTGCACCATTTGCAATCAACAACATGCAAATGCAAACAATCCAAGACTCTTGAATTGACTTAGCAAGCACAAACACTTCAACATTGTTGAAAGACTCCCAAGCAACAACAATTGATGCAAAGACTGCAAGTCCATATGCAATGTTGATTGCTGCAACAGTGTCTTGCTTGTAATAAATGCGCAACAATCTTCTTGTTGCTTGAATGTTGTGCAAAAAGTTTGTGATGTGTGTCATGGTTTGCAAGTTTGCAAGTTTACAAATACAGTTGTTTCAATTGTCTGCTGTACAATCTAATGTCATGATATGCTTTCCACCATGCAGTTTGATGCAACTTGTCAAGCATCTCATCATATTGAGGCAACTTTTGTTTGACAATCTCATCCAACTTTGACAAGTCATCAAATGAGACAAGCAAATGTTGCTCAACAAACTCAATCATCTCATCATTGAAATTGAAGCCTGCTTTGTAGTTGCAAGTGTCAAGAATAAGTGGAATGCAGTCATTTGTGATTGCTTCAAAAAACCGGCGCAATGAAAAGCAATTTGTGTCATATGATGGTATGTTGAGTGTAAACTTTGCATGTTGAATGTGTCTCATGTACTCATCATAAGGAATGAGCGATGTGTTGTACTTGAAGTCAACATTTTGTCGCCAACTTCGATATCTGAAAAAGAATTGGTGTTTCTCAACAAATGTTGGTTCTGCAAAATGCTCCATTGCTTTGATGATGTTGAGTCTGTCTTTGACATTTGACCAACTATCAGTCATTGCAAATACAAACTTCAATGTCTTGTTGTGAAAGTTTGATGACGCAAGACCCTTGTGTTGGCAAAAGACATACCAATATTGCTGAGATGGGCTGAACTCAAACTTGAACTTGACAGGTTCTGCATCAAGTTTCATTGGGTGCTCATAAATATCATTTGCTACTTTGTGAAAATAGAAGTGCCTGATGCGAATGTTGTCAATGTAATGCAATTTGTGTTGCAATGGGTCTTCACAGAAATTGTAGACAGGCTTTTGATGCTCAGCAAACCATTCAGCCAACAGATATGTTATGATGTACTCAAGTGCATTGTCAACATTTTTGAGATACAATGTCATGACATCATCTGGCTGTTGTTTGCATGTTTCATACATGTGCCAAAATGCTTCTTCACGTTCAATTGTTGCATTTGTGTTGCCATTGAACAATGATAGTGTTGCAGGGTTTGTTGTGTCAAGCTGTGACCAAATGAGTTGCTTTGCTTGATTGAATGTCAAATCGCCTGACATGATGTCAGCTACGCAAAACCGAGTTGCATGCAATTTTGAGATTGCTTCTTGCTTCATGTTTGCACGTTGATATGAGTCAACATACATGAAGTCTACTTTGTCATGCAGCAATTCAAGCATTGCGATTGAACGCCACTGCAATGAATTGAAGAAGTTGAAGTTGCCTGATTGCCAAACAACATGTGTTGGCTTGTCAAATTGTTGTGTTGTCATGTTGAAAAGTTGATGTTGTTGTCAAAGATGTGATGGACATGCATCACAAATGTGCATGTTTCGATGTTGAGTCATGAAAGCATATGTTGCAGCATAAAAGTGTTTGCCCAAGTCCCAGTGTTGCAGCAACCAAGTTCTTTGCTGCTCAACATAATGTGCATAAAGTTCTGGTTGTTGTTTGAAGACTTGCAATCTATATGCAACATCTTGTGGAGTTGCAACATATGACAGATTTGAAAGTGCTTTGTTGTCACCAAACAAGACATGCTTTTCATCAATTGCATTGTCTACGAACGTTATGATGCCTGCTGCAATGCCTTCGCCGACTCGATTTGGAATAAGACCATGTTTCTCATATTGAGCATCGCCAATTGCTACATTTGCAATCGCAGTTGACATGCGTCTTGGCACTTCATAGAATGTTGCGGCATTTTCAAACTTGCAAGTGTTGTCAATGCATGACTTTTGCTGCTCTGTCATGCACTTGTAAAATGCTTGAACATGGTCATGTTGACCCATGAAAACAGTTTTGATGCCATCTTGAACATAGTAGTTGGCAATTTTGTGTCGTCTTGAAGTGCTCAGCATGTGCCAATCACGTGTTGCATATATGAGGTCACATTGTTTGTTTGCAATGTTTGTTGGATTGAGTAGATTGACTCCACATGTTGGCATCAAAAACAGTGGCAAGAATGCAACTGCATCAAACACTGTCTTTGTTTTGTACAAGCATTGAGTCAATTCAAGCACTGGTGGAAAACCTGGTCGAACAAAGTCAATGCGGCCAGCATTCAAATATGCAGCGTCTTTGAATGGAAATCTCATGTCAGTGCACAATGCAAACTTTGCACACAATGCAGTTGACCACATGTTGTGCAAGTCAACAAATTGCTTTGCAGTTTGCAAATCAAAGTCATTGACAAGTTCAAGCCAGCCGCCCCACAAAAGCCAAATGTCATTGCAATCAATTTTTATGACACGTTGCAGCATCTCTTTCATTGTAATGCCAACAACAAACGGCGTTCCATCATTGTGTTGCTGCAAAACAACTGAGTGCTTTCCAACAATCACAATTTGCTCAAATGGACAAGACACGCTAACAGATGTGATTGCTTTCACAAAACAGACAATCTCTTGTGACAATGTATTATCATCATAGACATCTATGATTGTGTCAAGTTTGTGTATGAAGAGTTTCATGTTTGTGTTGTTGTGTTTGATGTCGATGCATCATTGTTGAGCAAACCACTTGTGCACATCACAACTTGTAATGTGCTTGTCATATTCAGCTTTGTCATCAAAAGATTGGCCACATTCACAGGAGCCATGCCATGTTTGCTTTACAACATTTGCATCAGACGCAGGAAATGCAGGCTTGCTTGTTTGAGTTGTTGAGTCAGTTTGTTGTGTTTGAGCATGTTCAACATGTTGTTCAGCCACATCATCAAATGGAGATGCAACTACTCTGCCTTCCAAGTCAAACCTGTAACCAGCACGTTCAGCTTTTGTTCGATTGTTGCGTGCGCAGAACAAATATGCAAATATGAACTCTACTCCTGCAACTGCCAATGCTTTGATGAGATTGACAACAAGCATCACACCAGTTGACAAATGACCATCAAAGCTCAAAAAGACAAACACACATGTCAACAAAGACATGCAAATTGCAATGATTGGCAATTGCTTGTATTTTGGCAACAAGTCTGAATTAACTGAAGTCAGCAACACAACTGATTGAAACCCAATTGCAAGAAACCAACTGTCAAATACGGCTTTGATGTGAATTGCAATGCCACACAAAAACGCAATCATCACAATCATGATAAGCAACACACTTGTCAAAAAGTCAGCAAGTGATGCAGAAATGCCATCATACCAATGAGAGTCTTTCAAAGAGCTGCCTGACACTGCAAGTTTTTGCAGCAATGCAAGGTTGTTGTGCACTTTATTGTCACGAGAATGTTCTTCCATGTTCTGAGAAATTTTATTATGTATGCAATCCTCATTGCATTCGGCTATAGAAGTCTCACAATGTGTCAAATGCAATTGCAAGTTTGGCTTGAAAGTCAAACTTGCAATTGCATTTCAACTTCATTTGACATTTCATTACATCATGTTTGCAACATCAAGCAAAGTGTTAACAAACTGCATGTTCTTTACATCCAGTTGCTCAATTAGACGCCTATTAGTGTGATATTGTTTGTCAGTATTGAGTTCTCTATATGTAGAGCCAATTTGTCTGTCATTTGTAATAATGTCAATGCATTCTTGCAGCATTGCGTTGCTTATAAAGTACTCAATTGGTGACTTAACAAGTGGAATGCCTTTTGTGCCAACACCAAATTGCACAACTTTATTCAAAATGCAAAATTCTGCACCTTTATTGTATCTGCTATAACTGTTGGATGTTGTCACTTCAAATTTCATCTTTTTAAGCAACTTAGCATCTTGAACATCAAGCAATTTTAATGTTGCTGCTTGTACAGGTGTGTTCTTTAGCTTTTTGTCTTTCGCAACATTTATCATGTTAGTGAAAAATGCTCTTTCACTGCCAGCAAACTTGTTTTGCAACATTGTAAAATATGCATCTTGCAATGTCTTGATGCTATCAAGCATTGCAAGTGTTGCTTTGTCTTTTGCTTGTTTAGCTTTTAGTCGCTGAGCTTGCTCTGCTTTCGCAATCGAGTCTCTTACAAATGCTTCTCTTTGTTGTCTAACAATTGCAAGACTATCATCAATGACTTTTTGTCTTGCAAGTCTTTCTTGCTCAAGTCTTTTTGCTACACCATCATATGTTATGCTGCCTGCTTCATCATAAATGTAGTAATAAGTGTCGCTCAAAATCATTGACTCAAACTTTGGTTGTTTGCCATAGAAGACTTTCTTGTCTTTTGACATCCAAACCATTGCAGTGTCATTGTCATAGTATGACTCCTTGTATTGTGGATAGCCTGGAAAGTTGTTGGTGATGTAAATGCCCTTGCCATTTGGCAGTTCACCGATGACATTGTTGAGTGTCTTTGTGGTGTAATCATATTCTTGTAACATGATTGTCATGTCAAAGTTCTTTGGGTTCCACTTTTGATGTTTGACTTTGATGCGTCTGCCGGCAATCATATCATATTTGATGTACTCAAACTTTTGGTCACGTTCAACATCATTGTATGTAGTCTGTTCAGCAATTGCGCCACTCTTAAAGAACATTGTTGTTTTTGAAAGTTTGCCATGCTGCCAAACATTTTGTTGAGTTTTGATGCCTTGTACATTGTACAAAGTTTGAGTGCCATGCAAGTTGCCTTGGGCGTCATAAGGTGTCGTCTCAGCCAAATTGCCATTCCAATGTTTCAATGTAACTGTCTTTTGTGCGTTGCACACTGTTGTTGTGGCCAGCAATGCTATCAGCAATGCAAAGAAGCCAAAAATGTTGTTCGTTTTCATGTTGTGTGATGTTTTTTGATTGTGTAAATTTATCGGTATGAAATCTCATTGCACTCGATATGAAATCTCATTGCACTCGATATGAAATCTCATTGCACTCGATATGAAATCTCATTGCACTCGATATTCGTTCAAATAAAATGTTCGCATGTATGTCTTTGACAGCTTTTCACGCTTCAATTTGTCATTTGCGTCAACATACTTTTGCACTTTCACGACTTTTGCATATGCCCATTGTTGTGGCAAAAATTGCGCTGCAGTTCTAATGAATGCTGCTGCATTTGCCTCTGTGTCAAACTTGACAAATTGTTTGTTTGGCTGCGGTCTGCCATATGCATCTTTTGTCAGCTCAGACCATTTGAGTTCTTGGCCTGACGCAATCAATTTGCAAAGCAACTCATCAAACTTTTGCTCTTTCAATTGATTGAGAATGCGTCTATCAAGCATTGCAATACTTGCATTGCCTGCTTCTACAAGTTCAATTCGAATGTCCATGTTTGTTAGTGTTTTGAAATTTTGTATATGATATTGGTTTGATATGATAATACAACAGGTGATAACATGTTGCACAGTTTATCATGTCAATCAATGTCAGCAAAAAGAGGCTCTTGACAATGATTGTCAAGAGCCTTGAGATGATGCAGCAAAAACACTGCATCACCATCATCACACAGAAGCGAACATGTTTGGGATTGCTGTCATTTATGTTAATTGTGTCAATATGCGTAGTGTTGTTTGTTCACATTTGTCCAATTGGACAGTTTCTTGCCACATCGTTTGCATTTATAGTATGTACCCATTGATTGTATAATGTTGCCTGGCTTGCCACCTTTGCGAGTATTCCAGCTACCAAGACATGTTTTGTGACCATGTCGACGTTCACGTGGTTCAAAGACTATGATGGGGACATGACCTAAAATTGTGCACAACATGCAATTAAACTTGTGCTTGAATTGTTTGAGTTTGTTAACTTTTGTCTTCTTCATCTCAATCAAGTTTGTCTACAATGTGTTGCAAAGATGCTTGTTGAATTTGTGTCAATGGTGCAATCAACTCAATGATGAGTTGCAAGCATTCTGCTGATTTTGCATGCTCAACTTTGTCAATGATGTTGAGCAAACATTCTGCTCGATAAGCAACTGCAGCATATTTTGTTGCATCATGTTTGACAACTTCTGTGTCATCAAACATTGTCATGCACAACTCATCAATCAAGTCAATCACTACAACATCAACACAGCATTTCCACTTGTCTTCAAGTGCAACAATTGCTTTGCGAACATCATCAAATTGTTGTCTTTGTTCATCTGTCAATGTTGCGCAAACACAAATGTTCTGAATGTCATTCAAATCATTTGCAATAACTGCAAGCTTGTTTTGCAATGCTTTGTGTTTGTTATCTTTGCATGCCAATGTTTGAAGACGCTCAATGATTGACTGTGTCATTGTCAATGCAGCCATTGGTGCAAGAAGCAATTCTTCTTTGATGGAGTTTACAATCAAAGAAGCAGACATTCGTTTGTCAATCATCATTTGTACTTTTGCCTCAATTGAGGACACGTTGTGCAACATGAGTGCGTTGTGATATGATGTCATTGATATTCAGGGTTTGGATAGCGTTCAAGTTCTTGTTGAGCAGTTGGAATGGAGTTGACATCAATTTCAATGCAGTTTTCATCATCTTTGTAGCCAGCTTCAAATGCAATGTCACATTCTGGCTCAAGACTATCATCTTTGCGATGCTTACAAAACTTACAAGACCATTCAAACTTGTCAAAGTTTGTGCATTCACCGCATTTGTCACCACCTATGCCATTGGACCAACAGAACTTGCAATTTTGAGCAGGCAATCTGTTGTCAATGACTGCAACTTCAGACCAATCTTTGATGCTGTGCAGCCAAAAGACTTGTTTGCCAAGTTGCATTGCATAATTGATGTCTTGTCGCATGTTTTGAGTACTTTCAAAGTTTTCGTCAACTCCAAGTTGATGAGTGTCAACAACAAGCAATGCATCTGCAACATCTATTTTGCGCAATCGCATGTCATCAAGAGTTTGTTGCATTGTTTGTACAGTTTGAACATCTGAGTTTGTCAAAATGCTGCAAGCTGACAAGACAAGACATTTGTGCAATGTCAGTTGCTTTGTAGCTTCATTGAACATGTCTTGATGCTCTATAGATGCAGTCAAACAAATTGTTTTGTATCGTCCAATCATGTGCTATTGTTATGTGTGTTATGCTACTATACTTGTTATGCTACTATACTTGTTATGCTACTATACTTGTTATGCTACTATACTTGTTATATTACTATACTTGTTATATTACTATACTTGTTATGCTACTATGTTTACTGTGTCAAAGTTTGATGTCGAACTCTTCCATGATGTCTACCACAATTCAATAACATTCATGTTTTGAGTCAATGTTGTGATGACGCTGAACCCAATAAATTGCATGCAATTTGCTGTGGTGCAGCTTGAGTTGCTCAACAATCTCAACTTTCTGGTCATCTGTCAATTTGTGAGAGGTTTCAAGATCCGACATGAGCAATTATTGTGTTTAAGTTAGCATTGATGTCAAAGTTGTCATTGTCAATGTCTACAACATTGAGTCGAGTGTTTTGACGCCACTCATCATACCAGTGTTGCAATTTCATGTGGTCTTCATGCGAAATGTTTGCAGAACCTGCAAAGTTGTCATTGAAGTTTGCTTCAACTTTGCGTTTGCAATAGAAGATGACATGTGGCACTTTCAATAAAGCTTCTTCATATGCATCAAACATCTTCTGATATGCTTCAGTGTACGCTTCAGGGTACAGTGCTTTCTTGAACACCCAGTCTGTTACAAAGCATCTGTCAAAAACGAATGATGCTTTGTTGAAACCTTCTGGGTCATATCCAATTGCTTCCAAAAAGAACCGCCAGTCATTGAAGAATGCTTGATTCATGTCCCAATTTTCAGGATATGGACTATAATTTGGGTCTTCTTTTGGCAAGTTGTGATTTGCATACCAACTACAAGCTGACCGCTTGCATTTGATAAACCATGGTCGCCATTCTAAAAGTTTGTCAACAAGGGATGTTTTGCCTGATGCTTCATTCCCTTCCATTATGATAAGCATGTGTATAGTGTTTTGATGTTGTTAAATATGATTGTATAGTACAACGCAAGTCACCAAATTGTCAAAGCAATTTGCATTGTTTCAAGTTTTCAATATACATGCTGTCATCAACATAAGGTTTGATGAACAAGTCATGACATGCAAGCAAGTTTGACTCCCATTTGTCTGTTAGTTTGTCAATCCATGTCTGTCTTTGCTCAGCAAACTTCAATGACTCAATGTCTTCTGATGTCAGCAACAATCTGTCTTCAATGAAGTTTCGTTGTGTATCATTGAACATGTAAAGTTTGCAATCTTCATGAACAAGAGGCACACAGCCAACTGAAAGTGCTTCAGCAAATCGTCTCAATGAGAAACAATTTGGGTCATATGACGGAATGATGAGTGTGTACTTAGACGATTTTAACAACTCAAGATATGTTAAATATGGCAACAATTTGTCTGACAACATTTGTTGATGCTTTGCTCTACTGAAAAATCTGAACACAATGCCTTGCTTTACACGCTCAGAGTTGTGCAAGTGCAGCATGTTATCAATGTATGTTGTTCGTTCAGTGCGGTCTTTCCAAACATTTGTCATTGAAAATGCAAACAACAAGTGCTTGCGAGCTTCATGTTTGAACAAGTCAAGTTTTTGCAGTCCATGCCAATAAAAATGTTGTTGAGATGGACTAAAGTCAAAGTTTGTCAAAATTGATGAGGTGTGACTATCAGACCAATCATGCTCATGCTGCTGAAGTTTGTTGTCAAGTCTATGAAAGTACCAATGTTTAATGTGCACTGTTGGCCCGTCAAATTGCCAAAGTTTGTGCTGCAATGGGTCTTCAACAAAATTGTTGATTTGCAAGTCATCAAGACTGTGCAACTTTGCTTCTTCAATAAGTTCGTACAACACAAACATGATTGATTGATAGACTGTTTCAGCAACATGTTTCAATGGTTGCAATCTTGCATGAGAATCGCATCCAAGTTTTTGCCAACATGCAAAATGATGTGCTTCAACACTTGCAAATGAATTGCATGCGCCATTGAAGATGTTGAGAGTTGCAACATCATCATGTGATTGCAAAACTATCTTCATGAACTTGCGTGCTTCAACCAAACTCATGTTGTTGAAGTGCGTCATGTCAACAAATCTAACATTGTTGTGACCTGACTTTACAAGACCATCTTTGACAGCTTTGCTTGCTTTCACAAATGCAAAAATCACATAGTTGTCATCTTTGTTTGCTAATGACAGCATTGATGCAGAAAGCCATGTCAAGTTGTTGAAAAACTCAACATAGCCAGTTTGTATGATGAGATGTGTCATGAAAAGCATTTTTGAAGTTCTACAAAATATGTTGTGCACCAATCTTTGAACTGCTTCCATTGCAACTCAACAATTTGCTTTGCTGCAAACTTTGAATATGCAAAGTAGTTGACAGTATTGTACCAAAGTTTGCCATTGACGCTGTCACTGTCAAAGAACACTTTGTGCAACTTGATTGGCATTGGATCCCATGTGCCAACCACAAGATTGACTGTGCCTGCTAAACAGCCTTCAACCCATTTGTTTGACAACAAATGATGACTGTCATACAAGTTGTCACCAGCAATCAATTGGCAACAAGATTTGCTTAGCTGTTCAAACATTTGTTCATACGGCACTTGCCAAGAAATGTCAAGTCTTGATTTGATTGAAGAGTCTTTGAGCAACAGTTGAGACAATTCTGCATCAACATGTGTTGTTATGAAATTGCAGTAGTCACTTGAAAAATTGTCTTGCAACTTTTTGTTGTACTCAAGCAAACACTTGTGCATGATGTCAAATCTATGTTTGTCAAGACCCTTGATGCCTGCACTACTAAAGCACAATCTATATGTTTTGTCTTGCAATGGTTTGTGCACTGAACGCCAAGTTGCAATACATGTGACAACTTGCTTTTCAATGTCTGCAACATTTGTTGAGTCATGACACTGCAAATGCATTGGCAACACTGCTGCATTGATTTGCAATGGCAAATGCACTTGCTTGAACAAGCCATCTTCATATGCAATCTGAGCTTGACAAAGTTCAACAACATTGTCTGGATGCTCAAATGCATAACCAAACAATTGTTGAGCCATGTCTTGTTGAATTTCATTGAAACGATATCGCAAATCTGTTGTCAATGCAAATCTTCTACATTTTGCATGACACCATGAGCCAAGTTGCAATGAAAGTTGTTCAGTCAATGTTTGGTTTGCATATTTGTCAAAGAACAACATGCAATCTTGCCAAAGTAACACAACATCATTTGACGTAGCTTGTTGCACTTGCAAGCACCATTGAGTTGTAGAAGCAAATTGAATGTTGTCAACATTGAATGCTGCACTGTGTTCAGTTGATGCAATCACAATGTTGTCGAACAATTTTGACACAGTTTTTGCAAATGCAACAGGTTCTTGATGTTTGTGAGCAGTTGAAGATGCAGCAATCAATGTTGCAAGTTTGCAAATAAAAAGTTTTTGATGTTTCATGTTTTGTTGTTTTGAAAATAGAACGACATTTGATGCATCAATTGCAAACAACATGCCAATCTACTGGCACAACTTGTTTGAACAACATGTCATATGACGCTACATCTACAAAAGCATAACCATTCATATCAATGAAGCCAAGTTTGCATTCAAACATTTTGCTGTTATGCAACAATTGATGTTTCAAATTGCCGAGAATGTTGTTGCAATCTGCAGGTGTCAACTTTCTATATGCAGCAGACATGTCTATGATTAGACATCGTTTGTCAACTGACAAGTTATCCCAACAATGCCAGTTGCCATTTGAGAATGCTGCGTAATTTACATGTTGACAATAGAACACATTTTGTTGCACAAACTTTTGATTGCGTGCAATGTAGATGTCATCCTCGAACACAGTGTTGTTCAATGCATCATTTGCAAACACTGCATGAAAATAGCATTCAATGCCTGTTTCAACAAGCAATTGAAGTCCATCTAAGTTGTGATAGAAATGCAAAAAGTGCACTTGTTTGATGCCTGCTTGCACAATGAGTTTTGCACACTCAATGCATGGACTATATGTGCAATACATGATTGCATTGTTTGAACCAATGCCGCCAAATTTTGCAAGTTTCATGAGAGCATTTGACTCTGCGTGCAAGACTTCTTTGTTTGTTGCTATTGAGTCATCTGCAGCATGTTCACAGCAATTTGAAAATCCTGCAGGCATGCCATTGTAACCATCAGACAAAATGAGTGAGTCTTTGACAACTAAAGCGCCAACTTTTGCTCGAGTTGCCATGCTATTTTGCGACCAGATGCTTGCCATTTGCAAGTATATGAGGTCTCTGTTCAAAGATTTTGCATTTGCATATGAAATGCGATGTACTGTCAAAGAATTGTTTGCTTCCATGTGAATGATTTTATGTAAAGTTGTGTTTCAAGTTCTTGCATATTGTAGTTGCTTGTCAAATGCAATGTGCATATTGTAATTGATAGTCAAACACGATTTGCATGTCTTTCAACATTGATGACTTCAAATTTGACAGACAAGATTGTTGAGCATGCAAAAGTTGCTCTTTTTGTTTGTCAGTCATGTTGTACAAATTCTGCAACTCAGACAAATCTTGCACTTTTAGCAAGTCATCTTGTGGCATTGGCGCATTGCCGACAAACACAGCAATCACATTTGCAAGCATTGCTTCTGTACTTCGAAACATGAATGAGTTGCAATCAATCATGAATTGCTCAGGAACCATCAATGCAAAATCGAATTGTTTGTTCCATGCAACAATGTCTGAACATTTGACAGTTCCATGATGTGAACACTTCTCAACAAGTTGTTGAGGCATGCCTGTCAAATTGCCGCAAGTGTTGACTGAGATGCTATCAATTGATAGAAGTTGCTTAATGATGCCTTGTCTCAACGGACCCATGTCTTGCCATCGAACCATTGGACAAGAAAAAGTTGTTGTCAAGTCATCTTGCTCATCAATCTTGTTGAAGCTGTCAACACTTGAAAAGTTTGGGTACCAAGCAGGCAAAGCATGCAAATGTGCATTGCAAAACATTTCATGTCTTTTGCCTTCATATGAGCCAATGACAGCATTGAGTTTGTCAAGTGCCGCTTGTTTGTTTTGCGCTTGTGTCATGACAAGATGTGTTCTACATTTGAGCTTCCAGCCATCAAGTTTTGGAGCAAGTCTCAAATCCCACCAAAGCCAAACAAGATTGCCTGTCCATGACTCAATGAATTGTTTGTGTTGCTCATACAATGGTGATGTTCTGTCAAACACTGAGCACACACAAAACAATGTGCTTTTGTTGATGTATGGGTCTTTGCCAAACACTTCAACATGTCGTTGAGCTTCATTCAATGAACAACAAACAACGTCGCCAATCAATTGAGGCCTGTCAACTGTTGCATCATCAACAATGAGTTGTGCTTTGTGACTCCAGCAACCACTATCATCAAGCATGTTTGCAAAGGCAAAGCATTCACATGTTTGCACATCTGACTTGTCTTTTCTTGTAGAGTTTGACGTCCTTGTTGGATAGAACGGCTTGAACACGAAAGGCACTGCTTCTTGTTGTCTTGCATACAATGTTCGTTGAAGCAATGTTGCAAAGTTTTGTTTGACTTTGACTTTGTTGTTGTACATCATTGTTGTGTTGTGAAGTTTGAGTTGTTTGAATGAATTGAGAGTTTGCTGCCATTGCTGCATGTCAAATTGTGACACAAATTTGTGCATCTCAACACATGAAATGCTGACACATTTGTTTGTTGCTTTGTCAAGTGTTGGTCTAACAAGCACAAACATATCAGCAAACATGAAAGGCAAGGCTTTCAAGTCATGTTGTGCAACAAGTCTTGCAACATCAACATGTCTAATTTGCCAGTCATGTTGTGCAAGCAAATCATTGAATGCATCTACAAGTTCAGATGTTGTTGGCAACAAGTGTTTCATGAGTTTATTGTGTTATTATGAGATATATGTGATATAAAGACATTGTACTACGCAAGTTGATATTTGTACACAAAAAAGCCTCGTTGTCCGGACAACGAGGCTTCAATGTTACAATGGAACATCAATGTGACTCAGTCAGCTTGGCCGGTTGCAACATTTGATGCTTTCTGCATAGCACGACGTTGCATTTCATTGTCAATCTCAGTCAATGTAACTGAGTTTGCTTGCAATGCTTGGTCTGCTTTGTTGATGTCTTGAGAAACACTGTTGAATGCAGCAGACAACTCATCAAGCACAATTGCAGCGGCAACACCTTTGAATTTTGATACAGACAGCGCTCTGATGATACGCTTGAATTCCATAGAAGTGATTGTCACGCGACCCTTGTCAATTACGCTATCAAGCCATGCATTGAAATCTACAACATCTGTTACAAGTCTGATGTCATATTCAATCTGCGGCAACACATGTTCTTTGATGCGCTTGCACAAATCTTTGAGTGCTTCAATCTTGTCTGTTACAATGAATTGTTGCTTGCTTGATTTTTCTACAAGCTCATCATTTGTCTTGAGCAGTTCATCTTGCAATGATTTCAACTGTTCATCTGTCAACTCTTGCAAATTTTGCTTGGGTTGATTTGTCGGTTTCATGTTAATTTTTGCCATATAAATTGTATAATAAAGTGTATCGTCTATGGTTGCATTATAAATCAAATCAAATCAAAAGCCACCCAATGATGCCAACAAGCATCAAAACTTCTGTTGCAATTCCAAATGCTGCAACAAGTACTGGTTCATTTTCAAGCATGTCTTGGAACTCTGCTTCATGAACATTTGACAACATTGTTAAAATGACTCCATTGCCAAGATAGATGTGCTTGAGTGTTACAACATCAAGCAAATTGTGTTTCTCAAGTTGAACAAACACTCCTTGCATGCGTTCATGCATCACATATTCCATGACACCATAGACATCAATGTCTTCCATGTCATTTTGTCTGCCACCCATTGCATCATAAACTTCTTGAGGCAACTTGGTTTGTGCAATCAAAGCTCTTGAACGTTCTTGAACTCTGAAGCCAATGTTGTTCAAATACTGAACAAGATATTGTTGCTCTTCTTGTATCATGAAGTCATTAACAAACCAGTCAAACAAGTCTGCTGATTGTTGCTTCAATTTGACTGCTTTAATTGCAAGTGGCCAGCCAAACAAGAATGTTTTGATGACATCAATTGTTGTGGCTGCAATGTGTTTGATGAAGTTGAAGTTGTGCATGTTGTGTTGAGTTGTGTGGCATGTTCAAATGTTGTTACAGTCAAATTATTGTGCAAATTTTGCATGTTGACTGTTGTGTTGTCTGACATCATGGTGTATCAAGTTTGCATGATGTACCAGTACAAGTGAATTTGTCATTCAAGTGAACTTGACCGTTGGTTAGATAGTTGATGTCAAGACCACCTTTAAATGTGATGTTCAAATCAAGACCCAAATCTGGAGCAGAGTCATCTGCAACACCTGCATTGACATGTGACTCATCGACAATGTGGATGTTGTGTATCCAGTCAACAATGACATCAGAGCCACCCCAAACATTGTCTTTTGAATTGATTGCAGGATATTGAAGATGCAATGTCAATGGCAATGCAATCTTGCAATCTTTTGCATTGTTGTCATGCATAATTGCATGCTGAGCATCAACATTTGACACATTGAAATCATAAGATGCACCATTGATGACACCAGCCCAAGCAAACCCATATGCATTGAGTTTGTAGAGTTTTGAAATCAAATGCTCATACAAGTCAAGTCCAACAAGCCAATTTGACGCAACTGCAACAAGCTCAACATTGAAGTCAACTGGAATGCGTCTCATTGTTGAATGCAGCACTCTTGGCATGTCATCTTGTACTGCAATGAGTCTAATTGGTGTGCCACGCTGTGTCAAAGCGTTTTGTTTGATTTGCGGTTGTTTGACTTCAACAACAACTCGTGGAACAACTTCAACAACGTTCTTTGCAACTTCAAGCATGTTGTCAACGCTGCCATCTTCAACAGTGTTTGCAAGAGCACCTGACCAATATCGTTGGTCTCCTGTTGCAAGCATATATGTTGGCAATTGCAAATGCATGTTCAAGTCTGCAAGCAAACCAATGAATGCGTTTCTAAAGAAATGTCTAAACTCAACTTGTGTTGCCTGAATTTTGGGCAAGTCAAGTGTTTCCGGGTCTCTGCCTGGACCAGATTTTCTTGTAAATGTTTCAGTTGACATGTTCAAAAGAAGTCGTTCTTAACAGTATAAGTTTCAGACTCAATCAATTGTTGTGACATTCTTGTATTGATGACTTTGTCAAGCAATTGCTTGTTGCCTGTAGAGTCTGCAATGTCTTTGGCAATTCTAAGTTGACACTCATATGACAAAGTATCAAACGCCATTGCATTGTCAAGTTCATAATATGTTGTGATGCAATCAAACACATCAAGCATTCTCAATGCAATTGGGCATTGCTTCCATGCTTTCATGACACACTCATTAAGCTTTGTGGCATCCATGCATTTGTATTTGCGTTGTCTTGTGTACACATATCGTTGATATGACATTGTGCCAAGCCAAAGCTCAACTGCGTCAATTGCATCTTTCAAGACAACATCATCATTGACTGAAATGTTGTCATAGTTGATTTCAAAGCGTTCAAGTTCTGTTGAAAGCCAATCATTGTCAAAAATTGATTTGCTCATGTTGTTTGTACGCTTTCAAATGTTTGATATCACAAACTTGCTGAGGTCTGTCATTGTAACATTGCCAACAAGTCTGTTAAATTGCTGTGTTGATATTTTGAATGCAACAATTGTTGGCACACTGTTGATGCGCAAATCTGCACACAGAGCTTCATCATCCTCATCTACATCAAACTCAACAAAGTTTGCTTGTTCTGCAAATTGCTGTGCAGCTTCTTCCCATTTGGGCTTCAGTGCTTTGCAAGGTGAACACCAAGTTGCACTGAATTTGATGAACAATGCTTTGCCTGATGCAAGTGCTTGTTCAATATCTTGAAGTGTTTTGATTGTCATGGCTTTTGATATTTTGATATGTTGTTAATATTGTACGACAATTGTGAATTGTTTGCACAATTGTCAAACTTCAAAAGTTGTCACATTTTCGTCAACATCGTATCTTTCTGCTTCATAAATTCGTTTACGAACACCAAAATGTCTGATGTCATAATTTGCATATCGATATGAGTCTGGTATCCATTTGAAGCCCTTTGAGTCTTCAGCAATGCTTGGTGTACAATGCAACTTTTGTGAAATGTCAATGATAACCGCCTTTTGCTTCAGTGGATGCTTTCTCAGCAAACGGCCAACAGATTGCAATGCAACATTTGAAGATTTGCCAAGCATGCAAAAGCCAGCATAAAAGATTGCATGAACAGACACGCCTGTTGACAATGTTTTGATTGTTGCAATCACAATGTGCCTTGTTGGCTCAGCTTCCATCTTTGACAAAATGTCTTTGCGTTCTTCAAGTTGAACATCACCTCGAATGATGTGCACTTCTTTGTCAAGATGTTGAGCATCAATGATTGCTTGCATTTGCTCAGCAAGCAACTGAACATGGTCTCGTCTTTTACAAAGCACAATGCTGTTCATGTCAAGATTGACAAAGATGCTTGCAATGCACATGTTTGCATTTGTGTTGTGCATGCAATGATGCTGTTCAGCATTCAAAATCAATGAGCTGTCATCAAATGGACTGTACACAGCATTGCCTGCAGCATCAAATTGCCACAAACTTTTCAGATAATTGAAGTAGTCATCATCTGTGCCACGTTTGTGCTCAAGTATCATTCGTTTGATTGCAAAGTCACAAACAATGCCTTGCTCTTTCATTGTTGCAACAGCAAACTCACCAAGCATTGGGCCAATGTATGCTTCAATTGTTAGTCGTTCAACTGTCTCAGGCCCTGGCAATGAGCCAGAAATACCCAATCGATATGCAGCGTTTTTGCAATGACTGAACACTGTTATGATTGAGTTTGCAGGTGCCATGTGGGCTTCATCAGTTATGACAAAATCAAACTGTTCAAACCAATCTGCTGGCATGTTGACAAGTGACTGGTATGTGCCACAAACCAAGTCTGCATCCTGCAACTTGTATGCATTCCAAGCACTTGAGTGTATTTTGTAAACTTTGAATGGCGCAACATTCAAAGGCTTGTTGTTTGCTGCATCCCATGTATCTTGTTGATAATACTCCATGTCATTGTAGCATTGGTCAACAAGATGAATTGATGGAACGATCATCAAAGTCTTCAAAGACTTTGATGCATGTTGTCCATCATGAGTGTCGACTTTCTTAAGTCTGTTTGAGTCTCTCAAAAATCTTGAAATCAGATAGCACAAAAATGTCTTGCCATATGACGTGCCCAATTTGTAGCAACTCTTTTTTGCTTGACAAGCTTTGACTGCAAACTCAATTTGGTCTTGTCTTGCATCAAACGGTGTGTCAAGTTTGTCAACAAACGTTTTGAATTCGTCAACAGACATTGTCTGGTCAAACAATGACATCATGTTGTTGATTGTAACAGCATAAGGAATTGGAGCATTCTTAAGGTCATAAACACGTCTCCACAAACCTGCAGGCAAATAGAGACCATTGTACAAATAGCAAATTGTGCCATCCCAATTTGATTGGTTGCGTTTTTTGACACGATTTGCTATGTGTCTTTGAACATGACCAGTTGCAATTCTATAAAGTTGCTTCATTTCAGTAGAGTCTGCTTGATTGATAACAAGCAAATCTCCTTGAACTGTCAAAATCATGTGTCGTGTTTGTTTGCTATTTATTGGTTATATATCCGAATGCAATGAGGATTGCATATTGATGCATGCAAATGCAGATATTTGCACATTGAGTCTATGAAATGTCATTCATCAAAATGTCATGATGATTTGCATCAACTTGAAATGACAGATGCATGCATTGGCAACTCATGGATGCCACATGCATGCATCATCAATCATTGATGTGTGAAAGTCAAGTCAATCAAGCTTTGTTGTTTGCATTCAAGCCGGCTACAAATGCTGCAGTAGCTTCAGCTGTTGCAGCAAACGGATCTGCTGCAGGTGCAGGCTGAACTGCAGGCTGCTCAACTGTTTGAGCAGGCTGAGCTGCCGGTGCAGGCTGTGGCGCAAATGGATTGATTGCAGGCTGTGCAGGTTGAGCTGCTTGGCCAGTCTGAGCACCTTGAGCAATTGAAAGTTCAGGCCAAATGTCTGTCACATCTTCATAACGTGACAAAATCTGTTTCACTTTGCGCTTGACATCGTCAGTAGCTTCTTTGTAGCCGTACTCCTTGTCAACATCAGGTTGTTCATTCAACAATGCAACAATCTTTTGTTGAACTTCCTGTGCATAAGCCGGGTCACTGTCATATTTGTTGATGTCTGCTACTGCGCCATCAATCATCAAAGATGACGGATTTGGTGCAATCGTGCAAACTTCATAGTCACGCATCATCTGACCATTGACGTCTTTCAACGTGATTTTGAGCAGGATGTCATGACCTTTGACAGGATGGAACACATCCATGGGCACTTGACCCATCTTGATGTCTTCAGCAGTTGGGTTCATTGCAGACTGAATGCGTTTGTAAATTGCTGCAGGCAGTTTGTAAGGCAAAATCTTGCCATTGTTTTCCGGATGAACCTGGTCATTTTTGATTTGCACCATGCAAATGTAGTTACTTTGCATGCTGAAATTGTTGACAGCGATTTGTTCCTGCTGAGCATCTCCAGAACGTTTCAATCTCCAGAACAAATCTGAAACAGGACACCAGCCAATGGGCTTCATCAAGTCTTCAGGATTTGCCGGATGCATGTTGGGAGAACTTGGCGTGTTGTAACGGAAACCTGACTGACCATCGCCAAACCAATAGTAACGTATGATTGCTACAGGAATTGATGGCTGATGGATGTTCGGCAGAATACGGATAACTGCTCGATAAATCTTGTCAGCTGCTTTGTCAGGTTTTGGGTCAAAGAATTCTGTTCTCTGTCCCCAATCAGGTTTTGCGAAACTTGCAAAGTTTTCAGGCTTTACATCAAAAATTGACAGTGGCTGGCTTCCACTTGTTGCTGCAGTAGCAGCGCCAGAATTCACATCAGACATGTTTTAAAAATGTTTGAAATTGTTAGTGAAACTTGTTAATTAGTAAAAATGTTGAACATCACAGAAATCTTCAGATTTTGTCTTCAGATTTGCTTAATTATTTGTTTGTTAATAAGATATATAGCAATAATAATACGTCTATTACAGAGTTGCAATGTTGTCTCTGAACCATTGTTGAAACACATAGCCATGTGCACGAGTCTTCAACAAAAGTTTAGCAGTTTCTCTGCAATCAAAGCTTTTGAAGACAAGACATTGTTGACTTTCAAGTTCTTGTGCATCTTTAGCAAGCACAAGTTCTGAAGTGACATCTATGTAAAACTCTCGTGTTGTGCCAGTTGACCAATCAACAACTTTGTTAAATGCATGGTCAATGCCAATGCCATACATGTCAAGTTGGCCTTCAACATATTCAACTCGCAGGTTGTGGTATGTGTTGTATGCATGTGAACAAACTTGCCAAGCATTTGAATAACATTCGTGCTTTCTAAAATCTGCGTCAAGCAACCATGCAACAAAGTGTGGATAAGAGTCTGCAAGGCATTGAATGCTTGTCACATTAACAAGTTGTGCATTGTTTGCAATCCAAGCATAATATTGATGTTGCTTGTCACAAAGATTTGATATGCTTGCAAGCATTTCAAATTGAGTGAGCAATGTTGGTGTTTGTTGTGCCATGTTGAAGTTGTTTTGTTTGATGATATGGTTCAACAAGCAAGCAACTTTTTGCACTCAATCACCACAATCTTGGCTCAGTATTTGCAAGCATTTTTGATGTTGCTAATGCATAAGCGTCAACGAAGTCATCAAGCTTGCCCAAAAATGTGATTTGCACAAACTTATCAAGTGCCGTCTCAATCATCTTGAGTTTGTTTGCACTTCCATCTCCTGTGAACTCTTTTTTGATTGACTTTGGTGACAACACATCAAAACTGATTGGTGTTCCAAGAGGCCATCTGTGATACACATGGTCTTGAATGACAGCTCTAAACATCACAAGTTCCACCAAGCTGTTTGAGTTGTGCTGCATGTACCCATATGCTGCACCTTCAACTGCAATTTGCACTCTTTGAGGATAGTTTGGGTAGATGTGCTCCATGAACAATGAAATCGCATCATTGACTTTGTTTGCTAATGTTCGCATTGTCATGAGTTTTGAGTACTCTCTTGCTGAGCTTGAAGCATGCGAATAGATTTTGTTGTACTGCACATAGTTGAGGTCTGGACAGCTGTCATCTTCAGGTGGCAAACTTGGCTGGAACAAAAAGCCTGCTACTTTGTTGCCATATACAAGAGCAAGACCTGTTGAGTCTACTGAAACGTCAATGCCAATTTTGAGTGTGTCAAAGGGCTGTGCAAATTCAGGCTTGAGTTCAAGCAATTTGAGTTCATTGTCTCTACAAAGTCCATTCAAAAGTTGTTGTGTTGTCTTCATGTTGTTGCGATGTTTGATGTGTTGTTGATGTTGTGGTGTCAGTCTTTTGGTTTTGCTTGTACTGCAGTTTCTTTTGCAATGTCAAAGTCTTTGCCTTCTTGCTTCAGCAGTTCAGCATATGTTGGCTCATCCACATATTTTTCAGAGTCATAAAGAGCCTTTGCTTCAGGTGACATTTCAAACATTGGTCGCAAATCATCGTCATCTTCTTCATTTGACTGCTTCATTTGTTCGAATGTGTCAACGTGTTTTTCAGCTGCTTTTATGAGGTCTGTGATTGTTCTTGTTACAATGATGTTTGTTGCAGTTTCAGAGCCACTTGCAGCAGGGCCATCTGGCAAAGCTTGTTGAGCAACAACACCATTTTGTTCTTGTGTTGCAAGCATGTTTGAGTTGAATGATGCAATGACATGTGGAAGTTGTCGACAATATGCAATGTATGATTGCAACAATCTCATTGCATTGTTCTGCAAGCCAATCATTGCAGCAAAGCTACCCATATCACCGCCTTCAGCATCAATCTTGTCAAAGATGCTGTCAATTGCATGCATTGCATAAAAGACTTGTTTGCACAACAAATTGATGTTGAGCTTTTCCATGTCAATCATGCTGTCTACAAGAGGTGATTGCACATCAGCTGATATGCAAAGCTTTTTGACTTCATCTACATATTTTGTAGCTTTTGCAATTGCATCTTTGTATTTGTCTCTATCAAATTGTTTGTACACAGACAATGCATCTTTGACTTCATCATTGTCCATGATGTCAAAAATCTGTGAAACAGAACTGTTTGATATACGTGTTATGTCATCCATGTGAGTTGTATCCATGTTGTGTCATGTTGTGTTGTTGCTTCATCGAACAAGCATTGTCAAACCAATTTCCATTTCACCAATGCCTGGATATGCAGCTTGTTTTATTGTAATTGATGTTTTTGAGTCTGCTCCAGTGTAGTTTGCAATAAATGCAGACACTGTTGTTTGTCTTTCTTGGTCTGTCAAATTGTCAGGCACTTTGACATACAAGTTGCCTGACTCTTCAACATATTCAAATGGTGATGACAAAGTGTGCAAATTGGGCGCAGTGTGCTCATCAAACTTGTTGACAGTGCCTGAAGTGTATGACTCTGTTCGAACTCTTGATGCAGTTTTGACAAGCAAAGACCTGCCACCATAACAAGCAATTGTAGTAGGGTCTGCAGTCAATCCAATGACATATTGTGTGTATGTGATTGTCTTGACATTTGCTTGCTGAAAGATTTGTACTCTCTTTGTTGCAGTGATGCCATTCCATTCAAGCTCAGCAACAACATCAACAACAGGCAAAGTATCTTTTGGAGTGTCAGCCAATGATGGCACATTGAGTGTTGCAGGACTGACACTTGTGATTGACACTTTGTTGTTTGTGACTTGCTCATTTGTTCCTGACGTCCATTGTCTCATTTGAGTCAAACCAGCAGTTGACAAATATGATGTTGTCGCAGATGTTGTGTCACCACTTGCAGGCACTTGTTTTGTTGTTGCAATGTTGCCTTCAATGACGCCATATGTACAGCTGTTGCCCTTGACAATGATGTTAGACACTGAAGCAGTCTTGTCTTCAAAAGTGACATTCAATGCAACTTCAACATCATTTGATGCAACATTTGTCTGATTTGCTGCAACAACATAGTTGTTTTGCATGCTCAAATATGCTGGCACACTTTGCATTGCAAACTCAAACTGTGCGATTGTCGATACATCTGATGTCGACTCTTTGCCACTTGCATATGCATAAAGAGCTTCAACAACAATTGCAGCAGTACTGCCTGATGCAGGCAATTCATTTGTCAAACTTGTTGCAGTGATAGACTTTAGAGTTCTTTCATTTGCAGCTTGAACAATCTCAATTGCTGGAGACTCAATGTTTTCACATGTTGCTTTTACTTGAATTGACCGAGCGTCAACATGAGAGTCACCAATTGAAGAAGCAGTCACTTTGACTTGATTGTTTGACATGTCAATTCCAAAGCCTGCGCTTGAGCCAACAAATTGCAACACAAAGTCTGTAAAAATGTCTTCTGTTGTTTCGGACTCTGACTCCCAAGTGAAATGTTTGATGCCCTTGATTGTAATTGCACCACCACTTGCAGGAATGACATTGTTGCCATCTGCAGGCACAATTGCAAAACTGTCAAAGTTTGGAAAGTTTGCTGCTTGATAAATGTCAACTTTGGCTGTGCCTTTGACACCATGACAGACAAATGAATACGACAGTTCACCAACTTTTGCACGTTCTTTTTGAGTTGTGCCAAGTGACTCAACAGTCACAGGAGTTCCCCATGTAGGTTCTATGTCAGATTTGACGCCAGTGTACAACTCTTTGTCAGTTGAACTCCAATTTGCATGTTGTTTAAACAAACCTGTTTGTGTGCCCGTTGCAATTGAACCGCCTTTTGCAGGAATGTCAACAACAGTCAATGGATGTTCAAGTTCAGGAGCATCCCAACTTTCAATCTTGTTTTCAGCTTGCCAAATTTCTGTGTCAAGTGTTGAAATTTTGCCATTAAGCTGTACTTCAATTTTTGATGTTGTTATAACTTGTCTTGGTGTTGCAACAATGCCAAGACTTGCAGCAGTCACTTCACCAGTTGTTGCATCAATGTTTGTACCAGACCACTTGACAAGTGCACCTGTTGTCAGTTCAATCACAGTGCCTGATGTGTATGTTGCCGTTTGATTGTACAGCAATGTTGGCAAGAACTTGCCACCTTTTGCAGGCACTTCAGGATAAGTGACATGAACATCAATGTCTGTGAATGACACTTGATTGACGCCTTGTACAATGTTGCTTGTGACATCAATTTGTTTGCTTGCTTGTGGTTTGTCAAATGATGCAAATTCACCTTGACCAACTATTGTAGCAGTTCTTGTCACAACAACTTTGTTTGGTCGTCTGTTGCCAAGTGTTGTGCCCATGTTGTCAACAAGTATAACACCTTCTTCTGTCACACTGTTAAAGCCATTGCCAACAGTCAATTCATAGTTGTCTGTCACCTCTATTGTTGCAACATTGGTGTCAGGCTTTGCTGTTGTGACAGATTTGCTTCGATATGTAAAAGTGCAATTGAATGTGATGTCATGCGGCTTTGCAGACTGAGTTTCATTTGGCTGTATGGTTGGCCAGCCAATGTCAAGTTTGTCAATTACAAAGCTTTCAATGTAATTGCTTTCTTGATAAAGTTGTTGAGTTGGTACAAAACTTAACTCTGAGCCATCAAGACCTCTTGCATCAAGTCTCAATGATGCTGCATGTTGTTGCAAATATGCTGTACCAAGACTGTTTGCTGTTATAACACCTGTTTTTGCATCAATTGAAACAAATGAACCATGTGTGTCAGCAGCCAGCACAAAGTTGACAATCTCAATGTCTGACTCTACTGTTTCAAGATAGCCTGATGACCAAAGTCGCCCTTGTGCAAGTTCAACAGTCGGCTTGACAGATTGACCACCACCAGCAGGAATGATTTGCGCAGAGCCATCTGCAGTCAAATATGCGAACTTTTTGCAAACAACTTCATTGTAACTTTCAATTTGATTGAGTGCTTGATAGACATCAACAGTTTTGTTGGCATTTTTGTTGTTCAAAGTCAAATAGACTGTCAATTGTCCAACAACAGATCTTGGCTTTGCAATTGCTTCCAAAGAGTTAGCAGTTACTGCATCACTATATGACAATTGAGCACCTGTAGTTATCTCACCACCACTGTCTTTGACACCATTCCAAGTCCAGATTTGTGTGTATGTCAACAATGAAGCTGCAGCAACTGAGCCGCCACTTGCAGGAATATCATCAACAATGAATCGACCAATTGTTGGTGTTGCATACATTTTAACTCCTGCATGTTGCTTGACAACAACGCCAAACACAGTTGACTGACCATTCATTGTGACTTTGCACAACACTGGCTCTGATGAACGTTCTTCTTCAGATGTGTTGTTTGTGGCAGCCACATAGCCATTTCGAGTGTTCAATGAAAAGTTTGGCGTTGCCTGCATTGACCATGCAATTGTTGCACCTTTGTTGATGATTGAACCACTGTCTTTGACGCCATTCCAAGTCCATACTTGTTGATAAGCAACTGATGGAACAGATGTGCCGCCACCTGCAGGCATTGTAGAGTACACAACATTGACTGCAGGCACTTCATAGACCATTTTGCCTGCTTCTTGTGCAACATCAATTGTTGCGTCAACAAAGCCTGTTTGTGAAAATGTCAATATTGTTGACCGACCATCAAATGATGTGTTGTTGCCAACAACAAGTTCATGTGTGTTGATGACAAACACTTTTGAGTTTGATGATGTCACATAGAAGTCTGTCAACGGCTCATCAGCACCAATTTTGATGCCATCAAGATATGTGTCATAAGAGCATTCACAAACAACACTTTCACCAGCAGCAGACAGCAATGTTTTGACCTTTGGCACAAGTTGATATGTGAATGACCCTTGAAGTTGAGTTGCTTTTGATGCACTCTTGGATGTTGAAGTGCTGCCTTGAACAAACAACTCAATTGGCAATTCGCCTGCAGTAGTGTTTCTTTGCAACTTCAAAATGCCTGTAAATGAGTACAAACCTGTTGCACCAGGGTCATCTACAATTGGTTGTCCTTGTTCATAAGGCTTGCCATTGATTGCAAGCTGTTCAACACCAATTGCATTTATGAATGTGAACTTGAGCCATGGCGAATTTGACGTGCCCTTGAATTGCACTTCAGTTTGCAATGCATCAATGGTTGTTTGAAGCAGCTCAACAGACACTTGCTCATCTGCAATCTGGTCAACATCAATTGTTGCAGACAATTTTGATTTTGACACAACTTCAAGTTGAGTTGAACGAGCAAGTCTACCAGCCCAAAAAGTGCCTGATATGTGAACACGTGTTTTGCCATTGACGCCACTTACAGGGTCAACAAGACACCAAGATGCTTTGCTTTCTGCTGAAGCCATGAAAGTAGAAGTTTGTTTGTATATGTATCCGAATGCAATGAGGATTGCATATGTATCCGAATGCAATGAGGATTGCAATGTATCCGAATGCAATGAGGATTGCATATCCGAGCCTGCGAGGATTTCTATTGATGAATGAACATGCATAGATACGCATTGTTACAAGCAAGTCTACAAACAAAAAGCAACTACTTTCACAAGCAGTTGCTTTCATCTTAATAAAACTTAAAAGTGTAACAAAACAGAACAAAGGTCTATATCAATGGTTTTGTATTGTCAAATGTTGTTGAAGTTGTTGAAGTTGTTGCTCATTGTCTTTCATGATTTGCAAAAATGTATGAGCATTCTTGTCATAAATTGTTTGCAAAGCTTTGATTGCATCTTGGATGCATGTGAATACCAAGTCTGCACTCAAATCCCATAGATAATTTTGTGCATAATAGTGTCGCCAGTCTTCTATGAATTGCTTGTCATTTGTTGTGCAATCTGAATACAAGTAAATGTGCTCAGCTTTGTTGCTGTCAATTGCAATGAAACGATATGTGTGATTTGCAACAAAGGCATCAACCCATGGTTTGTCCGCAATGATTTCAGTCAATGCACAATGATACCAAAATCGATTGCAGACATCCCATGCAGCTGATATTTGCCCTTTGAACAACGTCCACACAAATGGCTGTTCTTCTGAACTTCTTATCCAGTAAACGATGGAACCTGGCGTTAGCCATTGATAGTGAACATTGTCGGCCATTGTGTCATTTAATTGTCTTCATAAATTTTGACAGATTGCACAATGCCCTTTCGAATGCATGCTTCAATGCACTCTGCAGGCTCAATGTCCAAAATGCTTGCAACATCAACAAGTTTTGCAATGTCAATTTTTGCAGTCAACTTGACTGTTGTTGCAATGTGTGCATCATCAGATGACTTTGCAAGCAATTTGTCAATTAATGCATCTACAAGAGGTGACGTTGATGAGTTTGTTGTTGTAGTTTCAAACCTTTGTTGTGTTTGAGGTTGAGTAGTTGCAACAATGTTTGAAGGCTTGTCATCAGTCTTTTGCTGCTCAACAACTGGTTGTACTGCAGGCTTTGTTGGCATCAATGTTTCTGTAAATGTTTTGCCATCTGCCCCAATTGTTGTTGTCGATATTGGCTGCACTGGCTGCATGAACACATCATCCATCGGTCTTGGCCAGCTTTCAACATCTGACAATTCAAGTTGAACATTTTTATCAGACCATGCTTTGTTGGCATCTCTGTCAATTGCAACAATTGTATGCACAACTGTTGTCGCAGGCCCATGAGAACTTTCTTGAGTCTCAATTACTCGTATTGGCTTGATGTTTGTTCTTGACATATATGATAGTTAAATGAATTGTTTGTTGTATTATACAATATGCAGCATACATTTGCAATGCATGCTGATATTACATGCAATTCAATTTTACAATCTGCAACACAAAACAAAAGCCTGCATTCTCATGCAAGCTTTTGTCAAGAAAAGAACTGTAGTAGCAGATGTTAAACGAACGAGTTTACATTATAGTGAGAAATGGCTTTCAAATCATCTTTGTAGTTTTCTGTTGCGTTGCCTTGCGTCATTTGCAGACACATAGAAGTCAATGTCTGTTGGAACATTCGGATTTGCAACAACCCAGAAGTCAACGCCGTCATATTTGGGGTCATAAACATTTTGTCTGTTGATTGCAATGTCTGTGTACAAGTATTGCATCGTAACTTTTGGCGATGTTGTCCAGACATGTTGCATTCCAACAAATGCGGTTTTTGCAAAAGTTTGCTTGATGACAATGCGAGTTGGCATCTTTTTGTCTTTCAACCAATATTGTGCTTTGGCATCAAACACAACAAAGTTGCTGACAAATCTTTGACTTTGAGGCAACATCTCATCATATGATGGGATTGCACCACGTTGAACGCATTCAACAAGACAGATTGACTTTGTTGCATTGTTGTCCGCTTCATCCATGTCATGATATTCAAGCTCTTCAATTGTTGACTGGTTTTCCCAAATTGCATATGAAGTTTTGCAAGTCAACTTTGCAAAGCCTGCTGAATTGCTTGAAGTTGCTCCGCCAATCAAAATTGACTCAACATTTGCAAGCAAATCAAGAGTGTCAGGCACAGGTGGATGCATCAATGGGAAGTTGATGACAGTGTAAACAGACACTTCACTGTCACCAATCTCAAGTACTTGTGGTTTGTTGTCAACAATTGCAGTGCCTTCAAATTCTGAGAATGCTGGAATTTTGTGTTGATGTTTGATGTGTGCAATGTGATTGTTGTTTTCAGACTCAAGCAACACATATTCAGGCGCAAGTGGCAAACTGTACTCTGTGTACATGCTTGCTTCATTTGAACCTGCAAGAGTGTTTGCTTTGCTTGGTGCAGTTGTAGGCGCACCTGAGCCATCTGTGATGACAAGTTTGCTTGCTATCATCTTTGCAATAGTAAGTTCACCGTCATCTGACATCAAAATGCCATTTGCAAGTCTTTTTGGCAATTCAATGACAGTGTTTTCACCAAATTTAACCAGGGGCACAATAACAAGTTGTCCAGTCGATTCTGAACGTCTTGCAGCAAACACAATTGCATCTTCAATTGTTGGGCTGTGACCTGTCTCTTGTGTAAAAATTTTGACGCCAAACTTCTTTGTCAACAAATGTGACATGTCGTCAAGCTCACGAGCAAGAAACAGTTCATTCACATATTCATCAAACCATCTATGGTCATCTGTCAGCCATCTGCTGTATCTTGGTCTAACTGTCAAGCCGTAGACAGGTTTTGACGTTGTCTGATTGATGTTGTTTGTTTTAATGTTTGCAATTGTTGCAAAGTTTCGCAATGAATACAAGTCACTATCTTCATTGTTTCTGTTGCCAAGCATCAAACCATTGTAGTCATTGTTTTGAAAGATGACTGCTCCAGGAATGTTTGCACCATTTGGTATGTACCCAATGTTCTTGTGTGACGGCGGATTTGCATCATCATATTCAGGCAATGTTGCTTGCACAATATCGTACCAATCTTTTGGAGACCCAAAGACATAAATTGGCCATCTACCTTTGACATGAGTGTCATCAGTAGTCAAAGCATTGATTGCATATGTTGCCGAAGTGTTTGTGTTGCCACTGATGCCAGCAATTTTAATTGACATGCCGCCAACTGTGTCTGTTGCAGCCAAGTTTGACTGTTCTGCTCCAGGTGATGACAAGTCATCTTTGACAATGTTGAAGCCAACATCATAAATTTTCATTGTGCCGAACTCTTTTCCATTCAACATGTTGTTGACGAGTTCTTCAATGATTGTTTTGAGTGTTGTGTCGTCAGATGTCAAAATTTGCATGCCTGCAGGTTCCCAGCGTTGCTCAACTGTTTCATTGTCATCATTGACAACATCTACAAGTATGCAAACATTTCCATCAGGCAATATGCACCAGTCATTTGCAATTAGAATGTCAGCTCTTAATGCAAGTTTCAGACCTTCATAATTTGTAGACATTGTGTTGTTCAATGCTGACAAATCAAATTTGTTTGTGTCAAGATTGTAATCTTTGTCAAGATATTGATTGAGTCTGTCAACATCTGCATAGTAAAGTCTGTTGCCTCTCAAGCCTGACATTCCAGGGTCGCCATCGTCGCCTGTGTTGCCTTTCTTGCCTCTAAACAACGGACTGTTGACAATGCGTGAAAAGTTGAAGTTAAGAGCTTCAATCAACTCAGCATATGTGCCGACTTTTAACTCTTTGAATACTATAGGGTGCACATTGGGTTGTTCCATGATGTGGTGTATATTGTAAAACGCTTTTTAAAATGCTTTTTATATGTACTCTTTTTGCTATGACATCAATCGCACTACTCATGCATGTCATGCAAATTCAAACGTTGCTTTCAAATCTCCGACAGCTGCATCAAATGTCACAATCAGATATCTTGCATTTGTTGAGTCAATTGTTAGAGGCTTGACATCCATGCCGGTTGCATCTTCATATTTTACAGACATGTTAGACCATCTGTCAAGCAAGAATTCTGCGTATTTGACTACAGTTGCATTCTGAGCCATGTTGAGACATGCTACAATCACTGTCAGCAAATCAATTTGATTTGTCTGCATTCCAGCATTTGGAATGTCAATTGTGACTGTCTTTTTTGTAGCTGAGATGCCCCTCATTGCAATCAAGGGCACTTCTACATATTTGTCAATCCATGTTGTTGGTGAATAGTTCACGTCAAGATAAATTGTAGACCTGTTTGTTGAGACAATGTCAATGTGTTGAGTTGTCCAAATATCAGCAGATTGCAACAAAGCATATTGCTTCATTGTTCTACCAGTCACAACAATCACATTTTGCATGTCTTTTAATGTAGCAAACTTTGTAATGTTGACAAGTTCAGGCATCACAAACTGTCCATATCTTGTCAATGGCGCAGACAACTTGATTTCAGGTGAGTCATAGTTTGCTTGAACAGTTTGATTGACAACTGTTTTTGCAAGAGGTTGAATTTCTTGTAGTTGAGCAATTTTGTTGAATTGCACAAAATATGCAAGTTGTGCAAATCTGTTTGTAGATGCATATGTTGTTGCAGGCAAATGGAAATTGCCCTGTTTTGCATACGTAATCAAGTTGTTTGCTTTTGGTCTTGAGCCATCAAAGATGTCTTGACGTTCTTCAGGGTCAACAACATTGTACAAGTCTTCAAGCAAATTGAACAAATCATGTTCACCACCTTCTTGAAGAGGCTCAGCATCATATGTAGCATTTCTAAACCACAAAGTGTCATATGACACATCAACAATGTCAATCAATTTGACAACAACGTCATAAGAACCTTGTTGAGTTTGAATTGTTGACCGAATTTCGATTGTGTCGCCAACTTTTATGACATCACCAAGTTGAAAGTCAGTTGTTTGCAAAATGACTGATGCTGCAAATGCAGGCAATCCTTGATATGATGTAGCAATTGCAGATGTCACAACTGCGCCTGCAAGGTTCCATTGCTTTCTTGTGACATCACCGATTGCTATCAAACAGTCAAGAATGACATTGTCAAGCTCTTCAACAACAAAAACATTTGCACTTGAGTATAGCAATGATTTGTCGACATAGATGAAGTTCTTGCCAAGAAAGCCGTCCAAGTTTGTACAAGCCCTATCAACAATCTTGTATGGCAAGCAAATTACCAAGAACTTAAATTTGTGATTGACAATGAGGTTTGGCTTGACTGAGAAAATGCTTTGACCATCAATGTGAACAACTGCAAATCTGTAGCCAATGTAGTTTGATGACAACACGTAGTCAACACCTTTGAAAGTTGTCCAAGCAAATGATGAGCCAGGCTTCTCATAACATGTTGACCAGCATTCAACAACTTGTGACACCTCATTGTCTGCATCAAATTTGTGCATCAAAAACTTGTTGAAAGCATCTTCATCTGTGTTTTCAAAATCTGCAATGGTGACTTTTGAAGTCACATAAGATTTTGCAATCAAGCTTCTATCAGGTTCAGACAACTGTGCAATGTATGGTGGCATGTCAAAGCCTTCAATGAACCATGAATATGTGAATGCATCAATGCTATATGATGCAAGCAATTCATATGGAGCAAGACCTGTGCAATTGTACGCAATCGAGTCATTTGCACGCCATGGTTTGTTGAGTGCATCAAGTCCATGCATTGAAACAAAATGATGTTGTCGAATGTTTGGCTTGTTGTTGACGACTTCAACTGTCAAATCTTTGCACTTGTCATATTCAGAATCGCTGAACTCAAGCACAGTGTTCTCAGAACCCAAAGACTCGATTGCATGTGGAGTGTCATTTGTTTTGACTGCGTCAACATATTGTTGAAGCACCTTTGCATATGTTGCATTTGGCGCCAATTTGCTAATCCAGTCATACCATGCATCAACATTGAACTCTGTGTTTCTCATGTACTTGTCTTCAGACCAATACCAGCCAGACAAATCATGATAGTCATAAAGTTTGCACAAATTTGAAGTTGCATTTCGAATTGCAAGCATGTCAAATGCAATTGAGTCAACCAAGTCTGGCACAACTGCATCAACAAGAACAATGATTGTGTCAGTCAATCCTGGCACACCTGTAACTTGCTGAACAGTTGTTGTTGCAAGTATCTTTGTTTTGATTGTTGTCGTCTCATTTATGTAGAGCAACAAATAGTTTGCTTGTTTGATGTATGCAATCAAACTCTTTGACAACAACAATGAGTTGTTCTTTGTGATTGCAGTTTCAAAATCTATGACAGGCTCCCAGCTTGTGTTGTCAATTGAAATGCTGTATGGTGACACATTGACCTGCAACTCAATGTTGTTTGAGCCACAGTTTGATGTGATGTTGAGTTCATTGTATGACTTTTGTTCAATCTCATATGCATATGAAGCAGACATTGCTGCATTGTTGAATGCTTTTATGAATGCATCAATTGTGGATTGCAAATCAGTCTTTGCTTGAAACCAGTTGTTGCGATCAACCAAGCCATCAACTCTATGCACACAATAGACTTTGAGGTCTTCTTTGCCATTGACAAGAATTGTGAATGACTCACCTGCAATCATTTTACCTGTGAACTGAAAATTCAAGACTCGAGGCTGTGTGTAGATGTTGGGTCTAAGTCCTTCATTTGCATTGAAAGATGCAATGACAGTTTCTTCATAAATTCTTGCATAGTCAATTGCAGCAGGCATTTTTGCAACAGTGTTGCCAACTGTAGCAGTTTTGTTGTCAACAGCATCTGTGTATTCAACAAGATTGATAGTTTGATTGAGCCAATCATAATATTGCAAGTCAACCAAACTGTCAGAAATCTTCAAATCTTGCGTTGACTCATAGTCTGCATAGAGGCCAATGAACCGATGAATACCAGGGTCATTGCATTCAAAGTCAAAACACAAGTTGACAAGCTGTGAGCATGCAATGTTGTTTCTACGCCATTGGTCAACAATCCACTTGTCAAAGTCAAATGGTGACAACTCAGGGCCATCTCCAAGTCGACCGCTGTCAACTTCTACTTGCTTGCCTGTATTGATGTCATAACCCCAATGTTTGTGAGTTTGCTCTGTGTTGTGACAAATCCAGCAAGGCGCAAATGATGAATCTTTGACATGCTGTTCAAGTTCAGACAGTTTTGACAAATTCCATTTGCACAACAATGTTGAACGCTGCAGCAATGTTTTCAAATCTCCTTCTATATCAGGACATTGAAACACCATGAACCATTTGGGCAATTGCTTGCCGACAACCCAAAGAGGTGCAAACCAACGAAACTGATTTGGCGACTTTTTGTGTCTGCATCCAAACACATATTGCCAGTCATATTGCGATTGCAAACTTCTTATCGGCTTTTGTGTCTCAATGTTGGAGTTTTGCACAGCAAAAATGTCTTCTGCAGACATGCAAAGTCTTGCCCAAGTTTTGACAGCATTGTCTGCAAATGAGCCACCAATGCTGTCAAACTCAATCTCATTTGCATTGTTTGCAAATGAACCTGTCAATCTTGAAAACTTGACTTTGTAGTTTGTGTCAACAATCATTTGAATGTTGCCTGACATTGCAACATTTGTTCGAACAAGAGGTTTGCTTTGATTGTTCATGTTGTGTGAATGTGAAAGAAGTTGTGTTTGTTTGACATCAGCCATGCACTTTGATGCCTTGACCATCAAGCATGTCAAGAATTTCTACAAGGATTGCCATGATTGGGTTGTCACTGTCATTGCGCCAATCCTCAAACTTGTCTGCACCCAAGACATTTGGTCTGTCATTGATGAGTCGCATGCCACCTGCAAAGTTTGAGTTGTTTGCTGATGCAAATGCAGGCTGCATTGCAAAACTTGATGGCATGCCTGATGATGGCTCACGTTCATCAAGAGCTTCAAGAACTGACTTCAACTTGTCAAACAATTCTTGCATTGCAGGTGTCAAGTTTTGCTTGATGACATTTGCAAGTGCATTGATGCCATCAACAATTGATTTTGACTGGAACGATTTGATTTGCAAATCAAGTTTTGTAAGCTTCTCAACATTCAAAGTTTGCAAAGTTTCTCTGATTGCAGTCAAACCTTTGTCTGTTCGTTCAAGCAACTTAACAGAACTTTCAAGATTGTCAGCATCAAATGATTTGAAAAGACTCTTGACTGCATTTGATTTTGCATAGATTGAACGCGTGTCAAAGTTTGCAACACCTGTGACAAATGAGCCAAGACTTGCAACCATTGATGTCAATGTTGGGTTGAACTTGTCATCAACATATGCTTTGTCAATTCCATGTTTGTTGAATGCTTCAATCATTGCAACCATTGGATTGAAGACATTGCCAATGTTTGAAAGTTGCTTGATGCCTTTTTCAATGTCTGATTTCAAGAACCATTTGTTGTCTTCTTTGCCAATTTCACGAAGTGGTTTGACAAGTTCTTCAATCATGGCACCAATGCTTGAACCAATCTTAGGCAATTGCTCTTTCATGTCAATGGTGCCAACAATTACAAGTTTGCCATCTCTTGCTTCATATCGAGGAAAGACGAGTGTAGCAATGCTTGCCAAGCCTTGCGCAAAGTTTGAGAACAAGTTGCCAAGACCTTGCAATGCATCAATGCCTTTTTCAACTGCTGAGTTTTTCAAGAAGCCAGCATCTGCGCCAACTTTTGCAAGAGGCTCTATCAAACTGTCGATGAGCATGCCAATGCTTGTTCCAATTCTTGGCAGAGCATCTTCAATGTCAATGGTGCCAACAATGACAAGTTCACCATTTCTTGCTTCATATTTTGGGAATGACAAGACAGCCATGCTTGCAATGCCTGATGCAAGAGTTGAAAGCATGTTGCCAAGACCTTTCAATGCATCAATGCCTTTCTTTGCATCATCAAGTTTGTCTCGATTTGCAGACATTGAGTCAACAACAATGTTGATGAAACTTGTCAATGATTGTCCAATCGAGTCAATCTCAGGCTGAGTCAACTTGGTGTCAGCAATCGCCTTTATTGTTTTTGCAAACAAGTACATTGAGCCGCCAACTGCTGCAAGTGCAGCTGCGCCTGTAAGCGTGAATGCGACTGTAAATGGATTGCCTGTAACTGTTGCAAGTGTTGCAGCGCCAGTCATGTAGCCAAGTACTGCAGGTATGGTGCCATCAGGCACTGCGCCAATCATTTGAGCAGATTTGCCAAAGACCCAAGATGCTGCAGCAACTGCTGCAAGTGCGCCTGCACCCATCAAAGCAGCAGGACCAACTGTACCAAGAAGTGCGACAATGCCAGCCATGCCACCCATTGCAAGCAAAGCAACACCAACAGTTGCAGCATCAATGTTGTTGTACACAAGCAATGCAAAACCAAGTACAGCGACAGTTGCAGCACCAACAAGCAGTGCCATTCCTGCAGCAGTCATTTGAGCAGGATTGCCGCCAAATCTTGACATCAAACCAAGAACCGTTGCAAGCACACCAAAGCCAATGCCAGCTTTCACCATGCTTTCTTCATCAATAAGTTTCCATGGCAACAAAGCAATTGCAAGTGCGCCAACTGCTGCAGCAGCCCAAAGCAAACCCTTGCCAGCATCAGATGCATCACCTTTGATGAGTGTCAACAAGCCAACAACTACTGTCATTGTGCCAAGACCTGCAAGTGCTTTGCCAGCAGAATCTGTGTCAACATAATTCCAAAGATGCAATGCAAGTGCAAGCACGCCAATTGATGTTGCAACAGCAAGCATGCCAATGCCTGCATCTTTTGCATTTGCTTGTGCGCCTTTGCCAATCAACCAAAGCATTCCAGCCATTGCAAGACCAGCAGCCATTGGAGCAACTGCATATTCATATGATGGCACAACTTCATGCCAAGCCCAAATTGACAGTCCAAGCAAAGCAATTGAAGCCGTGATGACAAGCATTCCTTGAGATGCGCCTGGAGACACAGAAGCGCCAAGTGTGCCACTTGGGCCTGCAATCAAATTGATGAGTCGCATTGCGCCAGCAAATGCAACCATGGTGCTCAAGACCATGACAGTTGCACCAATGTTTTCAGCAAGCACTTGACCGCCAACAACAACTGCAAGTGTAAACAATGCAATTGAGCCAGACAAAGCAAGCATTGACGACGAAGCTTTTTGCATTGCGTCTGTGTCAAGTTTTGTCAAAGCCCAAAAGAATGCAAGCATTGTTGCACTTCCAAGTGCAAACATTCCAAGAGTGTCCAAAGACACTACTGTGCCAAACACTGCAATTGCAAGACCAAGTGAAGCGATTGCAGCAGCACCAAGCAACAATGCTTGTGATGATGTCAACAATGAGTCTGCAAAACTGTTGAATGTGTCAGCAAGCACAACAAAATTGTCGAGCTTGTCTTTGTGTTGAGTTAGTTTTGCTGCATTTGCCAGTACACTGTCAACGATTGTTGTCAAAACTTTGTCAAACAATGGCGCTGCTTTGTCAAGTGCTTTGACAATGTCATCAAACATTGACAATGCTCGATAGACATTACGTGATTGAGAGCCAGTCAATTTGCTGAGTTGCTCAATGACTTCTTTGAATGCAATTGCAGATGCACCATATTTGACAATGTCTGGTGTTTTTGTAGAAGCAAACTCGTCAAGTGCGGATGACTGTGATGTAGTTGCTGATGCAATTGAAGAAGCAGTTGATGAAGCATCATTGTGTTTGAGTAGTTCAACAATGTTTGCAACAGCATCAAGCATCAAATCTTGATATGCAATTGTGTTGTCTGAGTCTGCTTCAACTTTTGCAACAATGGATTTTGTAGGTGAAGTCAATGTTGCAGATGACTCTGAAGATGTTGTTGCTTTCGACTCTTCAATGATAGCAGACAATGCAGCAAACATGTTTGTTTCTTTGCTTGCACTGTCTTTAGATTGCCAACTTTGCCAAATGATTGAGCCAACTGCACTTGCAAGTGCAGCAACATATGCTTCATTTGTCAATGCTTGCTTCAAAGACTCAGTTGCATCAACTGTCTTGTCTTCTACAGAGTCTTCAAATGCTTCATAGTTTGTTGGCTTTGAGCCGGTAGCGTCATATACAGAGTCAGACATGTTCAATTGTTGTTGAATGTGTTGTGTCAATGCAGCCAATCAAATGCTGACGGCATCTTTGGCATTTCAAATTTTGGTTGAGCAACATTTTGCATCATGCTACGTTGTTGAACAAGCATGTTTTGTTGCATCTTTTTGAAGTCTTTGTCTGATGATGTTTTGCTGTCACCATGAGACTTTTGTTGCTCTTCAAGATATTCTTGCAAGTCATCAACAATCCATTGCCACTCATAGTATGGCATTGCATCAATTTCAGATGGTTGAATGCCAAGATGCTTGATTGCGTAGAACCTGAGCTTACAAAAGTTCCGACTCGATATTCGAAATTGGTCGAAAAATCTGTTTGACTCCGTTTGGAAATCGAAAGGGCGCTTCTCCTTCCATCTTGCAATGAGGGCAAACAAACTTGATTGTTTCAGCTGCCTTTGTTGTTGCTTTGTCAACAATGTCGAGCAACAATGGCAATGCTTTTAGAGGCTCCAATGCATTGAAGTTTTGATATGCTTGCAAAATGAGTTTGTTGTTGAGGCCTCGCCAATCAGTCATTTGCATTGATACTGCATTTGTGATTGGCAAAATGTTTCTTTGAGTGTCAGCATCAAGAGTCATCAAATATTGTGCAAATGCTTCTCCAACCCCAATTGTTGTCGGCTTCAACTTGATGTGGCCAAGAGTTCTTGTGTTGACGTCATAACCACCATTTTCTGCATCAATGTATTTGTCAAGCATTGAGTCTGCTTCAACAAAGTGAAGATTTTCTGCTGTCATTGACAACTTGAAATGATGCTTGCAAACACCACTTGTAACGTCAAGCAAAATTGGGTTTGTGATTTCAGCATTTTCAGGGAAAGTGACATCATGTATCATCATAACAAGCTTCCACTTGTCATGCTCATAAATGTCTTTGTATGAGTATGAGTTGTTGCCAGACTTTGACACACATTTGCAGCAAACTGCAATCAAGTCTGTCAAGTGACCGGCAATTGATGCTGAACTTCTAATGTCATCATCCATGTTTGACCAGTGTCTGATTTCAGCAGCTCTTGCAGCTCTGTACACAATTTGCAAATCTTGTGGATAGAGTTTGCCTTGATGTCCAAGTTGAGTCATGTCAACATCAAACCAGCCTGTCATTGACACAGCACTTTCACGAGTAGCAGTCATTCTAACGCCTGCAATTTGCTGCATGCGTTCAAATGACTCTTTTTGAGCTTCTTTTTCTGCTGCAAGTTTGTCTTCTTCAGACTGTACTTCATTGACATCAGTGTTTGCATCCAATCTATCAAGGTGTTCTTGCAATGGATTGAGATGTGACTGGTCTTCACCTACTGTACCACGTTCATTTCTTTTCATGTTGTTGTGAATTTATGTTTTGTTGAATTTGTATATGTACACTGTCGCTTATTATTGAAGCTTGCAAAATTACATTGAAGCTTGCAAAATTACATTGAAGCTTGCAAAATTACATTGAAGCTTGCAAAATTACATTGAAGCTTGCAAATGTCTGTCAACTTCAAATGCTATTGAACATCAACTTCTACTGCAAAGTTTCTATTGCGCATCAACTGTTATTGCAAATGTTGGCATCTCTATGCACAACAACTTTCACCATCATTGCACAACAACTTTCACCATCATTGCACAACAACTTTCACCATCATTGCACAAC
>ENA-UEPJ01000520-UEPJ01000520.1-human-gut-metagenome-genome-assembly--contig:-NODE-520-length-51882-cov-7.557977_pt1 | contig 51882 bp, 40 predicted proteins | sample MGYA00242890_ERZ507896 | MGnify/ENA primary metagenome ERZ507896 (study PRJEB26167, sample SAMN06115508) | human gut metagenome | host: Homo sapiens | place: China:Qinghai | collected 2015-08-20...
TTATATCAATTAAAATAATAGAATACACAAGTTGTTAGGAAATTCATAGATCAAAATATACAAGTTTATAAGAAACCACCATCATCAGCGAAAACGAACTGGACATCTCCATGCTGAAAAAGGAAATTCAGGAGATCGGCTACGAGCTGAAAGACTGGCATTCGGAGCCGTATGAGAAAAAGGGTCTGTTCTCTTTCGGCAAGTAACACTTCGCCAGTAAAATCACATCAAAAAACGGAGCAGCATTGGCAAATTCCATGCTGCTCCGTTTTTTTCTATCGGTATTCAGTACTTAGCGTGTGAACATGTTCTAAGACAGCGGGGTCAAAAGTCCCAGCTTCTCTTTCTTTTCCAGAATGAGGCGCACGCTCTGGTCAATGCGTTCCTCGGAAATTTCACCGCTCTCCACGGCGCTGCGAACTGCCTCGAATGCCTGCGTCAAATCCTCCGGCATCAGGACAATATCGATTCCTGCCTGAACGGACATGACCGCTGCCTCTCCGGCACCATAGACACCGGAGATGGTATTCATCGCCTGAGAATCCGTAATGGCGATTCCCTGAAATCCAAGCTCGCCTTTCAGAAGCTCTGTCACCGTCTGGTAGGACAGATCACCCGGCAGATCGTCTCCGATTCCGGTGACCACCTGATGGGAAACCATGACAAAGTCCACGCCTGCTTCAATTCCGCTGGAAAACGGCAAAAATTCCTCCTGACGCAGCTGGTCCAGCGTACGGTCAATGACGATCTTGGTGTCATAATGCGCATTGCCGTCTTCTGCGCCAAGTCCCGGAAAGTGTTTCAGCGTTGCCATGACACCGCTCTCCTGAAAGCCTCTGACCTCCGAGGCGACCATCTCCGCCACCACGCTGGCATCGGAACTGAAAATACGTCCGCCCAGCTCGTTCCCGCTGCACAGATTCACATCTGCCACCGGCGCAAAATCCACGTTAAAGCCCAGCGCTCCGATTTCCGTGCCAATGGTCTTTCCGATGTCGAACGCCTGCTGCGGATCGCCCTGTGCGCCGTAGACCGACATGTCCGAAAACGCTGTCGTGCCCAGCTGATCTGCCACACGTGCCACCGTTCCGCCCTCTTCGTCCACCGCCAGAAACAGCCCGATGCCGGATTCCTCGGCAAATGCCTGACAGTTGGCGAGCATTGTCCTGGTCTGTTCCTGCGTTTCCAGATTCTGGGCGAAGTAGATCAGTCCGCCCACAGGATACTGCGCCAGCGCAGCCTTAGTGGAATCGCCAGCTTCCGTCACCACGCCATAGCCCGTCAGCATCTCCGGCGTCACCATGAACATCTGGTAGATTTTTTCCTCCAGCGTCATCTTCGCCAGATACTGTGAGGCCAGACCATCACTGGTTTCTGTTGTTCCCGATGCAGCCTGCTTTGAATCCGCAGTGGTTTGGAAGTGCAGCTCCGGCGCAGAATTCTCCGTCTGCAAAGACGTTTCCGCTGCTGCGGTGGGCGTTTGCTCTGCCGTGTCCGGCTGGTCAATGTTAGAGCATCCGCACGCCATCGCCAGAAGCGAAGCGGTCAGGATGCTGATGATTTGTTTCTTGCGCATACGTTGCCTTTCTATCAGTCAAATTCGCAGACATAGCCGATTTGCTCGTGCTTATAGCAGCTCAAAACCGCATCGCTGCTATCGTTCAGACTCCATACATCATTGACATTCCACAGCAGAATATACGGTTCCAGCGATTTGTCCGCAGAGGAAAAGTCCCGTCCGGACGGCTCGTTGGCAAACCAGTGGTTCGCATCGTAGATATAGTCCATGCTGCTGCCGTCCAGCCAAGTTGCGGTGATGCGGGTTTCGTCCGCAGAGATAGAGGTCGTTCCGCCGAGCCAAACGTATTTCAATCCGGTTCCGTTCAGCGCATTGATGACCTTTGCCCAGTCCTCTTCACTGGTGATGTACGCCAGATGTCCGCCGGCAGCCTCGCACTTTTTCCTGGCATCCTCCCAGCTGCACGCCTCCGTAAAGACCTGATACCGCTTTTCCGGCGCTTCCGTGGTCGTGGTCACCGTGGTAGTCATGGTGTTCTCCGCAAAGTGCAGACCGTTCTCCTCTGTGGCGAGTGTGGTTACAATTGTCTCTGCGTCATCTCCTGCGGCAGACGGTGCATCTGCCTCCAGCACCGCCGTGGTCTGGAGTGCGCCTTCCGCATTGCCGTTTCCGGCATCGCCCTCGCCCTCGCTGTCCCGGAAAATCAGAAAACCAATGAGGATACCAGCGGCGATAATCAGCACACAGAGCACAATAATAATCAGCAGCAGGAGATTGCTCTTCTCCTGCGGTTTCTTCTCCGGCTGGGGCTGTATTGGCGGCTGCTCATAGAAGTTCTGCTCCGGTTGTACCGGCGGCTGTTCGTAAAAGTTTTGGGATGGCTGCGATTGCACCGGCGGCTGCTCGTAGAAGTTCTGCTCCGGTTGTACCGGCGGCTGCTCGTAAAAGTTTTGGGATGGCTGCGATTGCACCGGCGGCTGCTCATAGAAATTCTGCTCCGGCTCCGGCTGGCCGGGAATCTTCATGTCCTCCGATGCAAGAATCAGCCGGCATCCGCAATCATCGCAAAAGCCGTCCTCCTGGGAAAACACCCGCCCGCACTTCGGGCAAACTCTCTTCATATTGCTCAAAAGAAATTCCTCCTTTTTTTGAAAATCGATTCCTAGAACCTGTTTTTACAAGAAATATATGTGGATTTCCAAGCATAATTTTGTTGCAGACAAGGCAAAAATTTTTTACGCAGGATGCAGCAAAATTTGCCAAAAAGCATTTGTATATGCTTGTGAAGACAGGTTCTTATTGTATCAGCGAAAATGACTCCACAAACCCGCTCTCCTTTTCACAGTAGAGCACACCATCCACAATGACCGGATAGGTCACGTTTGCGGCACGCTGCTGCAATCCGGAGCCGTCTGTGTCGCAATAGTAGAGCGTGCCCTTTTCATCAGCAAAGCAGAGCATGCCGTCCACATAGTTGGTAAAGCGTGCGTATCCGCTGTGAATTTTCTGCACACCGGATCCGTCCAGATTCATCCGGTACAGATCACGGCTGGTGCGGTCGGCGGAGAAAAAGATGGTGTCCTCTGCCACACAGATGTCGGAGCTCTCTCCGCTGTAGAGCGTTTTCAGACCGCTGCCGTCCAGATTCATGGCACAGAGGGAAAGACCGTCATCAAAGTTGCAGAAGTAAATGCGGTCTGCGTAGATGTTCATGTACCACTCCTCGCAGGCTTTCAGCACTGCCAGCTGGGAGCCATCCGGCTTCATCCGGCAGATCTCGTGGGTATCGCCGTTCACCCGGCTGAAATACAGCCAGTCCTGATCATAAGTCAGTTCATAGCAGTACATGTCGTATACCACTTCGAATCCGCTGCCATCGGCGTTCATCTTGCAGATTGCATTGTTCCGGTTGGCATCCACAAAATACAGCTGGTCGCCCACGCCGTTCATGTAGTACGCAGATTCCGCCGAAATTCTCACTGCATCTTCCGCACTGTTGGAAACAACCCGGTAAATGCCGTTGGAATCGCTCCAATAGATGTACGTGCCGTCAAAATAGGCGTAACCGCCGTTGACAATATTCGAAGCGCCGTTTCCGGCCTCCCGCAGTGTCTGCGTTTCCGCATCGTCGGCAGCGCTCCTTGTCGTTACAGCAGTTGTGGTCTGCGCTGCAAACTGGAAGTGCGTCTCGGTATCCTCCGCCGTGGTTTCCAGCGCCGGCTGCGATGCCTCTGCGGTCATCACCTGCGCTGTTTCCAGTGCCTCCTGTCCGGCCGATGTCTGTTCCTTTCGCAGTCCCACGTTCCAAACAAGCAGCAGCACCAATACTGCCAGCAGTGCTGCCAACAGCAGAATCAGCAGGATAAATCCAACCTTTTTCGGGTTGCCGGAAGCCGCTTTCGAACCGCCGGCATTGGTCACAGGCGGCGCACTGTTTTTCCACGAATTTTCCCCGTTTTGCACAGGTGGTTTCGTCTGCTCCAGAGATGCGCCGCATTCCTCACAGAACACGCTGTCTGCCTCACAGATGCACCCGCAATTGGGGCATCGTTTCTTTGCATCCATAAAAACCTCCCAAATTCTCGGAGCGTGCTTCGGAAAGGAAACACGCTCCGATTGATTTGATCTCTTATGCCTTTTTAAAATGAAACAGGAACGGCGGCATTGCCGGAAGTCCGATGATGGCATCGCCCAGACCAAGACGGGAGATGTCCCAGTCCTCCACCACAAAGGAGTCCCGCACATTTTCGATGATGCCACGTGTCTGCACTGAAGACATGTAAGTATCCTTCTTGCGGTTGCGCCCGAACAGGTTCTTGATGTACTGCTTGGATTCGTAGTCGTTCACATTGAAGCAGACGCTGGTCATAAATCCGGAAAGAATGCTGATGGCACGCTCTCTGCCATATGCCTCGTACACCTGTTCCACATTCTGCACGCCGATCATAAACTTCACGCCCAGACTTCTGCCGAAGTTCACGGCATCGTCTACGTGCTGGAGATTCGGCAAAAGCCGGAACTCGTCCGTGATAAAGTAGGTGTTTCCGCTGGTCTTGTTGCGCCCCAGCGCCTCCTTGATCGCCAGATCAAAAAGAAGGCTATAGACCGGCGAGAGCATCGCACCGATTTGCAGGTCGTACTCCAGAAACACGAATCTTCCGCCCTTTTTCCGCACCAGATCCCGCATGGAGAGCGTCCCCGCCTTTTTGAAGTTGCCGATGAGGATTTCCCGCACGGTCTGCTGCAGTTCGGAGATCACGCCCTGTGTCTGGGGCGAACGGTCATCGGAAATATAACTGATCATCGCCTCCATATCCGGATGAGCTGCCAGCATTTTGCGAATGTCCGCTGCCGGCGAGGAATCCAGAAATGCACGCAGCGATGCGTTGTCCATGTTTTCGTTCCGCCGGCAGGCATCTGTCAGCACCGCTGAGAACAGATCCCGTGCCGCATTGGGGAAAAAGGGCTGCTGGGTCTTTTTTGCCTTTTCCGCAAAGAGGGACTTTGCGATCTCAATGATGGTTTCCTCCATGGAATCATCCCGCCGAATCTCCCGAAAAATATTCCAGTAGTTGGGCTTTCCGGTTTCGTCCACTGCCGTGCTGTCGTTGGAGATCACCACATCTCCGGGGCGGTAGAACTTCTGGTAGAAATCGCCCTTGGTGTCGAAGATAATTACCACATCCTGATTTGTCACGCCAGCCCGAAGCTGTCCGAGAATCTGGTCAAAGACGTTGGTTTTTCCCGTACCGATTCCGCCGAGCAGGAGCATGTGCCGGCTGAACAGTTCGTCGTCCACCTTGACATAGCAGTCCCTGCCGTTGCGGTCAATGCCGCAAAATGCACACTTGGCGTAGTTCGCCGGAGATTGCAGGGGCACTTGGTACAGCTGGTTCCCTTCAAAGACCTCCACACGCTTCATTGTCGCATTCATGTTTCTGCCCTCTTACTGTTTCCACTTGCTGACAGCGCTGTCGCCCAGCTTGTTCAAATCGGTGATAATGGAGTTCACCTCACGAATTGCCTGCTCGGTATCCTCCATCGGCAGCACCTCGGTATAGCCAACGGTTTCCCGTGCTGCGTGGAACATCCGTGTGCGGGAAATCTCCATTGCCACCTGACCGGTCTTGGACTTCACCTGGAACTTCAAATCCGGAATGAAGATAAAGACGATCAGCGTAATGAGTGCCAGCACCAACGTTACCACCATGAGGAGAATCATGATGCCACGCCAGAGTGTGTGGAAAAAGCCGTCCTCAATTTGATTCTGATACCACAGGAATTCCTCGGTATTCAGCAGATAGTTCAGGAAGAAGCATACACTGGTCACGTTGAGTCCGGCGAGCTTCAGCAGCCATTTCTTATGCAGCAGGAAAAACGGAACGGTTCCGGCAACGCCGAAGATCAGGAGCATCAGCTTCTGGAAGAAGTTGATATTCAAAGAAAAACGGTCAAAGTCCAGATTCTGGAACAGCAGCAGCATGATCAGGCTGAGCACGATACCTGCCAGAAACGGCGCAACAATCCACGCAGCGATCAGATTGAACAGGCTGAACTTGTAGCTCTTCCGCACATCCACACCGCCGATCTCGTTGATGTTGAAGTCATATTGCAGGCAGGTTCTGCCACGCAGCAGAATTCGTCCCGGCGCACGGATGAGCAGCCGCTTGTTGGTCACCTGCATCCGAGCCTCTGCACGTTTCAGAAGTGCTCTTGTCCGCAGGACAGCAAAGCGGTACTGCCGCACCGGCTCTTCGCAGTCCGTGGGCGGGACATTCTCCGGAACGATCTGCATGCCGCGTTCATAGACGCTGGTGTTGTTGGTCTTGGGGTCGCCGAAGCCGGCACGGTTTTTCCATGCCACCCAGAAATTCTTTGCCTTTTCCTTGTCCACGGAGATGTTGATGTGCTTGCTGTCCATTTCCATACCGAATCCCATCTTGCTGCCGGGGGCTGTCTGCTGCTCCGGCGGAACTGCACCATAACTCGGTGCGCCCTGCTGGGGATTGGGGTTGTAGTACTGTCCTGCCTGGGGTGCGCCTGTTGCCTGTGTGTTCCAGGGCTGTGCCGGCTGGGATGCCGGTGCAGCAGGCTGCGGTGCTGGCTGGGGGTTGCACTTGGGGCAGATGCCGTTGCCGTCCAACGGTGTGCCGCACTTCTTACAAAACTTTGCCATGATTCCAAATCCTCCTGTTTTTTGAATCTTCCCAATCATTTAAACCTGTTTTTTAAGACACAGGTTCTTAGAGCTTGTGTTCATAGGAAATATATGCGGATTTTCGAGCAAATTTTTTTTGCAGACAAGGCAAAAATTTGTAGGCATACTTTCGTATGGCAAGAATTTTTAACGCAGTATGCAACAAAATTTGCCGAAAAGACGTAGATAGACGCCTATGAACACGAGCTCTTATACTAAAAGCACGGATTGTGCTTAATAGCCTCCGCCATATGCATAGTTGGAGATGATATCCGACAGATACCATTCCTTTCCGTTATAGGAATAGGTCAAATATGCCTCTCCCGTGGATTCCTCCGGATCGCTGGTCAGAACATCCACCCATTTTCTCGTGCTGCTCTGGTACTGCGAGTCATAATAGCAATTGTCATAGGTATAGTCATAGGCGATACCGCAGCTATAAGTAAAATCGCCGGCAAATACCGTTTGTTCGGAGATATCCCGATAGGAGGTCACCTTCACATTGTGCATGCCAGTTTCCTCTTTCTCATAGAAGGAGTCGTAGAAATAATCCTCATAGGCATCCGACATAGTGTTGTCCTCCAGCGTTGCCCCCTGACAAGCTGCAGTGATCATCTGATCCAGATCGGATTTCGCCGTCTCGAAAATGGTGTCAACGACAGAATCCAGAATCGGCATGTCAGAACTGTAAATGTCCACTGCCTCGGAACCCGTCGTCGTATATTCCTCGGTCAGCTCCGAAGATGCCGACACCTCGTGTACCCCGTAGAAGATGGCGTCAATGCTGTAGTACTGGTAGTTGTTCTCCTCATCGGTATCCGTCTTGTAGCTGTCAATGGGAATACCGTCCACCGTGACTTTGGCGTAGCCCGGCGCACTCACCGTAAAGCTGCCCAGCATGCTGGAGGCAGAGATCTGATACTCCGGAAAGAACAGGAACTTCTTTTTCGAAAGCTTCACCACTTCCACACTCATCTCATTGGAGGTGGAACGGTCGGTCACGTAGTCCACTGTATAGGTGCGCATCAGGCGTTCCGCATCATCCTTGCTGCCTTTGCTCTTCTTGGTGCCGGAAGATGCTCCGTCCTCGTGAATGCGGTAGGAGCCGATTCCCGTATAGAGCTTTGCCTCTCTTTCCATCATGGCTTCGTAGGCATCATAGTTGACGAAGTCCGACTCCTTGACATAGAGCTGGCTGTACGCCTTTTCCCAGTTGCCTTTTTTCAGCGCAGAAAAGTACTGGTCTACCACCCGCTTGGGGTTCGACAGATAATTCCCTACCGAAATGCCCGTAATCAGAGCCGCCAGAACCACCAGCAGCAGAATCACCGCCAGCAGATGCTGTTTCAAAAATTGCAGCGCACGCATAGCAAAAGGCATCATCCGCTTGGGATTCGGAATAGAAACCGTTACCGTCTGCCCGGCACTGGCTGCCGGCTGTCCCTGCGGTGCGCCGGCAGGCTGTGCCGGATTGGGCGCAGGCGGTACAGGCGGAGCAGCTCCAGCTGTCTGTGCCGGATTCGGTGCGGGCGGTACGGGCGGCTTTCTCAGATCCGCACCGCACTCCTCACAAAACATACAGTCATCGGCGTTATTTGCGCCGCACTTCCAACAATTCATCTTATTTCTCCATCCTCTCAATAATATCCATAATAATAGTCATCACTGGCGCTGTTGTCTTTCCCGTTTTCCCCAGTGTTCCCCGTTTCAAAGCGGCTCCCCGAACCTCCGGCGTTTCTCGCCGAGGGCGCAGTTCCCTCCGCATTGCCGTCAGCAGATTTGGCAGCGCCTGTCTTTGCCGTGCCCTTTGCATCAGTTTCCGAGGATTCCGGTGCCGTCCCCTTGGATTTTTCCGGCGCAGCAGATGCTTCTCCGGCATTGCTTTCAACAGGTTTTGCCGCATCCGACTTTGCCATGTCCTGCGTGTCTGCCTCCGGTGACGGCGCATCCGCTTTCTCCTGTTCCGGTGCAGACTCCCTTACGGATTCCGCTGGCATCTGCAACTCCGGCGCAGTTCCCTTGGATGTCTCCGCAGAAGCCTCCTCCGTTGCCGGTGTTACCGGTCTCGAGGTTTCTGCACGCTCGGTTTCCGGCATGGCGTTTTCCTGCACTTTGTCCGGCTTTTCTCCGTCCTCCAAAGCTCGTGCCGATTCCTCCGGACGCTCCCATGCAAAGGTGGCGATGGGCTCCATTTCTCCGGTCTTCGCATTCTTCACAGCAAGCGTTCCCATGTCGCTGCCGTTCTCCGGCGGAATAATCATGGTTCTTGACGCAATATCCCTGTCCTCTCCGCAGGCATAGGCGGAGATGTTCATCATCGCATCGTTCTCGTCGTGATTCTCAAAGGCATGGCTGCGGTTTTCCCTGCTCGGCTCCACCTGGAACTGTCCCGGATTGCTGAACATCTGATTGTGCGCCTGCTGTGTTAACCCCGCTTTCTCAGAGTACTTCACCTCGTACTTGTTCTCGAAGCTGCTGACATGGCCGATGTCTGTCTGGACGTTCCCGTCAATGACCTGCCCCGTTCCGTTGGGACTGACGACCTGTCCGTTTTCGTCCTGCTGGGTAAATGCTGCGTTGGCACGCACCTGTCCGCTGACGTTCTTAGTCATGGGCGCACGCTTGATACGCGCTGCCTCCGCCCGTTCCCGTGCCGCAGCTTCCTCCAGTTCCACCGCTTTCCGGTCGAATTCCGAGTAGTTGCTGACAAACTCCAGCGGTCTGCCAGACTCGATCACATACTGCTCCGGCATACCGCCGTCCATAAACACCTGCACACAGCCGCCAGTCAGATCCCGTCCGTACGGCATATTCGCCTCCCCGCCGGCAAGTTTGGCGTGCTGCCAATAACTGAAGCTTCCCTGCGGTGCTGCAAATCCGATTTGGATCTCTGTTCCGATCGGAAGCACCGCTGTCTGATAATACTGCCGCTGGTTCCACTCCGGGCGCACCGCCAAAGACATCTTAGCCTCCATGCGGTCTTTTGGCAGCTCCGTTGTCCAGTAAGGCCCGCCTTTGACCGGCGCTGTCGTCACACGAAAAAGCACTACAGGCTGTGTCGTTCTAGCAGTCTGATAATCCCCCCTGTCAAAGGTGGCGGCAACCGACACATCCAGCTTTTTTTGCGGCACGGTAAAATCCAGCCACGGAATATCCTGAATCCGCACGAAACATCCTCCTCTCGAAACTCTGAAAAGTCACCCAAAATCAAATAAATTGCGACATTTTTCCATCATTTTTTTTGCACAGCAGCGCAGACAGAAAGCGTCCTGCCGCTTCATTTTTCCGGTGAAAAAGCGCAAAACCGACTCCAATTGTACGTTTTTTCCATTATATCACAGAACCGATATCAAGTCAAGCACCACATTTTCCCGCAGCACATAAATAAAATCCAAAAACCGCCCAAAATCACGTCAAATTTCAGTGCCAATCGTTTTCCGGATTCTCTTGACGTTATCGTGATTTCATGCTACAATGATAATGTGCACAAATTCAGCATTCTGGAAAGGAGCAAATTAGATGAAAATCACAAAATTTCTAGCTACTGCCATGGCGATGCTCTGCGGACTGACGCTGTCGGCACAGCTTCCCGTCAGCGCAGAGGAATCCGAGCCGGCGCTGGTGGATTCCGGCATTGACTACACCGAGTCCGTGGGGACGATCCGCACGCCGGGCGCAGGCTACACCTCCCCGCTGGCGTTCCGCTGCAAGCCGGGGGAGACAAAGGCGTACAACCCCACCGGCGATCTGGTCGTCATGTTCGTGGACATCGGCGGATTCTCCAGCGGTTCCAACGGCACAACCGATTCCGACGGCAACTACACCGAGGGCACGGACTACGATCTGGACGGTGTGTTTTTCTCCAGCATGCGCCAGACGCTGGAAAACAGCCGCAGAAACGGCTGCATGGTTGGCATCCGCTTCCGCTACGATGCCAATGGCGTGCGCAATCCGGAGCCTGCCACCTTTGACCAGATGGTCAGGCACATCGAACAAATTCGGGCGGACGGCTTTCTGGAGGACTACAAGGACATCATCTGCTATGTGGAGAGCGGTTTTGTAGGCTGCTACGGCGAGCAGTGGGGCGGAAAATACTGCTCCATGGAGGACAAGGCAAAGCTGCTGGATCTAATGCTGGATGTCGTACCGGACAGCATCCCCGTCACCGTGCGTACCCCCAACATCTTCGCCAAGTGGGCTGGCATCGAGGAATCTGATCTGGGCGATTATGTTCTGGAAGCCGGCAGTCAGGCAGCCCGTGTCGGTCTTTATAATGATGGCTATATGGGCTCGGACTCCGACCTCGGCACGTTCCACGACCGGACACGTGACCTGAAATGGCTGCGGCAGCAGACGCTCACCTCTTACTACGGCGGCGAGTTCTCCGGCAATCTGGACTTTGCCAAGAAGTATGACACCTACCTGCCGGAAAACGCCGTGCCGGAGATGTACTACTCCCACCTGAGCTATATCAACTCCAACATCTACAGCCTGTACAAGGACTACACCTTCGGCGAGGCATACGATGTGGAGGGCGTGGACAACAGCGCCTACTACGGACAGACCGTCTTTCAGTTCATTCGGGATCACCTCGGCTACCGCTTCGTCCTGCGGGATTCCGATCTGAGCGGAACGGTTTCGCAGGACGGCGTGCTGCGCATTGCCACCAAAGTGGAAAATACCGGATTTGCCAATCCCATTCCTGCACAGAAAGCCGAGATCATTCTGGAAAAGGACGGGAACTACCTCAAAACAGAAGTGGATGCGGACACCAGAACGTGGTACTCCTGCACCACAGTTTCGCCGGAGTTTAACCTGAAGCTGCCCGCTGCCATGGAGACCGGCGAGTGGAATGTATACCTCAAGCTCTCCGCCGGCGACAACGAGCTGGGACAGATGAGCTTCCGCTCCGTTCAGTTCGCCAACAGCGGCATTTGGAATGCCTCCCTCGGTGCAAACTATCTGGGCAGCTTCACCGTAACCGCAGATGACAGCGATGTCAAGTCCGCAGACAACAGCTTCTACCAGACCAACGCTGCACAGGAAGTCTCCCATTCTGACGGCACAATGTACACAGCGAAAAATCTGGTCACCGTGGACGGCACAGCCAGCAGCGACACCGAATATACCGATGAGATGGTCTGCACCAGGGACGAAAACGGCAACTATCTCTCCATCACCAACGACGACCAGTACCTCTACATTTTCGCCGATCTGAAACAGGACGCACAGACACCGGTGTACAACCTCTCCTTTCAAAATGTCACCACCGGAAAGAGCTACTGGATGTATTACCAGAACAACGGCTTTGTATACTTCAACGGCACTGGCGGTGTTCCGCTGGGATGTGTGCAGAAGCACAGCGGAAACACCATTGAGTTTCGCCTTCCGCTGGGGGATTTTCTGGGCATGAGCGCCGGCACAGAGCTTGCCGACATCGCCTACACGGTACAGGATCAGGCGAACTCCTGGAATAAGACCGGTTCCCTGAAAGCGGACAGCTATACCGTGACCGGCAACTTCAACGTCTACTCCGCCAAGCAGACTGTGAATCTGGCGGAGGGCGACACGATGGAGCTGGCACCGCTGACCTCCGGCAGCGGCCTCTCCTACCAGTGGTATCACGACGGCAAGCAGATTGAAAACGCCACGGAGAAAAGCTACGCCATCACCGCCGATTCCAAGGACACCTGCGGCATCTATTCCGTCACAGTCACCACGCCCTCCGGCATTGCCAAGACTGTGGAGGTCTGCGAAGTTGCCGATGTCATTTTGCAGCCAGTACAGCCGGTTTCCGGCGATATCAATCAGGATGGCACGGCAGATCTTGCCGATGTGATCCTGCTACAAAAATATCTCCTCGCCCAGGCTTCGCTCACGCAGGAGCAGACACAGCTGGCAGATCTCCAGAGCGATGACACCGTAAACGGCTTCGATCTGGCGCTGCTCCGCACCTCCTGCCTATCTGCGGAATCGTAAGAGCTCGTGTTCATAGGTGTCTATCTACGTCTTTTCGGCAAATTTTGTTGCATACTGCGTTAAAAATTCTTGCCATACGAAAGTATGCCTGCAAATTTTTGCCTTGTCTGCAAAAAAATTTGCTCGAAAATCCGCATATATTTCCTATGAACACAAGCTCTAAAATTTCACGCATCATATCCCCATCAAAAAACCGGCGCTGCTTGATTTCTGGGCAGCGCCGGTTTTTGATTTGCGAGCCTGTGCGCTTAGGAACGAGACAGCCACTGTTCCAGCGTTTCCAGTACATCCTGATACACCAGTTCCCGATGGGTCTCGTTGAGAATCTCGTGGCGCATCTTCGGAAACAGACGGCTTGTGACATTGCGGTAACCCACAGAGCGAAGCAGCTCTGCCGCCTGTTCAAACTTCTGGTCGCTGCCACGGCAGGGGTCTTCTCCGCCGGAGAGAAACCGAATGGGCAGCTCCGGCTGCAATACCCGCCAATCCTCCGGATCATAGGTGGTGCGGAGCAGATACAGCAGCGCCTCATAACCGTTGAGGGAGAAGTTGAAATCACACAGCGGATCGGCGTTGTAGGCATCTACCACATTCGGGTCGCTGCAAATCCATGCGTTCCGCCTGTTCTCCTCCCGAAACGGCTTTTGGAACACAACGAACACCGTTTCCGCCAGCCATTTGCTGTGGTACTGTGCGCCCTTCTTTTTCGCCAGGACAGCCCGAAAGCGTTCGCCCAATTCCAGTCCCCACGTATCGCTGGGCGAACCGCAGACAAACAGTCCGGACAGCTGGTCGGGATAGCGTTTCAGATAACACCGCACCGCCAGCGAGCCCATGCTGTGTCCGAACAGAAACAGCGGCAGTTCCGGATATTTCCGGCGCACCCACCGGGAAACCTGATACAAATCGGAGACCAGCGCTACACCGCCGTCCGGATAGAAGTATCCCAGATCCTCCGGCTGGCGCACACTTCCGCCGTGTCCCCGATGGTCGTGGATGACGCAGACGAAGCCATGCTCCGCCAGAAACTGGAGAAACGGCAGATACCGTTCCTTGTGCTCGCACATGCCGTGGGAAACCTGTACGATTGCCCGTGGCGCGGTTTCGGGGCAGACCAAAAGCCCCTTGAGCGGCAAACGGTCGTGGTGCGAATATAACGTAAATTCCTGCATAATGCCTCCTTTGACTGTGATGACTTTGCGTGATGTTCGTATGCTGTTATTATACCACAAAAATAGACGGCCGTCTATATCTATAAAGAAAATTCCAATATTTTTGCGCAGAAACAGAAAGAAACGAGTTCGTTGAACCCATCAGGCTGCTCCAGCTGAGCGCAGCTGGCGAGGTGTTCTTAGAGGGCACGTGCCCTCTAAGTCGCTGTCCGCAGACAGCGAAATTCCCTGCGCCCTCGCTTTTGGGCGCAGGTCGAAGGTGGGTGAGAAAAGCGACAGCTTTTCGAGGGCGGAGCGAACAAGACCGCTCCGTCCTGTGTCCCGCTTGCTGCTCCTTGATTTTGAAAACGTTCCGGTGGAACGTTTTCAACGAAACTTATGATACGCAAACAAAAAGGGACACGGCGCACCGTATCCCTCACAACATTCTCTCAATTTTTCTCAAAGCATCGCACGCAGCGTCACCAAATCCAATCCATTGACTGTGCCATCCGCCTGAACATCAGCCGCCGAAGCCTGTTTCTCGGTCAGATTCATCTGGTTCAGCAGATACTTCTGGAGCAGCACCGCATCGGCAAGATTACATGCGCCATCCTGATTCACATCGCCAGCAGCCGGCGTTTCCGGCTGATACTTCTCCCGAATATTCCTGAAGTTCTCCTGAAGCACGCTGTCATTCATCTGGCAGGTACTGCGGTTATAGTGCAGATCGGTCACATCCCAGAGCACCGGGCACATCTCTCTGGAATACGCTGCCTCGCACACAGAGGACAGGAACAGGCGCACAGAATCGGCGTCTTTGTTTTTCTTGGGGCAGCCATACTCTCCAATGATAACCGGAATGCCCTTGTCCACAAAGGTCGTTTTCAGCATATCCATATAGTGGTTCAGCTGGGTAAAGTCCGCATCCGTGCCCCATGTGCTGCGCATAGTGCCCCAGCTGGCATCCTCCTCCAGAATCGCAAAGTCTGACGGGGTGTAGTAGTGCACCGAAACGGCGCAGCGTCCCGCAGGATCCTGCGGCATTTGGAACAGGCTGTCACAGGTCAGATCGATGTCCGTGCCATAGCCGGAGATCAGCAGGTGGCGCTCCGGATTGTTGCCGCCGGAGGAACGGACGATGTCCACAAAGGTCTGGTTGATCTCGTTCACCAGCGCATAGGATTCCTCCTTGCCTGTCGTACCGCCCCAGCGATTCCACAGCGTATCCCAGCCGAGTTCCTCATTCTGTGACTCGAAGACCAGATAGTCCCCGTAATCCGCAAAAGCATCACAGATCTGCGTCCAGATGCGCTTGTACTTGGTCATGCAGTTTTCCTTGTCCGTGGGGAAATTTGCCAGCCATCCGCCATCATAGTGCAGATTGACAATGACGTGCAGGTCGCTGTCCAGCGCCCAGTCCACGACCTCCTGCACTGCGCCGAGGTAGGCGCTGCTGATGGTGTAGTTGTCCCCCATCAGGTTTGACCATGCCACCGGCACACGAAGCGTATGGAATCCGGCATCGGCGTAGCCCTGAATCATCTCCTGTGTGATGACCGGACTGCCCCAGGCGGTTTCGTAGGATTCCGGCGTTCCGTCGCCCCACTGTGCGATCCAGTCGCCGCAGGATTCGTAGGTGTTTCCCAGATTGATGCCAAGTCCCATTTCCCGCACCAGCTCCATGGTGGTCATGTCCCGCATAGCGGAGGCAGGTTCTGCGGAGGCGGTCACGCCGGCAGAGGTCAGCGCAACGGCAGCTGTGCAGAAAACGGCTATGATCTGACTGCATATTTTCATGGCAGTTTGATTCCTTTCTTAAAATACCGTAATTTCAGAAGAACTTGCTCTCGTTTTAATTTTATTGTAACATGAATCCATGGAAAACAAAATATAAGATCCTGCATTTTTCACATACATTTTCTGAATTTTTTTGAAATTGTATTGCAAAGCGTGCAAGCACATGGTATGATAAAAGTATAATCTTGCGGAAGGCGTGATCTTATGAAAATTCACAGCATTGGCTATCATCATGGACACGATGCAGACTTTGTGATGAGCAACCCCAACGGAATCGGACAGGCTTGGCTGTTCCTGCTGTTTCAGACCAAAGCACTGATCCGGCGAAACGGAAAAGAGGAGATTGCACAGGCAGGCTCGTTTCTCCTGTACTCCGGCAATACCCCGCAGTACTATGCCGCCTGCGATGACACATACATGGACGACTGGTTCTATTTCACCGTAGAGCCACAGGATCAGAAGCTGTTTCCGGAGCTTGGCATTCCGCTGAACCAGCCGGTTCAGCTGACAGATGCTGCTACGATCTCCGCACACATCCGCAGCATGACCTACGAATTTTACACGGCAAGACCGTATCACATGGACATGGTCGAGCTGGAACTGAAGCAGATGTTCTTTCACATCAGCCGGCAGCTTCAGGAGACGCAGAAGATCATCACACAAACGCCTTCCACAAAACTGGACAACCTGATGATCCTGCACTATCAGATCACCCACCAGATTGATCAGGTGGGTACAGTGGCATCGCTGGCGAAGAAGTTCTCCATGAGCCTTTCTTCCCTCCAGCACAGTTATAAGGAGGTGTTTGGGGAAACCATCTCCAACGACATCACCCGTTCCCGTCTGGAGCGGGTACGGCTGCTTCTGACCACGACGAGCCTGCCGCTCCGGCGCATTGCGGAGCAGTGCGGATACACCAGCGAGTTTCATCTGATGCGCCACTTCAAAAACAACACCGGCATCACACCCACCGAATACCGCAGACAGAACCGTTAAAAAAGCCGCCTGTGCACAGGGAGTTTTCCAAGTGCACAGACGGTTTTCTTAGTTGGATCAGAAGCTGTTCTCACACAGAAACGTACGCCGGATCGGTATTCAGCGGACGAAGCACGGCATCGATCTTCTCCCGTTGCACGCCCTCTCCGATGACGATCAGCACCGCCTGTCCATCCGGCACCGGTGCTGTCTCGATTTTTTCCCGTGTGGCGTTGATTTTCAGCCAGCCGTCATCCCCGACGGGGAGCGAGCCCTTGATGCGGAAAATCGTTCCGCATTCCGTGTCCTGCATCACCTGCTGCACCACTGGAACGATCTGTTCCTGCGGGATCCGCACGTGCATGAAATAGTGCACCTCGCTTTGCAGCGTTTCCATATGGAACTGCTTGACATAGCTGGAACTGCGGTATCCTGCATTCTGGATTGCGGCAAAGTCCTTCGATGTCAGGTCATCCCACGGCTTCGCCAGAAGGTCGGACAGCTGGAACTGCCGCCGGCACTGGATTCCGGCGAGGGCACGGTTCAGATGTGCCAGCACACGTGCCGAAGCTTCCTCCGCCGGTTCGCCGGCTTTTAACTTGCTCAGCAGCAGCTTTCCGCAGCACGCTGCCTCCGATCCCAGCAGGTATTCCATCTCCCCGGAGAGCACCTCCGGCATGGTGGCATCCACAATGGTGAGGATGCTGCCGATGGAAAACCACTGGTCCAGCGGGGATTCATACAGGGTGTCGAAAAATTCGTCCATGTCGAAAATGCCGGACGGCTCGATCAGAACACGGTCGAAGTGCTGCATTCCCAGTGCGATCAGCTGCGTCTTGAACCGCCGCTTGTGGCAGTCCGCATCTCCCCCGCCGGAGACCATCTCCAGCCGGCAGTTCTCACACTTCAGATCCTGTAGCATGAGCATGTCTACATTGACTGCACCAAAATCGTTTTCCAGAATAGCGATCCGCTGCCCCTGCGCCAGCAGATACTTCGCATAGCGCCGGAGAAATGTCGTTTTTCCGGAACCAAGAATGCCTGTAATTAAATCGATCTTTGTCATTGTTTCCTCCTGTTCCTGCGGACGCTCAAAGAATTCGCTTGTTCTTTGGCGCAGTCAGTTATTGATTCTGTCGCATATTACATGTGCTGTCGGCAATATTTGTTTCCCCATTTGACTGCTTCTTTTCAGCAGTTTGTTTCAAGGTACAATATTATCACTTTGGTAAACTGGAATTTACGCATAAGAACTTAGTTATTTTTTCTTTCTATTTTCTGTACTCGATTTTTTCTTCAAGATGTTCAAGTTCTTTTTCAATTAATTTTGTAAGTGAATATTTGACTATTTCAGAATCACCTTCAAATATACAGCAAACATTATAATTTCTGTCTATACATATTATTGAGCCGTCTCCCACAAAATCACCTATTTTCATATAGCCTTCAAATTCTCCATATCCAAATAAGCCATCTTCTCTAAAGGTGATTTTTTCAAACGGACAAATGTTGAATGTTGAGAAATAGATACGCAAATTCATACCATTACTGAAAAGATAAAATTCTTTCAGTTCATTACAAAGCTTTACGTTATGCGCAATCTCCCAATCAGATATTTCTTTCGCCGTCACTGGAGAATTAAATGTGTCCTTACCATTATTACTGTCACACAGAGATTTCATCTTCTGCAGTAAAATTGTTATTTTACTCATAGCTTATCTCCTATAAATTTCGATTTCCCATTTGCAAAGTATAACCAGATGGCATATTTCATGATTTTCAAACAATAAGCCCGCAGTTTTCCCGCATTGTTCTCAGGCTTTTTCCATCATAGTCGACGGTGTAGAACCCGCAGTTTTCAAATGATCCCAACCGTTCCGTATGCTTTATGCTTATCACTACCTGTTTCCCGCAGGATTTCAGATCACGAAACAACGCTTTTGTCATGTACAAGTCGGCATTATCCAGCAGTACCACATCCGCTTTTTTCATGCTCTGCCTGAACCACGCAAGCTCCTTATTTTCACTGCTGTAGTCGAATTTTTCATAGGGAATCCCATGGATGACGAAATACGATGCAAGCATTTGAAACAGGAACGTCTTTCCTGTCCCGGAATCACTGAATAATATGGCAACCTGATCCGACAGGTCAACGTGTAACGCTATGTCCGAAACGCCCTTGTATGTCCAATCAATCTTCATCCCCGTCACACCTGCCCTCATTGACTGTTCCTAAAAACGCATAAAAGTCTGTATAGTGCCTGCCGTTGTATATGATGTCACAATTTGCATCACCCACATAGGCGATAAACGGGATATCCCAATAGACGGTACCGCTTGTGATGAGCGGCAGCAGCTCCAGCGCATTGTCTCCGCACTCACGCAGATCAAAGCACAGCGCAGGGTTACTGAGCACGTTCAGCAGGGTTTTCGTCCCGGTGCTCAGCTGATTTTTGTCAACCGGCACGGTGCCGCTTGAAATTCCGTAAAAGCTTCGGCTGGAACAATACCTCGCCCTGTCGATGTGATGCAGTATGACAGCTTCCAGCTTGCTCCCCGTCAGTTCCACAGCGCCATTAAAATACACATCATTCTGCGTAATGATGTTCACACCTTCCGGCGGTCTGTGCCTGTCTGAATATATGGTTAAACTCATCATCACCGCCTCCCTGATCCATATTCACCATCTCCAGTATACCACAAGCCGTCCCCAGTTGCAACCAAAACCCGCAATTTTTTCCGTCACGCCTGTGTTTCGCCCCTCGCTTTGGCCCGATACTGCGCCGGTGTCATGCCGGTTTCTTTCTTGAACTGCTGCATGAAATAGATCTCGCTGCGATAGCCGCAGGCATCCGCCACAAAGGCAATACTGTTCTGCTCCGAGGCGAGGTATTTCTTGGCGAGGGCAATGCGTGCGGCGATGACATCCGCCATCACGCTGACCCCGAAATTTTTCTTATACAGCCGCTGGAAATAGGCACGGCTCAGCAGCAGCATCTGCGCCATCTCCTCGATGTTCCACTTTTTCTGGGGCTGGCGGTAGATCTTCTGCCGGAGCTCGTCCATGCTCTTCCGATAGGCGAGCGTCTTTTCCGCCTCCACCTGTTTCTGCCGGACAATCTGGTTGACATATGCCACGATCTCCGACAGGGGAACGTTTTTGCTGACCTTTTCGCAGAAGCAGCCCATCTCCAGCTTCACCGGCATGCGAACGGTGTCCTCCGCCAGATGCTTGCTGCAATACTGCCGGATCGCCTCCATGTGCGTTTTTCCAGCGTCAAAGCGGTAAGCGTAGGAGCCGATGAGGTAGAAGTTATCGCCGTTGCACCGGCAGCAGATCTCGTTGCCCAGACAGCTACTGCTGAGCGCATCCGCCACCGTCATCAGAATCCGGTCTCCCGTGCTGCTCCCAAGCCGGCGGTTGATCTCGTGGAGTTCGCAGACGTCCACGGCAATCAGCAGGAACTTCTCGTTTTGCAGAATGGACTGCTCGTAGATTTCGCTGGACAGTTCCTCAAAGCCCCGCCGGTTATAAATGCCGGTCAGCGGATCACGAATGGAGGTCAGGTGTACCCGTTCGCTGAACCGCCGGATGTAGTTCCGAATCCGCATGGTTTCCAGCCCCAAGCTGACGTACTCCGTCCACGTGAGAAACTGCTTGTCCAAACTGTACTGCTCTCCCTCAAATTCCACAGCGAGGAACCCGAAGCACCGATCCTCATAGTGCAGGGGAACGAAGTGGTAGGCAGTGGGTTTCTCCGGATTCCGGATGATCTCCGGCAGTTCCCGCAGATGCACCATCTCATAGCTGCTGCTCCCGTACACCTGCCGGAACAGGAACACCGAGTCGGAATAGCCGGTTGTGCGGTAGGTGTCGCCACTGGTATTGCTGATGCCGTCCCAGTCGTCGCAGATGCAGAAGTAAAACACCTTGATTCTACGGATGAGGTACAGCACATGGTGCAGCTTCCTGGCGAACGCCATGAGATTGTCCGGCGCAGAGAGCTTTTGAATCATACCGCTGGATTGCAGCAAAGAAGCGAACTCCAGCTGCTCCGCCAAATCCTTCCGGTACTTGGCAAACACGCCGTGATGGGACACGGTGCATCCGCAGCTCTCCGCCGGTTCCAGCACCTCCGGCCGGAGCGGAATGGGATCGCAGCAGATGCCCGTCATCCGCTGGTACAGCCGGCAAACACTGCTGACCCCCTGATTATAGTTCATATTCGCCATGCAGGTGATGGACGGCACATTCAGGACATTGTTGAAAAACGGGTCGTATCCCACCACGGCGATGTCCTCCGGCACCCGAATCCGGTTCCGCTGAAGTGCAGCAATGAGCGTTTCCGCCATACAAGTGTTAGCACAGGCGACTGCCTCCGGAAACGCCACACCGCCGTCGGCGATTGCCTGCCCCAGCTGCTTTCCGGCAGCCTTCCAGAAGTCCCCGTAGAATATCATGTCCTCCGTCACCGGCAGTCCCGCCTCTGCCATGGCATCCCGAAAGCCTGCCAGCCGGTCTTCTGACTGGTGAAAGCCAGCCGGCCCGGTCAGGCAGAAAATCTTTCTTTTTCCGTGCACTGTGATGAGATGACGCACCAAATCCCGAAAAATCCGCCGGTCGTTCCAGACGGGATACCGGTCACCTGCCGTTTCCAGCTCCATATCCAGATATGGCAGTCCGGAGTCCTGACAAAACTGCACAATGCGCTGCTGCACCGCCTGTTTCTGAAAGTTGGATTTCTGCATCAGAATCCCGTCGGCGTACTCCGGCCGGCACAGGGAAAAAATGTTCTCTTCGCCCGTCTGGAACGGCGTGTCCTGATCGAGATTGGAAAAGAACGAAAATGTCACGATGTCCATATCCAGTGCGTACGCCTGTTTGGTGATGCCCTCCATCAATGTGTGATTGTACTCCGACTGCATATCCGCCAAAAGCACAATGATCCGCTTTCTCCGCATGATATCCCCTCCCATGTCTTTTCAGATTCCCATATCTTTATTATAAGAAAAAACGGATGCCATGTCAATCTGAAACATAAGAAATATTTTATCCTACAGAAAAAGAAAAGCACAATCTCTTATAAAAAAGCATCATAGCTGATTGAAATCATTCTGATTTTGTGATAAACTATAGACATATTCCACAAATGCAACAAGGAGGAACCGAAATTGGAACACAGAAAACGACATCTTATCACGGTATGTTTGACCGTATTCACATTGCTTGTCGGATTGTTGGCGGAGCTGCCCTTTGCTCTGCCGACAGCTTCGGCAGCAGACACCTCGTCCTATCCGGTACAGGCAGTGAACTTCGGCGCATACACCACCAACCGCAACCTCAACAGCACGGGAAGTTCCGTCAACACCCAGAAATCTGCCGGCACGACCTCGGAGAACTGGCGCATCGACTATGTTTCCGCCGGTGTCTATCAAATCGTCAGCATCGCAGACGGCAAATATCTGACGGCGAGCGGAACCGCCTGCACCATGGCGAACAGGGCATCCGACACCTCTCAGAACTGGCGCATTGAGAGCGTCCAGAAGGACTTCGAGGGATACGACCTCTACTACAGGATCACCAGCGTTTCCACCGGTGCTGCCCTCACCTACTATCAAGGGAACAACACCGTCGGGCTGGCATCCTACACCGGCGACGGCGCACAAAAGTGGAAGCTGAACCTGTTCGGACTGGAGGGCTTTGCTGCCAATTCCCTTGCCGGCGGAAACGAAAAAGCGGGTACCATCGGCGGCGTACTGGGCGAAACAGTCTTTGTCTCCACCGCTGACGAGCTGGAAAAGCAGCTGAATTCCGTTGGCCCGCAGACCATTGTCATTACCGCAGACATTGACATGCAGAAAAAATCCCACACCCGCATTCGGGACAACAAGACCATCATCGGCTCTTACAGCAAGAACACTATCTATGACTCTCAGTTTCGCACCAACGACACCTATGGCGCCGTGGACGACAGTCCCAGCGACAACATCGTCTTTCGCAATCTGAACATGATCGCCAAAAACGTTTCCAACCGTATCCTGATCAACATTTGGTCTTCCAGACAGATCTGGGTGGATCACTGCACATTTATTTCCTACCTGAATTCCGACCACACCGGAAATGGCTATGACGAAGTGGGGAAATTCATCTGGCTGAACACGCCATACAAAGACTATCTGGACGCCAAGGACAACGGCAGAAGTCCGGACTACATCACCATTTCCTACAACATCTTCAGGAATCGGTTCTGGACGGTGGCATACGGCACACAGAACGACGAGACCACACGATGTCGCACCTCCCTGATGTACAACTGGTGGGATGAGTGCGTGCGGCGCTGCCCGCAAATCGGAAACGGCACCGGTCACATCTACAGCAACTACTATTCCGGCGATGACACCTATGTGCCCAACAGCTGCAACCAGATCATCAGCGGTGAGGGATCCAACATAGTCAGCGAGAACTGCCGGTTCCAGTCGGTAGCCGGACGGGAGATCATCGTTCAGCCCGACACCTCTCCCTATCGGGATTCCGGCTCCTATACCGCCAAGTCCAGCACAGATACGCCAACACCCCTGAACTACAAACCCAAAACGGCAAACAATTGGAATCCGCAGGACAACTACGGTTATACCCTGCTGGATGCATACAACACCAAGGGCACAGACACCAAGGATTTCTGCACCAAATACGCCGGTGCATCCTCCAGCCAGTACATCACCGACAGCAGCCTCTCCAAATATGTTGCAACGGTCTATGACACACCCTTCCTCACCGACAGCTTTGACTCGGAATACGGCAACGCCGTAAAAGAATACACACCGGCAGTCCTGAACGAGGGCGCAGTCTATATGATCCAGAACGTCAACAGCGGACTGTATCTGGAAGTGGACGGCGGAAAGACGGAAAACGGCGCCAATGTTCAGCAGTGGGGCGCAGATGAACCTGCCTCCCACAACACCTGGCGTGTGCTCTCCGACGGCGACGGCTACTACACCCTCTATCCCCAGATCGGCGACAAGGTTTCCTACCTGCTGGATATCTCCGGCAACTCGCCGGACAATGGCACAAATGTCGGCATCTGGTCTGCCACCAATGCCGATGCCCAGCGCTTCAAGTTCTATCAGGCATCTGACGGCATCTACTACCTGCTGACCAAGGCAAGCGGCGACCAGAGCTGCGTGGCAGTGCAGGCAGCCTCCAAGGACTCCGGTGCGAACGTGGTACAGTGGGCAGTCAACCTCTCCGACACCTCCCAGCAGTGGAAGCTGACACAGGTTTCCGACACCGGCTGCACCATGGACACCTCCAAAACCTACATGTTCCGCAACGCCAACAGCGGACTATACATGGAGGTCGCCAATGGCAAGGCGGAGGACAACAGCAATGTCCAGCAGTGGGGCGCAAACGAACCGGCTGCACACAACTCCTGGACGCTCAAAGAATTCGGCGGCGGCTACTACTACATCATCTCCCAGCTCGCCGACGGCAAGACCTACTATCTGAACTCCACCGGCAGCGCAAACGGTGCCAACATTGAGATCGTCACCAACAATAAGTCCAGCTCCCATCTGTTCAAATTCGTGAAAAATCCGGACGGCACCTATAACATTCTCACCAGAACCTCCTACGATGCCGCAGCGGTAGAGGTCGCCAATGCCGACCGCAGCAGCGGTGCCAATGTCCAGCAGTGGACGGCAAACGGCAATGCCTGCCAGAAGTGGGAGGTACAGACCTGCACCACGACAACAACTGCCACCACCACGACAACAACGACTGCCACAACCACCAAAGCAACCACCACAACGACAACGACTAAAGCAACCACTACAACGGCTAAGGCAACTGTCACAACCGCCACGCAGGCAGACACGACTTCAGCAAAGCCTGCCACCACAGTGGTGACAACGGCTGCAACGACTGCCGCAGAGTCTGTTCCCGCAACCACGGAAACTGTGGTATCGACAACCGTAGCAGAATCCGCTACCGCCGAGAAAACCACCAGCTCCTCCACAAGCACTACCGTGCAGACCACGCAGACCGCCACAACCACAGAATCTACGCTGTCTGCCAAGGTGCTGTACGGCGACGCCAATCTGGACGGCGAGATCGACCTTGCCGATGCCGTCTTTCTGAACAAGGCAGTAGCCGGCGTGGTTTCCATGAATGACACTGCAAGAGCAAACGGTGACTGCAATGCGGACGGCAAAATTGACAGCAGTGACTCCATGGTGCTACTAAAGTTTCTCGTGCACCTCGTCAACGCCCTGCCGCAGAAAAGCGCATAATCATTTGACATCCTCTTTCTGATAAAGCAGAAGCAGCGGTACCCTTTCGGCACTGCTGCTTTTGTTTTCCAAAAATATCGAACACAAAATCCGTTCTTTTTTAGGCGGAATCCGCTTTACGGCGTTTTGAATTTATGGTATAATGGAAAAAAAGAAATCTTGCAGGAGGCTTTCCCAATGAACTTCAACTATTTTCTTCCGGTCAACATCGTCTTTGGCTGCGGACGGGTCAGCGAAACCGGACAGCTGACCAAGCCCTACGGAACACGTGCCCTCATCGTCACCGGCAGAAGCAGCGCCAAAAAATCCGGTCTGTACGACCGTGTCAAAGACAGCCTGCATGCAGCCGGCATTGACTCCGTGCTCTTTGACAAAGTGCAGCAGAATCCCCTGACCACCACGGCAATCGAGGGCGCACAGTTCGCCAAAGCTTCCCGATGCGACTGCGTGGTCGCCATTGGCGGCGGCAGCATCATGGACTGCGCCAAGGCAATCGCCTTTCTGGCAGTAAATGACGGTGACATCAACGACTACATCTTCGGAAAAACCGCCAGCGACCGTGCGCTTCCGCTGATCCTGATCCCCACCACCTGCGGTACCGGCAGCGAGGGCAACGGGTTTGCCGTGCTGACCAATCCGGAGAACGGCGACAAGAAGTCCCTGCGCTGCAACGCAATCGTGGCAAAGGTCTCCATTGTCGATCCGGAGTGCATGATGACCATGCCGAAAAAGGTGCTTGCTGCCGTGGGATTCGATGCCCTGTGCCACTGCATGGAGGCGTATCTCTCCCGCATTTCCCAGCCGTTCACCGATGCCCTGAGCCTGTACGCCATTTCGCTGCTGGCGGAGAATCTGACGGCGGTCTACAGGGACAGCACGAACCGGACGGGCTGGGAGAAGATCTCTCTGGCGAGCACCATCGGCGGAATGGTCATCAACACCGCCGGTGTCACACTCCCCCACGGCATGGAACATCCGGCAAGCGGCTTAAAGGACATCGTCCACGGGCAAGGGCTGGCTGCGCTGACGCCGGTCATCACGGAGGCATCCTGTCACGGCGACCCCGTCCGCTACGGAAAGATCGCCCAGCTTCTGGGCGGCAAGACCGCAGAGGACTGCGCCCCGCAACTGCGCAGGCTGCTGCACGGTCTGGAGCTGACCTGCACCCTCTCCCAGCTGGGGCTGTCGGAACGTGATATCCCGTGGATGGCGGAGAACTGCATGAAGGTTTCCGCTGCCGGTGTCGCCAATCATCCGGTGGTATTCACGCAAGCGGAAATCGCAGCGCTGTACCGCAAGGCAATGTGAAAACGACAAAGCAGTATCACATTCGTTACAATTTGGTACACATATTGCACACATTGCAGAACTATGGTATGATATTCTTGTTGAATCCGTTTCTCACCCAACCCGACAATAGGAGATGACAAGCATGAAAAACAAAACAGTTGCAGCTCTGATGGCAGTCATTGCACTCTGCGCTGCGCTCACCGCCTGCGGAAGCGACTCCGGCGAAACCTCTGCCAAGATTTCCGGCGCACCGGCAGAAACAGCAGTTGACACCAGCGCCAAGGTGGACGAGCTCCGTGCCAACGCCAAGGCAGACGCAGCAGAAGCCACCGCTGACCAGATTCAGGAGGCTGTCGGCTTCCTGCAGGACAACGTCTACAGCTACTTTTCTGATTCCGGCGCTATGGTAAGCACCATTTATTATGGTGCGTTTTTGGAGGCATGCTATAACGGCACCGGAAACGACTACGAACAGGTCGGATTACAGGCGCAAAAGACGGTGGAATCCGTCTACCGTGGAGAAAAGCGCACCTCCGACAGCACCACACAGGAAAACCTCAAGGCACTGCGCACCATGGTAGAAGCACTGCCGGATGCCCGATAACTTCCAAGCATATGACAAAAAAAGCACGTCCCGTGGATTCCATGGGACGTGCTTTTTCGATAAGAGATATAGATATGATGTTGCCTTAGAGCTTTTGCGCCAGCTGCTTTTGCACCGCAGCGTCCGGAATATCCACAATGCCGTAATCCTTGCCCTTGTAATTCCAGTAGGCTCTGCCGATGCCGTACTTATTGAACACGCTGCAAATATCCGCAGCCCAGCGAATCTTGGAGTCGTTGTCCGCCAGATCAATCACACCGTATTCTCCGCAATACAGCGGAATGTCACGCTCCTGCGCAATCTTCAGCGCCGGCGCAAACAGGGTTTCGAAAAAGTCTGCACCCATTTCCTTCAGGTCGTCTGCATAGATCGCACCGGCAAGTTCCTGTGAAAGAATCTTGCTTGCCTCACGATACTCTGCAAGGCACTTGGGGTAGGCAATGCGGAAATCTGCCGGCATATCCTGTACCCAGTATGCGCCCTGATGGGTGAAGATCATGGGTTCATAGCTGTGGAACGTATAGACTACTTTCCGGTCTGCAGTCTCTGCCAGCATGGGAACGCTCAGTACATTGTTATACATCACACCGCCGAAAATGATCCAGGTGTCCGGCGCCTGCTTCCGAATCTCTGCAATGGCGTGCAGGGCAATCTGGTTCCAAGCCTCTGCGACCTCCGGCTCCACGATCTCATTCAGCAGCTCAAACGCCATGGTATCCGATTCTGCGCCATACCGCTTGGAAAGTGTCCGCCACAGACGATAAAACCGCTCCTGCAACGATACGTCGTGGAAAAAGATGGTCTTATCGGTCTTGTCCAGCGGATCAAAGGAATAGCCGTAAGTCTTGTGCAGATCGAGAATCATGCGGAGTCCGTGCTTTTTGCACCAGTTCAGGCAGCTGTCCAGATAGACGTAACCCTCCGGCTTTTCCGTGCCATCCTCTTCCTCCAGCAGCATATAGTCCACCGGCACACGCACGTGATCCAGTCCCAGTTCCGCAATGGTTGCAATATCCTGCTCTGTGATAAATGTGGTGTAGTGTTCTGCGGAGGTATCGCTGGTCTGCGAGAGCCATCCGCCCAGATTGACACCGTGGAGATATCCTTCCAATGTACGCATTGTCATCCATCCTTTCGATTTGGGAGTTCCTCGTTTTTCATGTCTTTATTATACGTGTTTTTTGGCGCATCGTATATCGTTTTTGTTGCATTTTTCTCAAATTTGTTGTATAATTACAGCGGAGGTGAAAATCTATATGAACATCGAACAGGAGCTTCACAAACATCTGTTTCAGCAGCGGGAGGAACAGACACAGCATCTGGAATACAATCTGGAATTCCAGTTCTATAACGCCGTTGCGTCCGGCGACATGGAAACCGTGTCCCGCTACTGTACCGCCGAACAGGATGAAACCGTCTATGACGGAACCGAGTACGGCAGGCTGTCGGAAAACCGGCTGCAAAACGCACGCTATCACTTTGTGGTGGCGGTAGCTCTTATCACACGTGTCTGCGTAGAACAGGGCATGGAACGGGAAACCGCCTATACGCTGAGCGACATTCTGATCCAGCGCATGGACCGCCTGACCACAGTTTCCGAGATCTCTGCGCTGCACAACGCCATGATTCGGGATTTTACCCGGCGCATGCAGGAGGTGCGCCGTGCCCACGCCTATTCCATCCATGTTTCCAAGGCGATCTCCTACATTTCCGCTCATCTTCACGAGAAGCTGACCACGCAGGACATCGCCGATGCCATCTCGCTGAACCGCAGCTATCTCTCCACACTTTTCCGCCGTGAGATCGGAAAAACGCTGCACCAATACCTGCTCTCCGCCAAGCTTCAATCCGCTGCCCAGCTTCTGACCACCTCGGAAATATCCTTGTCGGAAATCGGGGCGTACTACGGCTTTGCCTCCCAGAGCCACTTCATCCAGTGCTTCCAGCGGGAAACCGGTCTCACTCCCATGGAATACCGCCGGAAGTTCTACCAGCGAAGCGAAGTGTCAGACAGCAAAAACGGCTGACACCGTTCGCAACGTGCCAGCCGTTTTTCAATGCTGCTTGTATTGTTTACTTGTATGGTTAATCGTATCGGTTAAGAGATCGCCAGATTGCTGCGGAGCAATGCCAGATCTGTGCCATTGACCACATTGTCTTCTGTCAAGTCTGCCTGCTGCCACTGATCCTGCGTCAATGTTTCCGCATAAATCAGGTATTTTTGCAGCGCAACAGCGTCGGTAAGATTGATCTCGCCGTCCAGATTTACGTCACCCTTTGCAGGTTCAGGTATTTCTTCTGTCTGCGCCAGAGCCAACAGGTAAATCAGCGGGGAATTCCAATAAGTCGTGACCTCATTGGTGGAGTAGCTCTCCGAGTGGTCAACATAGCACTTGGCGCTGGGCATGCCTGCCAGATATGCCTTGGCTGCGCTATCCTCCTTGGCGGAGTTGACACCGCCCACCAGCATGCCTTTCATCGCCTGCTTCTTTGCCATAGACGGTCTGTGGTGGGGATTCTGCGGACAGAGCGTGCCATATCCCGTGACAAAGCAATAGCCGGTGGCGTTTTTGCCCAGCAGATAGTTCAGGTCGTCCTCTGCTGCCTGCCGGTAGGCGTCGTCCCCCGTGATCTGCGCAGCTACACCCAGAATCACGCCGGCGTTTCCGATTGTCATGTTGCTGCCCCAATTAAATGTTGAGATGGAAACGCCAAAAGGTGTCTTGTTTGAGGTAGAAACGAAAGTATTTGCCTGCTTCTTCATGGCGCTCAACGCCTTCTGATACACGCTTTCGATTTTGCTTTCGCCGTCTTTCATCGTCAAAATGGCAAGGTTGCCGTAGTCGCCCATCGTCGTCCAGTCCATACCCGTCTGCAAATACATGCCCTCCAGCTTCTCCTTGTAGGCCTCTTCGCCAGTTGCACGGAACATCTGCGCCGTTGCCCAGTACCGCTCATCGCTGTCGGAATAGTCGCCGTAATCGCCGGTGGTGATGTCTGTAGGATTCTGGAAGATCAGATTCGGGTTGGCATCCAGGAAATTCCATGCCTTTTTCGCTGCATCCAAGCAGGTGGCAGCAAAGTTCGGGTCGCTCTCCCCGAAAAATTCCGATGCCAGCGCCATTGCACCGCAGAAGTCACCGGTCGCCGTGGTGGAAACCGGCGTTACGATCAGCTCGCCCGTCTCCTGTTCCGGCATGACATAACCGGGGAAATTCTCGCAGGTGACCTTATGGTGCACACCGCCCGTCTCCGGATCCTGCATTTTCAGCATCCAAGTCAGGGCATACTTTGCCTCGTCCAGAATGTCGGGGACGCCGTTCCCGCTCTCCGGAATTCCGACATCATCGCCAAACAGCGCCGGATTTGCCTGATAGGCATAGAGCATATCTGCCACAGTCTTTGCTGCCGGAACAGTATAGCGCCCGTAATCTCCGGCATCATGCCAGCCGCCGCTGACATCGATGTATTCATCTGTTGTCCCGTACACTCTCGCCTTGGTGGTATGACATGCCACATGATGGAACGTGTCGTCCTCGATCTCCGTTCCGCAGCGCTGCAAATACAACATCCGCACAGCATCTTTCATCAGGTTGCTGTACACGTCCTCGCCGATCTCGAACGTGTAGGACGGATCCAGCCCGCCGCAGGTGATGTAGTATTTTCCCAGTGCTTCAACAGCAGAAAAATCTCCCATCCATTCAACTTCGCCGGCGCTGCTGTTATTGGTTTCGCCGTAAAGCTCGCCGGTATAGACCACTTCCTCGGTTTCGGCGTTGACTACAGAGAATTCCGTTTCGTCAGTAATCCCACGGAACACTGCCACCTTTTCCGCATTGGGGCGATAGCCCACCTGATTGATGACAATGGGCGGTTCATAGGCACGAATCTCGGAATAGTCCACCTGACTGTCGTCCACCAGTTCCAGAACCACGTTGTCCAGATAGATGGTATGTTCGCCCAGTTCCTCGCCCTCGTTTCCGCAGTTGAACACCATTTTCGACATGATGTCCGTATCCGCTTTCATGGTGAACTCATAGTCCACTTTCTGCGGTTCCGAAGTGAGGTTCAGACCCTTCCAGGTATACGACTGATACGTTCCGCCGTTCTGCTGGATCATCCCCTCCACATAGCGGTCGGTGTCGGAAGAAATCTCGTAGGACAGGTGATAAACGCCGTTTTTGTACAGCGGAATGATGTCATAGTTCAGCTGTACGGAATAAGTCAGCTTGCCGGTGTTGGTGACATGCAGCGCCAGTTTTCCGTCTTCTGTGGAGAGCGTCGCAGCACCGCCGCTCTCTTTGTACATGCCCCAGCCGGACGTCCCGCTGGAAAAAGTAGAATTGCTGATGAGGTTGTCCGCAGCCAGTACGGACACCGGCGATACTGCCGGCAATGTGGATGTCAGCAGCACACCAGACAAAATGGCTGCCAGCAATTTGGTCATTCGTTTCTTTTTCATGTCGGAAAGAAGCCGGAACTTGGAACAGAGTTTCGGCTTCCCGTACACCTCCTTGCAAATTTTAAACGGGAAAAATTGCACAAACAATGCGATTCCCGTTTTGGTATTGGAACCACAAATTCGGGAAGAATCTGATATTTTTATTATACAGGATTGACAAAACACTTGCAATGATATATCATGTAAAATATATGATGTTTTATATATTTCGAAAGGAGCAACCCATGGAGATTCGAAACGCCGGATACAACCACTGTCATGATACTGATTTCATCATCGACCGTCCCAAGGGCAGCGGGGACAATTTGTTGCTGCTGCTGAAAACAGACTGCATTGTCACGCTGGATGGCGTCGACCAATTGGTTCCGGCAAACAGCGTCTTTCTCTATCCCAAAGATGCACCGCAATTTTACCGCACCTGTCCGCAGCAGCTCTTCGCCAACGACTGGGTACACTTTCTCTTTGAAGGGAAAGAATTTGCGCAGTTTTCCGCACGGAAAATTCCGTTCCAAACGCCAATTCCCGTGCAGGAGCCAAACTTTTTCAGCCACTGCATCAAAGAAATCGTCTATGAAACCTATTCGCAAAATTTATACCGCAAAGAAAGCGCATCCTGCTATATGACGCTCATCTGGGATAAACTCAGCGAACAGCTGTACCAGAATTCTTTTTTTCCAAAAGACAGCCGGTATGAAATGCTTGCCACCATTCGCCGAAAGATGTACCGCAGTCCATGGGATTCACGCACGGTAGACAACACCGCCCACGAAGTTCGCATGAGCCGCTCTGCTTTCCAGAAGCTTTACAAGCAGTTTTTTGGCATCACCTTTACACAAGATCTCATCCAAAGCCGCATGGAGTATGCTGCCATGCTTCTGCAAAGCACAGATCTTGGCGTTGCGAAAGTCGCAGAGCAGTGCGGATATCGCCACTATGAGCACTTCGAACGGCAATTCCTGAAACGGTACGGCATCTCTCCCAAGGCATATCGCACGCAGGACATCCCGCTTTTCAGGAGATGAATGAAATGGAATCAGTTTGGAACGAAGCATTTGTCTATGAGGTGCTCTCCGTTGTGGAGGAGATCCCCGCCGGAAAAGTGGCATCCTACAGCCAGATCGCACAGCTCATCGGCAGAGCGAAAAACGCACGGCTGGTGGGCAGGGCGCTGCATCAGGCAGAGCACTACGGCAGCTACCCCTGTCATCGTGTCGTCAACCAAGCCGGACGGCTTGCGCCGAACTTTCCGGAGCAGCGGGAGCTGCTTCTGGTGGAAGGTGTGACGTTTCGGAAAAATGGCTGCGTGGATATGAAGTGCTGTCAGTGGGAGTGCTAGGACTCGTTGGAAACATTCCACTGGAATGTTTCCAAAATCAAGAAACAGCAAGCGGGACACAGGGAGTTTCGCTGTCTGCGGACAGCGACTTAGAGGGCACGTGCCCTCTAAGAGAGTCTGTTTTGCATCTGGGCGTATGCAGATTGCGCCGTCAGATTTTTCGAGAGATGAAAGGAAAAACGGAGGAAATCCTTTGTGGATTTCCGAGTATTTTCCTGAAATATCTCGGAAAAGATGCAAGCAAGATGCGTGCGAATAGATGCAAAGCAGGCTCTAAAACCTCGCCAGCTGCGCTCAGCTGGAGCAGCCTTTTCGGGGCAACGGTTCTGAAATTGTTTTGTTGCTGCACGATGCCTTTTGTGACTGTTCTTGCAATCTTGTGACGCACTCTGTAGGGACACGGCATGCCGTGTCCGCAGATCTCGCATCACAAAGCGTCAGAGAAGACAAGCTGCCGATTTCCCGCAAAATTTGACAGAAATCGGCAGATGTGCTATAATACTACTATTCTAGCGCTGTCCGTGCGCAAAAAAGGAGTAACACCAATGGGACTGTTCCACCGCAAACCGACTGAACCGCAGAATCCAGTCATTTTCAACGAAGACGCCGCCCTATCCTCCGCACTGCAAACCGCAGGTCTGGAGCGCTATCTAAGTCTATACGGAAAGGCGCTGCCGGAGGATCGCCGAAAGGACATCCAGATCAAAAAGCGCATCGCCGAACGTGGCATGGAGGGTGAACAGCTGACGCTGCACACCCTTATGCGCACCCCGATGTATATGATAATTCTAAAAGACCTGCACTTTTTATATGGCACCATTCCAACACAGGTGGACTTCGTTGTCATCACAGACAAGCTGATCTTTGTGCTGGAGACCAAGAACTGGAACGCCGACTTCCGCATCGATGCCTGCGGGGATTTTATCTCGCAGGACACGGGAAAACGCTGGAAAAGTCCTCTCTCCCAAAACGCAGAGCACATGGAATATCTCTCCCGTGTTTATCAGAGTTTCTCCCGTAACCGGCTGGACCGCTTTTACAGTGCGGTGGTCTGGGCGAACGAATCCGCCGTGCTGGATCGCTCCGAAGCGCCGGAGGATGCCGTGGAGGCAATCACCTACGTCAAGAATCTGCCCAACTTCATCTTAGAGCGCTACAACGCCTGCCGGCTCAAGCGCATGAAACCGGCGGAAATGCAGAGCGTTGCCCAGCAGCTTCTCTCTTACTGTGAGGAGCACTCCGCAAGCCGCAAGTGTCCGATCTGCGGAAAAGATCTGGTACTGCGGGAAACAGACACCCCGTTTTACGGCTGCTCCGGCTATCGGAACGGCTGCCGTTATACCGAACAGGAATCGTAACCGTATGACAAGAGCTGTCCCATCCAGAAATGGATGCGGCAGCTCTTTTTGCTTTGTACGAATCATTGATTTAGCGACCGGCGCTCCCGCTCCAGTTCCCACGCCAGCTGGAATACCGTCCAGTGCTGGTTGGTGGGGGTGAGCACTGCCTTGTGCGGAATTTCGATTCCGGCATGGCGCAGCCCCTGCAAAAAACGATCCATATGGCTGTTCCTGAGTCCGCAGAACACCAGCAGTCCCGTCGGCGGCAATTCGTCCGCAGCGGTTCCGGCAGCATCCGCCGGCACGGCATAGCCGGCAAGCTGCCCGATACTCTGACCGTATGCGGAGGGCTGGATATGCACTGCACGCAGATGCTGCTTCACGGCCAACTGCTCCACCTGTTCCGCCTGCGGAATGGCAATCAACAGCACTTTCTCCATCTTATGCACCTCCGCCCAGCAGAACCTCGGCGTTGGTTCCGTAGAAAATGTCCGCTTTTCCGCTGAGCATCTCGCAGAGCCGCTTCATTCTGTCCCAATTCCGGTTGCCCTCGAATTCGTAGCTGTGCCCCCAGATGTAGAAGATCTGTGGCGTTTCCGGCTCCATCGCCAGAAACTGCTCCGCCAGCGAAAATAGCTGCGCATCATCGTGGTGGCAGGTGGGCTGGAATCGCAGCAGGTCTTTCTGCGGGGCAAAGCTGCGGCTGGAAGCCACGCCCCGTCCATACCGGAGATCCAGTTCCTTCAGCTTCTCCACCACGGTGTCATTGTACACGCCGTAGGGATAGGACATTCCCACCGGGCGTGTGCCGAAAATCTCCGTGATGGCACGCAGATTACCGCCAAGCTCCTCCTCCAGCGCCTCCGGCGAAAGCTCTGTCAGATTCTGGTGCAGACTGCCGTGTACAGCGACCTCGTGGCCACGGTACAGCGACGGGCAGTCCCGCAGGTTCAGCCGGTGCACCCACAGGCGATCCCGATACTGCCACGTGCCGTGGTCGTGGTCTAAGCCGGTGTTGACGTGAAACGTTGCTTTCATGCCGTAATCGTTGAAAATCTCCAGCAGCTTCTCGTCCTGCTCGTTGCCGTCGTCATAGCTGAACGTGACTGCCTTGCGGTATTGCTGTTCCCAATGCATTGTCATCGACCCCTTTTTCGAAATGGTATGGTCTTATTATGCCATAAAATGCCGGAAAAGTCAACGGCAGAAAAGTTGCGGCGTCGCAATTTTCCTATCAAAAATATTGACAAAATGTTTTTCAAAATGTTATAATAGATGCAGCATAGCGACAAGCTGATGCTCTTGTACGAAAAAGCAAACATGGAAAGGAAGGAATGTTACATGAAATTCGGAAGAATCCTGGCTGCCGTCACCACAGGTGTGCTGGCAGTCAGCAGTATGTCTTTCACCGGTCTGGTGGGGTACGCCGCACCGGAAGAACTGATGAACGACACCTTTGAAAGCGGATTCGGCGCCTGGAAAGGCGTGGGTTCCAGTCTGTCCCTGTCCACAGAACAGGCGCACAGCGGCGGAACCTCCCTGTACTGCTACGACCGCACCGCAAACTGGGGCGCACCGCGGTGTTCTCTGATGGGAATCGTGGCTGCCGGACAGAGCTATGAGATCTCTGCCAGCGCCATGTTCGAGGGAAGCGGTCAGCAGAACATGGCGATCAAAATGATCTACACCGACACCAGCGGCACAGACCACTATGAACAGGTGGCTGCTGCGCAGGCGACTGCCGGACAGTGGGTGGAGATGAAGGGCAACTACACCATTCCCAGCGGCGCTACCGGCATGATCCTCTATGTGGAGATGCCGAACGCCAACACCGACCAGACCTATTACATTGATGACGTGGTCATCAAGGGCGAAAAGACGGAGATCAAGCTGGACGACAAGTTCGAATCGGACTTCGAGGACGGCACACAGAGCTGGAACGGCCGTGGCAGCGCCACAGCAGAGCGCTCCACCACGTATGCCCACAGCGGAAACGCCAGCCTGTATGTGTCCGGCAGAACCCAGCTCTGGAACGGTTCGACCCGCAGTGTGTCTGACATCATGGAAGCCGGCGGCTACTACAAAGTCGGCACCTACGTGCTCTATGACGGCGACCAGTACTCCGACACCCAGAAGTTCTCCATCAACCTGCAATACGACTACAACGGCAAGGAGAACTACTACACCATCGCCACCGAAACCGCAAAGAAGGGCGAATGGCAGTATGTGGGCAGCGAGTTCACCGCGCCGGAGGGTGCGACCAACTTCTATATCTATGTACAGACCGGCTACACCAGTGCCCCCAAGGAACAGGATCTCATGAACTTCTACATGGACGATGCAGTCGGCGAACGCCTGCCGGATCCTACCATTCAGGACGACATTGCTTCCCTGAAAGACGCCTATTCCGATTACTTCAAGATCGGCTGCGCCTGCACCGGCTCGGAATTTGCACAGGGCGCCACCAAGGACCTCATCAAAAAGCACTACAACAGCCTGACGCTGGGCAACGAGCTGAAACCGGACAGCGTGCTGGATCAGGCACTGTCCCAAAAGTATGTGGCAGAGACCGGCGATGACACCATGCCCCAGATCTCTCTGAATGAAGCAGACGAGATGCTGAAGTTTGCCGGCGAAAACAAGATTCCGGTACGTGGTCATGTACTGGTATGGCACAGCCAGACACCGGACTGGTTCTTTAAGGAAAACTTCGATCCCAACGGGGCATGGGTTTCCAAGGACAAGATGACCAAGCGTCTGGAAAACTACATCAAGACCGTCATGGAAACGCTGAAAAAGGATTACCCCGATGTGGAATTCTACGCATGGGACGTGGTGAATGAAGCTGCTTCCGATGCCGGCACCATTCGGGATGCCGGTTCCAACAACGAGGTCGACGGACAGTCCGCATGGGTCAAGGTCTACGGCGACCAGTCCTATATCCCACTGGCGTTTGAGTTCGCCAAGAAGTATGCACCGGCAGGCTGCAAGCTGTTCTATAATGACTACAACGAGTACTCCCCCAACAAGCAGGCGTACATCATCAGCGACATTCTGAAACCGCTGGTGGAAAAGAACCTGATCGACGGCGTGGGCATGCAGTCTCACATCTCCATGAGTTACCCCACCATTGATCTGTACAAGTCCGCCATGCAGCAGTATGCAGACCTGGGACTGGAAATTCAGGTCACCGAGCTGGACGTTTCCGAGAAGTCCAACGAATACGCCAACCAGCTGGCACTGGCACAGCGGTATCAGGACGTGTTCAAGATGTACAAGGAAATGAAGGATTCCGGCGTGAACCTGTCTGCCGTTGTCCTCTGGGGCATCACCGACTCCACCAGCTGGATCGGCGGCTATCCCCTGCTCTTTGACAAGGACTATCAGGCAAAGCCGTCCTATTACGCCGTGATCGACACCAACTCCGAGGTAGAAAAGCTCCAGACCATGACGGCATACCGCTATGACGGCACAGATGCCGATCTGGAACGGGCATTGGAAATTGGTACGGCACAGTATATCGGCGATTCTGGCGCATATTTCAAAGCAGCGTGGAATGACTCCTCGTTGACAGTTCGTATTTATGGCACAGAAGGCGCACATCAGATTGCTGTATATGGCAATCGAGAAAGTCAAGAAGGAAAGTTTATATGTGGTGCGCCCGACTTGAATGAACAAAAATATACACAAGTGAAACTGCCTCTTTCTGGTTCTTATGATTTGTCCGATGATTCTGTAATTGGAAAAGCAGGAGATAATTTTTATCTGGATATTATCTATGACCAGTACGGATGGAATGATAAAGCATTTGCGGATGGATTCTATCATTCCACAAATGCAGATGGTGTATTGCCCACCTGCGGTATTGTCACCCTCGCAGAACAGCCCAAGTATGCCGAGGCAACCAAGACCGAAACACCCATTACCATTGACGGGGACATCGATGCCGCATGGGCAGATGCCAACACCATTGATGTCAACACCTACTCCATGGGCAACGGTGCGACCGCCGTTTCCAAAATGCTCTGGGACGAGAATTACTTCTATGTGCTGACTGAAGTCACCGACCCCGTACTGAGCGTGGCAAGTGCCAACGCCTACGAGCAGGACACCGTGGAAGTATTCTTCGACGAGAACAACCACAAGACTTCCTCTTACGAAAGCGACGACATTCAGTGCCGCATCAACTACGAGAACGACAAGACTGTTACCGACGGACGTTCCACTGACGCATTCCTCTCCGGCACGAAAAAGACCGACAAGGGCTATATCGTCGAGGTGGCAATTCCGTACACCATTGGTTCGTTCCATGCCAACCAGATCGTAGGCTTTGACGTACAGGTCAACGATGACGGCACCGGCGACGGCAAGCGTACCAGCATGGCCAACTGGAACGACCTCACCGGTCAGGGCTACATCAACACCAGCGGTTTCGGCGTGCTGAAACTGGTGGGAGACGGCACCGAAGTAACCGGTACCACAACAACCACCGGAACCGGCACCACCACAGAAACCACTACCACAACTTCCGTCACCACAGCCACCACTGAGGCGACCGGCGAAACCACCACAGCAGATGACTCCGTCCTCTATGGCGATGTCAATCTGGACGGTGATGTGGATCTGTCCGATGCCGTTCTGCTGAACAAAGCAGTTGCCGGTGTGGTCGAGCTGAACGACCAGCAGAAAAAGAATGCGGATTGTGCTGCCGGCGGCGGTATCGGCGGCGACGACTCCATGAGTCTGCTGCGATTCCTGGTGCACCTGATCAACCAGCTGCCGGAATAATCTCCGTGCGCAAAGTCGCATAGTTTAGGCAATACCGCACAAAGATTGTGCGACAGATGCGTCGTCAAATTTTTCGTCAAATGAAACAAAAAGCGGAGTGAATACTTGATGTATTCACGAGCATTTTTGTGAAATATGACGGGAAATTTGCAAGCAGATGGCGTGCAAAGTCGCCAGACGCTCTTTGTGCGGTATTGCCCTAAGTCTTATTTTTTCTTTTCGTCTTTCGGACGGTACGAAGAGCCGTCCGGCTCGACGATCACCGTATTGTCCAGCTGGCCACGAAGATTTCCCACCACGGCACGGCGGTACTCATTGCGCAGGGCTTCCTGCTCCTGCTTTTCCTCCGCCGTCAGTCCCTCGGTGCGGGACTTCTTTGCCAGTTCATTGATACGTGCTAGTTTTTCCGGATGCATTGTCATTCCTCCCAGTGTGATCTGCCATGTTTCAGGGAACTCCGCTGCGTCATTTCCGGCGCAGTCTTGCGTAAAATTTCCCCATTAAGTATAGCACTTCCTCTCGGAAAATGCAAGCAATTCCGACAGTGTTTGCAAAATCTGCATAATTTTTTTGCGTATTATCCGGAAAGATTTCCCATCACGATTCTCAGATCAGGAGTGGATTCCTATGATAAAAACAGCATTGATTACCGGTGCATCCCGCGGCATTGGCGCAGCGACCGCACGCCTGCTCGCCGCAGACGGCTACTGCGTCGCCGGAACCTGCTGCCGCAGCCAGGCGGAGATGGAGGAGCTTGCACGCACTACAGGCATTCTCCCCATCCGGACCGACCTCTCCGACCCCGCACAGATCCCGCAGCTGGCGCAGCGTGCGCTGGAACTGCTGGGACACGTGGACGTTCTGGTCAACAACGCCGCCTGTTCCTACATCGACCTCTTCCAGTGTATGCCGCCGGAGCGCATCCGGGAGCTGTACGCCGTCAATCTCACTGCCGTGGTGGAGCTGACACGGGCGCTGCTGCCCAGCATGCTGTCCCGCCACAGCGGCTGCATCATCAACATCTCCTCTGTCTGGGGGGAAACCGGCGCCTCCTGTGAGGTGGACTATGCCGTCACCAAGGGCGCTGTGCTGGCGCTGACACGGGCGCTGGCAAAAGAGGTAGGGCCGTCCGGCATTCGGGTAAACGCCGTTTCGCCGGCGACGATTCTCACCGACATGACCGCCCATCTCCCGCCGGAAACGCTGGCGGAACTGGCGGAGGAAACGCCGCTGGGGCGGAACGGCACACCGGAGGATGTGGCGGAGGCAGTGCGCTTTCTCGCCTCTGACCGTGCCGCCTTTATCACCGGACAGGATCTCCCCGTCAACGGCGGATTTCTGTGCGTTTAAGCACCGTTTCTAAAATCAACGGTGCGCCTGGTATACGTCTTTCTACAAATTCTCCGGTTCGTATCGTTTTGCACAAATTTCACATGCCGCCGGTTTTTCTTTCGATAGAATTTACAAAGTTCGTGAAAAATGGGTGAGTATTTCCCCGGAGCGCTTGCAGAATCTGCGGATTTGTGCTATAGTAAAAGGGTATCGGCTCTGTTTGGAAATCCCATTTTTCCGGACAGACGCACAATCATTTTATGTAGAGGTGAGAAAGACAAATGAAACAAAATCATTCGTGGAAAGGCTGGTTTTCCTCGGTGCGGGCCTGGGGATGCTCCGTACAGGAAAAGCGTTCTTACAATACCCTGCGCTTCCCCATGACCAATCGGCTGATCCTGCTGCTCTACCCGCTGTTCATTGTCTGCATGGCAGAGCTGAATCAGGATAAGTACCCCAGCAAGCTGGTGCTCTTCATCTCCGAACACCCCACCATCATGCTGTTCAACGTTCTAATCGCAGCGCTGATCTTTACAGGGCTGCTTCTGCTGTTCCGCTCCGGATGGTTCTCCATGCTGGTGGAAAGCGTCATCTATATGGCGCTGAGCATCACGGAGCTTTTCAAGTACAACACCAACGGCAACCACCTCATCATGACAGACATGAAACTGGCACGGAGTCTGAAGAGCCTGACCTCCTTTGCCTACATCAAGATCACACCAAGACTGATCCTCTATCTGGCGATCTGTCTGGGATTCATCCTGCTGGCGTTCTGGTTCAACCCACGGCTCAGGAAGCGCACCAAGCTGCGCAAGCGTCTGCTGCCGGGACTCGCCTGCCTGATCTGCTGCGTGATGGTCGTTACCGTTCCTGCAGTCTCCCGGCCGGTCTATGCGCTGTTCCGTCTGGACACCAAGGAGGCAGACAACACCTTCATTCTCAACGAAAAGTTCGAGAACAACGGCTTTCTGGCGTTCTTTATGCAGACCGGTTCGGAGAATCTCTCCAACCAGCTGGATGAGCCGGCGGACTACGCCGAGAACAGCGACAACGCCATCCGGCAGTATCTGGCAAGCGACGTTGCGGAAACCAACTTCAAGAACGGCGTAAAGCCCAACGTCATTGAGATCATGTCCGAGTCCTTCGCCGACTTCCGGGTATTCTCCAAGGAACTGGAAGAGCTGGGCTACACCGGTCTGGATTCCTACTATGCCGGTCTGGACAAGGCGGCATCCATGGGAACGGAGGGCAAGTTCATCGTTCCCACCTATGCCAGCTACACCGTGCGCACGGAATTCGAGATGCTGTTCGGTCTGCCGGTCAAGTCCCTGAACGACCCGAATATGCCGCAGCGCATGCTGCTGGACCGCCAACAGCCCACCATCCCCTCCTACTACAAGAGCTGGGGCTACACCACAGCGTATGTGCACCCGTTCCAGAGCAGCTTCTACAGCCGCAAGCGCATCTACAGCAACTTCCGGTTCGATACCATGATCTTTGAGGACGACTTCACCGTTCCGGTCACCACTTACGGCGAGTACATCGACGACAATGTGGTATACGATCAGATCGAGTCCCTCATCGCCTCTTCCAGCGAACCGCTCTATCTCCACGCCACCACCATGCAGAACCACCAGCCCTATTCGGACGGCGACAGCGACGACGAATTCCTGAACTATCTGTCCCGCATCCAGCACTCCGCAGACGGTCTGGCAGAGATGCTGGAGCATCTGTCCGAAGCCAACGAGCCGACCATCGTGCTTTTTATCGGCGACCACTTCCCCTCGCTGCGTGGCGACAACGGCATTTACAACCAGCTGAACATCACCAGCGAAAACTGCTCCGACCTCTATGAGCAGCACTACATCCTCTGGAACAACTTCAACATGGACACCAGCGTGCTGCCCAGCGATCCGGTTTCCATCTTCTACTACCCCTATCTCATCATGGAGATGATCGATGCCCCCCGGGACAGCTTTACGCAGACTATGATGGACGAGATGCAGACCGAACCGGTCTACTCCACCAACTATCACCCGTTCCAGGAGCCCGATCAGAAGCTGGATACGCTGACCTATGACCGTATTCTGGGAGATATCATCTCCCCCAGTGCGCTGGATGTTCTCCCCGATCCGGAGGAGGATTCCACAGAGGAAACCACAACGGATTGAGCAGCGGTGCAATATCACAATGAGAAAAGCAAAGGGACATGGTGCGATCCATGTCCCTTTTTGTGTATTGTAGATGATAAACAAAGCATATCGTGCGGAAACGAAAAGACTCTAGAACCGTTGCCCCCGTCAGGCTGATCCAACTGAGCACAGTTGGCGAGGTGTTCTTAGAGGGCACGTGCCCTCTAAGTCGCTGTCCGCAGACAGCGAAATTCCCCGTGCCCATACTTCTGGGCACACGGAGAAGGTGGGTGAGAAAAGCGACAGCTTTTCGAGGGCGGAGCGAACAAGACCGCTCCGCCCTGTGTCCCACTTGTAACGCCTTGATTTTGAAAACGTTCCGGTGGAATGTTTTCAACGGATTTTACCTTTGTTGAAGTTGGCGGACACGGCACGCCGTGTCCCTACAAAGAATTGGTTTATCCTCAGTTGGATCAGCCTGACGGGGCAACGGTTTTGAAATCTTTTTGTTCCTGCACGATGCGATTTGTTTTAAAGTGACACCCGCTTTACTCTCACCAGCACACAAAAAAACCGGATAGCAGGAACAGTCCTACCATCCGGTTTTCATCATCTTACAGCGCAGTTTCTGCGCCGCTTTTTGCCCTGGGTTCTTTTGGCGATTAATACATACCGCCCATGCCGCCTGCTGCCGGAGCTGCTGCTGCCGGTTCTTCCTTCGGAATATTTGCAACGGCACTCTCGGTGGTCAGAACCATAGAAGCGATGGATGCAGCGTTCTGCAGTGCGCTTCTGGTAACCTTGGTCGGGTCAACGATACCGCTGCTCATCATATCGCAGTAAGTCTCGTTGTAGGCATCGAAGCCATAGCCAACCTTGCGGCTGCGGCGAATCTTATCCACGATGATGCTGCCTTCCAGACCAGCGTTTGCTGCGATCTGGCGGAGCGGTGCTTCCAGTGCACGGAGCACAATCTTCGCACCGGTCTTTTCGTCGCCGTCCAGAGACGGGATCAGCTTTTCAACTGCCGGAATTGCATTGATGAGTGCAGTGCCGCCGCCGGCAACAATGCCCTCTTCCACAGCTGCCTTGGTTGCAGACAGAGCGTCTTCAATGCGCAGCTTCTTTTCTTTCATCTCAACTTCAGTTGCAGCGCCAACCTTGATGACTGCAACACCGCCGGACAGCTTGCCGATACGCTCCTGCATCTTCTCCTTGTCGAAGTCGGAGGTGGAAGCAGCGATCTGGTTCTTGATCTCGGTGATTCTGTCAGCGATGGCATCCGAGCTGCCTGCGCCGCCAACCAGAATGGTGTTCTCCTTGTCGATGACAACCTGGCCTACCTGGCCCAGCATCTCCAGCTTTGCATCGCTCAGCTCCATGCCCAGATCAGAGGACAGAACCGTACCGCCGGTCAGGATTGCGATATCCTGGAGCATTTCCTTTCTTCTGTCGCCAAAGCCCGGTGCCTTGACAGCAGCGCACTTGAAGGTACCACGGAGGTTATTCAGGATGATGGTGGTCAGAGCCTCGCCCTCGATGTCCTCAGCGATGATCAAAAGCTTCTTGCCCATCTTGACGATCTGCTCCAGCAGCGGCAGGATGTCCTGAATGTTGTTGATGGTCTTGTCGGTGATGAATACCAGCGCATCATCATAAACGACCTTCATCTTCTCACGGTCTGTGATCATATACGGGGACAGATAGCCGCGGTCGAACTGCATACCCTCAACGACTTCGCTGTAGGTCTCAGCGGTCTTGCCCTCTTCAATGGTAATAACGCCATCGGTGGAAACCTTCTTCATTGCCTCGGCGATCAGCTTGCCAACATTTTCATCGGCAGAAGAGATGGTGGCAACTCTTGCAATGTCGTCCGAACCTTCTACTTCCTTGGAGTTTGCCTTGATGCTGCTGACAGCAACGTCAACAGCCTTTGCAATGCCCTTGCGCAGCACCATCGGGTTTGCGCCGGCAGCGATGTTCTTCGCACCCTCGTGGATGATTGCCTGTGCCAGAACGGTAGCAGTTGTGGTACCGTCACCAGCGGCATCGTTGGTCTTGGTGGCAACTTCACGAACCAGCTGTGCGCCCATGTTCTCAAACGGATCTTCCAGTTCGATGTCCTTTGCAATGGTCACGCCATCGTTGGTCACCAGCGGTGCACCGAATTCCCGATCCAGAACCACGTTTCTGCCCTTCGGGCCAAGTGTGATTTTTACGGTATCTGCCAGCTTATCAATGCCGGCGATCAGACCGTCTCTTGCGTCTGCATTGTACTTAATATCCTTTGCCATGGTAATACGCCCTTTCTCTATTCAATGTAGTCGTTCTGCGGGAAAGCTTAGTCGGCAATTGCCAGAATCTCGCTCTCGTAAACCAGTGTCAGCTCTTCCTCGCCATCCTTGATGGTCTGACCTGCGCCGTGGTTCAGCAGAACCGTGTCGCCAACCTTTACCTGCATGGGGATGCGTGTGCCGTTCGGTGCGTACTTGCCCTCACCGCATGCAACGACCTTGCCCTTTGCCGGAACACCTGCCGGTGTCTTGGTTGCCAGTACCAGACCGCCTACGGTCTTTTCTTCCTGATCCTTTTCTACCTTTATGAGTACTCTGTCTGCCAACGGTTTCAATGCCATGATTCATTCCTCCTGCATCCAAATTATCACTTGTTTCTCAAATCTGTTAGCACTCATAGTTCCTGAGTGCTAATATCTATTTTACCAACTTTTCAGAAAAAATCAAGGGTTTTCCTGCGAAAATTGTGAAATTCGGAACATTGCACAAATTCAAGCTGTTTTTCACGTTCCATTTGTGAAAACAGATGAGTTTCCACCTGCCTAGCAATCCAAATTCTCCCTATTTTAAAAATAAAATCTACAACCAAAAAAATCAACTAACTTATACACGATTGCAACGCAACTTCTTCACATTTTACAAATAGGTAACAATTTGAAAATAAATAATCCACTTATCAGTTACACAACTATAGTATAATGAAATGTGAAAAACATCGGCAGATTTTGCGGTTTTTTTGAGAAGCCACAAATACATTTCCGTCCCAGTGCCGATGAAGCTCCGGCGCGGCGAAAAGCCCCGGGCATGCAATTTCCAAAACGGCGTTGTGGGGTGGGACGGCTGCGGCAGAGAAACACAGCACCGGAAACTGACAATCAAAAGAAAGGCGTGAAAACATTATGGCATTAGAAAAAGTTCTTGTCGTAGATGACGATCCGAATATTTGCGATGTGCTTCGGATGTATTTGGAAAATGAGGGATACAGCGTAATTCTCTCTTATGATGGAGAAGAGGCTCTGGTAAAATTCAACGCACTGAAGCCGGACATTATCCTGCTGGATGTCATGCTGCCCACACTGGACGGCTGGCAGGTATGCCGTGAGGTGCGGAAAAAGTCCAGCGTGCCGATCATCATGATCACCGCAAAGGGCGACACCTTTGACAAGGTGCTCGGTCTGGAGCTTGGCGCAGACGACTATATTGTAAAGCCCTTTGACACCAAGGAAGTCGTTGCCCGCATCAAGGCAATTGCCCGCCGCATCGGCACCTCTCCGGAGGAATCCGAGGTCAAGGAAGTTCGCTATGACAAGCTGTCGGTCAACATGACCCGTTATGAGCTGCGTGTCGACGGCAAGGTCGTTGACACCCCGCCGAAAGAACTGGAGCTGCTGTTCTATCTGGCTTCCAACCCCAACCGTGTATACACTCGTGACCAGCTGCTGGACGAAGTCTGGGGCTTTGAGTATTACGGCGACTCCCGCACCATTGACGTGCACATCAAGCGTCTGCGGGAAAAGCTGGAGGGCGTATCCGACAAGTGGTCGCTGAAGACCGTATGGGGCGTGGGCTATAAGTTCGAGTCCGAAGAGGACGAATAAACCGCCGTGGAACAGCCGGAAAGCAAAAAGGTACAGAAAAAACCGCAGAAAAAGCTGTACCGCAACCATGTTGCGCAGATTCTGCTTCTCGTTTTCGTTGCCATTGTCACTGCGCTCTCCGTAATGGGATATGGCATCTCCCGCTATAAACGGGACTATTATGCCAGCGCCACACGCTCGTGCAATGTCATGGTTGCCGACCTCGTCAAGCACGGCGAAGATTTTCCCAATGAGGATATGCTGGCATACTATATTCCCTACAGCATGAACTCCACTGCGGCTTCTGTAGGCACCTACCTCTACCTGTTCAACACCGACGGGCAGTGCATCCTTTGCTCTGCCAACACCGGTCAAGAGGCGGATGGGCTGACGCTGAGCGTGGAAATGCTCCACGCCATGAAGGAAAAAGGAACCTATCTGACTGATCGCAGTTCCGGAAAGTTCAACCGTTCTATTGCGGAGCCTATGCTCTGCAACGGCTCTGCCTTTACGATCCAGCAGGACGGCAGGGAACAGACCTATTATCTGTTCGCCAACACCTATACCCATGTGCTGAACAACTATGTCACAGATTTCATTCTGGTGACGGTGCTGGTCTCTCTGGCAGTGCTGGCAATCGCAATCGCAATGGAAATGCACATCATTCTCCAAAGGGCAAAGCAGCGGGAGCAGATCATTCAGGTTTTGCAGCTCAATGCAAGAGGCGATTACACGAAGAAGCTTCAGCCGGAACAGTGGGTGGGCTCCGAGATGGAACCGCTGGTCACCGTGCTGGACTCTCTGGTGCGTCAGGCAGAACGTGCAGAATCCTACAGCAAGCAGTTTGTTTCCAACGTATCCCATGAGCTTCGCACGCCCATGACGATCATCAGCGGATTTGTAGAGGGCATTCTGGACGGCACTGTTCCCCGAAACAAGCGAATGGAGTACCTCTCCATTGTTTCGCAGGAGATGCAGCGCCTGAAAATGCTGGTCACCTCCATGCTGAACCTCACGAAATTCGACGCCGGCACCATTCAGATCAACTATCAGATGTTCACCATGAACGATACCGCATTCCGCACCGTTCTGATGTTCGAAAACCGTCTGGAAAAGCGCCATATCTCTGTGGAAGGGCTGGATGCTCCGCCACTTCGGGTATATGCCGATCCGGATCTGATGGGACAGGTGGTGTACAATCTGGTGGAAAACGCCGTGAAATTCGTCAACGAGAGCGGTACGATTTCCTTCCGCTTTGAGAGCAGCGACCACGACTGGATCTTCGCCGTGCGCAATACGGGCAACGGCATTTCCAAGGAAGAGCTGCCCAGGATCTTCGAGCGGTTCTATAAGTCGGATGCCTCACGCAGTCAGGACAAGACCGGACTGGGGCTGGGACTGGATATCACCAAACAGATCATCCACCTGCACCACGCACAGATCAGCGTCCGCAGCGAGGAGCATGTCTACACGGAATTTGAAGTGCGTCTGCCGCAGATCAAGCCGCCGCACTCCGAACAGGAATCCGAGGAAACGCCCCGACTTCAGCCGCCAACGCAATGACAACTTGAAAAAGCACCACGCTTTTTCCGAAAATAACGGGCAGCATTTCTCCTGTATGCCGCAGAGAATGCTGCCCGTTTTTGGAAAGGAGAAATTTCCAAATGCAGGAGCAAGAGAAACCCTTTGCACAAACTCCCCTTGTGGACGGCACAGCGCCGGCACCCGCGACAGAACCTGTGCCGGATGCCGCCGCAGATGCGCCCCAGCCCACGCCGGAGGCTGCATCGTTCGCAAAACCCGCAGAAGCCAAGCCGGAACCGGAGTCCGCACCGACCGCCATCCCGCCGCAGCGCACATGGGAAAAGGCACCGGCACCCGTTCCGCCGATGCCCAATGTCCCGCCATATTCCCACACTCCGCCGCAGGCACACCAGCCGTTCACGGGGGCAGTTCCTCCCCAGAGCGGCGCTGTTCCGCCGCAGGCGCAGCGTCCGGTGACAGGGGCAGTTCCTCTGCAGGGCGGCGCTATTCCGCCGCAGGCACAGCGTCCGTTCACAGGGGCAGTTCCTCCCCAGAGTAGCGCTGTTCCGCCGCAGGCACACCAGTCGTTCACGGGGGCAGTTCCTCCCCAGAGCGGCGCTGTTCCGCCACAGGCGCAGCGTCCGGTGACAGGGGCAGTTCCTCCCCAGGGCGGCGCTGTTCCGCCGCAGGCACACCAGCCGTTCACAGGGGCAGTCCCTCCCCAGAGCGGCGCTGTTCCGCCGCAGACACACCAGCCGTTCACGGGGGCAGTCCCTCCGCAGAGCGGCGCTGTTCCGCCGCAGGCATACCAGCCCCATCCGTGGAACACCGCCAGCCCCTATTCCCAGCCCAGCTGGTATCAGAACCAGCCCCCACGGTACAACGGCGGATGGCAGGTACCGCCGCAGGTTCCGCCCATTCCCAACGAACCGCAGCCCAAGTGGAATGCCAAAAAAGACCGCAAGGCAGCGTTCTGGCTGCGCATTGTGGCGCTGCTGATCGTGGTTCTGCTGGGATACTGCATTGTCAGCGATGTGCTGCTCTACCGCAGGGAAGTCCCCGCCAGCACCACCTCCCAGTCGGAGGTCAAGGAGGACGACGAATCCCACCCCAATGTGGTCATCCAGCAGCAAGAGAAGCCGGAACTCTCCTCGGACGCTGAGGGCGTTGCAGAGGATGGCTCTTACACCGTGGAGGGCGTGGCAGCAGCCGTTCGCCCCTCTATTGTGGAGATCCGCACCTATGCCGACGAAAAAGGCACACTGCTGGACGGCACAGGTTCGGGCATCATCCTCTCTGAGGACGGCTACATCATCACCAACGCCCACGTGCTGACGGACGGCAAGGCGTTCACCGTCATCACCGCAGACGAGGAGGAGTACCCTGCCTCTGTGGTCGGCAGCGACAACAAAACGGACATCGCCGTCATCAAGGTGGACAAGACTGATCTGCCGGCTGCCGTCATCGGCGATTCGGACGAGGTGAAGCTGGGCGAAGCCGTGGTTGCCATCGGCAATCCCGCCGGACTCTCCGGCTCGGTGACCAACGGCATTGTGTCCGGTCTGAACCGGAAGATCCGCTCCGATGCCACCGGTTTTGACATGGACTGCATCCAGACCAACGCTGCCATCAGCCCCGGCAACTCCGGCGGTGCGCTGGTCAACATGTACGGGCAGGTCATCGGCATCACCTCCTCCAAGTACGTCAACGCCAGCTATGAGGGACTGGGCTTCGCTATCACCATCAACGAGGTGCTGCCCATTGTGGAGGAGCTGATCCAGCAGGGCTACGTCTCCGACCGTGTGCGCATCGGCATCACATTCACCTCCCTCTATGACGAGTACATTCAGGGACAGTTCACCGAGGCTGTCGGCATGAAGCGCACACCACTGGAATTGTACGGTCTTTGGATTCAGGAGATCAGCCAGGACTGCGACATTGCCAACACAGAATTGCAGGTCAACGACGTCATTCTCTCTGTCAACGGACAGAAAACCGAGACCTATGACGACCTCTCGGCAGCCATTGCCGACAGCAAGGCAAATGACACCGTAGAGGCACGCTGCCGCCGCTATGAGAAAAACGGCACATTTCAGGAGTTCACCATTCAGTTTAAGCTGATGGAGGACACCTCCGGAAATTACTAAGAGCTTGTATTCATAGGAAATATATGCGGATTTTCGAGCAAATTTTTTTGCAGACAAGGCAAAAATTTGCAGGCATACTTTCGTATGGCAAGAATTTTCACGCAGTATGCAACAAAATTTGCCGAAAAGACGTAGATAGACGCCTATGAACACGAGCTCTAATTGACAGACAGAACCCCTGACACCTTTCACGGTATCAGGGGTTCGCTGTTACGTGAATGCTTTATCTGCCGCAGCCACAGCCGCAATCGTCATCCCGATCGCCCTGATTCTGGTTCTGGCAGTTCTGTGCCTGCTGCTGACGCTGCTTCTGCTGCGCCTGCTGCTGCTGGCGGTTCTGGTTCTGCTGGCGGTGACAGTTCTGATTCTGCTGCTTTGCCATGGGTCACTCCATTTCTCCGCACACAGGCCATCCGTTTCCCGCACACGACCGGTGCGGTGCAGTTCGTGCGCCACGATGGAAACGGCAGCACGGCGAAATCCTGTTTCCGCCGACACTCCCAGTTTGCCCGTCTGCGCTCCGCCGATACCCGACAGTTTCTGGAAAAACAAAAAAGCGTGTCCCATCTTTGGAACACGCACTCTCTGTTTCTCTTTGCAGGAAAAAGCGTTGCTTAGCCAGCAGCGTTCAGCTTCTTTGCCAGCTGAGACTTCTTGCGGGCAGCTGCATTCTTGTGCATCAGACCCTTTGCGCAAGCCTGATCAACACGCTTGATGGCAGCACGTACTGCGACTTCCTTATCAGCTGCGCCAGCTACACATGCAGCGTCAGCCTTCTTGATCATAGTCTTCAGGTTGGACTTGCGAGCCTTGTTTGCAGCAGTCTTTGTCGTAATAACCTTAACACGCTTTTTTGCAGAACGAATATTCGGCATAATAGTTACTCCTTTTAAAATCATGGTTTTGGGCGGAATTCCCGTGAATAACCGGACTTTTGTCGTCATACACTAAAAACGGCATTGACACGGTACCGTTTTTCGTGCAGGAAATTCCCATTGCATTGGAACGACCAAATGCTGGCATCTGCCCGAATAGGGCAACATGCCGTGACTATTTATTATTATAACACAGGCAAAGCAGAAATGCAATAGATATTTTTGAGAAAGCCGACAAAAATTTTTCGTGCAAAGCCAGCGAATTGCACAAAATCAGGAGGGATTTTCATGGCATCGATTCGAACCGACCTCGCTGTGGAGTGCACTGCCGCAGCGCCGGCGCTGCCGGGGATCACGCAGCAGACACGGGGCACGTATTTTTCCACCACCGAGATCTGCATCAAAAACGACACCTGCGGTGCGCCCATCGGGAAGCCCGCCGGACGATACGTCACACTGGAAACTGACAGCCTGAACCGGAGCCGCGAAAACTATGCCCAGATGGCACAGGAGCTGGCGGAGGAACTGGGGGCTTTTCTGCCGGCGGAAGGCTGCGTCTTTGTCGCCGGACTGGGAAACCGTGCCATTACGCCGGATGCCCTCGGGCCACGCACCGCTGCCAAGGTACTGGCGACCCGCCATTTTTCGCAGGCGATGACGGAGGAGGAGCGTTCCTGTCTGCCAGAGCTGCGGCCGGTCTGTGTGCTGGCCGGGGGCGTGCTGGGGCAAACTGGTATGGAGTCCGCCGAACTCATCCACGCCGTCTGCCGGGAGGTGCAGCCAGCGGCAGTGGTGGCGGTGGATGCGCTCGCCTGTGCAGAGCTGTCCCGCCTTGGGACAACCATCCAGATGAGTGACAGCGGCATCAGCCCCGGCAGCGGCGTCGCCAACCACCGCAGAGAGCTGTCCCGACGCACGCTGGGCATTCCGGTCATTGCGCTGGGCATTCCCACAGTAGTAGACCTCCACACGGCAGCACAGAGCATCTATGGCAGACCTGTGCCCAAGGGACAGCCGAACATGATGGTCACGCCACGGGATGTGGATCGTCTCATCGACCACACCGGCGACCTGCTGGCGTGTGCTCTCAACATGGCACTGCATCCGGGGATGAGCTTTGAACAGGCGGAGAGTCTGGGGTAACACACAAAACGGGAGGACACTGTCATGTCCTCCCGCTTTTTCTGCGAAATATTCAGAGCTTGTATTCATAGGAAATATATGCGGATTTTCGAGCAAATTTTTTTGCAGACAAGGCAAAAATTTGCAGG
>ENA-UEPJ01000535-UEPJ01000535.1-human-gut-metagenome-genome-assembly--contig:-NODE-535-length-51143-cov-14.249559_pt1 | contig 51143 bp, 54 predicted proteins | sample MGYA00242890_ERZ507896 | MGnify/ENA primary metagenome ERZ507896 (study PRJEB26167, sample SAMN06115508) | human gut metagenome | host: Homo sapiens | place: China:Qinghai | collected 2015-08-20...
AGCTACCCAATTTTAGAATTAATAGGAACAGATATGAAGCATAAAATTATAAATTTAAAAAAATCAGGAATACTAATAATGGCAGTGTTTGCTATGGTCACGACGCTTTGTGCGAGACCGCTTATGGCATTTGCGGATGGTGATGACACGTACTGGCCGGAGGGACCGCAGATAAATTCACCGTGCGCCGTGGTGATGGAGGTCAATACAGGTACGGTGCTATATGAGAAAAATTCACACGAAAAGCATTATCCTGCAAGTATCACAAAGATCCTCACCACATATCTGACTATACTCAACTGCAAGATGGATGAGAAGGTTACATTCTCAAAAGAGGCGGTGAAGGAGAGCAGTGATGGTTCATCGAGCATCAAGAGGGATGTGGGCGAGGAGATGACCATGGAGCAGACACTATATGGAGTTATGCTTGAGTCGGCAAACGAGTGCGCATATGCTGCAGCAGAGCATACAGGCAAAAAGCTTGGGGGAGATTACAGCACATTTATTGATCTGATGAACAAGGAAGCCAAAGAATTAGGCTGTACAGATACACATTTCAACAATGCAAATGGTCTGCCAGATGAAAATCACTGGACAAGCGCATACGATATGGGGCTTATCGCGTGTGCGGCATACAGAAATGACGAGTTTCGAAAGATTACAGGCACAAAGACCTATATTATACCACCTACAAACAAGCATACCGAGGATACTCCGCTTTACAATCATCATGCGATGCTGCATCCATTTAAGTCGTATTCACAGTTTGTAAATCAGGATTGTACCGGCGGCAAGACCGGCTACACTTCAGTGGCTAACAGCACGCTTGTCACTTATGCGGAGAAGGATGGCCTGACGCTGTGCGTGGTTATTATGAATGCACAGTCGCCTGACCAGTATGCAGACACAAACACGCTGCTCAATTACTATTTCAGTAACTTCAAGGCACTAAGCATAGCTGAAAATGAAAACAGCGCAGCTGCTGACAATACGCCGGATCTGGGCGTGATGAATGAGCACGGCATGTATGCAAAGGTGTCGGAAAACTATGTTGTTTTGCCAAACAACGCGGATTTTTCAAGCGTTAAAAGGGAAGCTGCTGACATGAAGTCCGACAACAAGGATGCTCTTGCTACGGTCAGATACAAGTATGGTGATCATGTGGTAGGCTGTGTGGATCTGCTGAAATCAGGAGCAAAGGTCGATCTGTCGTACTTTGATGAGAACAGTAGACAGAACGTGGAAAGTGATATAATAAGGATAAAGCCGGTATATTTTCTCTGGGTGCTCGTACTTATCGCAGTGATTCTTCTTAGCATTTTCATGCTTAGAAGAATATCAGACAATATATATGTGCTGAAACACAAATGGAGCATTAAGAAGAAGCAGCGTGAGCGTTTCAGGGAGCACAAGCTTGAGAGAAAGCAGCGCAGAAGGAGAGACAATCTGAAGTTCAGCGGACGACACAAATATTAGTACATTTGTAACTATTCAGAACAGAAATGAGGGGGTAAAATATCTTTTGACCCTCATATCATGACATTATAGATGGAGGCAGAAATGAGTGATGAAAGATGCGCCCTCGTGCTTGAGGGTGGAGCAATGAGAGGTATGTATACAGCCGGAGTACTCGACTGTTTTATGGACCATGATATTAGCTTTGATGCTGTTATCGGTGTTTCGGCGGGAGCACTTTTTGGAGTGAATCTGCTGTCAAAGCAGCGCGGCAGGGTTATACGATACAATAAGAGGTTTAACAGTGACAAAAATTATATGGGTATCAGGCCGCTTCTTAGGGAGAAAAACATAGTGAGCACGAAATATGCCTATGATATAGTACCAAGAGAGCTTGACCCGTTTGATGATGAAGAATATAAGAAGTCGGATATCCCATTTTATGCGGTTGTGACGAATATCAGGACGGGTAAGCCTGAATATGTGCAGATAAAGAGTGTTTTTGACCAGATGGATGTGCTCAGGGCATCGGGCTCCATGCCTGTAGTGTCAAAGCCTGTGAAGCTGGGGAATGAGTGGTATCTGGATGGCGCGGTGACGGACAGTATTCCATATGAGCATATGCTCGATATGGGCTATGACAGAGTGGTTGTCGTGCTGACAAAGCCGGCAGACTATATAAAAAAACCTATGCCAAGGTTATTTACATCGGTATACAAAAAGCGTTTTCCGAGGTTTTATGAGGCATTTTCAAACAGGCATATCATGTACAATTATCAGCTTGAGCATCTTAAGGAGCTTGAGAAGCAGGGCATTGCCGAGGTGTTAAGGCCGTCGGAGCACATTAAAATAAGCAAGGTAGAAAAGGATCCTAATAAGCTTGAGAGCCTGTATCAGCTTGGATTACGTGATGCTGAGAGGCTTTTGGCAGATAAGCATGGCATGAAAATATAGAATGATTAAAAGGCTGAAAAGTAATAAATGTGACACGAGGGATGGAGAAGCGGTAATGAACATACAACAGGTAAAGACTATCATAGCTGATGCCATGGAAAAGCATAACGGAATAGTGAAAAAAGAAGAGCTTACAATGCTTGGTATAGACTACAGGCGGATTGATACGCTTGTCAGGGAGGGGAAGCTTGTCCGCATCAGAAACGGCTATTACACTGACCGTGTGGATGATTTTTCTGAGGATGCACTTGTCGCGGCACTCTTTCCGGATGCAATGCTTTGCATGGAAAGTGCACTTTACGCCTATGGCTATATAAAGGAGAAGCCATATGGATGGACGCTTGCCGTGGACAAAAACACATCAAAATCGCGTTTTAAGATGGACTATCCCAGAATCATCCCGTTTTATACTGAGCCCACAGCACTTATGCTTGGAGCCACAACCATTGAGCTTGGAGGCAATACCTTTGGCATTTATGATAAGGAGCGTGTGATATGCGACTGCCTGAAGTATGAGTCGAGACTGGACCGCAATGATTTCAAGGCAGCCATACAGTCATACATAGCGGATACGGACAAGGATATTTCCGTGCTCATTGATTACGCAAGGGCGAGGCGCGTGGTAAAGAAGGTGCAAAGCTTCATAGGAGTATGGTTATAGTGAGGGTAGATTTAAGACATATAAGCGATGAGAAAAAATTATCGTACAGCGATGTGTTATGGCAGTACGTGAAGCAGGATTTTCTCTGGCGCATAAATAATGCCGGTCTGGGAAAAGTGCTGTGGCTTCAAAAGCCATATTTTGCAACAGGGGAAAAACTGACATTTTATTATGTGTATGGCAGCCAAAGTGGCAGGGCAGAGGACAACGGTGCACCGTTTGATGTATTGCGCAATATCATTATAGGCAATGCAGGGCTTAACAGTCATAGTGATGTGGTATGGACTGATACAGTATCATCTAAGCAGGCAGCAGAGGCATCAGCTAATGCACCGGACGGCAGTGATATAAAGCCGCTTATACACACGTGGAATCTAAGCGCTATGTGTGACGGTGAAAAAGTGCCGTTTGCAGTGAGGCTTGAGCGTCTGAATGAAGCAGATGCAGGAGTTCCCATGACTAAAAATATTGTTTTTATGAACAGCTTTTATGGAGACGCAGATGTTTGTATTTTTTCGCCTGAATCCAGGCTCGGAGAACAGCTGTTTGAGATAATGGATAAGCTTGAACTGGTTAGCGATATGAAACCATATGGTGATGCATATGAGATACTTAAGAGATATTCGGTCAGCGGAAGGCAGATAATTGATATTTTTAAGGTTAGAGCGAAAAATAAGCCGAAGACAGTGAGCATGCACCGGCTTGAGCAGGTGTATGGCTATCGCAGCTATGCTTATATGAGAAGGCGCTGGGAGCGGTATTGTAAGAGGCTGACACGACAGCAGAGGGCATATGCGAATGCAGGCTGGGAGGAGACGCTTGATTTGATACTTGATTTCCTCACACCGGTCTGGAGCGCGTTCTGCAATGACGAAATATTTTATGATGACTGGATGCCGGAGCTTGGAAGATTTCTGGGCTAAAAAGGATATATAGGTACTTAAATGGAAAAAGAACTGATAAATAATTCACAATCAAATATTTATCCGTTTCACATGCCGGGGCATAAGCGCCGTGGCAGTGATATAGGTGCAGGGCTGGACCCGTATGCTATTGATATCACAGAGATAGACAATTTTGACAATCTGCACCACGCTGAGGGCATTATAAAGGAGGCGCAGGCTGAGGCAGCGGCACTTTACGGTGCAAAGCGTGCATATTTTCTTATAAACGGAAGCACCTGCGGTATACTGGCAGCAGTATCTGCGGCCACCAAAAGGGGAGACAAGGTGCTTGTAGCAAGGAACTGTCACAAGGCGGTGTATCATGCGCTTTACTTAAGGCAGCTTCACCCGGTGTTTATATACCCTGAAATTACACGGACAGGGCTGCAGGGGCAGATAACCGAGGCGCAGATAAGGGCGGCATTCGATGAAAATCCCGACATAAAAGCGGTTGTGATAACCTCGCCTACATACGATGGTGTGGTTTCCGATGTGGCGGCAATCGCCTCTGTGGCACATGAACATGGAGCTTTGCTCATAGTTGACGAGGCACATGGCGCGCACTTTGGCTTTGGAGGCGGCTTCCCTCAAAATGCCATAGCGCTCGGGGCCGATGCGGTCATAGTGAGTCTGCACAAGACGCTTCCGGCATTTACACAGACGGCGCTTTTACTGCTGGGTGGGATGCGTGAAGCTGCAGTGGAGAAGTTTCTCGGCATTTATGAGACAAGCTCACCGTCATATGTGCTTATGACAGGCATAGAGCGCTGCATATACTATGTGCGCGATAACAAAGAGACAGCATTTGCACAGCTTAGGAGCAGACTTGACAGATTTTATCAGAAGGTCAGCGGACTTTCGCATCTGAACGTGGTCAGAAAAAGTGATTTTTCTGCTGACGAGGCATATGATTTTGACGAGTCAAAGATTATTATATTTACGAAAGAGGCTATGAATGGACATACGCTGCTTGAGCTTCTGCTCAAAAAATATGAGCTGCAGCTTGAGATGGCAGCGGGCAATTATGTACTTGCGCTGGCATCTGTCATGGATACGGATGAGGGCTTTGACAGGCTTGCGGATGCTTTGATTGAAATAGACAGCCAGCTCGAAAAATATAAGTCTGATTTTGATGTATTTTATGATATATTAAAGCAGGAGGGTGTGGTACATAAATTTTACCTGCCTGTCAAAATGGACACAGATATATACCAAAAGCTGCCTGCCGTAATGGAAATGTATGATGCATATGATGCAGACCATCAGGAGGTCTATGCCTTTAAGGCAAGCGGGAAGGTGAGCGGTGCCTTTATAAATATATATCCGCCGGGGATACCTCTTGTGGTGCCGGGAGAGATAATGAACGACAAGCTCATAGATGATGTAATAAAGGCTGTAAATTCAGGTCTTGAAGTGGATGGCCTGGATTTTGATCCGGATGCCAATATGTGGAAGTTTGTTGCGGTGCTGTAAGCAACAGTTTGACATAGCAAACGATCATATTTATACTAATTAAAATATAAGAGGTTTACAGATGGGTAAGATTTTCTGCGTGATGGGAAAAAGCGCATCAGGCAAGGACACTATATACAATAAAATACTGCAGGATGATTCCCTAATGCTTAGCAGGATTATCCCGTATACCACTCGCCCGATAAGGGACGGAGAGACACAGGATAAGGATTATCATTTCTGCAATGAAGAGGATGTAAAAAGGCTTAGTGAACAGGGGAGCATCATAGAGCTTCGTGAGTACAATACAGTGTACGGCGTGTGGAAATATTTCACGGTAAACGATGATGATATAGACCTTCGCTGCAAAAGCTATCTGACAGTCGGAACACTGGAGTCTTATACAAAGATACGCGATTATTTTGGCAGTGACAGGGTACTGCCAATCTATGTGGAGGTGGAGGACGGCGACCGTCTGATACGCGCCATTCACCGGGAAAAGGGGCAGCAGGTGCCTAAATATGAGGAGATGTGCCGCCGTTTTCTGGCAGACGCATCAGATTTCTCTGAGGAGAAGCTGCGTGAGGCAGGGATTACACGTCGCTTCATAAATGATGATATGGATACTGTGCTTGCCGAGATTTCAGCATACATACGACAGAGTTCTTAATTGCAGAGCAGGAAAATGGTTACAGCCTGCACATAAATGTAACCGGAAACGAATAAGGAGGCAGCCTCATGGCAGTCAGAGTAAATGAAGTAAATCAGGTGACACAGGTTCCTGATGCACAAAAAACACAGGCCGGTGACGGCTCGTTCAAATTCACACTGGCCAGCGCCATAACAGACGCTGATCTCCAGGCAAAGGTAGATGCGCTGATGCAGGATATCACAGCACAGGGCAACAGAATAGCCGAGCATATGGACATCAGGGACATGAAGAGATATCGCGGGCTCATAAAGGATTTTTTGAATGAGGTGGTCTACAGATCCCATAAATTTTCCAGAGAAAATTTCCTCGACAGGAGAGGAAGGCACAGAGTTTATGGTATAATAAGACTGATAGACAGCAATCTGGACGAGCTGGCATCAGAGCTGGTGGAGGATGAGAAGGATCATCTGTCCATACTTGCAAGAATCGGAGAGATACGTGGACTGTTGCTTGATATACTCACGTAGGAGATAAAAGCTATAACAGACACAGGCAGACTAAAACGGAGGCAGCAGCTATGGCAGGATTTAAGGATATAGTAGGAAATGAGCAGATAATAGAGCATCTGCAAAATGCCATATCAATGGGAAAGGTCTCACATGCATATATAATAAACGGACCACAGTTGTCCGGCAAAATGATGATAGCCGAGGCATTTGCCAGGGCACTGCAGTGTGAGAAAGAGGGCACAGACGGTTGTGGAGAGTGCAAATCGTGCCATCAGGCAGACGACCACAATCATCCTGATATAATATACGTCAGTCATGAAAAGCCCAACAACATATCGGTTGACGACATCAGGACACAGCTAAACAACGATATAGTGATAAAGCCGTACAGCAGTAAATACAAGATTTACATAGTGGATGAGGCTGAAAAAATGAACCAGCAGGCGCAGAACGCGCTTTTAAAGACAATAGAGGAGCCACCGGCATATGCGGTCATCATGCTTCTCACCACCAATGCAGACAGCTTTCTGCAGACCATCAGGTCGCGCTGCATCACACTCAATATGAAGTCGGTAAAGGACGAGGTGATAAAGGCATATCTGATGAACGAAAAGCATATTCCGGATTATCAGGCAGATATCAGTGCTGCATTTGCACAGGGCATCGTTGGAAAGGCTGTTAAGCTCGCCTCATCAGACGAGTTCAACGAGCTAAAGGAGTCAGCACTGTCGCTTATAAAGCGCCTCGATGACATAGATCTCTACGAGCTGGGCGCAGCAGTAAAGCAGATAGCTGAGTACAAGCTTAAGGTGCAGGATTATTTTGACCTGATTATGGTGTGGTACAGGGATGTGCTGTATATGAAGGCGACAAACGATGTTAACGGACTCATATTCAAGGATGAGGTATATGATATAAAGAAACAGGCAGCAAAGCATTCCTATCAGGGAATCGAGGCAATACTTGAGGCGCTTGAGAAGGCAAAGATAAGAATTAACGCAAACGTTAATTTTGACCTGGTAATTGAGCTGCTGCTTATGACCATAAAGGAGAACTAATCACATGACAAAAATAGTTGGTATCAGATTCAGGACAGCAGGCAAAATATATTACTTTGACCCGGCTGATTTCGACCTCGACATGGCAATGCATGTTATTGTGGAGACCGCCAGAGGCATAGAGATGGGAACTGTCCTCATTCCGCCGAAGGAGGTGGAGGATGATAAGGTGGTTTCACCGCTTAAGCCTGTCATCAGAGTGGCAACCGACGAGGATGAGAAAACGGTTGAGAGAAATAAGGAAAAGGAAAAAGAGGCATTTGCCATCTGCAAGGAGAAAATCATCAAGCACGGACTTGAGATGAAGCTGGTGGATGCAGAGTATACCTTTGACGGAAACAAGCTGTTGTTTTACTTTACAGCGGACGGCAGAATTGACTTCAGGGAGCTTGTAAAGGATCTGGCAGCGGTATTCCGCACCAGAATAGAGCTTCGTCAGATCGGTGTCAGGGATGAGACCAAGATGATGGGCGGCATCGGAATCTGCGGCAGACCGCTCTGCTGTCATTCTTATATGGCAGATTTTGTGCCGGTTTCCATCAAGATGGCAAAGGAGCAGAATCTTTCCCTCAATCCGACCAAGATATCCGGCGTGTGCGGAAGACTCATGTGCTGCCTCAAGTATGAGCAGGATACATATGAGTATCTGAACAGCAGAATGCCGTCGATAGGAGAAAAGGTCAAGACACCTGAGGGAATCATCGGAGAGGTCAAGTCAGTCAGCGTGCTCAGGCAGCTCGTTCGTGTTGTTATTGACAACGGCGAGGAGAAGGAGCTTCGTGAGTACACTGTAGATGATCTGCGCTTAAAGCCACGCCAGAGAAAGGATGTAAAGCTCACCGAGGAGGAGCTTCGAGAGCTCAAGGATCTCGAGGATAGCGGTGACGAGACGATGGAGGACAAGTCACAGGAGAAACCGCAGAGAAACCGTGGACACCGTGACAACAGAGAAAGACGTTCGTACAGGGCGGACATAGAGGCAGCGGAAGCTTCTGCAAATGAGAAAAATGAAGTAAATGCTGCAAATGCCGGCAGAGAAAATAAGGACGGTTACAAAAAGCCGTACAAGGGCGGCAAAAACAGACCGAACAAGCAGAAATACAACCGCAACAAGGATTACAAGAACAAAAACTATAACAAAGAGTATAGTAAAGATTACAACAGGGACAAAGACAATGGAAGCACTGATACACAGTAATGAGCGACTGGACGATTTGTGCCGCAAGGGCTATAGGCTCATACAGGATCCAAAGCTGTTCTGCTTCGGCATAGACGCTGTGCTTTTATCTGACTATGCAAAGGTAAAGCGCGGTGAGCGTGCTGTGGATTTGTGCACAGGAAATGGTGTGATTCCGATACTTCTTGAGGCAAAGAACAACGGAGAACATTACAGCGGGCTTGAGCTTCAGCCTCAGTGTGCAGACTTGGCGAGAAGAAGTGTGAAATATAACCATCTTGAGGACAAAGTGACCATAGAAGAGGGCGATGTGTGCAATGCATCGGAGATTTTCGGTCGGGAGTCCGTGGAGGTGGTGACGGTAAATCCGCCGTATATGATAGGTCAGCACGGTATCAAAAATGCAGACGATGCCATGACAATAGCACGCCACGAGGTCAGGTGCACACTGGATGACATAGTCAGAGAGAGTGCAAAAATGCTCAAATTCAATGGGCGTTTTTACATGGTTCACAGACCATTCAGGCTGGCAGAGATCTTTAGCACGATGATGAAATATCATATCGAGCCAAAGCGAATGCGCCTTGTGCATCCCTACGCGGACAGGGAGCCAAACATGGTGCTCATAGAGGGGTTAAAGGGCGGCAAAAGCCGTATTACCATCGAAAAACCGCTGGTTGTATACAAGGAGCCTAATGTATACACGGATGAGATATATGAGATATACGGCGATAAGCCCCGGAATAACGGAAAATAACAGGAGAATCATATGACAGGAACACTGTATCTGTGCGCAACTCCGATAGGAAATCTGGAGGACATCACATTCCGTGTGCTGCGCACACTTAAGGAGGTAGACCTCATCGCAGCGGAGGATACGAGAAACTCCATAAAGCTGCTCAATCATTTTGAGATAAAGACACCCATGACGAGCTATCATGAGTTTAACAAGATAGATAAAGCCTACCAGCTTGTGGCAAAGCTTAAGGAGGGCAAAAATATAGCCCTCATCACTGATGCCGGAACACCCGGCATTTCTGATCCGGGTGAGGATATTGTGCGCATCTGCTACGAGGAGGGCGTGCCTGTTACCTCGCTTCCCGGGGCAGCAGCGTGCATTACAGCGCTCACCATGTCGGGCAGGCCTACCAGGAGGTTTGCGTTTGAGGCATTTTTGCCGAGGGATAAAAAGGAACGCGCGCGCGTCATTGAGGAGCTTAAAAACGAGACCCGGACAATCATCATCTACGAGGCGCCTCATCATCTTATAAAGACGGTCACAGAGCTTTACAATGCGCTCGGAGACAGAGAACTCACCGTGTGCAGGGAGCTTACGAAAAAGCACGAGGAAAAGGTGCAGACTACATTTTCGGAGCTTTTGGAGCGTTCAAGGACACAGGAGCCAAGAGGTGAATATGTGCTTGTAATCTGTGGCAGAAACGTGGCTGAAATAGCAAAGGAGCAGCAGGAAAGCTGGGAAGCCATGCCTCTTGAAGCGCATATGGCACACTATGAGTCACAGGGCATCGACCGGAAGGAAGCCATGAAGCTCGTGGCAAAGGACAGAGGTGTCAGCAAGAGGGATATATACAAACAGCTTCTGTAAGCTGACAATAATACATTCTGCAGCAGATAGTTAGGATTGGATATGAACGATATAAAACATGACATTAAAAAAAGACATAAGAACCTGACAGAGTTCAGATACATCGCAGTTGGCTTTTTTTTGATAATATTATCAGGGGCTATAATGCTGAGCCTTCCGTTTTCTTCAAGAGACGGACAATGGACTAATTTTCTGGACTCACTTTTTACGGCAACAAGCGCAACCTGTGTGACAGGTCTTGTTGTGTTTGACACCTTCAGACACTGGAGTATCATAGGGCAGCTTGTGATTCTCGTGCTGATTCAGATAGGAGGCATGGGCTTCATCTCAATCGGTGTGGCATTTTCCATGCTCTTGCACAAAAAAATCGGACTCAGACAGAGGGATCTGATGCAGGAGAGCGTCAATGCACTCGAGATTGGTGGAATAGTTAGGCTTTTCAGCGTGATAATAAGGGGAACCTTCCTTATCGAAGGCATAGGAGCGGTGCTTTTAGCAATCCGCTTCATACCGGATTTTGGCATAATAAGAGGCATATATTTCTCGGTGTTCCACTCGATATCTGCATTTTGCAATGCAGGCTTTGATCTGATGGGCATAAACGAGGAGTACTCATCGTTTACAAAATATGCCACAGACCCGTTGGTAAATATCACTATTATGCTGCTTATCATCATTGGCGGTATCGGTTTTTCCATATGGAATGAGGTCAGAACCAAAAAGCTTAAGCTTAGCAGATATTCGCTCCACGCTAAGATAGTAATATCAACCACACTGATACTTGTCTTTGGCGGCGCACTGTTTATGTATATTTTTGAAAAAAATAATACCATAGCAGGCATGGATACACCGGGTGCCATATTTGCATCGTTATTCGGCTCAGTTACGGCGAGAACGGCAGGCTTCAATACAGTAGACACAGCAGCACTGACACAGGAGAGCAAGCTTTTGACTATAGTGCTCATGTTCATCGGAGGAAGCCCGGGTTCGACAGCCGGCGGAATCAAAACCACAACCATGGCGGTCATGATAATCTATATTGTTTCGTATCTGAGAGGAAGCAACGGCTGCAATGTGTTTGGCAGGAAAATAAGCAGTGAGGTAATCAAAAAGGCCGGAATGGTGCTTATCATCAATCTGGTGCTTGGCCTTACGGCGGTGCTTGCCATACTTGCCACCTCCAATATGAAGATGGACGATGTACTGTTTGAGGTATACTCTGCAATCAGTACAGTCGGCATGACAACAGGCATCACAAGGGATTTGAATACAGCAGGACGCATAATTATCATAATTATGATGTATTGTGGAAGAATCGGAAGCATGACATTTGTGCTTTCGTTTGTGCATAGACCGGGAAAAGCAAATATAGAGCTTCCGGAGGAAAAAGTTATCATTGGATAAGGATAAGGAGAAACGCAATGAAATCAATTTTAATTATTGGAATGGGTAAATTCGGACACCATCTGTGTGCGGATTTGATAAAAAACGGAAACGACATTATGGTGATGGACAAGGACGAGGCCAAGGTCAGGGATTTAATCTATGACGTGACCAAGGTGCAGATAGGTGACTGTACTGACCCGCAGGTCGTAAAAGCACTCGGAATTAACAATTTCGATTTGATTTTTGTATGCATCGGCACCAATTTCCAGAGCTCGCTTGAGATAACAAGTCTCGTTAAGGAGATGGGCGGAAAATACGTCATCAGCAAGGCGAACAGAGATGTGCATGCAAAGTTTCTGCTTCGAAACGGTGCGGATGAGGTTATCTATCCTGACCGCGATATGGCAGAACGAGTGGCAAAGAAATACAGCGCCAACCATGTACTCGACTACGTGGCATTAAACGACGATTACTCAATCTACGAGATAAATCCACTTGAAGCCTGGGTAGGAAAGAGTATCAGGGAAAGTAATGTACGTCAGAAATACAATGTAAATATCGTGACAATAAAGGAAGCCGGAAAGAAGAGGGTGCTTCCATTACCGGACTACGTGTTCAAGGCAGACGATGCAGTGATGGTGCTTGGACTGAATGCAGATGTGGACAAGCTGGTGCGCAAGCTATAAAAGTGTGGCTCAAAAAATAATAGGCAGCAATTTAAAGAAGAAAAGAAGAAAGGATGGACAAATATGGGTAACAATGACAGCAGTGTAGAAACATTTTTGCAGTGGATAAAGGCTTCGGACAATATCGTATTTTTTGGCGGAGCAGGTGTATCAACCGAGAGTGGCATACCTGATTTCAGAAGCGTGGACGGACTTTACAATCAAAAGTATGACTACCCGCCAGAGACCATCCTGAGCCATACATTTTACAGGAAGCATCCGCAGGAGTTTTACCGATTCTACCGTGACAAGATGCTCTGCCTTGATGCAGAACCGAACATCACGCATTATAAGCTGGCAGAGCTTGAAAAAGCCGGAAAACTTAAGGGCGTTGTGACGCAGAACATAGATGGACTGCACCAGAAGGCCGGCAGCAAAAACGTAATGGAGCTGCACGGCAGTGTGCTGAGAAACTACTGTGAGAGATGCTTGCAGTTTGTAAGCGCAGAGGAAATCCTACACTCAACAGGAGTGCCAAAATGCCCAAAGTGCGGCGGCCCTGTAAAGCCTGATGTTGTATTGTACGAGGAGGGATTAAATCAGAAAACGCTTGAGGATGCAATCTACTACATCAGCCATGCCGATGTGCTCATAGTGGGCGGTACATCCCTTGCAGTATACCCGGCGGCAGGCCTCATAGACTATTACAATGGAAACAAGCTCGTGCTTATCAATAAGTCCACCACACCGATGGACGCAAGAGCAGACCTTCTGATACAGCAGGGACTGGGCTCTGTATTTGAGCAGATAGAGGTGTAGTATGAAGGGCAAAATACCTTCTGACCCTCATATCATTAAATGGCAGGCATAGGTAGAAAAGGAATATAAAATGGATAAATACGCAGTAGGAGATATCGTAAAACTTAAAAAACCACATCCGTGCGGCAGCAGTGAGTGGGAAATCATGCGTGTAGGCGCTGACTTTCGCCTGAAATGCATGGGCTGCGGGCACCAGATTATGGTTCCAAGAAAGCTGGTCGAGAAAAATGACCGAGGTCTCACCAAGAAGCAGGCTTAGTTAGATAGAAACAGCGCATGTCCCGACCTGATAAAAATTAAAGAAAAATTGCAAAAACCCCTTGAAAAGTACCACGATTCATGTTATTATCTAGACTCGTGATATAAAATTCCTTGCTCATAATCAGATTTATGAGCCAGAGACCAAAAGGAGGTAACATTCGCATGAACAAATATGAATTAGCACTCGTCGTTAGTGCAAAGATCGAGGATGATGCGAGAACAGCAGTAGTCGAGAAGGCAAAAGAGTACATCACACGTGCCGGCGGTACTGTTACAGAAGTTGAGGAGGCTGGTAAGAAGAGATTAGCTTACGAGATTCAGCACATGACTGAGGCCTTTTATTACTTCATCCAGTTCGATGCTGAGGGAACAGTCCCAGCAGAAATCGAGCAGGACGTTCGTATCATGGACAATGTTCTTCGTTTCTTATGCGTTAGAAAAGACGAGGCATAGTATAAGAAAATAGGAGATTGTATTATGAACAAAGTAATACTTATGGGTAGATTAACCAGAGACGCAGAAATCCGCTATGCCCAGGGGGACAACTCACTTGCAATAGCAAGATTTTCACTTGCGGTAGACAGACGCTACAGCAAGAATGCAGAGGAGCAGTCAACGGATTTCATCAACTGCGTAGCTTTTGGAAAGATAGCAGAATTTTTTGAGAGATTTGGCCGTAAAGGAACAAAATTTGTTGTTGAGGGCCGAATCCAGACCGGCAGCTATACAAACAAGGACGGACAGAAGGTATACACCACTGACGTCGTGGTTGAGAATGCAGAGTTTGCAGAGTCTAAATCAGCCGCATCAGGAAATGCAGGCGGATTTGCACCGGCAGACAGACCTGCACCTAGCCAGGCTGCTGGGGATGGCTTCATGAACATTCCGGACGGAATCGACGAGGAGCTTCCATTCAATTAGTAGTGTCCACAAGGACAAATATTCAAGGAGGTAACAAAAATGGCTTACAATAAATCAGCTGATGGTTCATCAATGAAGAGAAGACCAATGCGTAGAAGAAAAAAAGTCTGCGTATTCTGTGGAAAAGACAATGTCATTGATTACAAAGATACAAACAAATTAAAGAGATACATCTCTGAGAGAGGAAAAATCCTTCCACGCCGTATCACAGGAAACTGTGCAAAGCACCAGAGAGCTCTTACAGTAGCAATCAAGAGAGCGCGTCATCTTGCTCTTATGCCATACGTTTGCGAATAAGATAAATGTATGATAAATCCCGACTACCGGATGGTGGTCGGGATTTTTTAGGTTAAAAACGTTTTATGCTTAAAAAATTAATATTTGTTGCATAATCAAATTACATAGTATAAAATGAATATAAAACAAATACTAATAAAAAGGGAGGGTTCAAATGGATACATACATTGTTTTCTGGTTGGCAGCCACCGTAGTTTTTGTTTTAGTTGAGCTTATGACAGTCGGGCTCACATCCATATGGTTTGCGGCAGGCTCATTTGTAGCGTTTATAATCGCGCTGCTTGGCGGCAATGTCGTGGTTCAGGGGATTGCATTTATACTCGTTTCAGTCGTGCTTTTAGCTCTCACAAAGCCATGGGCCGGGAAGTACATCAATTCCAGGACAGTGAAGACAAACGTGGACAGTCTGGTCGGAGAAAGAGCTGTGCTCACCGAGGATGCTGACAGCATGAAGCAGACAGGAAAAGCCGTTGTAAACGGTCAGGAGTGGACAGTCAGACCGCAGGACGAGACCCAGGTCATAAGAAAGGGCGAGCTTATCGAGGTAGTAAAGATAAGCGGAGTAAAACTAATTGTAAAAAGGGTAAAGGAGGCTTAACCGGAAATGGAAGGATTAATAGCACTTGCAGTGTTACTCGTAATCGTACTTATAGTACTGGTAAACTGCATCAAAATCGTGCCACAGGCACATGCAATGGTAATTGAGCGTTTGGGAGGATATCTCACCACATGGAGCGTAGGACTTCACCTCAAGGTGCCATTTATCGACAGAATAGCAAAGAGAGTCATCTTAAAGGAGCAGGTGGTAGATTTCCCACCACAGCCTGTAATCACAAAGGATAATGTAACAATGCAGATAGACACTGTAGTATATTTCCAGATTACAGATCCAAAGCTCTACGCATACGGAGTAGAGAATCCAATCATGGCAATTGAGAACCTCACAGCCACAACACTTCGTAACATCATCGGAGACTTAGAGCTTGATGAGACACTCACCAGCCGTGAGACAATCAACACCAAGATGCGCGCAACACTCGATGTGGCAACAGATCCATGGGGCATCAAGGTAAACCGTGTCGAGCTCAAGAACATCATACCTCCAAAGGCCATTCAGGATGCCATGGAGAAGCAGATGAAGGCAGAGCGTGAGAGACGAGAGGCAATTCTTCGTGCAGAGGGTGAGAAAAAATCAACAATCCTTGTTGCAGAGGGAAATAAAGAGTCAGTCATCCTCGATGCCGAGGCTGAAAAGCAGGCAGCCATCCTTCGCGCAGAGGCAAAGAAGGAGGCAACAATCCAGGAGGCAGCAGGTCAGGCAGAGGCTATCCTCAAGATACAGCAGGCCAATGCAGACGGACTTCGCATGTTGAAGGAGGCAAATCCGGATAACGCAGTGCTCCAGATAAAGAGCCTGGAGGCATTTGCCAAGGCAGCAGACGGCAAGGCTACAAAGATAATCATCCCATCAGAGATTCAGGGGATTGCAGGTCTTACAAAGTCGATTGCAGAGATAGCTGCGGATAAGACTGAGAAGTAATTATATTTAATTAAAATGAATACCGGAAGATGAGAGCACACAAAAAGCATCGCATGTATCGTATCAGATATATGCGGTGCTTTTTAGATTGCACAGAATTGTATTAAGATTCTCTCTGCTACACAGAAATGCCATATATTCCTCATAGTCATAATTGAGTATAAGTTACGGTTCACACCTAACAGTGTGAACAGCAACGATTTGAGTATAACTGATAAATATAGTACTAGGAATAATCCCCACAAAGTGGTATACTCTCTAGTAGGTATATCAATCGATGCGGGCTGCATAAAGATGTGGCCGGTAACTATTAATTTGTAGTACATTCTCGAAACCGCAACCGTTGCACCGGCAGCATCAGCGCAACGCACCGGGGATAAGGAGAGTAAAATGAAGAAAAAAATAAAATTCAAGGGCAGGCTGAAAAGCTACATGTGCTGGCCGCTATATCTGACGTTTGTGTGGATATGTGCTGACGGAATAGCACTGCGCTATGACAGAAGGCTTGGCTATGGCATGGTAGGCTTTACAGTGTTTTACTTTGCGCTCGTGCTGTTTTTGTATGTCAGAAGCAAGTCAGTCGTTGCAAATGAGCTGATAAGCTTTGCAACACAGTATTCATCGGTGCAGAAGAGGCTGCTTAATGAGTTTGAGGTGCCGTATGCCCTGCTTGAGTACTCCGGCAAGATACTCTGGGTAAATGACAAATTCGCAGAGCTAATGGGTGTGGATAAAAAATATCACAAATCCATCACGACACTTTTTCCGACAGTGACCAGAGAGCTTCTCACCAAGAGTGATGCGCCGACAGACTTCAAGATAGTAAATGAGGAGGAGGACAGCATAGTCAGACTGTCCGTCAAGCGAATATATTTCAACTCTATCGCAGAGGAAAATGAGATAATCGACACAAATGAAGCAGACCAGTTTTTGACGGCGCTGTATGTATTTGATGAGTCGGAGCTTTATCACTGCAAGAAAGAAATCACAGAGCAGAAGCAGGTCTCAGCGCTTGTGTATATCGATAACTATGACGAGGCGCTCGACAGCATAGAGGATGTAAAGAGGTCACTGCTCGTTGCACTTATCGACAGACGTGTAAACCAGTACTTTGCCAAGTATGATGGTCTCGTCAGAAAAATAGAAAACGACAAATACTTCGTGGTGTTCAAGTACAAGTACCTTGACAGCATGAAGGAGGACAAGTTCAAGGTGCTTGACGAGGTGAAGGCCATAAAGGTCGGCAACGAGATGGCGGTCACACTCAGTATCGGAATCGGTATAAAGAGCGATAAGTATAATGAAAACTACGTATATGCGCGAAATGCCATAGACCTAGCCCTCGGACGAGGCGGTGATCAGGTAGTCATAAAGGATCATGACGATATCCTGTATTTTGGCGGCAAGTCAAAGCAGGTGGAGAGCAAGACAAGGGTAAAGGCGAGAGTCAAGGCACAGGCGCTCCAGGAGATCATTGAGACCTGTGAGAACGTACTTATCATGGGTCACAGCATCACAGATATAGACTCACTCGGGGCAGGCATAGGTATATACTGTGCAGCAAAGAATCTCGACAAGAAGGCGCAGGTAGTCATAAATGACCCGACAAGCTCAGTCAGACCTCTCATGGAGACATTTTCAGAGGTAAAGGGCTACCCGGCAGATATGTTTATAAACAGTGAAGAGGCTCTTGAAATGGTGAGCAGGGATACGCTTGTCATGGTGGTAGACACCAACAGGCCAAGCTATACAGAGTGCCCTGAGCTCCTCAGGAAAACAGGAAAGATAGTCGTATTTGACCATCACAGACAAAGCAGCGAGATAATAGAGAATCCTATACTCTCATACATCGAGCCGTATGCATCAAGTGCGTGTGAGATGGTTGCAGAGGTGCTGCAGTACTTCAACGACGGAGTCAAGATCAATGCAACAGAGGCCGACTGCATCTACGCGGGCATCCTTATTGACACCAACAACTTTATGACAAAGACAGGCGTGCGTACATTTGAGGCGGCAGCCTTTCTGAAGCGCTCAGGTGCAGAGGTAACACGCGTCAGAAAGATGCTTAGAAATGACATGTCATGCTACAAGGCAAGAGCCGAGGCAGTGCGCCATGCAGAGGTATACAGGGGCTCATTTGCCATATCGGTATGCCCTAGCGAGAATGTGGAGAGCCCGACAATCGTCGGTGCACAGGCAGCAAATGAGCTGCTCAACATCATAGGAATCAAGGCATCATTTGTACTCACAGAGTACAATGACAAGATTTATATCAGCTCTCGTTCAATCGACGAGATAAATGTCCAGATAATCATGGAGAAGCTGGGCGGTGGCGGACACTTAAATGTGGCAGGCGCACAGCTGACAGGCGTCACTATCGTGCAGGCAAAGCGCATGATACAGGATACACTGGACGAAATGCTAAAAGAAGGAGACATAGAAGAATGAAAGTAATCTTATTACAGGACGTAAAACCATTAGGCAAAAAAGGCGAGATAGTAAACGTAAGTGACGGCTACGCCAGAAACAATATCATACCTAAAAAGCTTGGAGTAGAGGCTACTCCAAAGAACTTAAATGACTTAAAGCTTCAGAACCAGCACGCTGACAAGGTGGCACAGGAAAACTACGAGAGTGCACTTGCACTCGCAAAGGTCGTAGAGAGCACAAAGGTAGTAGTAAAGCTGCGCTCAGGCGAGGGCGGCAGAACATTCGGCTCCATCTCCACCAAGGAGATATCGGCTGCGGCAAAGGAGCAGCACGGCTTAGAGCTCGATAAGAAAAAGATGCAGCTTAACGAGTCAATCAAAGCACTTGGCAACTATGAGGTTCCTGTCAAGCTTCATCCAAAGGTAACAGCAAACCTCACAGTATCAGTAGTTGAAGGATAGGAGGAATCCCCTTGGAAGAAGCATTAATCAAACGAATAATGCCAAACAGCCTTGAGGCAGAGCAGTCCGTGGTCGGCTCCATGATTATGAGCAAGGATGCCATAGTGACCGCCAGCGAGATGCTCCTTAAGGAGGATTTTTATCATCAGCAGTACGGCATCATATTTGAGACCATGGTTGAGCTCTTTACAGAGGGTCAGCCTGTAGATCTCGTCACACTCCAGAACCGTTTAAAGGAAAAGGATGTGCCGCAGGAAATACAAAGCCTTGACTTTGTGAGAACTCTCGTCACCAGTGTGCCGACCTCTGCCAACATCAAGTACTATGCCAATATCGTAAAAGAAAATGCCATAAAGCGAAAGCTCATACATGTGACAGAGGACATAGAGAACGAGTGCTACGCCGGCAAGGAATCGCTCGAGAGCGTGCTCGACAAGACAGAGCACGATGTATTTGAGCTGCTTTCCACAAGGCAGACAGGTGACTACGTGCCAATCCGTACTGTAGTCATGAATGCCCTCGAGAAAATCGAAAAAGCAGCACAGCAGGAGGGCACCGTAACAGGAATCCCGACAGGCTTCATAGACCTTGACTACAGGACAGCGGGACTTCAGCCGTCAGATCTCGTGCTTGTGGCAGCCCGTCCGTCAATGGGAAAGACAGCCTTCGTGCTCAACATAGCACAGCATGTGGCATTCCACGCACATCTGTGTACAGCCATATTCTCACTCGAGATGTCGAAGGAGCAGCTCGTAAACCGTCTGTTCTCGCTTGAATCAAAGGTGGATGCACAGGCACTGCGTACAGGAAATCTGTCTGATGCCGACTGGGAAAAGCTGGTCGAGGGAGCCGGAATCATCGGAGACTCCGAACTCATCATAGACGACACTCCGGGTATCAGCATATCAGAGCTTCGAAGCAAGTGCCGTAAATACAAGCTCGAACATGACTTAAAGCTCATTATCATCGATTACCTGCAGCTCATGACAGGCTCAGGACGGGGCTCAGAATCGCGTCAGCAGGAAATCTCAGACATATCACGTTCACTTAAGGCACTCGCCAGAGAGCTTTCAGTCCCTGTGGTGGCACTCTCCCAGCTATCACGAGCTGTAGAGCAGCGACCAGACCACAGGCCTATGCTTTCTGACCTTCGAGAGTCAGGAGCTATCGAGCAGGATGCCGATGTCGTTATGTTCATCTATCGTGATGACTACTACAACAAGGACACCGAGCTCAAGGGTATCTCAGAGATCATCATCGCTAAACAGCGTAATGGTCCAATCGGCACCGTAAACCTCGCATGGCTGCCTGAGTACACGAAGTTTGCAAATCTGGAGCATTAAGACTAAAACACAAAAAGAATAAAGAGACAATCCATCCCGGCTCACGTCATAGGATAAAGTTAAGTATCCTGATGTGGGTCGGGATTTTTCAAAATCTCTTTATACTTAAAAAGAGAAGAAAGCTATAAACTTTCCTGCAATTCATCCGATATATTCCTTAGAATAGGGTAAGAACAACAGTCAATTGCAATATATTTTCACACGGAGGTGTTAGAGATGGCAATAGAGGCAATCAAGGGTGCAGGAATGGTCTATCAGGGAAGTACATCAACTGCACAGATAAAGGAACAGGCACAGGGCAGGACAGAGGTGTCCAGTGAGGACAATCAGGTCGTGTCTGACAGCATCGCAAGGAATATCCAGGCGATGAATACGAAGGAAACAAGCGGGGATTCGGCCGGTGATGCCGGAGCACAGGGACAGGCACAGCTTGCTGCACAAAAGCAGAACGAGAAGAATACGCAGCTTAAAAAGGCTGTGGATGATATCAACAAGAGCGCGTTGGCTGACCAGTCGGAGGCAGTGTTCGGCATCCATGAGAAGACTAACCGCGTGACAATAAAGATAGTTGATAAGAAGACAAAGGAAGTCATCAAGGAGTTTCCGCCGGAGAAGACGCTCGACATGATAGCGAAGGTCTGGGAGATGGCAGGACTCATGGTAGATGAGAAGAGATAGGAGGACACCATGGCAATCAGATTATCGGGAATGACATCAGGCCTGGATACAGATTCTATTGTAAAGGCAATGGTATCGTCATATACCACCAGAAAAGAGAAATATCAGAAGGCGCAGACCAAGCTTGAGTGGACACAGGATGCGTGGAAATCCCTTAATACCAAGGTGTACAGCTTGTACAGCAATATTTCCAATCTGCGATTTTCTACAGCATACAACTTAAAGAAGACATCAGTTTCGGATACTACTAAGGCCACAGTAAAGGCAGGCTCAGGTGCACCAAGCGGCACACAGTCGCTGAAAATCAAGCAGATGGCAAAGGCCGGATATATGACCGGAGCAGAAATTAAGGCAGACAGTGAAAAGACTACACTTGCCCAGCTCGGTTACACAGGTGGTGATGCCAAGCTTGAGGTAAAGATGGGCGAAGAGACCAAGTCCATCACGCTCAGCGCATCATCTACCATGAACGACGTGGTAAAGGAACTCAGGAATGCGGGGCTTGATGCAAACTACGATTCAAGCTACAAGAGATTTTATATCAGCTCAAAAAAGACAGGCGTGGCAAATGATTTTACCATAACCGGCAGCAATATAGATGGAGCATCAGCACTTTATAGCCTGGGAATAGCATATGGTGGTGAAAAGACCACCGCAGGTACTTATTCATCCAATCCATATGATGAGTATGCAGCTTTACATGGAGTTTCAGACGATGAGACCAGAGCCAAAATCGAGGCAGCTGTTACAAGCTACAACAATCTGACCACAGATGCAGCTAAGATGAATGCGCAGAGCAAAAATCTTATGAATGCTGTAAATTATGGCTATTCATATGCCACACTTCAGGGCATTTATGAGAAGCTGGATGCAAACAATGCAGGAGATAGTGATAAGCTGAAGCTGCTTGAGAAGCTTGGCTCATCTCGTGATGGCGCATTGATTTCAAAGAATGGTGACAGCTATGATACATATACAAAGACCACACTGACCGATACAAATGGAAATACTCTCTATAAGTATATTGACAGCGACAACAATAGCCACTATATTGCAGCCGTTGCTGATAAGGACAAGGATACCACATCGTACTATGATGTGACAGAATCTACGAGGACAGCTTATACGGACGCTGATGGCAAGGAGCTTGAAGCAGTACCTACAGTAGTCGATGATACAACACTGAAAGTCGGTGATAAGACTTACAAAAAGGACGAGGCAGACGGCAAGTACTATCTGCAAAAGGAAGATGGCACAGCTGATAAAACTGATTCCATCACTGTTTCACAAAAGACCGAGTACACTATTGCGGCAGATGCCGTAAACAAGACTGGCATAGAGTCAGCTTCAGTAGCGTATGACACAATCATCAAGTCAATGGATGAAAAGACTAAAAGCTCATACGATGAGGCTCTTGCGTCAGTTCAGGCATTTGAGAATTCAAAGGACGAAGTGCTAGGAAGCGATGACAAGTACTCGGTTGCAAGCCTCACCAAGGCTATTCAGAATGCTTATGCAGGCAATGGAAAGGAAGCCGTAGAGCAGCTTTTAGCAGGAAACGGAAACGAGACTGACGGCTTTGTAAATAAAGCAAACGCTTTGGAGGAGGCCGCAGAGGCCAACACAAAAAAAGCAGCAGATAGCAATATTGTAAAGGAGCTTGCCTCAAAGCAGAAGGATTCGTCTGAGTATACACAGGCGCTAAACGACCTGCTCGACAGGGTAAACACTGCATACACGCTTCAGAATAAGGCACTTTTCAATTCACAGGTGAAGAAGGTCGCAGGACAGGATTCGGAGATTGAGCTGAACGGTGTAAAATATACAGGTGACAGCAACAGCTATTCAATCAATGGACTGACAATCGAGGCACTTGCTGAGACCGGTGATAGCGCTATAAGCATTACAACAAGCACAGATACACAGGGTGTATATGATAAGGTAAAGGATTTCCTGACAGAGTACAACAACATCATCAACGAGATGACGAAGCTATACAATGCTGATTCAGCAGGAAGCTACGAGCCACTCACGGATGATGAGAAGGATCAGATGTCTGATAAAGAGATTGAGAAGTGGGAGACAAAGATTAAGGACTCTCTGCTTCGCAGGGATTCTACACTTGGCAGCGTAATGACAGCAATGCAGACAGCCATGATGTCATCAGTTGAGATAGGTGGCAAGAAGTACTCGCTCTCAAGCTTTGGAATCAGTACACTTGGATTTTTGAATGCAGCGGAGAATGAGCAGAATGCATATCACATTGATGGTGATGAGGATGACGCCAATACATCAGGCAAGACAGATAAGCTCATGGCAGCTATAAACGATGATCCGGATACGGTAATGCAGTTTATGCAGCAGCTTTCAACTAATCTGTATAGTGCAATCGGTGACAAGATGAAGTCTACAGATTTGAGCTCAGCATTTACCATCTACAATGACAAGCAGATGAAGACAGAGTACACTAACTACACCAAGACTATTAAGGAATGGGAGAAAAAAATCTCAGATCGTGAGGATTACTACTACAACAAGTTTACTCAGATGGAGTCAGCTATGACCAAGCTCAACAGCACACAGAGCTCAATTAGCAGCTACTTCTCATAAAAAGATACCAGGGAGGGTATATTATGTTACAAAATAAAGCATACGCAGCATATGCAAACAACAAAATCATGACTGCATCACCGGCAGAGCTTACACTCATGCTGTATGATGGTGCAATCAAATTTTGCAATATTGCAATCATGGCAGTGGAGAAGGAGGATATCCAACAGGCTCACACAAACATCCGCAAGGTTGAGCGTATCATAGAAGAGTTCCAGTCCACACTTGATGACAAATATCCGGTATCAAAGGATTTTAACAATGTATATACATATCTTCACAGACGCCTTGTCGAGGCAAACATAAAGAAGGACAAGGAGATTCTTGAGGAGGTGCTTGAGCACCTGCGCACTATGCGTGACGCGTGGAAAGAGGTCATGCAGGCCACATGCAACGGAAACAAGCTGCATGTGTCATAGATAAATGTATCATAAATCACCGACAGGGATTATAGAGAGTTTTTAACTTAAACAAAACGCAGAGACAGCAGCATGAAGCTAGTTTGTTTGTGCGTTTTGTGTTATTATAGAGATGCTTATAGTTAAAACAATTGGAAATACAGGGAGAACACCATGGAACAGACATACATAGATATAATGATACAAAGCCTGGAGAAAAAGGAACAGGTACTCGACCGGATAATAGAGCTTGATATCAAGCAGAAGAACCAGCTCGAGGATCCACAGCTCACACCGGACGACTTTGACGAGGTAGTTGAGGCAAAAAGCAGGCTTATCGACCAGCTCAATAACTTAGATTCAGGCTTTGAGAAGCTTTTCGAACGTACAAAGGAAGAGCTGAATGGTCACAAGGAGGACTACAAGGAGCAGATACGCACCATGCAGGAGCATATCCGCAGTATCACGGACAAGAGTGTAAAAATACAGAGCCAGGAGGCCCGTAACAAGGATCTCATGACTCTGAAATTTACATCCATTAAGAAGCAGGCCCGCGAGGTGCGTGTCGGCACGCAGGCCGCAAGCCGCTACTACAAGTCCATGTCAGGAACCGGATATATGGAGCCACAGTTTATGGACAATAAAAAGTGAAAATCTTAATTTAATACCTCACCACAATATCACCAAGTCCCGAGTCAATAACCAGGTGCTTTTTTGCATGCTCATTTACCTCATACTCATCATCATAGTCATTGCCGTTGATTGTGATATCGCCTGTACCAGAGTCCAGGTCCATCATGTAGCCGTCAAGCGACTGTGAGGATGTCACCGTGATATCGCCTGTACCACCGTCGATATCCATCTTATCAAAGGCACAGTTTTCAAAGCTAAGGTCGCCGGTTCCGCCATCCACATCACATGTGGCGAAGCTGCAGCCTGTGACATACAAATCGCCTACGCCGGTGTCAAATTCTGCATCGGCGACGGTCAGAGCATCGAGGCTTACCTCGCCTACGCCTGTATCAAAGGAGAGCTTGTTCAATGAGGCGCCCTCAGGAATGGTAACAGTGATTTCGCTCGTGGTGTTTCTTCTGTAGTTGGATCCTTTGCTCTGTGATATTGTGAGGGTATCGCCGGAGCTCTTAATCTTTGGAACCAGACGCTTGTTGCATTTGTATGAGACCGTATAGCTGTCACCGGTTTTTACGTTGATATTCGATATGGTTGTATCAAATACCAGGTTTGAAAATTCATCGACTGAAAGCTCTTCTGTGCATACGTTTCCGAGAGACTTTTCTGAGCGCGGAATCAGATTGTCAAACAGGCCTAGGGCAAAGCCCCCGATATGGTAGAGGCTTCCGGCGATGATGCAGACCACGGTAATTATTGTAATTATTATTAGATATATATTCTTTTTCATGACTTGTCTCCATTTCTGAATTATCTTGTTGCATAACTTGTTTTGTGATTATTCAAAATATGCTACACACATTTTTGACTGTCCTGGTTTCCATTAATTTCCATGTTTATCGCCGAGCAGATTTTCCACCAGCGAATTGATGATTGCAGCTATTGGCCAGATAATCCATGTGATACCCCAGTCAAAGGTAATAAAGCTCCAGCATAGATAGATGCATGTGACAGTTGACCAGTAAACTGACATGATTGCAGCCACAACAGGGTTTTCATAGTGCACCTTGCCATCGTGTGAATTGGCAAAATTGCCGCCCATAGTCTGTGCTCCGTTTAATGAAAGAAGCTTGTCAAAGCTTGATTTTTTCATATTTGTGAATACTATCATGAATACACCGATTGCTATAAACACGAGCACGAGTCCGCCTGAAAGTGAGTCTGCGAAGGTGCTCTTGGCGTTCAGTGAGCTGATTATGATTGCCGGCACTGCGCAGAGTATGCAGAGCATGATACCCACTGTTAAAAGCATCGCATGTGTGGAGCGGTAGCTTTCCTTTCGCTCGATGACCCAGTTTGCCGTCTCAAAATCTATGCAGTAAGGCTCTTGCTTCAGGTAGCTCCACTTGGATGAGATAGAGCCTGAAAAAATGAAGAAGCCGACTGCCACCGCGACACACAGGAACAGGAAGGTAATGCCGATTGCATCAGATGCGTCAGGTGAAGCGAGTGAACGCGGAATATATTCGCAGAATATAGGTCCGAGACTGGCTACGATACATAGCAGAACTCCAAAGGCAGTGAGATAAGCGTGCCTTGCAGAATCCCTGAGGAAGGCGGCCGCATTTTCACGTGAGAGTGTTTTGGCGGCAGGCATTGCCTGGCTGGGATTCACGAAGCTCTTGATGCCGAGTGAGTCAGCGAGCTCGTCAAGGTTTCCAAACTCTGATATGACTATGCCTATGGCTTCGTTGTCGGATTTGCCCTCGGATATCAGTTCATTGTATTTATCCTCCATCATCTGATAGAGCTCATATTTGGCTTTTAGCACCTCTGGAGTATTCGGGAGGTGCGAAAACATATTTTCCAGATAATTCTTTATAGTTTCCATATAATGTCTCCTTTAAAATCGTATAAATTTGCTTACTACATCAAGCGTCAGCTTCCATTCCTCGCATTTGAGCCTGTAGTACTCTCTGCCGGCATCCGTAATCTGATAGTAGGTCCGGCGCTTTCCACTTGCATTGTCGTTCGAAGAGAATGATGAGATATAACCGTTTTTCTCAAGGCGGGTAAATGCAGAATAGAGAGTTGTTTCTTTTATGACGTATTTTTCCTCGGATATTAGCTTTATCTGCTTTGAAATCTCGTAGCCGTAGGATGGTTTGTCGAGAAGCAGGTAGAGTATGATGGTATCGTTGTATCCGCGGATAACATCGCTGCTTATATTAACCATTGTTCACCTCCTGTTTCAAGTGTTTTATTTCATCATAAATGATGGGCAAAATACATTTTTAACCTCATATCATTTTATTAATTTAAGACCGAGTTATGACGTAATTGATCGTGAATCCGGAAACTCACCGGGCACACCTGATACACAGATGAAAGCTTGCACATCAGGCATGTTAAAATTATTCAATACTACGTGTGACGTACTACGAGTGTCATACTATGTCTGTCGTAGTAAACATATCACATGTTTTTTTTCGTGTCAACCGTAATTTTAGAATAATTAGTTCTCGCTGTAAGTCTGTATAAAATTTATTTTATAAAAAATGTTTCGGATAGTTGCTATTATTTTAAAAAGTTAGCCTCTCCGTACAAAAATTAGCGGTAAAATGCGTTGACATACACCATATCTTTTGCTATAGTCTTTTAAAGCAAAGGCGATTAATTAAATACACACTACCTCTGAGGGAGTAGTTCGCGTATCATTACATATACGTGGTTTGTCAACAGACCGGTCAATAGACCTGGCAAACATTAAAGAATGAGACTCAAGTATGCGGCACACAATAAAGCTATATAAGCCATATAATTATAGCTTTATAAAGTCTGGTGTCTGCATGCGAGGGTCTCATTTTTTCATATGAAGCTACATGTGAAGCTATCATATACTCATTTTATATACTCACATGAGAGAAATTAATCGTCGGACACTAGGCAAAAGGGAGAAAAATATGGTACTATTTATTGAAATCCTGCTTATAGGAGTAGGTTTGTCAATGGACGCCTTTGCGGTATCTATCTGCAAGGGACTTGGAATGACAAAGGTAAACAGAAAGCAGGCGCTGACAATCGGCCTGTATTTCGGAGGATTTCAGGCGCTCATGCCGTTTATCGGCTATATGCTGGGCATACGCTTTGAGAAGTACATCACAAGTATTGACCACTGGATAGCATTCATCCTGTTAGGATTTATCGGTGGCAAGATGGTTTATGAGGCAGTAAAGGAGAAGGATGATGACGCGGTAGTGGAAAAAGACCTGGCGCTCAACCAGGGGGAGATGCTTCTGCTTGCAATTGCGACAAGTATCGATGCGCTGGCAGTCGGAATCATGTTTGCATTTACCTATGACAACTTAAACCTCTACTGGGCTATTGCAATCATCGGACTTACCACCTTTGTGCTTTCAATCATCGGAGTCATAGTCGGAAACTTTTTCGGCAATAAATATAAAAAGAAATCAGAGATAGCCGGAGGAATCATTCTCATACTCACAGGTGTGAAGATATTGCTTGAGCACCTGGGGATTATAAGCTTTTAAAAAATAAAAAACGGAGGAATCAACATGGAAAATTTCATCAATAATGCACCGTTTATAGTGGTGCTGCTCTGCCTCATAGTGGGCTTTGTATTTCTGGTAAAGGGCGCAGACCTGTTCGTGGAGGGCAGCTCAAGCGTGGCAAAGCGCTTCAAGGTGCCGTCACTTATCATTGGACTGACAATTGTTGCGATGGGAACCTCGCTTCCTGAAACAGCGGTCAGTGTGGCAGCATCCATAGCACACAACAATACGCTTGCAGTCAGCAACGTGACAGGCTCAAACATATTTAACCTTATGGTAGTAATCGGCGTGTGCGCTTTGATGACACCGGTCGTGGTGGACGGAGCATCATTAAAAAGGGATTTCCCATTTTCGATGATATGTGCCATTTTACTTCTTGTCATGGGAACAATCGGCATGACACTCGGCAGAGTGGACGGAATAATACTGCTCGGCTGCTTTGCAGGATACATTTTCTACCTTATCAGACACACATTAAAGCAGAACAGACAGTCATCAGATGAGGAGGTCGATGAGATACCTCTCATCTCAATGCCAAAAACAGTGATTTTCATTCTAATCGGAGCTGTCGGTATCGCAGTAGGCGGAGATGTCGTAGTAGACAGTGCAAGCCGCATAGCGATTGACCTTGGAATGAGCCAGACACTCGTCGGACTGACCATCGTATCTATCGGAACATCACTTCCGGAGCTTGTGACATCAATAGTCGCAGCCAGAAAAAACGAGGTCGATATGGCGCTCGGAAATGCAGTCGGCTCATGCATTTTCAACATACTCATGGTGCTCGGAATTGCATCAGCCATCAGCCCGATAGCATTCATACAGGAAAATATCATAGATATTATCGTGCTTGTGGTATTTTCACTCATCGTGTGGATTATGGCATGGACAAAGCGTGAGATAAAAAGAGGCGAGGGTATCATCATGCTGCTAATGTATGCGGCATATACAGCGTATATTATTATACGATAGGGTAAAATACCTTTTGCTCTTCATTTATGATTAATCAGATTACTCCATGCTACGCATTCCCGTAATCTGACTCCACCTCGAAATCCGCTAATTTGCTGCATTTGGGCAGCAAATTGCTACTTTCTCGGTGTAGTGCGGGTCACTAAGGTATACATCGAATTGCATGCAAGCATGCATCGATGATACCTTTTGACCCTTTAATCATATGATGTAACGAGAATATAGGATATAAATATAAGATAGGTAACAAATATGAGTGAAATCAAATTGGGCTGTCATGTCGGAATGGCAGGAAAAGATATGTTTTTGACGTAAGCCCGTGAGGCTGCGTCATACGGAGCGAATGTATTCATGCTTTACACAGGCGCACCGCAGAACACAAGACGAAAGGATATTTCTAATCTGAATATAGATGCAGGCTGGGAATACGCGCATGAGCACGGAATAGATGAAATTGTGGTGCATGCACCTTATATAATAAATCTTGCAAATACAGTAAAACCGGAGACTTATGAGCTTGCGGTTGAATTTCTGGAAAAAGAGATTGCTCGTACTGCAGCGATGCGAAGCCGTATACTTGTTTTGCACCCGGGAAGCCACGTAAATGCAGGAGCGGAAGCGGGAATAGCACAGATCATAAAGGGACTTAATACGGTGCTTGAGAAGAATGATGATGATGTATTTATCGCACTTGAGACAATGGCAGGAAAAGGCAGCGAGATTGGGCGTTCATTTGAGAAAATCAAGGCGATTTTCGATGGCGTAAATAAGAAAGACAGGCTCAGGGTCTGCTTTGACACCTGCCATGTAAATGATGCCGGATATGATATCGTAAATCATTATGATGATGTTTTTGCAGAATTTGACAAGGTGATAGGTCTTGACCGGATAGCGGTTTTCCATGTAAACGACAGCATGAATCCGCTCGGTGCGCACAAGGACAGACATGCCAATATCGATAATGGCACAATAGGCTACGATACGCTTCACAGGCTTGTGCACGATGAGAGATTTGCGGATATTCCAAAGATTCTCGAGACACCGTGGCTGTGTGAGGAAGGCTCCGCAAAGAAGACGATACCTCCGTATAAAGAAGAAATTGCGTGGCTGAGGAAATGATTAATATGAGGGTCAAAAGGTATTTTGACTCTTTAATGCATATATTTGATTATACTTTTTTAGATGAAGGCTTATTACCAGCTGAGATAGTTAATCTTACGGCAACGAATGCTGCATTTAATGCTATATCAGATACGCGTAAGGAAAGCAATAAAAGCATATATACGGAGCTGGAAAAGATTGCCAGAGTACAGTCGGTTAAAGGGTCTAACGCGATAGAAGGTATTGTTACAACAGATGCACGTATAAAGCAGATAGTTGACGGCGACAGTGCGCCTCTAAATCATGATGAGCGCGAGATTGAAGGGTATAGGGATGTACTGGATGAGATATATTCTAATCATGATCAAATGTCATTTAGTGAAAATATGATTCTGCATATACATGACCCATGTATGATATTGGATTTTTTGTGTATGCACCCATTTGCTGATGATGATGTTATAATAAGGACAAAGTTAGAGAAAACCAGTAAAGTCAAGGGGTTAGCACTAATTCAATGTCATTAAGTTAAGAGTTTGACAGGGTTCAAAAAAAGGCAGTCACAATTCTGGAAAGAAAAGTGACTGTCTTTTTATTGCTCGGTTGTCCCTTTGAGCAAATTGGGATTGACATTTTTTAATTTTTCTTTTGTTCGATTTTTCAGTAATATTTGCATTTGTGTTCTTGCCATTTTATGCAATTTAGCAAAACGCTCACTTTGCGGCAAGCCTTCCTTTATTAGTTCGGCATTTTGGCTTTCCATATTTACCAAGATAATCAGTTCCTCAGCTGTAGCATAATCTCTGATATGTTCACCCTTCTGCGCCTCAATAGGATGTTCATCTCTCCATTCTCGTGCTTTCTTGCCATTTTTACCTCCTTGTTTGACTACTAATTGACCACGAATTATATCGAAGTTACTAGTGCGTAGACTAAAAAATGTTATTTTGTTCATTTTTTCTGATTTTATGTCATTACAATTTGTTATATTCCGATAAGTTCCGATAAATTTCGTTGACATGTCACAATTGATTTGATACGATTTATCTATTAAAATGATTATTTTTTAGTGTGCAGAACATATAGTTGTACGCAAAATATAAATATTGGGCAGGTGGAACAACCATGGCAAGATATAGTTAAGGGTAAGGGTTGCCAACATATTGCATGACATGGGAAGAACTGCGACTACAGGTGAATTCAAGGATGGTTCTTTTAAAATAAAACTTATAACTTCTGAGAAGGTTAGTAAGTATTCTGTATATTTTAAAGATAAAAAATTTGAATTAGGAAAACTTACATTCAATTTTAGTAGGGAAACCTATAGTATTCCTGAATAGTTAGTGAAGTTTTTTAATGTTACGAAAACGACAGATAACACAATGAATTTCTTGAAAAATGTTGATGGGCTATATGATTTTTATACAGAGCAAGATAAGACCTTTGATGGATCAATAAATGCTCTGAAAAATGCTACTGGAATTGGAAAAAATTCGAAAGTCTTTTCAATTTTTGATAAATATGGAACAAAGACTGTAAAGACAATTGAAGATGTTGTTGGTTTGATTGGAGGTTAATATGAATATTTTGGTTGACAGTGGACTAAAAAAGAAAATTCAAATAGAGAATCGTAAGAATAGAAGAGGTATTTATTATTTGTGGCTCTTTGAGAAGATTTTTTTTGCATTGGTTATTGCTTATGCGATATTATTTCCAATTTATTGTATAGTAACAGGTAATTTAGTTTCAACAAATATGAGAACTGGAAAGCTTAGTTATTTTTTAGTGGCAAGTGAAACATCTATTTACACATCAATGGGGTTGACGGCTGTGTTATTAATCTACGTACTTAGAATGCGACTTGAACACACGTTTATAGGTGGTCGTATTGACGAGATGATAGAAATTGTTGATGATAAATTATTTTACGCATTTAGAATAAAATATCAAACACCTGCAGATAAAAGAAATATTGTTGTGATTGACTTGAACAGAATAAATAATTTGAGTTATGACGATAAGCTGTTCGAAATAAGCATTGATGGAATGATGGTTGAGAAAATTGTTAATACATCTACCGATGTTCACAGAATAAAAATATCTGAGATGGTGGATAGTAATATAAAGATAAATGATTATTTTACACCCTCATTGTACGAGATATTAAAATCAAAGATTAACTAGGAGGTGTAATTTGTGCACTATATATGGATTGGAATTAGAGCATTCACGTATGTAATAATTTTTACTCTTATAAAAATTATTGTTTCCAAATTGTTAGGAAATGTAAAATATAAAAAGGATGAGATGGGTAGAACCTATTTTTCTAAAAAAAAGATTTCTTATTTTCTTTTCGTGATTGCAGTGTTTTTTACAGTGTTATTATCTTTTTTGAGTACTATTCCATCAAATGTTAGTGGGGATGCAAAGATTTACTTAAATGTTGGTATAGTTATTTTTTGTTTATTATGGTATATTTTAAGCATAATGTTTGACGTTTGGTATATTCATTTGGAGCCAACTCAAATAATATATAGAAATTACTTGGGTGCAAAAAAAGTAATAAAAGCAAGTGATATTTATTATTTTGAAAGAAACTCAAATGGCTCGTTAATTATAGTATGTTCTGATGAAACTAAAGTTTCTTTTGAACCGGAGTACGCAGATAGCATTATGTTATGGATGAGCGAGCAAAGTATTACAACAAATAATGCAAGAAAAAAAGATAGATTTATTATTAGACCAGCAAAATATCAAAGAGTGCTAAGTGTTTTGTGCTTAGTAGTGTTTTTTGCTTTTGGGAATAATTACATATAATGTAGTAGCAAGCCTTATATTTGGACTTTTGTTAATATTTGGTATCTGGAATTGCAGTTAGCACTATTTAAAAAAATATACTATTGGTAATGGATATATTGAAGAGTCAAGTATATTAAAGAGAAAAAAATTGATTGCATATGTTGACATATCTGAAGCGGAGATGAAACGAGGGGATAACGTTACTTATATTTTACTGTTTGATAAAAGGTCAAAACGACCAATTATAAAAATAAACATGTATTATGAAAATGCATTTTTGATTAAAGAACTCGCTTATAAAATGAATTGGTTAAAATGATTTTTGAAATCAACAAATTCATGCTTCACGGATTATGATATTGCACCTGCAATTAAAATTGATAGAACAGTAAATAATGAGTCTGAATTACACAGTAAACGCTCCATCTGATGTACCTTGACTTTTGAAAGACCGCAGTTTAGCGGTCTTTTTGTTCCCTGATATATTCTGGCAGCTTTGGTGACCATGGAAGAAAATCTTCCAGCTTTTGTTGCTATATCAGTATCCGTGTATATTTTGGGAATTTTACATATGAATTATGAATTTACAGCCTTTGATAAGGGAATGAGATTTATAATAGAGCTTACTCCTTTACGCACTGCATCAGTTCCGATTGTCACATAGGTAATTACGAAACAAGAATAGTAAATAGAAAATTTCCCACAAATTTTACACAGCCACCTCAATATATTTTCAATTATTTGTTACGCTTATAAGTGCAGAAACAAAGATTACAAAACATGCACGAATATTTTTATGAAAAGCAGACTATAATTTATTATTAAGTAACAAAACAGGAGGCAATAATTTGACATACGATGAGATAAAAAAGAACAAGGAGGTCTGTGAATGTTTAAAGAAAGGGAATGAAAACCTTGGAGTATTGGGCTTTACAGACCATTCGGCAGCTCATTGCACAATGGTAGCCAAAAGAGCAGCATATATATTAAAGAAATTCGGTTACAGCGAATCTGATATTGAAATGGTAAAAATCGCGGGATTTATGCATGATATCGGAAATGTGGTAAACAGAAGCCGTCATGCGGAATATGGTGCAATACTGGCAAACGAGATACTCAAAGAAACAGATATGAGTCTGAAGGATAGGATAACGGTTGTGTCTGCGATAGGACATCATGATGAGTCAACCGGAGGGGCAACAGATCCTATTTCAGCAGCACTCATCATAGCAGATAAAACCGATGTGCGCAGAAACCGTGTAAGGAACAAGGCAAAAGAAAATTTTGATATACACGACAGGGTAAATTATGCAGTAACAGATGCAGCTCTTAAGATAAATATGGATAAAAAAGTCATAGCGCTTAATCTGCAGATTGATACGAAAATCTGCTCTATGTATGAGTATTTTGAAATTTTCCTGGGTCGAATGATGATGTGCCGTGGCGCAGCAGAGGTGCTGGGTGCAACTTTTAAGCTTACGGCAAATGGTTCAAAGGTGTTATAGAAAATCGGCTTAAAGTTGATTGGATATTGAAAATGAAAAAGAAATGAAAAGACGTACAGAATGCATTTTTTAAAGAGGGTAAAAGATAAGTTTGTTGATTTACAACAGTTGACAATTTAAAAACCACATGCTACTCTAGAAATGTATGAGATAAAAGCGACGAAAAAGAGAGTACTTTTATGGCAGATTTACAGAGAAATCCCACACAGGCTGAGAGGGGATGACCTAAAGTAGGAGGAACATGGCTTTGGAGCAGCAGTATCGAACCATTGGCTAGATACTGACAGGAACCGCCTGTTATAGCGGAAAGAGGCGCAGCAGAGCCGGCAAAAGATGCCGGATGATTTTGATAGCTGCGTGAAGAGAAGTGGTACCACGATATAATCGTCTTCTTGGGAGTTTTCTCCTGAGGAGGCGTTTTTTAGCGTATAAAAGAAGTATGATGAGCATAAAGAACGCGCAAACTTGTTTGCAGAAGTGCTTTAATAACTGTTCAGACGCAAGCTTGACACCGCGCTGTCAAGCTATGCGCCATAGTGTTAATTATTGTGTGATTACAGCCCCGCCTCGGAGAGGCATTTTATATGGGCTGTAATCGTTGCTGGTCACACTGTTAGGTGTGAACAGTAACGTGCTTTATGCGAAATCAGACGGCATAAGTTATGTATTTATACGCATTTTAAGAAAACAGGAGGAAACTAAATTGGCAAACAAAGGTAAATATTACATGACAACAGCCATTGCGTACACATCAGGCAAGCCTCATATCGGAAACACATATGAGATCATCCTTGCAGACGCAATCGCCAGATACAAGAGAGCAGAGGGATACGACGTATATTTCCAGACAGGAACAGATGAGCACGGACAGAAAATCCAGGAAAAGGCTGAGGCAGCCGGAATTTCTCCGAAGGAGTTTGTAGATCAGATTTCAGGTGAGGTAAAGAGAATCTGGGATATGGTAAATTCATCATATGATAATTTTGTCCGCACAACAGATGAGGACCATGAGAAATGTGTAAAGAAAATTTTCAAGAAGCTTTACGATCAGGGCGACATCTACAAGGGCTCATACGAGGGACTTTACTGTACACCATGTGAGTCCTTCTGGACAGAGTCACAGCTCGTGGACGGAAAATGCCCGGACTGCGGACGTGAGGTACAGCCTGCGAAGGAGGAGGCATACTTCTTCAAGATGAGCAAATATGCAGACAGACTCATCGACTATATCAACACACACCCTGATTTCATCCAGCCGGTTTCAAGGAAAAACGAGATGATGAACAACTTCCTGCTTCCGGGACTTCAGGATCTTTGCGTATCGAGAACATCATTCAGCTGGGGAATTCCGGTAGATTTCGATCCAAAGCATGTAGTGTATGTATGGCTTGATGCCCTCACAAACTATATCACAAAAATCGGCTACGATCCTGACGGATCATCAGAGCTTTTCAAGAAAAACTGGCCTGCAGATCTGCACCTTATCGGAAAAGATATCGTGCGTTTCCACACTATTTACTGGCCTATTTTCCTTATGGCACTTGACCTTCCGCTTCCAAAGCAGGTATTCGGACATCCATGGCTGCTTCAGGGCGGTGACAAGATGAGTAAGTCAAAAGGAAACGTTATCTACGCAGACGATATGGTCAGACTTTTCGGCGTGGATGCCACACGTTACTTTGTGCTTCATGAGATGCCATTCGAGAACGACGGAATCATCACATGGGATCTTGTAATCGAGAGATTCAACTCAGACCTTGCAAACATACTTGGAAACCTTGTAAACAGAACAGTTTCCATGAGCAATAAATATTTTGACGGCATCGTAAAGAGCACAGGCGCAACAGGCGATGCAGATCAGACTGCCATTGACGCAGATCTTAAGGCTGTTGTTACCGGCACAAGAGATAAAGTGGCAAAGAAAATGGAAGGACTTCGTGTGGCAGATGCCATCACAGAGGTATTCGCACTTTTCCGCCGCTGCAACAAGTACATCGACGAGACAACACCTTGGGTGCTTGCAAAGGACGAGGCACAGCAGGATCGTCTTGCTGAGGTGCTTTACAACCTCACAGAGTCTATCACAATCGGAGCAAGCCTGCTTCATTCATTCCTGCCGGAGACAGCAGAAAAGATTGTAGCACAGCTTAACACAACACTTCGTGATTTCGATGACCTTGATCAATTCGGTCTCTATGAGAGCGGCACAAAGGTTACAGACAAACCTGAGATCCTCTTCGGCAGATTAAAGGCAGAGGATGTGATGCCTGAGGTAGAGAAAATCCAGGCGGTACAGAAAGCAGAGTTTGAGGCTGAGCAGGCTAAGCTTGCTGCAGTTGAGGGTAAGGAAGCATGTGGCTGTGGCGCAGGTGAAAATGCCGCAGATGGTGCAGACCTTGAGCCTATGGATGTGGAAGCAAAGGAAGAAATCACATTTGATGATTTCGAAAAGCTCCAGTTCCAGGTTGGTGAAATCGTAAAATGTGAGGCAGTTGCGAAGTCAAAGAAGCTTCTCTGCTCACAGGTAAAGATTGGAAACCAGACAAAGCAGATAGTATCAGGTATCAGAAAATACTATTCTCCTGAGGAGATGGTAGGCAAGAAGGTAATGGTTCTCGTAAACTTAAAACCGGCTAAGCTCGCAGGTGTTTTATCAGAGGGAATGTTACTCTGCGCAGAGGATGCAGAGGGCAATCTTGCACTTCTGACACCGGAGAAACCAATGCCGGCAGGAGCACCTATCGAGTGATTCGGACGTAAACGACAAGAAAGGAGTCTCATATGGAATATTTTGATATAGTGGACGAGCAGGGAAATCCAACAGGACAGACCGTAGAGCGCAAGCAGGCGCACAGAAACAATATACTTCATAGGACTGCGCATGTCTGGATAGTCAGACGCCGTGGAAATTCCATACAGATACTTTTGCAGAAAAGGTGCATGGAAAAAGACTCCTTTCCGGGCTGTTATGACATATCAAGCGCGGGACACATACCGGCCGGTGTGGACTATATACCGTCTGCACTCAGAGAGCTTAGGGAGGAGCTGGGGCTGACAATAGATCCGGCACAGCTTATCGATTGTGGACTGCACAGGCACCATGCAGACGAGGTGTTTCACGGAGAAAGATTCCTGGACAACCAGATAAGCAAGGTGTTTCTTCTATGGCTGGATGTGGACGAAGCTGACATCACCGTGCAGAAGGAGGAAATCGACTCTGTAAAGTGGTTTGACTACGCAGAGTGTAAGCTGGACGTGATAAACGGCACGATTCCAAACTGCATAGATGTGGCGGAGCTTGAGATGCTTGAGCCACACTTCGATTCGAATATGGAATAAATAATGGAATAAATATAGGATAAACATAGCTCTAAATTATATGAACATGCCAGTATACTGGTTACCGGACTCACGAAGATGGGCCGTAATAAAGAATGGGGAGGAAACCATGAAATCAACAAAAGACTCTCTCTTAGAGGATATCAAGGCAGAATTTGCTGAGGTCAATGCCATGATGGAGGCGCTCGAAGCAAAGGAGCCTGAGGATGAGGCGAGTGAAGCCTACGATAAGTGGATTGAGGAGTGTGAGCAGCTCGCCATCGAGTCAGAATCACTCATGACACTTATAGATTACAAGATGACACAGGGCCTGTAGAGGGATATCCTGTATATATTATACAAAAATAAACACCCGGATATAGATAAATTGCTATATCCGGGTGTTTTTTATAAAGAAAAACTTCAAAAAAATGAAATTAAATATATAAAAAATTGTACAAACCGTGTTATACTTTATGCGTTACACTAAATTCAGGTAGGAGAAAAAGATGTTATCAGTAATAGAAAAAGTCAATGACGTGGTCAACAATTTTATCTGGGGCGTGCCTGCGATGATATGTATCATAGGTGTCGGGCTGCTTTTGAGCTTCAGAACGGGCTTTATTCAGATTAGAAAGTTTCCATATGCTATGAAGGTTACGCTTGGCAGGATGCTCAAAAAACGTGAGGCATCTGACGGAGCGCTCACACCGTTTCAGGCAGTGTGTACGGCACTTGCGGCGACGGTCGGTACAGGAAATGTGGCAGGAGTTGCGGGAGCCATCGCGATAGGCGGACCGGGAGCGGTGTTCTGGATGTGGATTTCAGCACTTCTGGGCATGTGCACCAAGTTCTCGGAGGTCACACTTGCTGTACATTTTCACGAGAGAAATGCAAACGGCGACCTGGTAGGCGGCCCTATGTACTATATTAAAAACGGTCTTAAAAAGCACTGGCACTGGCTGGCATATCTGTTCTCAGCGTTTGGCGTGCTCACCGTGTTCGGTACAGGAAACGCTACACAGGTAAACACCATAACCACAGCGATTGATTCAGCTTTATATAATTTCGATATAATTTCAATAGAGTCGGCATCAACGCTCAATCTCATAATAGGAATAGTGCTTGCCGCTCTTATTGCGCTTATTCTGCTTGGAGGAATCAAGCGTATAGGCCAGGTTACTGAAAAGCTTGTGCCATTTATGGCAGTGATGTATATTCTGCTGGCACTTGGAGTAGTAATCGTCAACTTTAAAGCTATACCGGGCGTATTCGGGGCAATAATAGAGGGCGCGTTCAATCCGTCAGCAGTGACAGGCGGAGCAGTAGGAAGCTTTTTTATGAGCATGAAAAAGGGAGTTTCCAGAGGAATTTTTTCAAACGAAGCAGGTCTTGGAACAGGCTCTATCGCACATGCCTGTGCAGACACCAAAAAGCCTGTAAAACAGGGCTTCTTTGGCATATTTGAGGTGTTTGTGGATACTATCGTGATATGTACGCTCACAGCACTTGTCATACTCTGCAGCGGAGTTTCTGTAGGCTATGGAGAAGCAGCAGGCGCAGAGCTTACCATCAGCGGATTTACATCCACCTACGGCGGCTGGGTATCAATCTTTACAGCGGTTGCCATGTGCTGTTTTGCATTTTCAACTATCATAGGCTGGGGGCTTTACGGTACCAGATGCATAGAGTTCCTATTCGGAACCAAGGCAAATAAGCCATTCATGGTAGTATATTCGCTTGTTGCGATAGTCGGTGCGACAATGAACCTCGGACTGATGTGGAGCATAGCGGAGACCTTCAATGGCCTTATGGTCATACCAAATCTTATAGCGGTATTTTTGCTTTCGGGTGTAGTTGTAAAGCTGGTGAAGGAATATTTTGCCGGAGAGGGAGCTGCATCTACCTTGAAGAATAGTCGGGAAGAGGCAAAAAGAACATTTTTATAGAATTGAGGGTATAAGTCATTATGGAAAATAAAACTGATTCATCGTTTGAAAGAAGCCTGCTATTCAGAGTAGCCGCAATTATAGTGTGTATAATTCTTGCAGGTAGTTCATTTTTTGGACTTACAAAAAGCTATTCATCGCCTGAGTCAAAAATAAACAAAGAAACTATAAAGTATCTGGATGAAAAGAAAACAACTGCGCTGGAACTGAGCGCAAGTGCTACAGCAGTTTCAACACTTATTACATTAGCACCGGGAGACGACGGAACTCCTGTCGCAAATAAATTAATGGATCTGGCAGGATATTTTTTGATTGTTGTATCAGCAATATATCTTGAAAAATATCTGTTGACTATTTTGGGCGCGCTGACTTTTAAATGGCTTATTCCGGTATCAATGCTCGCGTTGGCAGTATATTTTGGAAGCAAAAAGGAGCTCTTTTGGAAAATAGGTGTAAAAATATTCATTTTTGGTCTGGCAATATATGCGGTTATTCCGGTAAGCGTGCATGTCTCAAAAATGATTTACAGTACATATCAGGAGTCAATTGATGCGACAATCGATGAAGCAAATGATTTAGCGGATGAATCAGAAGCATCAAAGGATGATGATAAGGATAGCAAGAAGAGTAAGGAATCTGAAAGTAGCTTTATAGATAAGGCAAAGGATGCAGTAAACAGTGTGAAAAATACATTGTCAGTTACCGCAGATAGTGTAAAGAACATGGTCAATAAGTTCATTGATGGATTGGCGGTGCTCATAGTTACAACGTGCCTTATTCCTGTACTTGTGATAGTATTTTTTATATGGCTGGTGAAGCTTGTATTGGGAAGTGCGATATCATCGCCGGGAGCTGTAGCGATGAGGAGAGGAAAGGATAAATAGGAACAGTAATTGCCCCGGCCTATGTGTGTTGGGGCATGATTTTTATATGACAGGGGAAAGTAGATGTATCTTGTATCTGTATATTTTGACAAGACGGCAGAGCATATTTTACAACGATATATAAATAAAATAGCTGAGAAAACAGGTAATTCATTCATGACGGATAACAATGTGCCGCCACACATGACGATATCGGCAATAGAAGCCCGAAGTGAAAATGCTTTATTGGGAGCAATGGATAATCTGCGAAATTCACTTTCTAATGGGACGATTAGCATTGTGTCAGTGGGGCAGTTGCTGCCATATGTATTTTATGCCACACCGGTACTTAACGGATATTTACAGGATTTATCGGAAAAAGTATTTGATGAGGTGAAAAGCATTCCGGAATCTACAGTGAGCAGATACTACAAGCCAATGAGCTGGCTGCCACATATTACACTTGGAAAGACACTGACAAAGGAGCAGATGCAGATGGCATTTTCAGTAATGCAGGAAAGCTTTGTGCCTTTTGAAGCGGCAATTACGGAGATTGGACTTGCCAGAGTTAATCCACATAGAGATATGGTGCGATGGAAATTAAAATAGCAGCAATGAAGCCACGATAAACAGTTTTTTTGAAAGGATAACAAACATGATAATAGATAGAGAACGAGTAAAAAACACATTCGCAGAATACACATCAGGGTACAATGCCACAGACCCAAAGATTAAGCTCAAAATAGACCATACCTATAGGGTAGCGGAGCTTTGCGAGCTGATAGCAAGGGATTTAAAGCTTGATGAATATGAGACAGATGTGGCATGGCTCACAGGGATGCTGCATGATGTCGGAAGATTTGAACAGATTGAGCGCTATAACACATTTAACGATGCACAGTCTGTTGATCATGCCAATTTTGGAGCCGACCTGCTGTTTAAGGAAGGACTTATCGACACATATGTGGAAGGATTTCATGATGATAAATACGGCACAATTGTTGAAAATGCGATAAGAAATCACAGTGCTTTCAGAATAGATGAGAGGCTCGATGATTATACGGTTATGTTTTGCAATATACTAAGGGATGCTGATAAGGTGGATATTTTCAGGGTAAATGTAGATACTCCGGCAGAGGATATATATAATGTGACAACGGAGGAACTGAAAAACTCGCAGGTGAGTCCTGAGGTTATGGCAGCCTTTGATGAGAGGCACGCGGTACTTCGTTCCTGTAAAAAGACCGTGGTAGACCATGTGGCAGGGCACATTGCACTGACATTTGAGCTGGTTTATCCTATCAGTCTTCAGATAGCAAAGGAGCGTGGATATCTTGACAAAATGATGGCATTTGAGTCGGATAATGAGGTTACAGGAAAGCAGTTTGAAGAGATAAGAGCGAAGTTAAACGAATACGTTGAGTCAGTCAAACAATTATAGTGACTAATGCAGGGGAGATGGAAGGAGACTTATAAGCTTCTTTTTAACATTCTGGATGTCGGGCATGACATGTTATCTTGCAAGTATTATCACAGATGAGAAATATAGGGGAAAGGGATATGGCAGGCTGATGGTTGACCATGTGAAGAAGCTTGCCAAAGCGCGTGGCTGTAAGGCAATCATATTGGATTCAGGTATGCCTCGAAAAGCTGCACATGCATTTTATGAGAAGTATGGATTTGAGTTGTTTTTGGGATAGCAGGCAATCTGAAATCATAGCGTAGAAAACCGTATTGTCAGTATCACACAGCCATGGATTAGACCAATCGTCAGAGGAAAAACAAAAGCCCCGGTAGAATTTGGTGTAAAGTTTGACCTTAGTGTTGATGATAATGGTCTTGGCAGAATAGAGAAAATATCCTACGATACCTATAATGAAAGCACAGTACTTATTGAAGCAGTAGAACGCTTCAGGGAGCGAACCGGTCATTACCCGGAACGTTTACTGGCAGATCAGATATATCGAACCAGAGATAACAGAAATTTCTGTAAAACTCATGGAATACGATTATCCGGTCCAAAGCTTGGGAGACCAAGTCTTGCAATGCAATCAGCGAAAGAGAAAAAACAGGAATACCAGGATAACACCGATCGAATTGAGGTAGAGCGTTCCTTCAGCTTAAGCAAACGCTGTTATGGAATGGACTTGATAAGAACCAGGCTCTACGACACAACACTTATATCTATCGCGTTATCTGTGTTTGTGACAAATCTTTTCAAGATACAGTCACAGATACTTTTTGATCTTCTTTGGCTGAGGCAACTATTAAGGTATCAACCTGCTGATTTTGAACCGGAAACGGTTTGATCAGCAGACACTAGTTAGAAATTTGTTTGATCATTTATATTCTGAAATAATGCACAGCCGGAAAACATAATTCATAAAAATACATGTTTGTTATTTTATGAAAACTAAGTTAGAATTACAAATATATATAAGGATATGCAAAATAAGGCAGAGTGAGGTGAAAATAATATGATAAGCATTACAATATGTGATGATGAACCAGGTACGTGTAGTGATATAGAAAATATAATTTTGAATTATACACATAGCCATGCAATTGAAACCGTAATTGAGATATTTTATTCTGGTGAGACACTATATGAATCCATGGAAAAAGGTTATAGGACAGATCTTTTGTTTTTAGATATTCAACTTTTTGAAATGAATGGTGTTGAGGTGGGAAAAAAGATTAGAGAGCAGCTGGGAAATGAGAAAATTAGTATAATATATATTTCTTCAAAGGAAACTTATGCAATGAGTTTGTTTCAGGTCAGACCATTTGATTTTCTTGTAAAGCCGCTTACTAGGGAAAGAATATTGGAAACATTAGAAAAGTGTATAAAAATAACTGAAATCAATAAAGGGATTTTCTATTTTAACATTGCGAAAACTATTCATAAATTATATTTTGATGAAATAAAATATTTTGAATGTAAAGGAAAAAAGATAGAGATACATTCTCAAAATGATGTAATAGAGTATTATAGCGGAATGAAAGAAGTTGAAAAGCAAGTTATTGGAAAAGGATTTTTGGCTATCCATAAATCCTATATTGTAAATACTATGTTTATTTCAGCTTATCATTATGAATCAGTGGAAATAACAGATGGGACGGTATTACCTGTTAGTCAGAAATATCGAAAAAAGATGAAAAGCTATTTGCTAGAATTGTTATAGTTCAGGAGGAAATTTTTGATTGTTATTAAGTTATGTATTTTAATTATAGATGCAATTCATATTAGTTTGTTGATGCGTTTTTGTCGAATTTATATAGGGGAATATAAAATAAATAAAAAAAGTGTTAGCATTTTTTTTGTAGCACTTTGGTTATTCAATAGCTTTATGAGAGGAACTGTTCAAGGGCTAATTTCGTCTCAAGATGCAATTCTTTTTTTGACAGAAATTTTGTTCCTATTTATAGTAACATTCTTTTATATTGGGAGAGTATATCGACGTATGGTAGTTACATTCCTCATTCCAGTTTTTTATTGGGGAGGAGAATGGATAATTATATGTATTCTTTTTCAGACGTTCATGGCTAATGATATTCAATATATTTTGGGAACAATTTGTGCTGATTTACTATTTGCAATACTTGTATTTTCACTAGATAAATTCCATAAAACAAAGCAAGAGCAAGAACGAGAGCTACTAATGCAAGAAATACATATGTATGAAAACCAATTTGATATTATTTACAGCTCGCAATTAAATGTTCAATCTCTAAGACATGATTTAAAACATCATCTAAAAATGCTTACTGACATGGTTAGGTATGAGGATAAAGAACATGTAATTGATTATCTTCATTCAATGGGAAGCTTTATGGAAAGTGAGAAAAAATATGTCACGTCAGGCAATGATAGAATTGATAGTGTCTTAAATTATATGCTTGAAAAAGCCAGAACTGCAAAAGTTGATGTTAAATGGCAAATCAGTATTCCAGAGCATCTAAATGTATCTACTTTTGATATTAATGTCATTTTAAGTAATATACTTGATAATGCGTTGAATGCATTAAATAAAGTAACGCAACCAGTGTTATACATTTATATTAAATATGATCGAGGAATACTATGTATTGATATTAAAAATAATTGCATTAATAGTAACTATTCAGAAAATACAAAAAACAAAATTGACCCATTTGGGAAACATGGATATGGGTTAAACAATGTTCGTAGAGTTGTAAAGAAATATCATGGTAATTTGGCAATTAGCTGTTTGGATGGTTTTTTTACAACACGCATTATTTTATATATAGAAGATTAGTCAAAACAATAAGAGACTAGCAAAAATGTTGAGGATGATTATACTACATCTATCCATACATTAGCTGGTCTCTTTTATTTTTTCCATAAAAGTAAGCGATTTTTCCAAGATACAATTAAACAGAACTTTATGGATTACAATTGTTAGCATAACAATAAATAAAGGGAGTGGTAATTATATGCAAAATAAGGAAAAACGTTATTTTTTAATTGATGGGATTAGAGGCGCTGCGATAATTAATATGGTATTGTTTCATTTTTTATATGATATATTCATTGTTTATGAAAGAAATCCGTTATGGTACGATTGTATGCCAATACACATTTGGCAACAAATAATTTGTTGGACGTTTATTTTTATATCTGGATTTGTTTGGACATGGGGAATTAAAAGTAATTTACAGAGAGGTATATTTTTTAACATATGTGGTTTGGTTATTTCAATTATTACAGTCGTATTAATCCCGTCTGAAGAAATTTGGTTTGGAATACTTAATTTTATGGGGTGTGCGGTACTTTTAATGTATCCAATCAAAAGAACTACTGATAAGATACCACCTACTTTTGGGGTTGTGATGAGTTTTATTTTGTTCATTATATTCAAAAATATACAAAATGGGTATATAGGCTTTGGACATTTGGTATTAGCAGTTCCAAAAGTATTATATTCCATAAAAATATTGACACCAATTGGATTTCCTTTTTCAGGTTTTTATTCAAGCGATTTTTTCCCGATACTACCATGGATGTTTTTGTATTTGTGCGGGTATTTTTTTAATAAAATTTTTGAAAGCCATAATAAATGGAAAAAAATAGCGACTCATAAAATTCCAATATTATCGCTGGTAGGGAAAAAAACTATTTGGATATATTTACTCCATCAACCAATAAGCATGCTCATATGCAATCTTTTATTTAGATAAGGAGCCGTAGGTATGAATACAATTTTAAACGTAGAAAACATTGTTAAAACGTATGGGAAAAAAATAAATATAAAAAGAGCTCTTAATCACATTCAATTTAGCTTAATGGAAGGGGAATTTGTAAGTATCATGGGACCATCAGGTTCTGGAAAAACAACATTGCTTAATTGCATTTCAACAATAGATGCGATAGACTCAGGACATATTTATTTGAATAATCAAGATATGACCAATTTAACAACTCAAAAGGCGGCGCAGTTTCGTAAGGAAAATTTAGGTTTTATTTTTCAGGACTTTAATTTGCTAGATACACTAAGTATAGAAGAGAATATTGCATTACCTCTTTCAATTAGTAACATATCAACAAAAAAAATACAGAATGAAGTGAAAAAAATAATGCAAAGGCTTTCGATTGAAGATATAGCAAGTAAATTTCCAATGCAGGTATCAGGGGGACAAAAGCAACGATGTGCCTGTGCAAGAGCATTTATAGGTAGCCCTAACCTGATACTAGCCGATGAGCCAACAGGAGCATTGGATTCGGTGTCAGCAAAACAAATTCTAGAACTTTTGAATGAATTGAATATAGAAGAACATACTACGATTCTAATGGTAACACATGATCCGGTTTCTGCCAGCTATGGAAATAGAGTTTTGTTTCTTAAAGATGGATATTTAAGAAAAGAGTTATGTAAAGATAACATGAATAGAAAGAGTTTTTACCATGCTATTTTAGCTGAAATTTCTTTGGGTGAAGGAGAGCAACTATGCTAAGAACATTATCTAGAAGAAATGCCAAAAGACAAGTGACGGATTATGTAATTTACATTATGACACTAGTAATAACAGTGGCATTATTACTTTCATTTAATATGATTATTTTTTCAAAGGAAATTGATGCCGTAATAAAAGAAAAATCTATTCTTCCGCTGATGATTATAGGAGTAAGTATGGTAGTAGTTGTAATTATGTCAACTCTTGTAAATTATATTACAATATTTATGTTGAAAAGAAGAGGCAAAGAGTTTGGATTATACATGTTACTTGGAATAGACAATAAATGTGTAGCAAAAATGTTTGTAAATGAAAATTTATTAATTTATAAAGTTGTTTTATTGGTAGGATTAATTGTGGGAACTCTTTTTTTTCAAATAGTTAAGTTACTAGTAATCAATATGTATTCTATTCCATATAAGTTTATGATTGAAATTTCTTGGAAAGCAATTCTACTTACGATATTTTACATGAGCATGATTTTTGGATTGGCATCATTAAAGGTAAGCCATGTAATAGAAAAAATGAGCGTGCATGAACTTTTATACATAGAAAAATGTGAAAAGGGCGATGAAGATATAGGTAGTAAAAAAAATGCAATTACAGCTCTTATATCAATAATATTTGGTTTGTTAGGCTGCGGTATTATAGTATTGTCTACTATAAAACAGATTTCTGATTCTTGGAATTTTTTTGCAATAATATTACTTATGTTTTTTTCATACTCATTTTTTTATAACTTTCTTAAGATTATTTTTCTACATCTAAAAAATGGAAAGTGGAAATATCATAAAAAACGTTTTTTTATTTCCAGACAGATCACATCAAAAATGGTTCCTAATATATCTCTTTTTACAGGAGTAACAATGGCTATGACATTGGCTCTATTTGCAATTAACTGGGGAATATATTTTTCAAATAAAGTCGATGAACGTGTAAATGCTGTTGCGTTTGATGTTGCCTTTTTTAATGAAGAGGAAAATACGGATTTTTCTTCGTTCCTATCTTTTTTGAATAAAAAAAACGAGTTGGTAAATAGCTATGAATATAATCTGTATACAAATTATGAAAATAGTTTTTACTTGGAAACACAGAAAAAAATACGTGGGAAATTTGAATTTACAATATCAAGTACTGAAAATGATGTTTTCATGAGCGAAACTGATTATGTGAATCTTCGCAGTATTTTAGACCTAAAACCGATTATGCTTGCAGATGATGAGTATATTTTACAGTGTACAAGTTCAAATGTTGAGGCACTTGAATTATATGTGCAAAAAAAGCCAAATTTAAAAATTGGAAATTCATATTATAGAATAAGAAATATTTATAGTGAAAATTTTATGCAACAAGAAGTAAAAGGAAATGGAGAGGGGGTATTAATTGTTGTTCCAGATAATGTGATTAATGACTTGAGCTTTTATATGAATGTGTTAGCTGTAAAAACGAAATCCAATTTATCTTTAGTAGAAATTAATAATATGAAAAACATTGATGATAAGTCATATATAGTTTCCAAAGCAGGAGTACGAAGTCAATCAGCTTCAATGGCTATTTATGCTGTTGTGCCACTATTTTATTTAGCGATAGTAATTATTGCAATGATATGTACGGTGCTTTCAATTCAAATTTTGAGTGAGGCAAAGAAAGACATAAGAAGTTGTAAGATTTTAACATACTTGGGAATGGAGGAGAAAGAATATAAAAAAATTTTGAAAAAACAGTTAGCGATACTGTACTTTTTACCGGCTGTACCTGCAATGTTGATTAATGTGATTATTTTTCCGATATCAGTGAGTGGAACTGTAAGAAAGGCAAATGGAATGCTACATATTGTTGGAGTATGGCAAGGAATGAAACAATTAGGAATTACCATTATTATTTTTGTGATTTTTCTTTTTTTGTATTATTTTGTTACATACAAATTATACTTGAAAATTTGTAATAAAGAGTGTGTGCAATAGATTCTAACATGATTATATGATGATTTCACATTAAAATTTGTAAACTAGAGGCTGCGAAAAAACACCCTGATTAGAAAATAGGATTTTCAACTCACACCTACGTGAATTGAAAATCCTATTTTTTAGTTAAGGTTTTTTTCACAGCCCCTTTTGGACTAAATTGTTTTTACTTACTTTAGTAAGTGTCAAACCGCTCGCCTATACAAGATATAAAATTTAGTGCATACTTGAATAAATCAATGGATTTTTTCAAGGAGGACTAAAAATAAGCATGGATCGATGTACACATGATGTTCGCTCCGCACACTGGAAAAGTATTATTTATAACTGCCAGCAGAGGCCGGCTGGTCAAAGTGTGAAGCAGTGGCTAAAAGAGAATGACATTTTAGAACAAAGCTATTACTACTGGCAACGCAAGTTTCGAAAGGAAACTTATGACCAGATAAATAAAAACAATCTACTGTCAATCCAAGACAATCAAAATGCAGTCTCATTCGTTGAGATAGCTGCACCTGTTCAACAGGAAGTTTCTACCAGATGCAACGTTGAAACAATCAAGCCAGCAGCCGTCATCAAAGTAGGAATGGCGTCAATTGCGATATCAAATGATATATCGGAACAGCTTCTATCACAGATTTTGAAAGAGGTGACACATGCTTGAAGATGCAGCTGGTATACGCCGTGTGGTATTGGTTTGTGGGACGGTTGATCTTCGCAAAGGAATTGATGGTCTGGCAATGATTATTGGTGATAAATACGACCAGAATCCATTTGAGAAAGGAACACTATTTCTCTTTTGTGGAAAACGCTCTGATCGTTGCAAAGGGCTGCTATGGATGGGAACAGGATTTTTACTCCTTTACAAACGTTTTGAAAATGGACGATTATCCTGGCCAAGAACCACAGCTGAAGCTGCCGAACTAACAGAAGAACAATACAACTATTTAATGCTGGGTTTAAATCCCCTGGATTCTAAAATCAAAGATGTCGATCCTAAAAATATTTACTGATGTTTGTGCAAAACAGAGATTTTTTTCACCTGTTTTTTCACATATAAAATGCCGGTTTCCGCATGTTTACAACATTTACAGATGGCTTTGTGATACGTTAGGAAGCCTTTATCATTAAATTTTGAACATTATATGTGGGTTCATCGCTCAGGAGAGTTATACAAAGATCGTCCTATCGTAGTATACGAATATCAGAAAGGGCGAGACCACAAGATTCCTTTAGAATTCTACAAAGATTACAAAGGTATTCTTGTAACTGACGGTCTTCAACAATACCATCTGGTTGATAAGCTTCTGCCTGATGTAATAAATGCGAATTGTTGGGCTCACGTAAGACGAGATCTTACGGAGGCAGTTAAGGCTGCAGACAAAAAAGATTCGAATTCTGTCAGGCAGTCGGTGGCGTATCAGACACTGCAAAAAATAGGTGAGTTCTATAACCTAGATACAGAACTAAAAAAGCTTTCATCATCTGAGAGACTTCAAAAACGGCAAGAAGTAATAAAGCCGTTGGTTGAGGAATTTTTTGTGTGGGTAAAACAGCAGGTTTTAGAATGTGCCGTTCCACCAAAGAGTAAAACAGCGCAAGGTCTGAATTATATCATTAATCAGAAATCTTATTTGAAAGTATTCCTTACAGATGGGGATATTCCTATCGATAATTCAGCCAGCGAAAGGTCTATCCGAACTTTTTGCGTAGGCAAGAAGAATTGGATGTTCCATAACACAGCCAACGGTGCGAATGCCAGTGCGTTAATTTACAGCATTTCTGAAACCGCCAAGTTGAACAATCTTCGCCCATACAATTACTTCAAATATATACTGACAGAGTTGCCAAAACACTGTGATGAAAAAGGAAATATAGAACCTGCAGATCTGGACTACATAATGCCTTGGACAGAACAACTTCCAGAGGAATGCAGGAAACCACACCGCTCATGATAAAAGCGGCGTTAACTTTAGTGTCAGGCGGATGTTTTGACGTTTACTTACTTTATGAGTATCCAACTAAAAAGTGCATACTTTTCGATTGGGCAGAGTACTATTGCGTCGGAATATTCACTATATGAGTATTCCAATGCAATAGTGCACTGTTTCCGATATATCAATTGCTAATTGCAGACAACATTGTAAGATTTACCTTCAAAAGATCAGAACTAACAGCATTTTTATGTAATACAACGATGAATATACTTTTTTTACATGG
>ENA-UEPJ01000539-UEPJ01000539.1-human-gut-metagenome-genome-assembly--contig:-NODE-539-length-50923-cov-13.671597_pt1 | contig 50923 bp, 47 predicted proteins | sample MGYA00242890_ERZ507896 | MGnify/ENA primary metagenome ERZ507896 (study PRJEB26167, sample SAMN06115508) | human gut metagenome | host: Homo sapiens | place: China:Qinghai | collected 2015-08-20...
GCAGGTCTTTCAATTTCCGAGAAGATGAGAAAGCAGATCAGAGGTCTTGATCAGGCTTCAACTAACGCTGAGGACGGTGTATCTGCAGTACAGACAGCAGAAGGTGCACTCACAGAGGTTCACTCAATGCTTCAGAGAATGAACCAGTTAGCTGTTCAGTCAGCTAACGGAACTAACAGTGAGACAGACAGAAAGGCAATTCAGGACGAGATTGACCAGCTTACAAAGGAAATTGACCGTGTATCTGAGACAACTAAGTTCAATGAGACATATCTCTTAAAGGGAGATGGCACAGAGACAGTTAAGGAGACGGTTGACGTAAAGGCTGAGGCGGCTGTTCCGGTTAAGGCATCTTATGTAGCAGGTAAGGGTGTTGATAAGGTTCAGAAACAAAAAACTGCAACGGTTCCAACATGGTACGCTAAGGGTTCAACTACTGCTTTAACAGCAGATGAAGTGCTTGATAAGTTAGAGATTGATACAGCTAGTGGTAAAGTTGTACTCAAAAAAGGAGTTGAGCTTTTCACAGATCCAGCAAATACAACGGATCAGTTCGGTGCTCAGTTAGAAGATAAGAAGGTTAAGGATACACTTGTTCAGACTTTATATGAAAAAGGTTCAAGCAAATTATCCACATCAGACACTGGAGCTACAACGATTGATGCTGCTGACCTTGCAACTCATTTCAATACAGATGGTTCAATGAATAAAAAGCTTTATGCTCAGAATGATGCTGGTAACTGGGTTGAAGTAGGTGCAGAGCAGATTAGTAAATTCGTAGATGTCACTCCTGGTAAGGATGAGGTTCAAGCCGGAACTAAGGAAGTTACTAAGGAAGTTACCAAGGCATTAGAGCTTAATCTTCATGTAGGAGCAGATTCTAACGATACTAACAAGATTAATCTTAAGATAGATTCTATGAGTTCAAAGAATATTGGTGTTGACGGACTCAAGGTTGATACAGAGGAAAACGCAACAAATGCTATTGATACAATTTCAGCAGCAATCCAGAAGGTATCAGATCAGCGTTCTGCTCTCGGTGCTGTTCAGAACAGACTTGAGCACACAATCGCTAACCTCGACAATGTTGTTGAGAATACAACATCTGCTGAGTCACGTATCCGTGATGTTGATATGGCTGAGGAGATGGTTGAGTACAGCAAGAACAACATTCTTGCTCAGGCTGGACAGTCTATGCTTGCACAGGCTAACCAGGCTACACAGGGAGTTCTCTCCTTACTCGGCTAATCATAAACTGATGCTTATTATACCGATAATGGCAGCATAAAATAACAGGGCTTCCATGCCGGAGAAATCCGGTGTGGAAGCCTTATTTTATTTTAATATATGAGAGGACTGCGGCTGTTGTGCAATGGGAATGGGATGCTGGGCATATAAATTCTACAAAAGTGCAGGTGTGAAAAGGAGAACCTTTTTAAACTGTAAGTGTATAAATATTACACAAGATTGTATCAAAGAGGATATTGACATGCATGGTTTATTATGTTAATCTGAATCCAGAGCATATTTCTTGAAATTCTATATTTTGTGGGTTTTACAGCTCATAAGGTTCTATATTTCATATAACCGGATTACGGTGAATATTCAGAGGTCTATGCTTGAAATCCAATTAACCTAGCAGGGGACAGCTGATACCGCCGGCTGATGTTATATGAGCAGAATAATAAGCACAGGCTTGATGAGTATATATTAAGCAGTGTGAAGTGCTTGTATGGTAAGCACAGGCATAATGCTTATACATTACGCAATGTGAAATGCTCATGTAATAAGCACAGGCATAATGGATATACATTAAGCCGGGTGCGATGCTTATATAGTAAGCACAGGTGCGATGCATTATACATTAAGCCAAGTGCAATGCTTATATATGAAGCATAATCGGTTATGTATTAAATATCTCCTGCACCACAACTACAGGAGGTATTTAATGAAGGGTACTAATGGAATCAAGAGTGGGAATGCAGCAGTCGATGGGAAGGTATTGTATGCCAACCGCCGCTACAAGGACACGATATTCAGAATGCTGTTTTCTGACAGGAAAAATCTGCTTGAGCTGTACAATGCGGTGTCCGGGAAGAATTACGATAACGCGGATGACCTGCAGATAGTGACACTGGAGAATGCGGTGTATATGGGAATGAAGAATGACCTTGCATTTCTGTTAAATACGGGAATATATCTGTATGAGCACCAGTCGACGGTCAACCCTAATATGCCGTTACGTGACCTGCTTTATATCACAGCTGAGTACAGCAGGCTGGTGGAGACGCAGTCGCTGTATTCATCGGCAATACAGAAGGTGCCTGCGCCGAATTTCATAGTGTTCTATAATGGACAGGATGAATTTGCGGACAAGAGCGAATACAGGCTTTCGGAGGCATTTGAGCCGAGGGTTGACAATCCGGCGCTTGAGCTGAGGGTCACGGTGCTCAATATTAACTACGGCAGAAATGCCGGGCTTATGAAGCAGAGTCACACACTCAGGGAGTATGCGCAGTATGTGGCGCTGGTGAGAAGGTATAAAACAGAGCTTGGCTCACTTGACGAGGCAGTCAACAGGGCGGTGGATGAGTGCATAAGAAATGGTGTGCTGGCGGATTTCCTAAGAAGAAACCGTGCGGAGGTAGTGATGATGAGTATATTTGAGTATAACCAGGAAGAGGAAGAGCGGAAGCTACGCGCGGCAGAGCGGCAGGCAGGGTATGCCAGCGGAGTTGAGCAGGGAATAGAGCGCGGGACAGCCGAAAATCTATGCAAGCTGGTGAATAATTTTATGTATCGGAGGAAAGTGACACTGGAGGAAGCGTGTGATGCGCTTGGAATATCGGCTGATGATTACAATAAGGCAGAGAGATTGCTAAATGGGCATGATTTTAGCTGAGTGATGGGCTTTGATGTAGAAATTCATGGGGCTTCCATGCCGGAGTAATTCGGCATGGAAGTCTTTTCTTGTTAATATAAGGTGAATAATGCGGTTATTTTTAAACTAAAGGGATATAAATATTATACAGAATTGTATCAAAGAGGATATTGACATGCATGGTTTATTATGCTAATCTAAATCCAGAGCATATTTCTTGAAATTCTATATTTTATGATGTTTTACAGCTCATAAGGTTCTATATTTCATATAACCGGCTTACGGTGAATATTCAGAGGTCTATGCTTGAAATCCAATTAACTTAGCAGGGGACAGCTGATACCGCAGGCTGATGTTATATGAGCAAAATTACTAGCACAGGTTTGATGAATATATATTAAGCAATGTGCAATGCTTATATGGTAAGCACAGGCTTGATGAATATACATTAAGCCGGGTGCAATGCTTATATATGAAGCACAATCGGTTATGTTTTCGATATCTCCTGCACCACAACTACAGGAGGTAAAATGGATACAGAACACAAAGAATATGTTAAGCAGGAATGGGAGAGGGTCAATTCGCTTGTCGATACATTGACACTGTTTGACGATGAACTGATGGCCAGGGTATTTGACAGGAATGCTGAGGCAACGGAGCTTGTACTTAGGCTTATACTTGGCAGAAATATTAAGGTCATAAGTGTGAATGGTCAGGAAGAAATCCGCAATGCAAAGGTTGGAGGGCGCAATATCATACTGGATGTACACGCAATTGATGTGGCTGGCGAAGAGATGAACATTGAGGTACAGGGAGGCTCTGAAGGTGCGCATGTCCGTAGGGCGCGTTATCACAGCAGTATGCTGGACACAGGAATGTTAAAGGAGAGCCAGCCGCTCAAGGAATTGAAGGATTCCTATGTAATATTTATTTATAAGCGTGATAAGTTTGGGAAAGGTTTACCGTTATACCATGTAGACCGATATATAAAAGAGACAGAAGAAACATTTGGTGACGGTTCACATATCATTTATGTGAATGGCAGCTATAATGGCGATGACGCAATCGGCAAGCTGGTGAGCGACTTTCATCAGACCGATTCGGAGAAGATGTATTATAGTGAGCTGGCAGACGGAGTGGAACATTACAAGGAGACGGAGAAAGGGCGTGGGAATATGAGTGAGGCTGTTGAAAAATATGCAAGGGAATACGCAGAGGAATGTGTGATAGTTGAGAAAATAACGTCTGTAAAAAATCTTATGAATAATATGAAGCTTACGCTGGAGCAGGCACTTAATGCCTTGGGTATATCGGACAAGGATAGGGAACAGATAATTAATCAGTTGCAGAAATGAGTATATCTGATAGGAAATTAGTTGTATGTGACTGAATCAATATATTAAAAAGGTACTTGATGACTATGTATTAAGAAACGTCTCCCTGGAAATATTATTGTAAAACCAGGGCTTCCATGCCGGAGGAATTCGGAATGGAAAGATTTAAAACAGATGATAGGTTAAAGAAGTAATTTTTTGTCCCCTCCGTTCCTGATGGTCCGGAGGGGATTTATATTATTTGTAGCTACATGACTAATATCAGGTTTCTTGATTCCCTGTCTCCGAACCCGGAGGAGTCATGCTGCCGTCACCATCCGGAGGCATCATATCAGAGCTGCCCTCAGGGGGCGTCATACCATCCGGAGGCATCATATCCGAGCTGCCATCAGGGGGTGTCATACCATCCGGTGGCATCATATCTGAGCTGCCATCCGGAGGAGTCATGTCATTGTTTCCATCAGGTCTTTGACCATCAGTGCCGTTGTTTTCCCTATCCGGTCGCTGTTCATCCGTATTTCCATTATTTCTGTCGGGTCTTTGACCACCCATGTTGTTATTGTCGCCGTTATTGTTACTGTTGTTACCGGAAAAGCCACCGTCATGGAAGCCGCCGCCACCAGGGAAGCCGCCCATTCCCATGCCGCTTCCATATATGGTGCTGTCCATGGTTACTGTGGTTTCATAATCGCCCGCCTTGATGGTGTAGGTATTTCCGACTACGATATCGGGTGAGCTTATGACAACGCTGCTGTAGGTCTTGTCGGACTGCCATGAAAGCAGCATACTTCCGGACTCATCGAGAAGACTGATTGTTGTTCCTGCGGACTGTGTGGTGAAGGTGACAAGAATACTTCCTTGGGTAGAATCCGAACCGAAATTTTCAGCCATTCCCGATGCACCTGCCGCAATCAAGGTTCCGCCTGTGATTGTTGCTTCGCCGTTATAGTCGAGGGCACCATCGGCACTTGATTCAGGACCGGATACATAGATTATACCACCTGTAACGTATAGGTTTCCGTTGGAATCGATACCATCGCCATCGGCATTGATGGTTATTGTTCCACCATTGATGTAGATGTTTGCATCGGAATCAGCAGAGAAAGCATCATGTCCAAAACCGCCAAAGCCGCTTGAATCGGTGCCGCCGGCTGCATTTATACCATCATCCGAGGCGTTAATGTTTATTGTGCCATCGTTAACTGTTATGGTAAGTCCTTCCAGTCCCTCGTAGCAATCGTTGATGTCAATGATACCACTGTTGATTATCAGATCATTGTCGGCATGCAGACCGTCATCGCCTGTCGCAATCGTGAAGCTGCCCCCGTTGATGGACATATCAGAGTTGCTGTGCAGACCATCATCGGTGGTGCTGATTGTGAAGGTACCGTCATTTACAATGAGGTTACCGGCTGCCTTGAGTCCCTTTGCACTGTCATCACTTCCAGTGCCTTTGGTTGTTATGTTATAGCTTCCGTTGTCTATCATAAGATAATATCCTGCACTTATGCCATCTCCCTGTGCCGTTATATCGAAGTCTCCACCGGCAATATAGATGAAGCCAAGAGCTTCATCATCGCTGTTTTCGGCATGGATACCATCCTTGCCCGATACTATTGTGAAGCTTCCATCGGCTATCCTTATGCTGTCATTTGCGGAAAGACCGTGGCTTGCCGCGGTGATATTGTATGTCCCGCCTGTGATTACAAGATCATCCTTTGAGATAATTCCATGACCGGTGCCGGCGTTTATGGTAAGAACACCGCTTCCGTTGAGTGTAAGGTCGTCCTTGGAAAAAATGACGGCGTCAATATTGTTGTCATCTATTGCGATATATTCACCGCCGTTTGAAAGGGTGTTTTCGGAACCGGCAGCAAGAGTTATGAATACCTTATCTGCATTGCATACATAGATTGCAGCGGATGTGCTGCTGTTTATGCTGGCATTGTCAAGCACAAGCTGGATTTTGGCATTTTTGTCCGCATCTATAATTATCATTCCGTCATCTAATGTGCCGGATATAATGTAGATTCCCTCCTCCGATATCGTGGCTGTTGAGCCGGATATTGCGACTGAGCTGGAGGAGCTGCTTATACTGTCACCGTTTAAGGTAAGTTTTACACTTGTGCTCTCGTCATAGCCGATTTCCTTGTCACGATTCGTGAACATATCCGATGTATCAATGGATGTGGCATTGGATACGGTGGCTGTGGAAGATGAGCTGTTGGAGGCTGAGCCTGAGCTTTCATTTGTCGAGTTATCCGATGAGTCTCCATCGGTATTTTTTCCTGCTGCAGCGGAAGTGTCTGTTGAGCTTGCCAAGACTCCGTGTGAACTGTCATTTGTGGTTGAACCGGAATTGTGTGCACTGCAGCCTGTAATCAGCATTGCAGATATGAGGGCGGCAGATATTGTTTTAATATATTTATATTTAATCATATTGTGTCTCCTTTCTGAGCGTGTTTATTAGATAATTGCAAAACTCTGTTTGTATCAGCCGTACGTTGTGCAGCTTTACTAGTACCTTTCCGGACACATTAGTTCGACATAGTCGGACTATTACACTCCTTGAAATCAGTAGCGGTACATAAGCGGCTAAAATACAGCCGCTAAAGACATTAGTTTGCTACGCAAACTATTACTGGTTTCAAAAGGTCCGGCGGTGTACTAGTAAAATTGTACAACGGTTTACCGTAAAATTTGGGCTTCGAAATTGCCTATGTGTTTATAACATTATAGCCTGATTATCCTGCTTAGAAACCGTAATTTCAAGGTTTCCATTGCGGCAGCGCAGCTTGTTGAGCATTTCCTTGACAGAAGCGCTGCCAAGAAGGGTAATGTTGTATGTCAGTCTGAACATGCTTCCCATGTTGGTTGTTTTTACCTGTGTAAGCTCGAACTCGGATGTGTATTCCTTGAAAATTTCTTCAAATACCTCATCATAGTCTAAGTCCTCAGGAATTGTAATGTGCAGTGTCTTGTAGAGCGCGCCTCTGTCCTTGCTTTTTCTTTCAAGCTCTGTATATATAATATAGATAACCGCCATAATCACACTGAAGAGAATAGCGTAAGCAAGGTAGCCCATTCCTGTTATAAGTCCGGCTGCCATTGCAAGGAAGATAGCACCGATTTCCTTGGCTGAACCGGGAGCGGAACGGAAGCGTACCAGCGAGAAGGCTCCGGCTACGGCAACACCTGCACCGACATTTCCGTTTACCATCATGATTACCATACATACGGTGGCAGGCAGGAGTGCCAGCGTGACAACGAAGCTCTTAGAACTTCTTGTGCGGTAAATATACATCCCGGCGAAAATCAAGCCGATTAAAAGTGCTGTTCCGATACATAGGAAAAAATCTGTGACGGATATAACATTCGTCAAATCTGAATCAAAAATTCCTCTAAAAATATTATTTGTCATTGTGTTTAATCTCCATTTTTTAATATGTAATAATTATTCCGAAAGCTGAGTTTATCTGTATATTCATAGTCTGATTGACTAAAGCCGCGGTGGCGTAGGATATTTGCACCGGTTATAAGCATTTAGTTAACAGCATTTGCGGTGCAGTATGCAGGGGATAGCAGACTGTTTAAAACGGTGTCATGGTTGAAGCCGTACACGCATTTGTTGTTTAGAACCATGTCCTTGTAGGCAACTCCGTACTTGGAAAAGGATGTCTTGTATATTCTCTGTCCGGTGAGAAAATCGGTCATCCACATAGGAATGCCGCCTGGAGTTTTGATTTCCATGAGCACCTGATTTTTTTCGATTATAGGTGTTCCGTATATTTCACCGGATAATGATATGTCTTCATCGCGGTAGAGAATGTTCTCATCAAAGGTTACGCGGAAATCGCTGCCGTCCGTTGAGTAGAATGCCTCGCGCTCGTAGCTTAGGAACACTGCAGGTCTTAATGTTCTGTAGTAGCTGCAAAAATAATTTATCTCATCAGCAATCTGTGAGCTGGACGTAAGTGGGCGGTGCGTGGTGAGCGCTTCCATCGTCTCATCCAGTGGGAGAACAAGTCTCCTCTTGTAAACTACGGATTTATACTTCTTCTTTAATTCCACGAAAACATTGTCATTTCCGGATACGTGGCTGTAACTTCGTATTCTCAGCTTTTCCTTGTATGGCGGACCTTCGATTGAATGTCTTACAAGTCTGTAATTGTCGGTATCAAAATAGATATTTCTTATAGTCGTATGTCCGTATTTGTCAAGTACCATATGTCCATCCATGATTTTTAACAGAAGCTTTTGCTGCTCCCTGGTCATAAGGTACTTTAGCTCATATCGTTTGAATACTGTCTGAACTGCCATATTAACCACCTCTTTATGTGTTTTGTTCTTTGTATGAGATGAGTTTAAGCTGCGAACCCTAAATCAACTTAAAAATAATTTAATGTTTTTGTAAAGTGGGTGTAATTTCACAGAATGTTCAAATTTCAAATCCGGCTTGCAATCCGGGAATTTTATATCTATTATAAATTGTATAATCCGTGAAAAAATAATGTGATTGGAGGATGTTTTATATGAGACTTCTTCTTGCGGAGGACGAGAAATCGCTTTCCAGAGCGGTGAAAGCTATACTTGAAAAAAATAATTTTTCCGTGGATGCCGTATATGACGGTGCGGAGGCGCTGGAATATCTTGAGAGCGGCAATTATGACGGAGTGATAATGGACGTGATGATGCCCAAGATGGATGGAATTACGGCGCTTAAGAAGCTGCGCGCGGCAGGGAATATGGTTCCGGTGCTGGTACTGACAGCGAAGTCTGAGATAGATGATAAGGTGGAGGGACTTGACAGCGGCGCCAATGATTATCTTACCAAGCCGTTTGACATGAAGGAGCTGCTTGCGCGAATCAGGGCGATGACAAGAAGCGCGAATGCCAATATACATGCGGATTCCTCAATGCATGTCGGGAATATAACGCTTGATACTGCAAGCTATGAGCTGTCATCACCTTCCGGCTCATATAAGCTTGCGAACAAGGAGTATCAGATGATGGAGATGATGATGGCGAATCCCAAGCAGCTCATATCCACGGAGCGCTTCATGGAGAAAATCTGGGGCTATGACAGTGAGGCGGAGATAAACGTGGTTTGGGTGTATATTTCTTATCTCAGAAAGAAGTTAGAAGCCCTGAATGCCGATATACAGATAAAGGCAACTCGGAATGCGGGGTATTCGCTGGAGGAGAAAGCAGGCAGGCATTAGGATTGATATGTCTGGATAACTGAGAAACGCGAATTCTGCAACTATCTTTAATGAGAATGAGGATACCATGATAAAAAAACTTCGTAAAAAGCTGGTGGCGGTTGCCATGCTGTCACTGTTTATTGTACTTTTTATTATAATAGGTACGGTTAATGTGCTAAATTACACCAGGATGGTGGATGATGCTGACAGAACCTTGAATATTTTAAAGGAAAATAACGGAAGCTTTCCAAGACCGGATATGTCGCATGGGCATGGGGGTGAGATGTTTAAGGGAATGTCGCCGGAGGCACCGTATGAGAGCAGATATTTTTCGGTTATGATGGATAGCAATGGAAATGTGAGCACCATAGATACGGGAAAGATTGCCGGGACGGATACGGATGAAGCGGCAGAATATGCGGTGAAAGCCTTAGCCGGCGGTAAAACGGAAGGATTTATGGGACAGTATAGATTCACTTTAAAGGAAACCGATGGCGGAAGCCTTATCATATTTCTGTATTGTGGCAGGGAACTCTCCAATTTTCATTCGGTATTATTTATAAGCACCGCCATATCGATTGCCGGTATGCTTGCAGTGTTTCTGCTTCTTGTATTTTTCTCTGGAAGAATTGTGAAGCCTGTGAGTGAGAGCTATGATAAACAGAAGCGGTTTATAACAGATGCAGGGCATGAGCTTAAGACACCGCTGACCATAATCGATGCTGATGCTGAGCTGGTAGAGCTGGAATGTGGAAGATGCGAATGGCTTGATGACATAAGAAAGCAGACCAAGAGACTCACCTCATTGACAAATGACCTCATATACCTTGCAAAGCTGGAGGAAGGACAGAGAAATACCGTAAAAATAGAGTTTCCGTTGTCTGATGTGGTGGAGGAGACGGCAGAAGCTTTCAGGGCGCGTGCCATCAATGAGAATAAGAAGCTTGAGCTTGACATACAGCCCGGAATATCCTATATCGGGGATGAGAAGGCGGTAAGGCAGCTTGTCTCAATACTTGTGGATAATGCAGTCAAATACGCTGATAGCGAAGGAAATATCAGGGTGAAACTATCAAGCATTGCAGGGAAGCAGAACACAGCTTCAAAGTCAAAGTGTCAAAATTCGATTTCAAATAAAAAATCCTCTGTTGAACCGAGGCAGGCAGCGCTAATAAAGCAGCCCGCTGTATCAAGGACGATAAAGCTTGAGGTATACAACACCTGCGTACACATCGATGCGGAGAGTGTGAAGCATCTTTTTGACCGCTTCTACAGGGCAGAACAGTCGCACAACTCCCAGACCGGAGGTTACGGCATAGGACTTTCTGTGGCTAAGGCGGTTGTTGAGGCGCACGGGGGGAGGATAAGTGCACGCACGGACGATGGTAAATCGCTTGGAATAACCGTGGTAATGTAAATCTGGGACAGGGGTCTGACACCGGCGTCCCAACATTGGGACACCGGTGTCAGACCCCCTGTCCCAGCCAATTAAAAAGGAGCCTCAAGGCTCCTTTTTTGATTATTTATTCAATCTCAACATTTCAGTATAAGCGAGAAGGAACGGTCCGACGCCCTTGGCGTCATCCTTTACAACAGGCTCCGACATATAGTAGTCGAAGGTTCCCGAACGCATCTGCTTACCGCCAAGACCTGCCACGAGGCAGATACCGTCGAGGTGCATTTCTCCGTTCTCATCCTCAGAGAGGTACTTGTCACATACACCGTTGAATGCCTTTATACCATACTCACGGTAGCTCTCAGGGAGATAGCCGAGACGGACACCCTTTAAAAGTGCGTAAGCCATGATGGAGCTTCCGCTTGTCTCAAGATAGTTAGGCTCAAGCTTGCCATAGTTGACAACCTGATACCACATGCCGCTCTCATCCTGATACTTTAACATAGCTTCCATGAGGTCTGTGAATGTGTCCTTTAAAAGCTGTGTATCCTTGCAGTCAGGGTCTGCCTTATCTATGGTGTCGAGAAGTGCCATAGAGTACCAGCCGAGGGCACGGAGCCAGAAGTTCTGTGAAAGACCTGTGACAGGGTCGCACCAGAACATTTCGCGTGAGTGGTCATAGGCATGCTTGTAAAGACCTGTAACAGGGTCTTTCATATTCTTTATGACGTTCTTGAACTGAAGGAATATATCATCATAGTTCTTCTTATCGTTAAAACGTGTCTCATATTCCATATAGAATGGCTGGCACATATAAAGACCGTCAAGCCATACCTGATTAGGGTAGATATTCTTGTGCCAGAAGCTTCCCTCCGCGGTGCGCGGCATGAGCTTAATCTGGCTGTAGATAAGGTCGATAGCCTTGCGGTATTTCTCCTTGCCCGTGAGGTCATAAAGCTCAAAAAGAGTCTTTCCGGCATTGACATTGTCGATATTAAGTTCTGATACATCGTAGCCGTCGATTGTTCCGTCATCGTGAACGCGGTAGTCGATAAACGCATCCGCAAAATCAAAGTATTCCTGCTTTCTGGTGATGGAGTACATTTCAAGAAGTGCCTTAATCATGCACCCGTCTATGTAATTCCATGTGGACTTAAGTCCCTGCAATATCTTTTCTATATTCCAGATAGGTCTGTCCGGTGTGCTCTTGGTGAGAAGCTCATCAATGTACCTGTCTATTACCTTGTAATCCATATATTTCCTCCATGTCCAATCCTGATTTATAATTATTATAAAACAAATTATTCCCCAAAACAATAAGCAATTGTACTTATTGTTTTGGGGAAAATACGCATTTCTTGTGGTTTTTTCCGATTATATCATAATCCCCGATTTTTCCTTATTCTTGTCGATAATCTTATTGAGTCTGCGGAATGGTATTGCACCGACAAGTCCGATAAAGAGTGAGACGAGAATATATACCGAAAGCTTTGCGATATATCTCCAATAGTCATCCTCATACAGTCCCGCGATTGCTTCCTTCATGGCGTTCATGCCGAACTGGAAAGGAAGGTAATTGTACAGCGAATGAAAGACCTTAGGGAGCGTCTCTATAGGGAAGGTACATCCGGCACCCGCAACCTGGACAACCATTACAACTACCGCGAGAGCCTCTCCTATGTTGCCGAGAGCGACTGTCAGTGAGTATATGAACAATGTGAATACGAAGCTGCACATTGCACCGGCGAACCAGAACATCACAGGGTGTTCACACTGTATTCCTATGAAATGAAGGTCGCCGAGGACGGTTATGAGCGTCTGCAGCTGTCCTACGAGGAAGAAGAGAATATATCTTCCAAAGTAGGCATGGCGTGGGGCGATTCCTGTTACACCCGGTATCGGATGAACATTTACATGTACGATGGCAACAAGTATGAGCGCTCCTACCCACAGGGCAAGCACGGTATAGAATGGAGCCATCGCCGAACCGTAGTTTTCAATAGGGTAGACATGCACCGTATCGAGTGCGACAGGGGAGGCGGCGAATTCTCCGAGAAGCTCAGGGTTGGTATCAATGATATCCACAAGCTTGTTATAGTTTTCGTTGTCTGACAGCTCATTCATATTGTCAGTGAGTGTCTTAATATAATCTGACAGCTCCTGCGCAAGTTCAAGAGTTGTGTCAAGGTTGGTATTGCCGTCCGCGAGTGTGTCCGAGTAATTGGTGAGTACGTTGTCCGTGCTGTTAAGATTTAAGTTGAAGCCGGAAAGTGCGTTTACGGTAGTGTTAAGCGCTGCCTGTGCATTTGTTATTGTGGAGCTGAGCTGGGGCTTGACCGAATTGCTGTATGTGTTCTTCAATGCTGCTATGTCATCGGAGCAGACTTTAATCTCTGCCTGAACCTTGGCAATCAGGTCATTGGAGTTGGCGACAGCGACTGCTGCCGATGAGCCTACACGGTCTGCATCTGATTTGATTGTGTCGAACTGTGCACGGATGACGTTTATCTGTGCATTTATTTTTTCATCGCCCTTGGATTCTATCCCGGATACGGAGCTGTTGAATATATCCTTTGCGTAAGGAATCATATTATTCACAGCACCTATTCCATTTAATACTGCCTTGGATATTGCCTGGGCAGATGAAAGGTCGCTGTTTACCACATTGGATATCATGGTAAGGGTATTGTCAATCATGTCAAGGCTTGTAAGCATCATATCGGATACGGTGTTTACAGTGCTTGTGGAGCTGTTGACCATTGTCTGCATGCTTGAAAGGGAGGTTTTGCTGCTGTCAAGTACAGTCTCAAGGCTTGGAAGCATAATCTTAGTTGTCGCAATTATGCTCTGTGCGGAATCCATAATACCCTTAAAGGATGAGAGTATGCTTATATATGTGTCCATGTCATCGGAGAGAGCGGTGAGCTTCTCTGTCATGGTATCGGCTATGCTTACACCGTCGGTGTCTGTTGAGGATATGACATTTCCTGCCTTCATTGCCGATTCTGCAAGTGTGCTTATGAATGTGGCATTGACCTGCTGACGGACGGATTTCTGTGCCTTCTGGGTAATCTTAGGAGCGATTGCGTTCTTCTTTCCGTTCTCATAGTATATAATCTGCGGATGCTCGAGGTCACCGCCGAGAAAGCTCACCATATCCTCGGAAAATGTTGCCGGGATAACAAGTGCGGCGTAGTAATCTCCTGCCTTGACGCCTTCAATGGTAGCTTCGGTGTTATCGGTAAATACCCACCCGATAGTGTTGTTGGACTTGAGGGCATCGACAACGGTGGCTCCTATGTTGATTTCAAGTCCTGAGATTTCTGCGCCCTCATCGTTGGAAATGACAGCTACCTTAATATTTCCGGTTGAGCCTGGACCATATGGATCCCAGTTGGAAAAAATGTTAAACCATGCATACAGTGAAGGAAGAATTGAAAGACCAAGAATAATCACAACTGCGATTACGTTGGTGGATATCTTTTTCATATCGTTGGTGAATACTTTGAGTATTTTATTCATCGAATGCTTCCTCCTTTGCTATATTTTTTGAACGATAGTCTTTATCAGCTTTTTTGGATTTGTCTTTTTTCTTCTTTTTCTTTTTTGAACTGTTTTTTTTATCGGATTTCTTATCCTTTTTCTTTTTGTTCTTGTCTTTCTTTTTATCGCCCTTTTTGGACTTGTCTTTCTTTTTCTCATCCTTATTGTTTACTTTCGTGGATAATCCATCTCCGATATCCTCCTGCGGCTCCTTCAGGCTTTCCTGTATCATGTCCGTGTCGATATTGCAGGTATATTCATCCACGCTGTCATCGGGATTATCGGAATCCTCGTCAATATTCATCGATGCCTTGGCAGAAGCTATAATATCACGCGCCTCAGCCTTGACGGAGGCAAGCTTTCCGCTCATATCATTCATTCCGGATTCAAGGAGAGGAACCGGTTCGGCATCACTTCCTGTGATAGAGTTAATGCGGTGCTGCAGATTATAATCTCCGTATTCGACAACTATCAGATATGAAGATATTGCAAAAAGCGATACAATCCACAGAATAAGCCATATAACCTTGTTGCTGTCCGTTATGAACATGAGTGCAAGGAATATCATCGGGATGATGAGCACACATAACAGACCTATATGAATACGCTTCAGATTCTGTGCATGAAGCCTGTCCTGAAAATCGACAAGCTCACCATATATATCCGAATTGTTCTGATTTATCTTTTTCCTAGACATATACAATCTCCTTTTATTTTATTTACATCATTCCCGTATCTTCCATCCGCTCCTCCACGAAGTGGTTAATCTTCATAAACGGTATTCGTATTACAAGTCCGATTACAAGAGCTGCCACAACGAATATCATAAGCTGGGCAAGATTGGTGATATAAGCTGAACCATACATTCCTGCAACAGTCTCACGCATCGCGTTGATTGCGTAAGGGAATGGGAAGAAAATGTATATGTTCTGGTATACCTGCGGAAGCATCTCGATAGGGAAGGTTCCGCTTGAACCTGCAATCTGAAGTACCATGACAACGACTGCGAGAGCTTTGCCGAGGTCACCAAATGAGATGGCAAGTGAATATATCAGCAGTGTGAATGTAAAGCTTGCAAGCACAGCCACCAGATAGAATAATCCGGGTTCTAACACCTGGCTGTGAAGCAGATGAATATCGCCTATTACTACTATAGCTGCCTGAATCTGTCCTAGAAGGAAGAAGGTGAGGTACCTTCCGAAGAACAGGTGGCGTGGTTTTACGTTCACAAGTCCTGCAGGGTCTGCGTGAACCTTGACAAGTGATACGAGGAGCGTTCCACCTACCCAGAGTGCCAGAATGGTGTAGAAAGGTGTCATTCCGGAACCATAATTCTCAACAGGGTAGATTTCCTCGGTAACCATATTTACAGGCTCGGCGAAAAATTCACCATACAGTTCAGAGTCACCGCCGAGGAATTGTGTAACCATATCAATCTTGTCACTCTCAGATGTGTTTTCTATCCAGTCAATAACACTGTCAAGCTCTTCAATGACACTTTCTATAACCTCCTTAATCTGGGAGAGGCTCTCGTTTGATTTATCAACAGTGGTGCTGACGCCGTCAAGGATTTCATTTGCATCATTAAGAGCGCTTGTAAGGCTTGTCATGATGGAGTTGACACTTGACAAGGTCTGGGATATTGAGTCATTAAGGCTGTTAAGCTGTGGCTCAACACTGTTTACATAGTTGGAATACAGGTCATCAAGCTGCTTTTTACAGGATGTAAGGGAGGACTTTATTCCGGACACCATACTGTCCACAGCCGCCTGTGTGAGCACTCCGTTGCCGCCTGCCTGTGAGGCAAGAGAACCGATTGTATTTATTATCTGGTTTACAATTGTATCTAATACACCGAGTTCAGGTGGGGTTGATATATCAGCGTTGGTAACATAATATTCCGCAATAAGGAGCTTAAGACTCTTCATCTGCGTGCTGAGCTGGGTGACATCAGCGTTAAGCCTGGAAATACTGTCTGCAAGGGTCTGTGAGTCCTGTGCAAGAGTGGTATTGTCAAGCAAGGTGGCAATGTTATCAAGAGACGTAGACATATCAGTGATTGTAGTTTTAAGCTGTGTGCTGAATGTGCTAAGCGCAGTGCGGCTGTTAGAAAAGGAGGCCTGTGCGTTTTTAAGGCTGGCGGTCGCACTGCTTATACCGGAGGCAAGAGTGCTTATCTGGGAACCGGTGTCGCTAAGCGTGCTGCTAAGATTGCTGTTGCCGTTTATCAGCATGTCGAGTGTCTTATTATAGGAAGAAAGATTGTCACGAAGACGGACAAGCTTATCATTCAGAGTGGTGGCACGATCTTTTTCCTCAATATCTGAGGAGATTGTGTTTGTCTCTGTGAATATGGTGCTTACAACAACCTCAATGAACTTAGTGTTGATAGTCTGCTGGAGGGAACCGACAGCGGTATCGGTTATCTTGGTTGCTATGGCATTCTTCTTTTCGTTGTCATAATATGTAATAACAGGATTCTTAAAGCTGGTGTCGAATACGGTGTACATGCTTTCTGTAAAGTCGGAACCGATTGTGACTCCTGCATAGTAATCTCCGGCTTCAACTCCGGCAATTACATCGTCTGCGGTATCACATGCAACCCAGTCTATGCTGTCATTGGTCTTGAGTTCTTCCAAGACATCGGCGCCCATGTTCTTGTAGGTGCCGTCCTCAAGAGTATAACCCGCATCCTCGGAGGCTATGGCAATTTTAATGTTAGATGTGCTGCCGTAGGGGTCATGGTTAGAGTAGATGTTAAACCAGGCATACAGCGATGGCAGAATGCACAGACCAAGTGCAATAGCCAGAGCGAAAGGACTTCTTATCAGTCTTTTTAAGTCCCGCACGAAGATGGTCAATGTATTTTTCATAGTTAATTCCCTTTCTTTTCTTATGACTTCCTTATATATGGTATTATATAGTTTATATGCTCACAGTCAATGTGCACACCGACAAAATACTAAGTATTTTCAAAGGAGTGCCTGAGCAATGACATTTTTGTGTCAACGAACCTTATAATATCACATATTAGATAAATGACCAGTAGTCACTTTCTAAATTTTTTATAAAATTTATTTATAATGGCATTTTTGTTGGGTGGCATGACCTACTTAAATGGTCTTAAAGTACCATTGATAAAAAAATTAATACTTGCTTTTTTAAATTTTGTGAGTAAAATATGTGAATGTATCAGTGAGCGCAGAAAGCACCCACATATTACATAAAAACTAAATATAGAGAAAGGAGTGAGTTCATGGGAGATTTGAAGGAAAAGATAATGGAAGAGCTCAACTGTGAGACAGTCTTTACCATTCATATCGGAAGCTTTAATATTCCGATTGCCGAGTCGACGGTGATTACATGGGTTATCATGGCTATTCTTTTGGTACTGTGTTTTTTCCTCACAAGAGGGCTGAAGGTTAAGAATGTGAGCAAGAGACAGCTTGTTGCCGAATCCATTGTAGGCTGGCTTGAGAAGTTTGTCATCGGAATGACCGGGGAAGAAGGAAAAGCCTTCGTGCCATATCTGTGTTCGGTGCTTCTGTACATAGGCTTTGCTAACCTGATTGGTCTGTGCGGAGTTAAGCCGCCGACGAAGGATCTCAATGTAACAGCAGCACTTGCCGTTATGAGTATTGTGCTCGTCCAGTACGCGGGAATACACAGGAAGGGCTTTAAGGGCTGGCTTAAGAGCTTTACTCAGCCGATGGCTATTGTAACGCCAATTAACATTCTTGAGTTATTCATCAAGCCGTTGTCACTTTGTATGCGACTTTTTGGTAACGTATTAGGTGCGTTCGTTATTATGGAGCTGCTTAAGTCGTTAATTCCGGTTGTACTGCCGGTACCATTCAGTTTTTACTTTGATATTTTTGACGGTTTAATCCAGGCATATGTATTTGTATTTTTGACATCACTTTATATTAAGGAAGCAGTCGAAGAGTAAGCGGCTGCACATGTAAGCCTGTCACTGCGGCAGGCAGGACAAGGTAAATTTAATAATCTATTGACATGCCGCCAGACGGCAGAACGGAGGAAAATATGGGAATTGCATTAGGAGCAGGAATTGCAGCATTAGCATGTATAGGAGCCGGTATCGGTATCGGTATCGCAGCAGGTAAGGCAACAGAGGCAGTCGCTAGACAGCCTGAGGCAGAGAGCAAGATAACAAAGCTTTTACTTTTAGGTGGTGCGCTTGCAGAGGCAACTGCTATTTACGGTTTCGTTGTAGCTATCCTTATTATCATCTTACTTGGTTAATCAGGTTAGAAAAATATAAGATAAGGAGAGGATAGCATGTTAAGAATAGATATTAATCTGTTATTTACCGTTATCAACCTGATTATCATCTATGTAATCATTCGTAAGCTTTTATTTAAGCCTGTTAAGAAGATTATCGCACAGCGTGAGGCTGAGATAAATAAGCAGTACGAGGATGCAAAGGCGACTCAGGACAATGCGGCTGCACTTAAGGTACAGTATGAGCAGGCATTGAGCGGAGCACAGGAAGAGAAGGCAGCAGTTATAAGCGATGCGAGAGTCAAGGCAGGAGCAGAGTACGACAGAATCGTTACGGATGCTAAGACAGCAGCAGATAAGCTTATGGACGATGCGAGAAAAGAAGCAGTTAAGGAACAGGAGAAGACCATCAAGCAGGCCAAGGATCAGATTGAGGAGCTCGTTGTTGCAGCTACAGCTAAGGTTGTGGCTTCAGGACAGGGTGAGGCTGCTGACAGGGAACTCTATAATCAATTTTTGACAAAGACGGGTGAGAACAAGTGATTAGTACAGCAAAAGATTATGCTAAGACATTGCGCGAACTGAATATTGCAGCGAACATAGTGGGACAGGCAGATGACATCTTTACTGCTGTACCGCAGATTGCAGAGGAATTTGCCAATCCTTCAATATCGCTTGCATCCAAGCACAATGTGATTGAGAAGGTCTTTCCGTTACAGATAAGAGACTTTTTAAAGCTTCTGTGTGACAATTCTGACACAGGTCTGTGGAAGGACATAGTTAAGGCGTACAGGGAGGCAGCTCCTGAGCGCAAGGGAGAGTTCGTTGTTACTCTCAAGTATGTGACAGCACCTGATGATGAGCAGCTTCAGGGTATCAAGGACTTCGTGGCAAAGCAGTATAACACAACAGAGTTTACATTTGAGCTTGAGGAGGATAAGACCCTCGGCGGTGGCTTTGTCATTCAGGCAGGCAACGACGTATTCGATTGGAGCACCAACGGCAGAATGAAGCAGTTCAGGGAACAGCTTGCCAAGGCGGATATCGGAGCGACAGCCAGCACAGAGAATATTATTTCCATATTAAAGAGTGAGATTGACAATTTCGAGCTTGAGGCTCAGGACAAGGAAGTCGGCGTGGTAAGCTATGTCGGTGACGGAATTGCCAATATCAACGGAATTGACCATGCGGCCTACGGCGAGATAGTCATATTTGACTGCGGCGTTAAGGGTATGGTTCAGGATGTAAGAAAAGACGAGATAGGCTGTATCCTCTTCGGACGTGATACAGAGATTAAGGAAGGCTCAAGAGTAGCGCGTACGGGAAAGAGAGCAGGTATTCCGGTTGGCGAGGGCTTCCTCGGAAGAATTATCGATGCACTCGGAGCACCTATCGACGGAGCAGGTCCGGTAAAGGATAATGGCTATCGCCCTATCGAGCAGCCGGCACCATCAATTGTTGACCGTAAGTCGGTATCGGTTCCTATGGAGACAGGTATTCTCGCTATTGACTCCATGTTCCCTATCGGACGTGGACAGAGAGAGCTCATCATCGGCGACCGTCAGACAGGTAAGACATCTATCGCCATCGATACCATCTTAAACCAGAAGGGCAAGGATGTTGTGTGCGTATATGTCGCTATCGGACAGAAGGCATCGACAATCGCCAAGCTGGTAAATACCTTAAAGCAGCATGACGCCATGGACTATACAATTATCGTATCAGCCACAGCATCCGACCCGGCACCGCTTCAGTACATAGCACCTTATTCGGGAACTGCGATGGCAGAGTACTTCATGCATGAGGGCAAGGATGTTCTTATCGTATATGATGACCTCAGCAAGCATGCGGTAGCTTACAGAGCACTTTCGCTTTTGCTTGAGCGTTCACCGGGACGTGAGGCTTATCCGGGTGATGTATTCTACTTACACTCAAGACTTCTTGAGCGTTCGGCAAGACTCTCCGATGAGCAGGGCGGCGGTTCGATCACTGCACTTCCTATCATTGAGACTCAGGCGGGCGATGTATCTGCATACATTCCTACGAATGTTATTTCCATCACCGATGGACAGATATTCCTTGAGAGTGACCTCTTCTTCTCAGGTATGAGACCGGCGGTTAACGTAGGTCTTTCAGTATCCCGAGTTGGTGGTGCCGCCCAGACTAAGGCTATGAAGAAGGCAGCGGGAAGTATCCGTATCGACCTCGCACAGTTCAGGGAGATGGAGGTATTCACACAGTTCGCTTCTGACCTTGACAACGCAACTAAGGAGCAGTTACAGCATGGTCATGCGCTCATGGAGCTGTTAAAGCAGCCTCTTTGCAGACCGCTTAGCACAGCGGAGCAGGTAATCACACTCTGCGCTGCCAACGGCAAGGTTATGCTTCCTCTTCCGCTTAAAAATGTAAAGGATTTCCAGATGAAGCTTCTTGAGCATATAAGGACAGACCACCCGGAGATTATCACTCAGATAGAAAACGGCGGTAAGCTTGACGATGAGCTCAACAAGGCTATCGTTGAGGCTGCTAAGAGCTTCAGGGACGAATATATGGCTAAGGAGGGATAAGTCATGGCAAATGCTCGTGAAATTCAAAGCCGAATGAAAAGTATTCAGGACACCATGAAAATCACTAACGCTATGTACATGATATCCTCCACGAAGCTGCGCAAGGCAAAGAAGAGTCTTGAAGAGACAGAGCCTTACTTTAACGCTCTGCGCAACATGGTATCCCGTGTTGTAAGGCATCTTCCTGATGTCGAGAACCAGTATATGGATGTCAGACCGAATAAAGCACCGGAAGACCGTATAAAGGGCTTCATCGTTGTTACGGCTGATAAAGGTCTTGCGGGAGCATACAACCATAATGTCCTTAAAAAGGCGATGGAAGAGATTGAGCAGTGTAAGAACTACAAGCTCTTCGTGGTTGGCGAGTTAGGAAGACAGTATTTTAAGAAGAAAAATATTCCGGTTTCGGAGCAGTTCCATTATACCGCACAGAATCCTTCACTTCACAGAGCCAGAATTATCTGTGAGGAGGTTGTAGAGCAGTTCAAGGAAGGAGAGCTTGATGAGGTATATGTTATCTATACATACATGAAATCAAGCATAACGACTGAGGTTGATATGATTAATCTTCTGCCTATAACGAGAGATATGGCTATGCAGCATGAGATGGAGAGACAGGGAGTATTCAACGAGGAGATAGAGCTTCAGCCATCCCCGAATGCGCTTCTTAACAATATTGTACCGGATGTAATCATGGGCTATATATACGGAGCACTTATGGAATCCTTCTGCAGTGAGCAGAATGCCAGAATGAGTGCCATGCAGGTAGCTAATGACAGTGCAGCGGAGATGATTCGTAATCTGTCCATAGAGTATAACAGAGCCAGACAGTCGATGATTACCCAGGAGATAACAGAGGTAATCGCCGGTGCCAAGGCTCAGAAAAAGAAGAAAAAGGCCAGAAAGGAGGTCATGTAATAAATGAATACAAGTGTTGTTAATACAGGAAAGATTGTTCAGGTTATGGGACCTGTTGTCGACGTTGTATTTGAAAACGGCGACCTTCCATGCATAAAGGATGCCTTAGAGGTCACCTGTGAGGGAAAGAACCTCGTTATGGAGGTTGCACAGCACATAGGTGACAACACAGTCCGCTGTATCATGCTCGCAGCCAGCGAGGGTCTGTGCAGGGATATGGAAGTAAGGGCTACAGGAGCAGGTATCAAGGTTCCTGTCGGCAAGCAGACCTTGGGAAGATTGTTCAATGTATTAGGTGAAACTATAGATGGCGGTGAGTCACTTGATGACGGTGAGCACTGGGTAATTCACAGAGAGCCGCCTACGTTCGAGGAGCAGAGTCCTGTTGTCGAGATGCTCGAGACAGGTATCAAGGTAATCGACCTTTTGGCTCCTTATGCGAAGGGTGGTAAGATCGGTCTCTTCGGTGGAGCCGGAGTTGGTAAGACAGTCCTCATTCAGGAGCTTATCAGGAATATAGCCACAGAGCATGGCGGATATTCCATATTCACAGGAGTAGGAGAGCGTTCAAGAGAGGGTAATGACCTCTGGTCAGAAATGAAAGAATCAGGCGTACTCGAGAAGACTGCCTTGGTATTCGGTCAGATGAACGAACCACCTGGAGCGCGTATGAGAGTTGCTGAGACAGGACTTACAATGGCTGAGTATTTCCGTGATGAGGAACACCAGAACGTGCTTCTCTTCATTGATAATATTTTCCGTTTCGTACAGGCAGGTTCAGAGGTATCCGCACTTCTCGGACGTATGCCTTCAGCCGTAGGTTATCAGCCTACACTTGCAACAGAGGTAGGTGAGCTTCAGGAGAGAATCGCCTCCACAACGAAGGGCTCCGTTACATCGGTACAGGCTGTATACGTTCCTGCCGATGACCTTACAGACCCGGCACCTGCGACTACATTCGCACATCTTGATGCGACTACGGTTCTTTCCCGTAAGATTGTTGAGCAGGGTATCTACCCGGCTGTTGACCCGCTTGAGTCAACCTCAAGAATCCTTGAGGCAGACGTTGTAGGCGAGGAGCATTACGAGGTAGCCCGTAAGGTTCAGGCTATGCTTCAGAAGTATAAGGAGTTACAGGATATTATCGCTATTCTTGGTATGGAGGAGCTCTCCGACGAGGATAAGATTACCGTATACCGTGCAAGAAAGATTCAGCGTTTCTTATCACAGCCGTTCCATGTTGCTGAGAACTTCACCGGAGTTCCGGGTAAGTACGTTCCTGTAAAGGAGACAATCAGAGGCTTCAAGGCAATCATAGACGGTGATATGGACGAGTATCCGGAGGCTGCTTTCTTCAATGTCGGAACAATAGATGAGGCTGTTGAGAAGGCAAAGAAAATGATGGAGCAGCAGTAAAGGAGGCGGGGTAAGATGAGCTCATTTTATCTTAAAATATTAGCCTCCAACAAGGTGTTCTTTTCCGGTAAGGCAGATATCCTTGTAGTTCCGGGCTTAGACGGCGAGATAGCAATCATGGCACATCACCAGAACATGGCGATTGCCACAACAATCGGAGATGTCCGCTTCAAGCCGGAGGGCAGTGAGGAGTATGTTGATGCGGTTGTCGGTATCGGATTTGTCTATATTGCAAATAATCGTGTAACCATGATTGTCGATACTGCTGAGCGTCCGGAGGATATTGACGAGGTTCGTGCCAAGGCGGCAATGGAGCGTGCCAAGGAGCAGCTCCGCCAGAAGCAGAGCATTCAGGAGTACCATGTATCACAGGCTTCGCTTGCGAGAGCGGTCTACCGTTATCGTAAGGTTGGCAAGCACGACATAAACTAAACATATCCGGGACAGGGGTCAGACCCCATGTCCCAGCAAGCCGGGACATGGGGTCTGACCCCTGTCCCAGCTTTTTTTGTGCACCTGATGGTGGAGTGGACATTTTGATTCCATATCCGGAAGGCATTGACAAGGATAATTATGATTTTATTATAGGACATCTTATTACAAGCAATGTCAACGGAGCTGCTTCGGGCACGCTGGAGTTCTTTGAACCTGAAAAGACCGCAGATGGGCTTAAGATACACATTACCAGTGCTTCGCCGTTTATAATCGGCTGGAAGCAGGCAGCAGACAGAGGTCTTACTGCACCGGCACAGAGTGCGAACACCGGATACATCACAGGTGGTATTGTGCCGATACTTATGGTGCTTGCTGTTTTAAGTGTGGCTGTTGCGGCATTCGCAGTCTTTAACAGAAGAAGGCTGTCAAAGAGCGGTAAATAGTGATATTCCGGGATAGGATTCAGATTCATGTCCCAGCTTGAAAAAGCACAGGTTTTCAGATAAAATAGCAACTGAATACCTGTGCTTTTTGTATAATAGCTTAGGCAGCCCGCCGCAGGCGGAAAATAACCGACAAGGAGTGAATGTCATGCAGACAAAATGTCATAAAAGCAATAAGCTGGGACAGGTGTCAGACCCCAATGTCCCAGTTTGTTGGGACATGGGGTCTGACACCTGTCCCAAGTACGAGCATATAGTGCATCCGTTCCCACCGTTGTATGATGAAAGCTCAAAGATTCTGATACTGGGCAGCCTTCCCTCGGTGAAGTCCAGGGAGCAGCTGTTCTTCTATGGGCATCCGCAGAACCGCTTCTGGAAGGTGATAGCGGCGCTGACAGACGAAAATGTTCCTATGACGATTGATGAGAAGAAAGAGCTTTTACATAAGCACCATATTGCACTGTGGGATACGATATACAGCTGCGATATTGTGGGGTCGAGCGACAGCAGTATCAAGAATGTTGTACCGACAGACATTGAGCCGATAATAAATAACTCGAAAATCACTAAGATATTTTGTAACGGAAACACATCCGGTAAATATTATAAGAAATACCAGCAGAATAATATAGGTATTGAAGCTGTTGTACTCCCATCGACAAGCCCTGCGAACGCGGCATTTTCTTTGGAGCGGTTGATTGACGCGTGGCAGCCTGTGGGAGAGGCCTGATATGAATACAGGTAAAAATCCATTTTTGTGGCGGCATACAGATATATATTCCAAAGTATGATTTTGGTTCGGATTTGAAGGAACAGAAAATACACCTACAGCGTTTAGTCAAAAGTCTAAAGGGATAAGCCTTGAGTGCACTGTCTGCAATTGAAATAAGTCAATTGCGATTTAGTCAACTATACTTGACTAAATCGTAGTTGACTTATTTTGAAATTAATACTATAGTAAAATTAAATTGACGGACATAAAGGGAGAAATTTGCGTATTGCAAATGCCGGTTTGATTAATAGAAATGTTTAAGAAGAGGGAGATTTAGCGTGAAAAATAAGCTTGATAGCATATTTTTCACACATGCAATTTGTTTCTGAGCGAAAACAAATTGCTTTGATGGCAGATGAGAAATCGTCTATGCGAATTTCTCATCGTCTCCTCACGATAAATCGCTCGGAAATGAGGATTATATGTTCATTGGAAGGGATAGGGAATTAGCCGAGCTGGATAAGCTGTACAATTCGGATAAATTTGAGCTTGTTGTAATATATGGACGCCGCCGTGTCGGGAAAACTGCGCTTATCAATTATTTTATTGATGATAAAAATGCAATATATTTTATGGGCATAGAGAGCAATGAAAAACAGAATCTTGAAAATATGAGCAGAAGTATTTTGGAGTATGGCAATGGTATCTCATCAGATAACTGCTTCGCCTCATATCAGGCAGCTCTTGAATATGTATTTGAACTTTCCGGAACGGAACGTGTAATCTTAGCGATAGATGAGTACCCTTACGTGGCACGGGAATCTAAGAGCCTGCCTTCTACATTGCAGCTTTTGATTGATAAATATAAGGACACATCCAAGCTGATGCTTATTTTATGCGGCTCATCCATGTCATATATGGAGGACAATGTGCTTGCATATAAGGCACCGTTATATGGCAGACGGACCGCCCAGATGAAGATACTTCCCTTTGATTTTGAAGAGAGCTGTAGATACCTGAGCAATATGGCGGATGAGGATAAGGCTGTAATATATGGAATCGTGGGCGGAACACCGCAGTATCTTCTTCAGATGAGTGATAAGCTGAGCATTGAGGAGAATATCAAGAATACATTTTTAAATTCAATGTCATTTTTGTACGAGGAGCCGATAAATCTTTTGAAGCAGGAGGTGAGGGAGCCGGCAATCTACACTGCGATAATTACCGCCATTGCGACCGGACATTCCCGCATGTCGGAGATATCAACGAAGGTTGGTGAGGATACAAATGTATGCGCTGGGTATCTTAAGAATCTTATTAACCTTGGAATTGTAAAAAAAGAAATGCCTTATGGTGAAACAGTCTCAAAAAAATCAATATATGCGATTGAGGACAATATGTTTTGCTTCTGGTACCGCTTCGTCATGGACAATACCTCTGTTATTGTGAGAGGTGCAGCCGATTTGGTTTACAGGAAAATAGCGGGACAGCTTAGTGATTATATGGGAAGAATATTTGAAGATATCTGTGCACAATATCTTTGGAAACTGCTCATTAAGGGCAATTCACCTGTAGAATTCGCCTCACTTGGACGCTGGTGGGGAAATGACCCAAGACAAAGGTGTCAGGCAGAGATTGATATTATGGGTGAACAGGATGACAATACCGCTCTTTTTGCTGAGTGCAAATGGAAAAAAGAGAAGGTTGATTTGGACGTTCTTGAAACCCTGATCTCCCGCAGTCAATTATTCCATTACCTCCACAAGCATTATTTTATTTTCTCAAAATCAGGATTTACAAAGGGCTGTATGGAAAAAGCAGAGGAGCTTGGAAATGTATCGTTGGTCAGCTATGAGGATATTATTGCTTCGATGAAGTGAGGGTATTTTGTGCATTCTTGACAAAATATTATGTAAAGCGTATCATATCTATAGCATTTTACGTGGAAAAGAGGATTTTAATATATGCCTAATGAGGGTAAGCAGGAGAGACTTCCGATAGTAGCTATCTGTTACGACTTCGATAAGACACTTTCGCCTGATGATATGCAGGCGCAGGGCTTTATACAGTCTGTGGGCTATGATGTTGCGGAGTTCTGGAAGGAGACAGGGGAGCTTGCCAGAGAAAACAATATGGACAGTAACCTTTCATATATGTACAAGATGGTGCAGGAGGCGGAGGGAAATCTTGATTTCAGCCACGCTGCGCTTGAGGAGTATGGCTCGAAGGTGAAGCTGTTCGACGGTGTTGACGGCTGGTTTGAGAGGTTGAGACAGTATGGTCTTGAGCATGGCGTCAAGGTGGAGCATTATATTATCTCCTCAGGACTTAAGGAGATGATAGAGGGCACGAAGATTGCCAAGGAGGGCGCATTCGAGCGCATATATGCCAGCAGCTTCTATTTTGATGAGAACGGAATGGTGAAGTGGCCGGCGCAGGTGGTGAATTATACCAACAAGACGCAGTACCTTTTCAGAATATCCAAGGGTGTGCTTGATATAAATGATCCGGCAGTAAATGATTATTTCGCACCGGAGGACATAAGGATACCGTTTAAGAACATGGTCTACATCGGTGACAGCGACACGGATGTGCCATGCATGAAGCTTGTGAATGCCAATGGCGGGTATTCGATCGGCGTATACAATCCGGTGACAGGAGATAAAAATAAAGTATACAAGATGATACATGACAAGAGGATTGGCTACTATGCGGCGGCGGATTACACGGACGGTTCGGACATGGACAAGCTATTGAAATCAGTTATTGATGTGGTCGCGGCGCAGGATAAGCTTGACAGGCTTCACGCTGAGGATGTAAAGCAGGCACTTGAACGCAGTTCGCAAAGCGACTGCGTTCATGAGCAAGTAGCGAAAGCGGATTGCGAATGTCCGCTTGAAAACTGATACAGGGCAATAGTGTGAAAAATAAGCTTGATAGCATATTTTTCACACATGCAATTTGTTTCTGAGCGAAAACAAATCGCTTTGATGGCGATAAATTGCCCGGAAATGAGGATTAAAATCATAGATAAGGTAGTAATTCATGGTAACGAGAATTTTAAAGATAGACGAAAATAATGCGGATGAAGTGATTGCACAGGCAGGGGAAGTACTAAAAAACGGCGGTCTGGTGGCATTCCCGACAGAGACGGTGTACGGACTCGGCGGAGATGCGCTAAAGGAGGATGCGGCACACAAGATATACAGTGCCAAGGGACGCCCGAGCGACAATCCATTGATTGTGCATATAGCGGATATAGCCGCTCTTGATGAGCTTGCCTATGACATTCCGGACAGTGCTTACAAACTTGCGGATACCTTCTGGCCGGGACCTCTCACGATGATATTCAAGAAGAAGGAGATAGTTCCTTACGGCACAACGGGAGGGCTTGACACGGTGGCTGTAAGAATGCCGAGCCATCCGGTTGCGGCGAAGCTTATCAAGGATTCAGGCGTATATATAGCGGCACCGAGCGCAAATCTCTCGGGACGCCCTAGTCCGACGAGGGCTGAGCATGTCATTGAGGACATGGACGGAAGGATTGACATGATTATTGATGGAGGTGCCATAGAGATAGGTATTGAATCTACTATAGTAGATATGACCTCCGATGTTCCGATGATACTAAGACCGGGATATGTGACTGCCGACATGATAAGGGATGTGCTTGGCGATGTGAGCTTTGACCCGACAGTGCTTGCCCATTCTACGGTTCAGGGAAGACCTAAGGCACCGGGCATGAAGTACAGGCACTATGCACCGAAGGCTGAGCTTACGATTTTTGAAGGTGACAATGACAGGGTTGTCGAAAAAATCAATGAGCTTGCCGGAGAGAATGAAAGGAAGGGTCTCAAGGTCGGAATCCTTTCAAGCACGGAGAATGAACACAGGTATACCTCAGGTGAGGTTGTTGTGGTCGGAAGCCGCTGCGATGAACATGAGGTGGCAGCTCATCTTTTTGACGTGCTCAGACATTTTGACCATATAGATGTGGATATAATATTGTCGGAGGGCTTTGCGGAGGACAGCTTCGGACAGGCAGTCATGAACAGGCTTATTAAGGCAGCAGGGCACCATATCGAAAACGTGGAATAAAATAAGGAGCAGTGAACATCAGGGTTCACCTTTTGCATGAAAAAATATAATCGAATTGTTTTTGTCAGTATGAATAATACCTGTATGGGACCGATGGCGGAGCTTCTGATGAAGCATATCACGGTTCACAAGGATATTGAGATAATTTCAAGAGGACTTATTGTCCTGTTTCCGGAGCCGGTTAATCCCAAGGCGATAGCGGTTATGAGACAGAAGGGAATCATTCTTGATAACAGGACCTCTGTCGCCCTTACGGAGGAGGATATTCCGGAGGGAACGCTGATACTCGCCATCGGTAACAAGGAAAAAGAAATGGTGATAGAGACGTATGCTCCTAAGGATTTATATACAGTTTCCGAGTTTGCCGGTGAGGCGGGCGAGATACCGGATCCTTACGGCAAGGAGATGGACAGTTATGTGGAATGCTGTGAGTCTATGATAGAATGGCTCCATAAGGTAGATAATAAGCTTACCCGGATTGAAAATGGGGAAGTTTAAAAAATAATATAAGTATGGCGGATGTATGCAAAATAAGCTAGGCCGCGAACCGAATGGCGGATAGCCGTCTGAATCCGTTGTACCTAGGAAAAGAGGAAATAATGATAGCGATTGGTTGTGACCAGGGTGGATTTGCGTTAAAGCAGGAGATTATGGCATATCTTGACAAGAAGGGATATAAATACAAGGATTTTGGAAGCTACAGTGAGGCGAGTGTTGATTATCCTGAGTATGCCAGGAAGGTATGTGCAGCAATCAATGATGGAATCTGCGACAAGGGTATTCTTATCTGCGGAACAGGAATAGGAATATCGATAGCTGCCAATAAGATTAAGGGAATAAGGGCAGCACTCTGTACGGACTGCTTTATGGCAGAGGCGACAAGGCTTCATAATGATGCCAATGTGCTTGCACTTGGCGGAAGAGTAATCGGTCCGGGACTTGCGGTTAAGATTACGGAGACATTTTTAACAACGGAATTTTCCAATGAGGAAAGACATATCAGACGTATCAACATGCTTGAGAATTAATAAAAAACGGGAGGACAACATTATGGGTAAAGTGGTAATTATGGATCATCCATTGATTCAGCACAAGATTGGAATTCTCAGAAGAAAGGAGACAGGTTCTAAGGATTTCCGTACCCTTATAAGTGAGATTGCAATGCTTATGTGCTATGAGGCAACAAGAGATTTGAAGCTCAAGGACGTGGAAATTGAGACTCCTATCTGTAAGACAACTGTCAAGGAACTGGCGGGAAAGAAGCTTGCTGTTGTGCCAATCTTAAGGGCAGGCCTTGGAATGGTTGATGGTATGCTTGCCATGATTCCGGCAGCCAAAGTCGGACATATAGGTCTGTACCGCAATGAGGAGACATTAGAGCCGGTTGAGTATTACTGTAAGCTTCCTCAGGACTGTGCGGAAAGGGAAGTATTTGTTGTTGACCCTATGCTTGCAACCGGCGGCTCATCATCTGCAGCGATTACAATGCTTAAACAGCGCGGCATAAAGAATATCAGGTTTATGTGCATTATCGCAGCACCGGAAGGAATTGAGAAAATGAAGAAGGATCATCCGGATGTGGATATGTATATCGGAACCTGCGATGAGAAGCTCAACGAGCATGGCTATATTATTCCGGGACTTGGGGATGCAGGCGACAGAATATTCGGAACTAAATAGATTTCACAGATGCCCGGCAAGGGTATAGTACGTTATACACCCGTACATTAAATAGGTGTGTTATGAATCCGGCATTATGGAAACATATGTAAAAAAAGAAAGAGCGCTATATGCCACTCCGATTATCTCAGAGTGACACATAGCGCTCTATCAGATTGGTATAGCTGTGAAATTCCCCATTATCAATACAGCGTATAAGTCTGTCCGTTGAGCACAGAGCTTCGCATACAGTGTCTGCGTTTATAAGTGAGGTCTTAAGCGCTTCTGCAAGTTCATCAAGGTCTACAACGGAATACCTGTTATCGCGGTGAACAATGATGTCCGCAAGCAGATCCGTGAATATATAGGTGTCGTTCCCGGCAGAATAATCTGTGTGTATTATGTCACAGTAGTAGTGGAGAAATCTGCCGAAGGCATCGTGAATCCGGGATATCTTGCAACCCTTGTCGATGAGGTACAAAGAGATTCCACCGGCTATATCATGCCTTGGCTTGAGTGTGGTCCAGCGTGTTATGAGCATTGAATCATCACGGTACAGAATGATATCATCCTTGAGCTCAACTATTTCTGATGGGATATATCTTTTACGAAAAAGAACAGGTTTCTTCATAATTAGTCTCCATTCCGCTGCCGGCCGGCAGTCCGGATAGCTGCTTTAAATATATGTACAACAAATATACCAAATTTATACAAAAAATTCAATAATTTACAGAAATATATTAAGCTTTGGGGTCACGATTCGCAAAGTTTTTAATTATTTAATAGACTTTCGATTGGGAAAATAGTATAATAGTTCCAGTAAGCTTTTATGAGATGGAGGAACGGCATGGCGGATAAGAAGCATAATGTATATAAGAATCTAGCTCTTATTTCCCAGCTTGGGATTAATGTCATGGTTCCGACATTTTTATGCTTGTTTATTGGTATATGGATTGGAAAATTCATAGGAACATGGGTGGTTATTCCGCTGCTGTTTCTCGGAATGGCGGCAGGAATGAGGAACTGCTATCTCATGGCTAAGAAGGCTTCGGGGACTTCAGCTGCTTCAAAGCCTGGTTCAAATCCAGAAACAGGGAGAGACGTGAATGACAGACACAACAAAAAAGACCATTAGTGAGGTGCTTATCGGCATGGCAGCATACTTTGTCATAGCATCAATATTTGTTCTTATTTTTACCAAAGACAAGTTAAGGGGCGAGGGAGGACTGCTCGTTGGCACAGTAGCAGGAGTTCTGATGTTGTTTTCAATGAAGCATACCATATATAAGGCTATGCACATGCAGAAGGGACATTCGGCATTCCTTGCATTTTCTTCGGTTGGAAGGATGCTTGCGGCGGTGGCAGTGCTAGGTGCGATAGGCTATTTCGGATGGCTGAATCTTATTACCACATTTGTCGGTTTCTTCGGACTCAAGGTGGCGACCTATGCCCAGCCTTTAACACACAGGCTTATAGAAAAAGCAACTAAAAAAAAGCAAGGAGGTTGATAACGTGTCAGGACAATTCCCGGGTATGATATTGGCAGATGCCGATTTCATGATTCATGGTGTGTTTAAATACACGCTGTTTGGGCAGGAGTTGTATATTACGACAACCCATGTGGCAATGTTTATCGTGACGATAATTATACTTATTATCATGATATGCGCTCATCATACGATGAAACACGCAAAACAGATTCCGGGTACATTCCAGAATATCATAGAGATGTATGTTCAGACCATAGACAATATGGTTGCGTCTATTATGGGCAGGAACGCAAGACGCTTTGTGAATTATATCTGTGCGATATTCATGTTTATACTGTTCTGCAACCTGTCCGGTCTGTTAGGCTTAAGACCGCCGACGGCAGATTACGGTGTTACATTACCACTAGGTCTTATTACCTTTGCACTTGTGCAGGGGTGTGGCATTGCCAAGAATAAGGGAAAGCATTTTACGAGCCTTTTCCAGCCGGTTCCGCTTCTTTTCCCTATTAACCTGATAGGAGAGTTCGCAGTCCCGCTTTCATTATCTCTCCGTCTTTTTGGTAACATTATGTCAGGTACTGTTATGATGGGACTGATTTACGGATTGCTGCCGATATTCCTTAAGCTGGGACTTCCGGCTGCACTTCATGTATATTTTGATGTGTTCTCAGGAGCAATTCAGACGTATGTATTCTGTATGCTTACGATGGTATATATCAACGATAAGATTGCAGATGAATAAGTTAAATCTAAAAAACAATATAATTTCATTTTCAGGAGGAATTAAAAATGATTGATGGAAGAGCATTAGTATTAGCATGTTCAGCAGTAGGTGCAGGTATTGCAATGATAGCCGGTGTCGGACCTGGTATAGGACAGGGTATCGCAGCAGGCCACGCAGCAGCAGCAGTAGGACGTAATCCGGGAGCTAAGTCAGATATCACATCTACCATGCTTCTTGGACAGGCGGTAGCCGAGACAACAGGTCTTTACGGATTTGCGGTTGCGATTATTCTCTTATTTGCCAACCCACTTATCGGAAAGCTTTGATTTTTTTAGGGTTAAGCTAACGAGAATAATAGGCGAAGGGAGGCAAGACCTTGGAAAGAATGTTCAACCTAGATCCCCAGCTTATCCAGGATGTGGTTATAACGGCAGTTAACATCTTTATTCTCTTTCTGGCAGGCTCATACCTGATGTTCAATCCGGTGAGGAATTTCCTTAACAAGCGTAAGGAAGGCATCGCTGACGACATCGAGAAGGCTAAGACCGACATGCAGGATGCACAGGCCATGAAGGCTGAGTATGAGGCTAAGCTGAAAGAGGTGGATAAGGAAGTGGAGGCTATTCTTGCGGATGCGAGAAAGCGTGCACTTGCGAGAGAGGAACAGATTATAGAAGAGGCTAAGACCGAGGCTGCCCACATTATTGAGAGAGCACACAATGAGGTTCTCTTAGAGAAGAAGGGTGCAGCCGATGATATGAAGAAGGAAATGATAGCTCTTGCATCGGCTCTTGCCGGCAAGGTGGTATCTGCTTCAATTGACACAGACATTCAGGCGTCATTGGTTGACGAGACGCTTCGTGAAATGGGTGATGATACATGGCAAAATTAGCAGCATCAGCGTACGGACAGGCTCTTTATGAGCTCGCCATCGAGAGCGGCAGTGCTGCCGGATATCTTGATGAGGTACAGATTGTTTTGGAGGTATTTAAGGAGAATGGTGAACTTACCGACTTCTTAAATAATCCTAAGATAAGTAAGACCGACAAGGTAAAGACTATGGAGAGCATCTTCGATTCCCGCGTGAGGAAGGATATCACAGGGCTTATCGTTCTTGCAGTCGAGAAGGACAGGCAGAACGATATCCGGGGAATACTCGAGTACTTTATCACAGCCGTAAAGGATTACCTTAAGATAGGTATTGTCAGTGTGGCAACCCCTATGGAGCTGTCGGACAGGCAGAAGGCGGAGGTTGAGAAGAGAATACTCGACACTACAGCATTTAAGAAGCTGGAGATGAACTATTCCGTAGACAAGAGCCTCATTGGAGGCATGGTCATCCGCATTGGAGACAGAGTTGTGGATACCAGTATTAAGACTAAGCTTGCAGAGCTTACCAAGGAGCTTAATAAGATTCAGCTCGCGTAGGACGGCAGGCGGTATGTAGATTATAAGAAGGAAGGTGCAAGAGCCTTATGAATTTAAGACCAGAAGAGATCAGCTCAGTCATTAAGGAACAGATTAAGCAGTACAAGTCTGAGCTTGAGGTGTCTGATGTCGGAACTGTAATCCAGGTAGCGGATGGTATTGCCCGTGTTCATGGTCTGGCAAAAGCCATGCAGGGCGAGCTTTTGGAGTTTCCGGGGGATGTATACGGCATGGTTCTCAACCTTGAGGAGGACAATGTAGGTGTAGTTCTTCTCGGTGACAATAAGAGCATAAGCGAGGGAGATACAGTCAAGACTACCGGACGAGTTGTTGAGGTTCCAGTCGGGGACGCAATGCTTGGACGTGTAGTAAATGCACTTGGACAGCCTATCGACGGAAAAGGACCTATTCAGACAGATAAGTATAGAAAGATTGAGAGAGTTGCGTCGGGTGTTATCGCAAGAAAGTCTGTTGACACACCGCTTCAGACAGGTATCAAGGCTATCGATGCCATGGTTCCTATCGGAAGAGGCCAGCGTGAGCTTATTATCGGTGACCGTCAGACAGGTAAGACGGCGATAGCTATCGATACGATTATCAACCAGAAGGGACAGGGTGTTTACTGTATCTATGTAGCTATAGGACAGAAGGCGTCAACTGTTGCCAATATTGTAAAGACACTTGAAGAGTACGGAGCAATGGACTATACAACAATCGTTGCATCCACAGCCAGTGAGCTTGCTCCACTTCAGTATATTGCTCCATATTCAGGCTGCGCCATCGGCGAGGAGTGGATGGAGGCAGGCAAGGATGTGCTTGTAGTATATGATGACCTCAGTAAGCATGCTGCCGCATACCGTACACTTTCACTTCTTCTTAAGAGAGCGCCGGGACGTGAAGCTTATCCGGGAGATGTATTCTATCTCCATTCAAGACTTCTTGAGCGTGCGGCAAGGCTTTCGGATGAGCTTGGCGGAGGCTCACTTACGGCTCTGCCTATCATAGAGACACAGGCAGGAGATGTTTCTGCGTATATTCCTACCAATGTTATTTCCATAACAGATGGTCAGATATATCTTGAGACAGAGATGTTTAACTCAGGCTTCCGTCCTGCGATAAATGCCGGTCTGTCCGTATCACGAGTTGGTGGTGCCGCACAGATTAAGGCTATCAAGAAGATTGCGGCTCCTATCAGAACAGAGCTTGCACAGTACAGAGAGCTTGCGGCATTCGCACAGTTCGGCTCAGAGCTTGATGCCGATACCAAGGAGAAGCTTGCACAGGGTGAGAGAATTAAGGAAGTGTTAAAGCAGCCGCAGTATAAGCCAATGCCTGTTGAATATCAGGTTATTATTATCTATGCGGTTACAAGGAAGCTCCTTATTGACATACCGACAGACGCTATCGGAAGATTTGAGACAGAGCTTTTTGCCTTTATCGATACGAAGTATCCACAGATACCTCAGACTATAAAGGACACCAAGGTTATGTCCGAGGATACTGAAAAAGAACTTGTTAACGCTATCAATGAGTTCAAGAAGCAGTTCCGATAAGATAGGGGGTAATCGGTATGGCATCAATGAGAGATATAAAAAGGCGCAAGGAAAGTATTCAGAGCACCGGTCAGATTACCAAGGCTATGAAGCTTGTTGCCACGGTTAAGCTCCAGAAGGCGAGAAGCAGAGCGGAGAATTCCAAGCCGTATTTTGATGCTATGTACAAGGCTGTCACCATGATGATTGCAAGGAGCGGCTCTATCAACCACAAGTACCTTAACAATGCAGGTACTGGGAAGAAGGCTGTTATTGTAATCACCTCCAACAGAGGTCTTGCAGGCGGTTACAACACGAATATAATAAAGCAGGTTATCTCAAGCGGCATTGCCAGGGAGGATATGCTTGTATATTCTATAGGCCGCAAGGGAAAGGATTACCTTGCAAGAAGAGGCTACGATATAAAGGCTGATTATTCGGATGTCATCAACGAACCGATGTACAGGGATGCTATGGACATAGCTTCAGACGTTCTTGGTGCATATACGAGCGGAGAGGTGAGTGAAATCTATCTTGCTTATACATGCTTTATGAATACAGTGAGCCAGGTTCCTGTGTTTATCAAGCTGCTTCCTATCAGCGCTGATGACATACAGCTTAAGGATGGAGATAAGGAGGAGCTTATGGATGGCTCTGTCATGGAGTATGAGCCGGAAGAACAGGAAGCTCTTGACACCATTATTCCTAAGTATGTGAGCAGTCTTATATATGGTGCTCTTGTTGAATCGGTTGCGAGTGAGAACGGTGCACGTATGACAGCAATGGACAATGCGACAAGCAATGCGGATGAGATGATTGAAGACTTATCCCTTATGTATAACAGAGCGCGACAGGGCTCTATTACACAGGAGTTGACTGAGATTATCGCAGGAGCGAATGCGATAAGTTAAAATAATTTTAGAAGGAGAGACACAATGGCCGAGAAAAACAAGGGTAAGATTACCCAGGTTATCAGTGCGGTTCTTGATATCAAGTTTCCGGATGGAAAGCTTCCGGATATCCTGAATGCTATCACGATAGACCGCGGCAATGGTGAGACTCTTACGGCAGAGGTATCACAGCATCTGGGTGATGATACAGTAAGATGTATAGCCATGGGTTCGACTGATGGTCTGATAAGAGGAATGGAGGCAGTCGACACAGGCGCTCCTATAAGTGTTCCGGTTGGTGAGAAGACACTTGGAAGAATTTTTAATGTCCTTGGTGAAGCTATCGACAATAAGCCTGCACCTGAGGGCGTGGAATATATGCCTATTCACAGAAAGGCACCTGCTTTTGAGGAGCAGTCTACACAGACTGAGATTCTTGAGACAGGTATTAAAGTAGTAGACCTTCTCTGTCCATACCAGAAGGGTGGTAAGATTGGACTTTTCGGTGGTGCCGGAGTTGGTAAGACAGTTCTTATTCAGGAGCTTATCCGTAACATAGCCACAGAGCATGGCGGATATTCTGTATTTACAGGAGTTGGCGAGCGTACCAGAGAGGGAAATGACCTCTACCATGAGATGACGGAATCAGGCGTTATCAACAAGACTACCATGGTATTCGGTCAGATGAACGAACCGCCAGGAGCGAGAATGAGAGTAGGACTTACAGGACTTACAATGGCTGAGCACTTCCGTGATCAGGGCGGTAAGGATGTCCTTCTCTTCATCGATAATATTTTCCGTTTTACACAGGCAGGCTCGGAGGTGTCCGCACTTCTTGGACGTATGCCTTCAGCCGTAGGTTACCAGCCTACACTTCAGACGGAGATGGGTGCTCTTCAGGAGCGTATCACATCCACCAAGAACGGTTCAATAACATCCGTTCAGGCTGTATATGTGCCTGCGGATGACCTTACGGACCCGGCTCCTGCGAACACATTCGCACATCTCGATGCGACCACGGTTCTTTCAAGAAGTATCGTTGAGCTTGGTATCTACCCTGCTGTTGACCCTCTTGAGTCAACATCCAGAATCCTTGACCCACGTATCGTAGGTGAGGAGCACTACAAGGTAGCAAGAGCAGTTCAGGAGATTCTTCAGAGATATAAGGAGCTTCAGGATATCATCGCCATTCTTGGTATGGATGAGCTTTCCGAGAACGATAAGCTTGTTGTTGCAAGAGCAAGAAAGGTACAGAGATTCCTTTCACAGCCATTCTTCGTAGCAGGACAGTTCACCGGACTTGAGGGACGTTATGTTCCTGTTGCTGATACCATTCAGGGCTTTAAGGAGATTCTTGAAGGAAAGTATGATGACATTCCGGAGAGCTACTTCTTAAATTGCGGCGGTATTGAGGATGTGCTTGCCAAGGTTAACAAATAACCTGACGGGAGTTGATTAGATGGCAGACAAATTATTTGAACTTAAAATAATAACACCTGACAGAACCTTCTTTGCCGGGGACAGCACTATGGTTGAGCTTAACACTACAGAGGGGCAGGTCGGTATATATGCCGACCATGCACCTACAGCTATGGTACTTGAACCGGGCGTTGCACATATCCATGATGCGGAAGGCAATGTCAAAGCGGCAGCTCTTCACTCCGGTTTCATTGAGATAGGAAAGAAGAGCGTTATGGTGCTTGCTGAGATTGCCGAGTGGCCGGACGAGATAGACATTAACCGTGCCAACGAGGCGAGAATCAGGGCAGAGCGCCGACTATCCTCCCACGAGGGCGAGATAGATGTGGCGAGAGCTGAGTATGCGCTGAAGAGAGCGCTTACAAGAATTGAACTCAAGGGCTAGGCAAATGGGACAGGGGTCAGACCCCTGTCCCATTTCGATAGGTACAATCACGATGCTGCTGTTGTACTATGAAAAGCTGAGAAGTGCTGCTGTTCCAATACTCAATGTTGCCCCATTGCTTAAGTATGTGAGGGCAGCCGCAGAGCGTGTGAATGAAGTTACACAGCTTGAGAAGGAGAAGGTTGAAGGAGATATTACCTTTGATAGAATTGAAAAACTGGACTTGAATAATTTGTCATATTCGTATGCTGGGGGAAAGGAAATAAGGTATTCCGATATTTCAATCAGTCGAGGAGAATGTATTGGAATTGTTGGGCACAGTGGGGCAGGTAAATCAACACTTATTTCCGTACTTACGTCCCTGTATGAGAATTATAATGGAATGATATATATCAATGGAACGCAGCTCAGAGCCATTGACAAGTCCTGGTACCGTTCGAGAATTGCGTATGTCGACCAGGGAACGAGTCTTTTTGACCGCTCAATTATGGAGAATGTGCGGTATGCAATGAAAGATGGCATGGTGGATATAGGTGATATCGCAGAGCATATCAATATAGGTGAGGATATACTTGAGCGGATGACTTCTAATGGCTTGTCGGGAGGCGAAAAACAGAGAATAGTGCTTTTGAGAGAAATCTTAAAACAGGCGGATGTGATTATTCTGGATGAGTTTTCAAGTGCATTGGATGATGTAAACCAGATTGAGGCGATGAAGCTTGTAAAGCAGCTATATAAGGATAAGATTATTATTATGATAACACATGACAGTGAACTCCTTGTAAACTGCGACAAGGTTTATGAGATGAAGTTATGTTGATTGAGTCTTTCATCACGTTGAGAGTAGGAAGAATCTGTTTGCAACGGACAAAGTGTTATGGTATATTTGTTAACGAGAACAGATTAATTCTAAACGTAATTTTCAATATTGCCATGGAGGATACACTATGAGAGTAACAGACGAAATTATATATATTGGTGTGAATGATCACAATGTAGATTTGTTTGAGGGACAGTACAGAGTTCCGAATGGAATATCCTACAACTCATATATTATTATGGATGATAAGATAGCAATTATGGATACAGTTGACATAGGCTTTGTTGATGAGTGGCTTGCCAATGTGAAGACCGCTCTTGGAAGCAGAAAACCGGATTATCTTGTTGTACAGCATATGGAGCCTGACCATTCGGCAAGCATCAAGAAATTTCTTGAGGCATACCCGGACACCACAATAGTCGGAAATGCCAAGACTTTTGTAATGATGGGAAATTTTTTCAGGAATGTAAGCTTTGATAACAGGCTTGAGGTGAAGAATAAAGATACCATTGAGTTAGGGCACCATGTTCTGACATTTGTATTTGCACCTATGGTACACTGGCCTGAGGTTATGGTTACATATGACAGTGCTGATAAGGTTTTGTTCTCAGCAGATGGCTTTGGAAAGTTCGGGGCACTTGACACGGACGGGGTCTGGGATGACGAGGCAAGACGTTATTATATTGGAATTGTTGGCAAGTATGGTGCACAGGTGCATATGTTACTTAATGCAGCAGCAACACTGGATATCAAGATGATTTGTCCGCTTCACGGACCGGTACTCAGGGATAATCTGGCACATTATATCAGCTTATATGATACGTGGTCATCCTACAGACCTCAGAAAGATGGAGTTGTCATTGCATACGCTTCCATTTACGGCAATACGAAGGAGGCTGTACAGCTTTTGGCAGACAGGCTTAAGGAAAAAGGGACAGAGGTTGAGATATATGATCTTGCACGCGATGATATGGCGGAGGCGGTGTCAGCTGCATTTGAGTATTCCAAGCTGGTGCTGGCATCTCCGACTTACAATGGTGATGTATTCCCATGTATGAGATTCTTTATTGAGCATCTGACAGAGCGTAACTATCAGAAACGTACAGTGGCTTACATTGAGAATGGTTCATGGGCACCTATGGCAGCGAAGGTTATGGCAGGGATGCTTGAAAAGAGCAAGGAGCTTAATGTTATTGAGGACATTGTAAAGATAACATCCTCCGTAAGTGAGGAAAATATATCTGAGCTTGATGCACTGGCACAGAAGCTTGCAGCATTGCAGCCATAAGTGAGTGGAAAAGGCTGCTTTGAGTGCAAGTACCATCTGTGGCAGAATGTATTTTGCGGCAATATTGTATGATTAGATTTAACGGAGAACTATGTGGTATTGACAGCATGGTTCTCCGTTTTTTTATGTATTGTCACAGGAATGAATAAACTTCTTATTTTGACATCATACTCTGTATGATACAAGACTCATAATGTTTTGAGGATTGTGAGAGCACGAGGGTGGAGCAATTCAGTATCATATAATATTGTGAAAGCTATAAGGAGTGATGTCGTATGAAAAGAGCATTATATGCTGCAATTATATTGTGGGTTGTCGGTAGTGGAGTATATCTGGCGGGGATGGAGAGAGTTCATAGTGTGTCGATAAGCACTGCGTTTACAGACAGTGCGGATGAGAGGCAGTGGTGTGAGCTTGACACGTATATAGAGGGCTACGGAAAGTTCGGGGTATGTTATCTCACGCAGGAGGAAAAGGAGAAGCTTGTAAAAAATATTGCATCGGCACTTGGAATAACATCATCGTATGGGCTGGCAACGGTATATGAGGAGGAAGTAAATACAACGGTTCTCTCAAAGAATAGCGTCAATGGGAGTGTGACGATAAAGGCGATTACGCAGGAACAGCAACGCACAGAGAATACGGCTGAACCGGCAGTGACAGAACCGCAGGTAACAGGGAATACGAATGGGCTTGCAGGAACGCAGCCGCAGGCTCAGTATGTGTATGTGAATATTACCGTGTACAATAATATAGACTGCGCCGTCTCCTACAGGGAGCTTATGGAGGGCATGTTCGACGCGATGGGAATACAGGGGAATGTGAATATGAATCTTGTCGGTTCGCTTGAGGGGGCGCTCAACAGCACAGAGAAAAATGAGCTTGCGGACGGTCTGTTAGATAGGCTTGACGCGAAGGTTGTTGCAGAAAACCGGGATAGCGATATATTTACTATCTATGCATATTCAAAGGGTGCAGGCTCCTATATCACGATTGGCGGCAGCAAAATCAACATGAATATTGCAATTGGGTATGACGAGGAGCAGAACAGGACGAAGGTATACCTTGCCTCGCCGGTTAATAGTCTTGATTATTAAAAATATTATATGTCATTAAATACTATTGTACCTGTCCTGTTTTGCTCGGTGCAGCTTATTTAATAAAATATATATACTATTTTTAAAACGTTTGTGATAAACTTATACGGTATAACTGTAGGTGAAAGTATATCATACCCGAATATCAGAAAGGAAACCACATTGAAAAATTTTAAATATAAAGTACTGATATCAATTCTTGTTTTCGTGGCAGTGGAAGTTCTCACGATTGTGCTCACGAAATGGGACAGGGGAAATGGGACAGGGGTCAGACCCCTGTCCCATTGACCCCTGTCCCATTTTAGGGTTGTAAAGACCGCAGACTGCATTTAGGTGTAGCCTGTGGTCTTTTTGTATATTAAATCGCGGTAATATCTATGCGATATTACTTGACAAATAATATTACAAGATATATCATCATGCTATAAGATATTATTTCAAAAATAATATTACAGACATATTATTGAGAGAATATTAAAAATATTTTTAAAGGGAGGCTGCACTATGGCAAACACTAAGGCTGAACATCACAAAAGGGTTGACGAAGCCCTGAATTTGAAGGGCGGTAAGGAATTTGAGGAAGATTTACAGGCACTTTTGACGGCGGAGAATGCTGAGGAAGGTGACAACGTCATCATTGTACTGGTTGATTTGGACAATTTTGCTAGAGTTAATAGTGATTTTAACCGTGATGAGGGGGACAGGGTTATAATCGAGACGGGAAAACATCTCAAGAATTATCTTGGTGAAAACGGAACACTTTATCGAGTGGGTGGAGATGAATTTGGCTTTATTTTTAAAGGGCAGATGGAGAAAGAGGACATTTTTCTGCTGATGGAGGACATGAGGAAGAATTATGATGTGAAGCTTCCTGATGGAACGGCGATGACCATTTCAATAGGCATCGCGACGGCATTTGAGAATGCATCGCGCTATCAGGAGCTTGTCAGAATGGCGGACAGCGCAATGTTCAGGGCGAAATACAACGGCAGAAATAAAGTCGCTCTTGCGAAGGAAGAGAAAATGGTTCCAAAGACATCGCATTACACGCAGGACCAGCTAAAGAGGCTTAACCTTCTTTCTAAAAGAGAGGGAATAGGAGAGGCGATACTTTTGAGGGAAGCGATGGATATGCTGCTCAAAAAGTATGATGTTTAAAAGGGACAGGGGGCAAAAGGGACAGGAGCTTGACTCCTGTCCCTTTTTTGCCTTCTCGCATTTTTGCCTGCTATGGGTAGATGACAATTGAATAATATAGTAGTATAATTAAATAGAGATAGTTGGCGCAGATTAATATTTGTGGCAGTTTTATGACACTACCATTTTATATGAGGAGGTTAACGCTATGAATTCTAAAAGGTATGTAAAGTATGTAGGTATTGTAACAGGTATAATAATTGTTCTGTTGGTTGGAATATTTATGACGTATAAGCTTGTAAATAAGAATGCAGATATACAGGACAATAGCGAAGAAACAAATAATGGATATCAGGGTTATATTATTTTGACAGACAGCGATGTATTTTTTGTAGCAGAAAATGACTCTAAAATGCTTTCAGAGAAGGAGCTTGTCAAACTGAATTTGGAAAACTGTGCTTTTGTGAGTGATGATTTTTCAACTGGAGATAGGGTTAGAATTAATTTTGTGACGATAGCTGATTTGTCCCCGCGCATTGCAGATGTGGATTCTATTGAAAAAATTGAGGCGGGGGATGTGAGTAATATAGATGAGGAGGTTATAGGGTGGTTGAAGGAAAAGGGATATAAAATATATTAAATATTTGGAAAACAAATGCGGAGACAGGGTATGCCGCTTAGACATATTAGTTGTGAACTTGCTGCAATATGCTTTAAAGTGGTTCATTAATTTTATAAATTAATTTGCCAGCTTATGGTAGTTGACAAAATTAGGTGTATTTGATATATTGTACTCAACAGCTAAACATATGTTCGGTGTAAAACGGACTGCTTTACCACCTTGTACATGGTACAATGGCTCATTTCAGGTGTGGCTTCAAGCATGGCTTAGGGAGGAATTATATGAATACACGAAAAATATTATATCCGATTAAGTATTGCATTAGCTTCTTTTTTTTATATCTATTTTTGTATTTTGCAGATTATTTTGAGCCGGTAATATCGCAAAGGCTGATAGACAGTGTGGGAAATCTTGATGTGGTTGGAAGGCTTATCCTTATATGGATAGTGCTTTTTGTCGTGAAGCGCGTGCTGCAGGTTATACAAAATATTGTAGTAAACAACTATAAGTCCGGTGTAACCAGACTTAGACAAAGAACCATTACTGAAGCGGTATTTGGAATTAAAGGAGATTTATTCAGGGAGCTGGATACAGTCGATGTTGTGTCAAGACAGCTTGATGATGGTATGGTTTTGGACGGCGTATATGCGAATGATATTATTGAGACATTGATGTCTGCCGTATTGTTTGTGGTTGTTTTTATAAAATTGTGTGTGCTGAATATTCCGATGGCTGTGTTTATTGTGGCTATGATAGCCCTTAATGGTATCTTGGAGTATGTATTTCCGTTAAAGGACGCTTATAAGAATAGGAACAAGAGCTTAGCCGGGCTCCGGGCAGTGCTGTCAGATGTGTATGCCAATAGAAAGGTTGTGAAAATGCACACGGCAGAGCAATGTGAGACGGAGCGGATAGGCACTAAGGTGGCTGAGTTTGCAGAGGCAGATAAGAGAAAGCAGCTTCTTAACGGTTACCGCAAGGTTAAGAGTACATTTATAAATGACATAGGTGTACTGCTGATTATAAGTGTTGGTGTGGTTGCAGTCACAAGAGGGCGTTATTCGATAGGTACAATCACGATGATGCTGTTGTACTATGAAAAGCTGAGAAGTGCTGCTGTTCCAATACTCAATGTTGCCCCATTGCTTAAGTATGTGAGGGCAGCCGCAGAGCGTGTGAATGAAGTTACACAGCTTGAGAAGGAGAAGGTTGAAGGAGATATTACCTTTGATAGAATTGAAAAACTGGACTTGAATAATTTGTCATATTCGTATGCTGGGGGAAAGGAAATAAGGTATTCCGATATTTCAATCAGTCGAGGAGAATGTATTGGAATTGTTGGGCACAGTGGGGCAGGTAAATCAACACTTATTTCCGTACTTACGTCCCTGTATGAGAATTATAATGGAATGATATATATCAATGGAACGCAGCTCAGAGCCATTGACAAGTCCTGGTACCGTTCGAGAATTGCGTATGTCGACCAGGGAACGAGTCTTTTTGACCGCTCAATTATGGAGAATGTGCGGTATGCAATGAAAGATGGCATGGTGGATATAGGTGATATCGCAGAGCATATCAATATAGGTGAGGATATACTTGAGCGGATGACTTCTAATGGCTTGTCGGGAGGCGAAAAACAGAGAATAGTGCTTTTGAGAGAAATCTTAAAACAGGCGGATGTGATTATTCTGGATGAGTTTTCAAGTGCATTGGATGATGTAAACCAGATTGAGGCGATGAAGCTTGTAAAGCAGCTATATAAGGATAAGATTATTATTATGATAACACATGACAGTGAACTCCTTGTAAACTGCGACAGGGTTTACGAGATGAATTAAAATGACGGAGTAATTTACTTTATTATTTAGTAATAAAAAATTAATAGAAGGGTGCAGCAGTTTGGTAAATAGCGTGAAATACGACAAAGCATGTTGCAATAAAATAGTCGGAAATCTAATTAAAGACGAACGCCAAAAGCAGAAAATAACACTTGCAGAACTGAGTGCAGGTATTATGACAGGTGGAAATCTATGTCGTATTGAAAACGGCAAAAGAGAGTGTGATGAGGCAACGATTAAGCGTCTTACAGACCGTCTGGGTATGGTGTACGAAGAACAAGGGAAATATGTTTTTTATGATGATTATGATGAATGGCAGAGAAGATGGCAGAGAAGATGGCAGAGAAGATGGCAGATAATATACGCTATTGAGAGCAATAATATAGGCGGTGCCCGTGGATTTATTGATGAGTATGAACAGTTATATTGCAGTAACATAGTGAGGATGCAGTTTGCAAAGCTTATGAAAATCCAATGCCGGATAGAAGAAAATAAAGCTGTTGACAGAGTAGAAGCATTGACAGACAAAGCAATATGTTTGCTGTATAAAGAAGCGTTAAAATTGACTGTTCCGGTTCAGGCTGGGATTAGTCTTAAAAAGCTGTATCTGTCAGTAGATGAGCTTAACATTGTATTGGAATATCGTTTTTATAATTCAGAAAAAAATATAGGCTCATTGGAGGAAATATTAGAGTATTTGGATAATTCGCGATTCAGTCTTGCCGCAAAGTCTATGTTGTACCCTAAAGCTGTGGTGTATATGTACAGGCTTATGGTGAAAAATGGAATAGAGAGCGGGATAATAGATGGCACGAATAAAGAAATCGGCAACAAAATGTATAAATATTGTGAAAAGGCTCTTTCTATATTACAGGAAAAAGCGGTACGATACTATTATACAGAAATATTAGAAATCAGAAAGACTTTGCTGGTGGCGGGGTATGGGGACGGTGATAGAGAAAATATGCTCATTCATACAGATGAATGGCTTGCCGCCATATATTCTCTGTGCAATAAACACGGTGTATGGGAGTATACCACAAATAATTGTTATTTTTATAAGGAAAATTCCGTATATAACATTGGAACAGTTGTAAACATAAGACGTAAGATGCTTAGAATGACCATGAAGGAGCTGTATGAAGGTGTATGCTCAGAAAAGACATTGCGGAACCTTGAGCATAACAGAGCTGGGACGCATAGAGATATAGCGGAGGAGCTTCTTGGAAGATTAGGACTTCCTGCCGGTTATCATAGGATGGGAATTATCACTGATAAAAGGGAGACGATAGAGCTATATACGCAGTGGAAACGGTTGAGCAGGGAATTTAAATTTGCAGAATGCAGGGAGATAATGAATGAGCTTGAAAAGCAGCTTTCCTCAAATATTGTGAACAGGCAGTTTGTTGAGTGGGGAAAAAATATTGTGGCTTATGAGCTAAAGGAATTAGATTATATTACCTATATAGAAAAAATGAGTGACTGCCTTGGAATTACAATCAGAATAGAAGATATTCTCTCATCGGAAAACATATATTTATCCTATATTGAAAAGGAAATATTATATCAAATCTCAGCAAAATACAAATATAATGGAGATGAGAGCAGTGCCTTTAAGTATATTGAGCCGATATACAGGAATCTGAAGGAATGTACTGATATAGAGATACAGGAAAATATTAAGGATTATGAGTTTTATATGACATTTGTAGCAAGTATTTTAGGCAGCCTTGGGAAATATGAGGAGTCGAATATAATCTCAAATAAGATTATCAGGGCACAGCTACAGTATGGGAGAATAGGAGAAATCCATTATAATTTATTTAATATCGCCTGGAATAAGAATGAAGTTAGCCACAACAAAAAAGCATATACTGATAGTTTATATCAGTGTATGTTGTGTAGTCAAATGTGTAATGATGTTTATTTTGAAAATAGGTATAGAGCGAGAATGACCTATTTTTTGATTGGATAATATATTTCATCGTTATATGTTTCGATGCAATTGTCCGTGCTATTTGCGCAATTTTTGCTATAACATATAATTGGAAAAAAGTTTAAAACTAGAATAAATGTAAGAAAAAATTTTATGTTTGTCTTTTTCATTGTTAAGACCTCCTTTAATTATGTGTTTATATGTTACAATATATACATATAAATTGTCACCTACCCAAAGCTGTCAATTATAGTGTTGTATCCTGCCAAATCTGGGTAGGTGACAAAACAAACAAATCAAGATATGATTTATTTAATTCTTAGTGCGCATTGAGAATGGAAATAAAATGGAAAAGTATTAAAATGTTCAAAAACATTTAGTTGCATATAGTGAATAATGGGACAGGGTGTCAGACCCCTGTCCCAACAGAAAGGACACCATATGAAAAAATCAATTCTATTATTTTGTTTAACAATAATTTTATGCCTCACTTGTTCATGCAAGCGGCAGGCGGACAATACTCCTGCCGGCTCAGGTTATGATGGTAAATATATTTGTGAGCAGACGTACTTTGCGTTTATTGATGAGAGTAACAATGTTGTGGTAAAGAATGTCGATGGTGAGCGCAAGATAACGGACACAGGTGATGTAGTCAAGATTGCCGGAGGAGAGGCCGGGATTGTTGTGCTCAACGAGGCTGGGACGCTTGCAATGTATGTTCCGGGGTCGGATGAATGGATTTCGCAAAAGGACTTGGATCGTATAGGACCAGAGGGAAATATTATGCAACAGGTATGGAAGCTGGTACTATCTGCCGGGAATGTCGAAGATATTGCGTATAATGGCTTTAATTATCTGGCTGTGAAGGTGGATGGTGAATGGACAGATGGAGCTTATAACAATCGTTGCCAGCCTTGGAATGAACAGCAATTGACCAAAATTGTGTTTGACTATACAGGTAACTCTGAAATCGGGCTAAAAAAAGATGGCACAGTCTGGGGAAGCGATAAAGAGCTCTTTGAGTATGAGAAATACAATAAAAAAGGTGAGAAGATAGTGGATATTGATTGCGCGTTTAACCCATTTTTACTATATGAGGATGGAACGGTAGAGGCAATTGATAAGAGCACGTTCTATGCCGGCGATGTATTGAAATGGGAGAATGTCTGCCAGATTACGGTTGACGCATTTGTATCGGCAGCACTTACGGAGGACGGAAAGGTGCTTGTCCGGGCTTCACAGAACGATGAGCTGTTCAAGGCAACGGAGTGGGAGAATATAGTGTATATTAAAGCAGACACGGAATATATTCTTGGTGTGGATAAAGACGGCAACCGCCTGATAGTGGGAAAGCAGTGGGATGACAGATAAATATGATATAGTATAAGCAGCCGCCGCGGATTGTATGAAGGTACAATCCGCGGTTTTTGTTGCTGGGACAGTGGTGTCAGACCCCTGTCCCAGAATGGCTGGATGGGACAGGGGTATGACACTACTGTCCCAACAATGAATAAACTTATCGTTTTGACATCATAATCTATATAATATCAAGAAATTGTATAAGGAGTGATGTCGGATGAAAAGAGCGATGTATGCAGTGATTGTATTGTGGGCGGTGTTGACCGCAGTGTACATGACGAATATGGGGAGGGCTGATAAGGTGTCGATAAGCACCGCGTTTACAGACAGTGTGGATGGGGAAGAATGGTGTGAGCTTGACACGTATATAGAGGGCTACGGAAAATTCGGCGTATGTTATCTCACACAGGAGGAGAAGGAAAGGCTATGGGGTTGTCAGTCCGGGACTTTCCGATATTCAAATGGAAGAGCCGGTTCTGATCCGGCATGGCAATAAATTTGGTGTAAAAATGAAAGCGGTATCACCATCGATCCATATGATACGCGCCAATATTGAAACTGAGATCGCACCGATCGTCGGAAGTGAGGAGCAGGCAAATGATCTGATATCCTATATTAAACAAGGACAGCAGAGTAAAGAGGGCGCATGGGAAACAAATATTTTCGGTAAATCGGTCGGAGAACTGATGGAAGATGGCATCCGCAATAAAATTGCAATGATGGATGATGAATGTCAGATGAAATTGCAGGATACTATGCAGAAAATTGTCAATGATAATAATGGTGGCATGGTATGCATCATCATTTGATGCGGTATTATTATTCATGATCGTAGAATGTTCATGGAGTGTACATTATATAGACGAAAAATAAGAGAGAAAAGAGAAGAACAGATGAAAAAATTCATTCAGGGAATGTATCAGAAAAAGAATTTTGGACTAAGACTGACAGCGGTGACCTTAGCAGTGATTGTAATGGGATTTTCCTTGTCATTGCTGGTACTTGTGGATCTGGGAACAGATCCGTGTACCAGCATGAATCTTGCCATTTCTGAAAAACTGGGGATGGGAATCGGAAACTGGCAGGCACTGCTTAATACGGTCATATTTATTTTTGTCATTTTTTTAGGCAGGGAAAATATCGGATTTGGAACACTTGCAAATATGTTTCTGGTCGGCTATTCGCTGCAGTTTTTTTCCTGGGTATGGGAAAAGACATTGCCGGTGGGATTGTTTGACTCGATGGCAGTGCGCATTTTAGTACTGATTCCGGCATTGGCGATATTTGTTGTGGCGGCAGCAGTGTATATGGATGTGAAATTAGGAACAGCACCGTATGATGCGATTGCATTTATCATTGCAAAATGGGTGCCGAAGGTGCCGTTTCGGCTAGTGCGGATGGCATTTGACTTTACTATCATCGTGATTGCATTTTTATTTGGTGGCAAGATCGGAATCGTAACGATCCTGATGGGATTTACCCTTGGACCGGTCATCGGTGCTGTCGGTGAAAAGATCAGCCGGTTTATTGAGTGTGACTAAAGGATCAGATTTATTATCATCGGATGATTTTTGCGGGAGATGCTGGTATTTCCCGCTTTTTTGAAATTCGTTGTAGGCATCCTGATAAGCGGCGACAATGTATTCTTTCATGGGATCCTTGTCACTCACCATCGCCATGGTATCTGAAAATACTTTGGCAGCATCTTCCTTGCTTTTACAGTGTTCTAACTGCTGTTCAAGAGAGTCGCGCATCGCCTGGATTCTGGCTGCCTGCATATAGAGCTGGGGATCTACTGCCTGAAGAAAACGCATTTCTTCTTCGGTCAGTTTTTTCCCGCTTTTTAATTTTGCCTGGATCCTTGCTAATTCTGCCTGCTTTTCCTCGTCGGTCATACCGCAGGCGGGGCTTAAAAGCTCGGAGATGTTCTGCGTCAGGTCAAAGGCATCCATGCCGGAAACACTGCCTGCATTTAAAATATTATCACCGGAAGAAAGACCGATGGAAGATTTTGATAAACGGTCTGTAATCTGATCGACCACATTCC